>Ga0163159_1000396_pt1 | contig 60144 bp, 44 predicted proteins | sample BioMet9_FD_108702 | JGI IMG/M metagenome (GOLD analysis project Ga0163159, IMG submission 108702) | Microbial communities from bioreactor (seeded with sewage sludge) at Lawrence Berkeley National Lab, California, USA - Biofuel... | ecosystem: Engineered > Bioreactor > Anaerobic > Unclassified ... | reverse complement strand
TGATCTCACTTTCATTGGCAGGCATATCGCCGCGGGCACGCCGGTAAACAAGATATACATGATCCGCGCCGAGACGGAGCGCCGTACGTGCGGAATCGATAGCTGTGTTCCCGCCGCCGATGACAGCAACCTTTTTGCCTGTAAAATCATACTTATGATAAAGTGCGTTATTCTTAAGAAAATCTAGTCCTCCGATTACACCTTCCAGCTCTTCGCCTTCAACCCCGGCCTTCTGCGGAAGCTGTGTGCCGATTGCGATATATACCGCGTCGTTGTCAGCCCGAAGCTGTTCAAAGGACATATCCTTGCCGATTTCTGTATTCAGATGAATACGGAACCCGCTCTTCTGCATCTCACGGACTTCCCTGTCAATAACGGCAGCCGGCAGTCTGTATTCAGGGATTCCGTAATTCAGAACGCCGCCGGCCACAGACGCGCGGTCATAAACATTTACTTCATAGCCAAGCCGGGACAGATAATAAGCGCACGTAAGCCCGGAAGGTCCTGCTCCAATGACACCGACCTTTCTGCCGTTCTGCGGAGCAGACGGTTTTTCAATACGCTCACCCTGGTTCTTGAACGCATAATCTGCCACAAACCGCTTCAGATCACAGATAGCCAGCGGATCGTCAACGGTACCTCGGCGGCACTTCTTCTCGCACGGATGCGTGCAGATACGGCCGCAGATCGAAGGCATCGGATTCTCCTGACGGATCAGATCATAAGCATCGATAAACCTGCCGCTTGAAATCAGCGCCATATATCCTGGCACATTGACATTCGCCGGACATGCATTCTCACACGGCGAGATAAAGAGATCCGAGCAGACGCCCGCCTCGCAGTGATGATGCTTGATATGTTCCATATACTCGTCTTCAAAATAACGAAGTGTGGAAAGAACAGGATTCGACGCAGTCTGACCGAGTCCGCACATCGCGGATTCCTTCAGTGTAAAAGCAAGTTCCTTCAGCAGGCCGATATCCTCGACCGTGCCCTGTCCCTTCGTGATCCTCTCGAGAATCTCCAGCATACGTGTCGTACCGACACGGCACGGCAGACATTTGCCGCAGCTCTCGTCACGGACGAAGTCCATGAAATACCTGGCTGTATCAACCATGCATGTATCTTCATCCATAACAACAAGTCCGCCGGAGCCCATGATCGCGCCAAGTGCTGTAAGCGATTCGTAATCCATCGGTGTATTCAGATGCTCTGCCGTCAGGCACCCGCCGGACGGTCCGCCTGTCTGGATCGCCTTAAATGTCTTTCCTCCAATGCAGCCGCCGCCGATTGTGTAAAGAATATCCCCCAGAGGAATTCCCATCGGCACTTCAATAAGTCCTGTATTGACAAGTTTTCCGGACAGCGCGAAGACCTTCGTGCCGGGACTCTTTTCCGTTCCGTACTGACGGAACCAGTCAGCACCGTTCAGAATAATCGCCGGAACATTGGCAAGCGTTTCTACGTTATTGATAATCGTCGGTTTTCCGTACAGACCGCTTTCAAACGGGAACGGCGGCTTCTGGCGCGGCTCGCCGCGCTTTCCTTCAACGGAATTCATAAGTGCCGTCTCTTCGCCGCATACAAAAGCACCGGCGCCGACACGAACCTCAATATCGAAGCTGAAATCACTTCCGAAAATATTCTTACCCAGAATCCCCTGCTTATGAGCATCATCCAGCGCTGCCTCCAGTCTGTGGAGCGCAACCGGATACTCGGCACGGATATAAATATAACCCTGTGAAGCACCAAAGCCATATGCCGCGATCATCATACCTTCGATGACACTGTGCGGATCGCCTTCAAATACAGAACGGTCCATGAACGCGCCAGGATCGCCCTCATCCGCGTTGCAGACCATATATTTCATGTCCGACTTCTGGTTATACGCCGCTTCCCACTTGATGCCGGTCGGAAAACCGGCGCCGCCGCGCCCGCGGAGGCCGGATTTCTTGATCTCGTCGATCACAAGCTTCGGATCCTTCTGAAGTGCCTGCGCGATAGCAAGGTACCCGTCATGGGCAATATATGCGTCAACGGTGTCCACATCAATCAGGCCGCAGTTGCGGAGAGCAATACGGACCTGATTCTTGAAAAAGGCCACCTGCTGGATATCCAGTACATGCTTCTTTTCAATATTGTCATAAAATGTGTATTCTTCAACAGGCGCACCGTCGATAAAATGCTTCTCGACAATCTCTTCAACCTTCTCCGGATTCAGTTCGGTATAATACGTACCGTCCGGCAGCACATAGGCAATCGGGCCGACCGCGCATGTTCCCATACAGCCGCCATGCGGAATAATCTTAACCTTGTCGTTCAGGCCGTGCTTTTCGACCGATGCGTACAAAGCATCGCAGACAGCCTGACTGTTCGCGGAAATGCACCCTGTACCGCCGCATACAAGTACCTGATACTTATAAGAGCCAAGCTCATCGAGATAATTCTTCTTGATTTCCTTCAGATCTTCAATTGAACGTATCATTCGGCAGCATCTCCCTTCGATGCGCTGTCCGTATAGGCAGCGAGCATTGCAGGAAGCTTCTCCGGCCGCACCTGCTTGAATACATCATCATCAATCATCATGGAAGGTGCCAGACCGCAGGCACCGATGCATCTTACAACCTCCAGTGTAAATTTCCTGTCAGCCGTCGTTTCCCCGACTTCAATGCCGAGCATCTTCTGAAGCTCTTCCACAATCTTCTTGCCGCCTCTAACATAGCAGGCAGTGCCGAGGCACACACGAATCGTGTGCTCACCTCTTGGCTGGGTCGTGAAAAACGAATAAAATGACAGAACGCTTGAGACGTGAGCCAGCGGCACACCCATACCGTCTGCGATCACCTTCTGCACATCCATGGGCAGGCACCCGTACATACCCTGTGCCATATAAAGCACCTGGATAAGTGACTTTCCCCTGGCCTTGTAATCGGCTGTCATTTCCTTAATCAGACGCAGCTTTTCCCCCTCATCGTCGCAGCCGCTGCAGCAGGCTGCTTTTGTCGTTGCTGATTCATTAGACAATGCTGAATACCTCCTTTTACTTTATCCTGACAGCACCGCATGATGCATGGGACATCATGCGGGAGTTACCGAAAGGTAAAACATTGTACGAAAAAAAATACATACATACATAATAGCGCCTGGTTAATTTTTAATCAATAGGGTAGTTAAAAGTTTTACAATATTATCAAATTCTTAACACACGCAAATCCCGCCGCACCAACGCATAATCAAGCTTGCATAAATTTTTGTACTATCCATTAAATCTTCGATTTCTGTATATTCATCCGGGGCGTGTGCCGCCATAAGGCTCCCCGGCCCGAGCGTCAGTGCCGGTGTGCCGCCGATTGTCAGAAAAGACGCATCATCCGAACCGACAAAACCGTGAATAAAAGCCTTTTCGCCCAGTACTTTTTCTGTAGCTTCTGAAGCCGCCGCGCAGAGCGGATGGGTGACCGGCATATTATAAGACGGCCAGAACGCAGGCCAGAACATCTGCGGACGATGCTCCTTAAGCCATGGATCTGTATTGCAGACGGCTTCGACCATCTGTTCAACCTCTGCCTTGATATCCGCTTCTTTTTCCTGAGGCGGCGCCCATACAGAGCATTCGATCCGGCATTCATCCGAAACGGCAAACGCTCCGCAATTGCCGCTGTTGATTACACCCGGATGGATATTGAAATGACCGTTTTCATACAGTTCATGTTTCTTCGTCCAGCCCCAGCGCTCATCAAGCCGGCGCAGGCCTTCGTATATCAGCATCGCCTTGTCGATTGCGGAAACGCCAAGCGCTTCCCCCGGGCCGCCGGCACGTGTCATCGCTCCCCGCATGCAGGCGTGCGTTGCTTTTCCCGGTACGCTGATCACAAGATAGCCGACATTGCAGCAGGCAGGCTCAACAGCCAGCCGGTGCGGCGGTGCCGTCGGTTCACAGACGACCGCGCCGTCGGCCCGGTAGCCTCTGTTTACCGCTGAGGTAGTGCCAAGCATATGCTCCATCATCTCTTCCCCTACGACATATTCCAGAAATACATCACCTGCCGGTATGAATCCGGCAGAAAGCACCGCTTTCAGGGCAAAAAGCGACGCCGCGATTCCGCCCTTCATATCGCTCGCACCGCGTCCGTATATTCTGCCGTCTTTTACAATTCCGTCAAACGGACCGCATACGGTCCACAGTGCCGCGTCTCCCGGATGAACCACATCGACATGGCCATTGAACATCAGAGACCGGCCGGCTCCTCCGCCGGAAAAATGTCCGACCAGATTCGTCCGGCCCCGCTCTTCTGCCCACATATCTGTTTCAAGTCCCATTGTTTTCATGAGACTCTCCAGATATTCGTTGACCTCTCCTTCCTTACCCCGGTATTTTTCCGACTCATCGCCTGCAATCGTAAGATTCACGCTTGGTATCCTGATCATCCTGCACAGCACATCTGTCATCTGCGGCCGAAGTTCTTCAATACGCTCCGTCACCCTCTGCCAGATTTCTTTATCATCCATTATTCCGCCTCCGATTGATCAGGGAGCATAAGAATTGCTCCCATGCTCCCTGATCAGATCATTAATTACTCTGCTTTTTCACTTTTTTCAGATGCCTGCTTATCATTTTCGGACTTATATACCTTTTTCAGATCACTCGCCCATTTTATGGCGCGGAAGAGAATAACAACACTGAAGACCGAAATGCCGATCGCATCAGCCCAGAAGAAACCATCCACAAGCTTCCCGCCGATACCGGACAGAGGCGGCCACGCGGAAAGTGTTCCGGAGCTTGTCTTCACCGCAATCGCGATCAGAAGCAGCACAATGCCGGTGCCGATTACGATCAGATCCGTAGGCTTTGTTTTTTCCGTCTTTTTCGTGTTGTTGAAAATAGCCCGGAATTCCGGTCCGATTTTGCTCTCATCATACGGCGTAATGTAGCTGATGACGATGTAAATGATAAACCCGACGGCAAGACCGATGAAAATCGCAGGAATGCCCCAGAGACCAGCTCCGTAGAATACCGCGTTGCCGCCGCCGGCCGACATGACAATGGCGAACGTGACAATGCCGCTGACAAGACAGCCCCAGAAGGCAGCCGGTTCCGTAATACGTTTCCAGTACGTACTGAGCAGTATAACAGGAGAAACTGAAGCACACAGTACCATCTGAACCGTAATTGCGGTTCCGAAAACACCATTGTTGGCAACAAGCGGTGCAAAACAGAGCGCCGCAATTGCGATCACCGGGATCATCCAGCGGCAGAATGTAATCATCTGCGCGTCGGACGCATCTTTTTTGAAAAACCGTTTGTAAATATTCTTGGTCAGAATGGCCGCTCCTGCATTTAAGTACGAAGAAACAGTACTCATGACAGCCGCGGCAATAGCAGAAACAAAGATTGCCATGCCGATACCTGGCATTGCTGTATTCGCAACAAGCAGAATAACCGTATCTGTTGCCTTTATGCCCGGGAAAAGCTGAGCGCCGTAGCAGCCCATCGCCACCATGATAACAGCCCACATCGTCACGATCAGCAGGAATCCAAGTCCGGCTTTTCTTCCGTCTTTCGGTGTTTTTGCCGCGAGCATTCTCTGCATGAAGCTTAAGTCAATCGGAATCCAGAGCGATCCCGCAAGGCCCATCGCCACGAGTACCATCGGCGTTACACCTGCAAATGTAGGAAGTGAGAACAGATCCGTAAAGCCGGGCCAGAGATTTGTACCGGCTGCCGCCACGTAACCGGTGTTGCCCAGAAGCGCGCTGAAAAATGCGGAAAAGCTCCCGAATTTCAGGAATACGCACGGCACAAGCGATGCTGTACCGAAAAGGATGATCAGCCACTCGATCGTATCGGTGAATACAACGCCCTTCAGACCGCCCATAATGCAGTACAGAACGGTTATAGCTCCGGTAATGCCGATGGAAACCCACATATTCAGTCCGAATACCGTCTGGATAACAACGGCGCCGCCGAAGAAACAGATGGCGGTACTGATAATTGCCCAGCCCACCTGCCAGACGGCAAGCAGCACGGTCATCCTGCCGCTGTTCGGATACCGGGCCTCCCCGAGATCCACGATGGTTTCGAAATTCATTTGGCGGTACCGTGATCCGAGCCGGATCAGAATCGGATAGATAAAAATATTAACGAGTATAAAATACCAGATCATCGGCGACAGACCAAGCGCATAGCTTGTACCAGCGATTCCGAGTGTCTGCTGTGCGTTTGCAAGTGTCGCCAGCATTGTCATTGCCAGTACAAACCAGGGAATATTGGAGCTTCCTGTAATAAAATCATTGAAGCTGCTGTTTTTATTCTTGAAAAAGAAGCCCAGATAAGCCATGAATGCGAGATATACGATTAGAACGATCAGAATAATATTTGTATCGAACTGCATAAGGCAACCCCCTTCATTTGAATGGTCTATGTGTTCCGTACAAACCCTCAGGCTGTAAGATAAGCCTGTTTTCCAAGTTCAAAGGCTTCCAGATTCATTTTAACAAGACGTTCCGGAAGTCTTCCGGTGACCGCGGAAAGCAGTATGTCTTCTTCAAACGGCAGCTCACCGCTCGCGCACGCCGCGCCCAGCATTACGATATTTACACATTTTGCGGAACCGGCCCTGATGGCAAGCGCCTCTGCATCAAATATGACCGCTTTTCTGCCGATTGCAGTCAACGCTTCTTTGATTTTGTCAATCGACGGATATTCTGCGGCACCTACTTTTACATCGACCGGACTTACCGCCGCCGTATTCAGAATCGCAACACCGGAAGGCGACAGATAATCCACACCGATACGCAGCCCCTCCAGTGGTTCCAGTGCCAGCACCATATCCGCATGGCCCTTTCTTACAAGCGGTCCGTAGATATCTCCGATCCGGACATGCGATGCAACGGCTCCTCCTCTCTGTGCGGCACCGAATGTCTCTCCAACACGTACATTTGCCTTTTTCCCGTTTCTGAGATTATTTTCGATCGCGGCTTCCGCCAGAACGTGTGACGCCAGAATGCTTCCCTGACCGCCTATGCCGGCAACAATAATATTATATTCCATTCTGCTCACCCTCCGTTCCGATTGCATTCTGCGGACAGTACTGACTGCACAGACCGCAGTCGATACAGCTTATTTCATCAATGGAAGAACGTCTGCTTACAGCATCGTATTTGACAGCAGGACAGCCAAGCCGGATGCAGCTCTTGCAGCCGTTGCATCTGGCTGTATCGACGTGTGTCTTCGTCTTTCCTTTCTTTACACGCCGGCCGAGCTGAAGCTTGCATTCATCATTCATTATTACAACAGAGGGACCTTTATAAGCGAGTGCTTCACTGACTGCTTTAACGGCACTCTCCCGGTCATACGAGCTGGCCTGCGATATCGATTTCACACCGATTGATCGGCAGACACCCGTAATATCAAAGCCGGGAAGATCATCCCCGTACGGATTGTAGATCGTGTTGGGGTTTGCCTGATGGCCCGTCATGCAGGTCCAGTAATTGTCCAGAATCACGAATGTAATGTCAGCATTGTCATATACGGCGTCAATCAGCGCCGGCAGCGTCGCATGCAGGAAGGTAGAATCTCCTGCCACAGCCATTACTTTTCCATCCTTGTAGCCGGCTTTTGCCTGTCCGACCGCCATTCCAATGCCGGAACCCATTACGTATATCGTATCCAGAATTTCATACGGAGAATTGCACGTGTATTTCTTGCTGTCATCATCACAGGCTTCATTCTTCGATGAAAAGATGCCGTAGCCTCCCTGCTCGTAGCAGCCGATATCACCATTTACAATATGGACACCCGGTTCTTTTCGAAGTGCCTCGCGGATTGCCGCGTAGGAACCGAGATGTGAACAGCCTGCGCAGAGAGAGGATGACCTGGGAATTACAATTGGCTTGTATTTTTCCCGTTCGGCTGCCTTCTCATCTTTTTCATCTGCCAGACCGAACACCTCAGAAAAAGCGCCGATTACCGTATCGGTATTCAGTTCCCCGTACGGACGGAAGATACCCTTAAATCGCTTACCAAGAATGTCTGCCGTACTGCCTGCTTCTTTCGCGAAAATCCGGACAGTGTTTTCTACGACCGGATCACCCTCTTCTACGATAATGATCCTGTCCGCGCCGTCAATCGCTTCCGCTGTAAGCTTTTCCGGCAGCGGATGGATAAAGCCAAGCTTCAGAAACGTTACCTTACCGGCAAGGCCCAGCTCCTCCAGTGCCTCCCTCGCGTACGACGCTCCGAGTCCGCTGGCAATAACGGCTGTTTTAGCACCTGTTACTTTTTCAAGCCTGTTAAAATGACTCTCTTCCGACATTGCGGCGGCCTTGGGGTAAATGCTCTTGAGCCAGACATGCTTGCTTAAGGTTCCAGGCGGGCCGTATACATTCCAGCGGCTCTGGATTTTGTAATGCTTGTTGAATGCAATTCTGCTGTGCTCCGTGCGGACATCCCCCAGCTTCACATCACCGCTGGCGTGTGAAATTCTGCTGACGCTCCTCAGAAAAACAGGCAGCTCCAGCGCTTCCGAAATATCGAAGGCTTCCTTTGCCATATCCTTTGCTTCCTGCTGGCTCTCGGGCTCCAGACACGGAATTTCGGCATATTCAGCCATCAGACGCGTATCCTGCTCCGTAGATGAATAATGCGCGCTCGGATCATCAGCCACAACAACGACAAATCCGCCTTTGCAGCCTGTGTACGGCATTGTCATAAAGGTGTCCATCGCCACATTAAGACCTGCGTTTTTCATGGCTGCCATGGATCTGGCCCCGACGATCGAGGCACCCGCGGCAGCTTCAAATGCTACCTTTTCATTCGTACTCCATTCACAGTAAAAATCATGATCGCGTGAGCCGTCGAGCAGAACTTCACCGATCTCTGAGGATGGTGTGCCCGGGTAAGCCGCCATAAGCTGGATTCCCGCTTCATAGGCACCGCGCGCGATCGCTTCGTTGCCCATTAAAAGCACTGTCTTTCCTTCTTTTCCGAATACTTCTGAACTCACTTCTTAATCATCTCCTTAACTGGTTTCCGTATTTTCTTTTTCCTTCTGCCTGTTTTCCTCCTTTCATTTCGTAAAATTATGCAGAAAAGCCGTCTGTTTTTACATCTTCGTAAAATCAGGCGGCTTTGCTGTCTATGAAAAAATGGTGTTTAAACAAGAACGAAAATCGCCTGTTTTACAAGTGAATCCTTGTGCCGGTCTTCCCGGCTATACCATCTTTTGCTTTTTCAAGCAATGTAATCAGTGACTGTCTTCCCATTTTGGATTCCGCGAACATAATTCCTGCCTCTATCTTCGGCAGCATGGAACCAGGAGCGAACTGGTTCTCACGGATATACTCCTTGGCCTTTGAAACCGGAAGATCGCCTAACCACTGCTGGTCCGGCTTTCCCCAGTTGATCGCTGCTTTTTCGACTGCCGTAAGAATGATCAGGTAATCGGCATCCAGTTCCATAGCGAGCAGACAGCTGCCGAGATCCTTGTCTATTACGGCGCTTGCACCCTTCAGATGTCCGTTTTCCAGAATCACAGGGATTCCGCCGCCTCCTACCGCAATAACAACCTGTCCGTTATTTACGAGTGTCCGTATCGCGTCCGCTTCAACGATTTCCTTCGGTTCCGGTGAAGCAACAACTCTGCGGTAGCCGCGTCCGGCATCTTCTTTCATGATATAGCCGTACTTACGTGCGGCTTCGTCAGCCTCTTCCTTTGAAAGAAACTTTCCGATCGGCTTTGTCGGCTCCTGAAAAGCCGGGTCATCTTCGTCCACACGTGTCTGTGTGATGATCGTAACAACAGACTTTTCTGTAATACCGCGCTTGACAAGCTCCTCACGGATCGCGTTCTGCAGATCATATCCGATATAGCCCTGGCTCATGGCGCCGCAGACGGAAAGCGGTGTATTCGGCTGCGACGGGTCTTCCCGCGAAAGTGCGGCCATCGCATTGTTGATCATACCAACCTGCGGGCCGTTGCCATGTGTGACAACGACTTCGTGTCCTGCTTCGATCAGATCGACGATATTCTGCGATGCGATCTTTACGGCGGCCATCTGCTCAGGAAGTGTTTTTCCAAGGGCATTCCCGCCCAGTGCAATTACAATCTTACTTTTTTTAGCCATTTTATGGACCTCCTGTAGGATCCTTCCCTGCCCGGAATATCAGGCTGCCTGCTCTGCCGCTTTTTCGACGGCACGGCCTGCTATTGTAAGACTTACCTCCATCCGGTAATAAGCAGTGGCCCTGGTATCATCAATCGGACTGATGTCTGTCCGGAGTGCTTCTTTCATTTTTTCAAGGGATTCCTCTGTTATTCTGTTTCCGATCAGTGCTTTTTCCGCGTTATATGCGCGGACTGGTGTCGGTGCTACGGATCCAAGCGCTATCGTACATTCCTCGACTGTTCCGTCACTGCCAAGCTTTACAGATGCAGCCGCTGACGATACCGATATTGCGATCGCGTTCCGGAGACCCATTTTTATGAATGCTCCGATGCTGTCAGGACGGAACCGCACTGCCGTTATAATCTCATCCGGCTTCAGTACTGTTTTTCCTACAAATACAAAGAAATCTTCTGCAGGTACAACCCGCTCTTCACGCAGACTCTGGATCACGATATCCGCCTTCAGTACCAGAAGCGGCGGAGCGCTGTCTGCCGCCGGTGAAGCATCGGCAATATTGCCTCCGATTGTAGCACGGTTTCGCGTTGTCGGATCGGCAAATACCTGAGCTGCCTCCCAGAGAACACGTCCTTTGTCTTTAATAAGCTTACTGTCGGCTACATCGTTCATACACGTCAGTGCGCCGATAACAATATATCCGTCTTCCTCCCGGATGCCGCGGAGCTCATCCACTTTATCGAGACTCACCAGAAGCTTGTTCTCTATCTTGCCGATATGTACTTTGTTTATAACATTCGTCGCACCGGCAACAAGACAGGCATTCTCTTTTTCACGCGAGAGAATTGCAAGTGCATCGTTCAAATCCACAGCGCTTACAAAATCATATCCTTCCATGCGGTAACCTCCTTTAATCAATATTCAGAACGCCATCTCCGATCAGCTGTCCAAACCATACGGTAAGCGGAACATCGGCAAAGCACATTTCGCCGAAGGCCGGTGCTTTTTCTGCGGCGGCCGATAAGCAGGCCAAACCGTCTTCTGTCGCAAAGCCATTCTGATACCGGATCGGTCCGTTGCAGATAAAATCCATGCCATGCTGCAGACACGGTCCGTAATCCGGAAAACGTTCCGAAAGCGAAGCCTGTATCTTCTGAAGTGATCCCAGCGCCTTGCCCCCGAATACTTCTGTCATTTCATCCAGTACCTGCCAGCCGTCTTTTCCGGACGGTATGGAAAAGATCCGGTTAACCTTCTGTACACGGCCCTCCGCGCTTACATACGTACCATTGTAGGAGCCGTATCCGGGCATCGGCAGGAATACATCCGCATAATCAAAGGCCGGTCCCTTCGCGCTGTCCAAAAGCACTGTAAATTCAAGCAGCTTTACGGCTTCATCATCCGGAATATACTGTTCTGCCAGAATCATGCCTTTTATCTTTCCGCTTCTGATATCGGAGAGCAGGTTTTCCATGTTGCTGCGGATACGCATAAATGAAACAGTCTGTGTATTATTATGCTGCAGCATCTGAATCACACCGCTGTGAGGCCGTCCGATCTTTCCGCAGACAACCGCCAGTTCACAGACCAGTTTCGCTGTTTCCCGGGACGCACGTTCCCGGTCGATCATGATCATGGCATTCGCGGCGTTCCGGTAATCTTCGGCAAATGCTTTTGCCTCGTCACCCGGTACAACATCCTCAAGCGATTCTTTTAACTCGTCAAAGCCGCGGGCGTTCTGCGGAACATATCCAGCGTCGATGCAGTCCTTGATCATTTCCTTCAGAAAACGGGTGTCATCTTCCATGACCGCTCTTCTGTCGGCGATAAAATTAAATCCGTTCCATCCGTCAGCCGCGGCTACAAGCAGCTTCGCCCCATGACAGAATTTGGCTTCCTGCACAGGCAGCGCAAGCATCGCATAATAGGAAGGCACATCTGCCGCCACCACAAGCACACAGTCCGTGCCGGAAAGCTCCTGGTACAGATTCGTGCTTCCGTCAAGTCCAAACACGTCCTCTACACCGCCATCGTATATATTCGCGCTGTATACACTCTTTGTTCCCAAGGCATCGGCAAGTCTCTGCGACTGGTATATCTCTTCACTTGTCATTCGATCGGCAATCAGTACGCCGACGGAATCCTGTCCGTACTTCTCCTGTATCCGCCGGACACCGTCAAGCGCGGCACCGTATGCTTCTTTCCAGTCTGCATTCATAAATGACTGGTTCTTCCGGACCATCGGCGCCTTTAAATCCCGGTCACCCATAGCTGTATGCCATCCGTACCGGCCATGACAGCACAGCACGTTCGCATCGAGGCTTCCGCCATACACCGGCTCCACTTCAAGCGGCTTGTCGCCGTAATGACTAACCTCAACCCTGCAGCCGACACCACAATAGTTACAAGTATTATACATCTTTTCCGGTGGAAGCGGCACGGACTTCGTGCGTGGATTTCTCGGTGTAAGCGCACCTGTCGGGCAATGCTCGACGCATTGGCCGCAGCTGATGCAGTAAGCTTCCGGAAGCGTACCATTCTTCGCAATATGAACCGTTCGTTTCCCGTCTGTTTCTTCCATCTCCCAGCAGCCGTATCCCATTATTTCTTTGCATACCCGGACACATAAGCCGCAGGCTATGCATTTATTCGGATCCCGGAAAATATATGGCTGACGCCTGTCGACTGTCTCATGCGGCAGTGTCATGTCATTGTGAAATACCATTCCGTATTCACGTGCATATGACAGCAGACGGCAGCTGTAATAATCGAGACAGCCGCATTCCAGACACCGGCTTCCTTCTATTTTCGCCTGCTCCTCTGTAAGCGGACCTTCCGTACGTTCTTTTCTTTCAGCATACGAAAAATCCTCTGCCGTCAGATCATCCTGCTCCGCGTACGAAGGTTCTTCCGGAACGTATGCCTCACCTCTCAGATAACAGTCGATCGCCGCAGCGGCTTTCTGTCCGTCGCCGACTGCCTCGACTGCAAGTCCCGGACCGGCACCGGCATCATCGCCTCCCGCGAAAACCCCGGGAATCGATGTTTCCATTCCGGCGCCTGTTTCTATCGCGCCATTCCTGCCAAGCAGCACGTCTCCCGGTATGCCCGGAGATAGTTTCTGCCCGACAGCGGCAATCAGTGTATCACATGAAAATTCTTCCGTCTTTCCTTCAGCCGGCACCGGTCTTCTGCGGCCGGACGCGTCTTTTTCCCCAAGTTCCATAATCTGCAGCTTTACGGAAAGTCCGTTCCCGTCTGCTTTGATTTCGACCGGGCTTTTCAGAAAATGAAGTATGGCTCCTTCCCGCTCTGCCTCTTTCACTTCTTCATCTAGCGCAGGCATCTGTTCACGGCTTCGCCTGTAGATCATGGAAACCTTTTCGACACCGGGAACGCGTGCCGCGGTTCGAACCGCGTCAATCGCCGTGTTTCCGCCGCCGACGACGGCAACATGCTTTCCAAGCTCAATTGTTTCACCGACGGATGCTTTTTCCAGCAATTCCAGACCGCTTATTACATGCGGCAGCTCTTCACCGGGAATATGAAGCGGCTGAGACGTCCAGGCTCCGACTGCCAGAAAAACAGCGTCAAAATCCCGCCTGATTTTTTCAAACGACTCCTTGTTTACTCTGCGGTTGCACTTTATCTCGACACCGGAACGTTCTATCGTATCGATTTCCCGGCCAAGGACTTCCTTTGGCAGCCTGAATTCAGGGATTCCATAGCGCAGCATCCCGCCTGCTTCCGGCATTGCTTCAAATACAGTAACCTTGTGACCGGAGATATTCAGCATCCAGGCAGCTGTAAGTCCTGCCGGTCCGCTTCCGACAACAGCGACGCTTTTGCCGCTTGAAGCCTTACGTTCCGGTATATACGGCGAATCCTTTGACAGATCCGCGTCGCCCGCGAATTGTTTCAGTGCGGCCAGTGAGACAGGTCCTTCCAGCAGTCCGCGCCTGCAGACATCCTCGCAGGGATGCGGACACACCCGTCCAAGTGACGATGGAATGGGATAGCTTGTTTTCAGAAGACGTGCGGCCTCATCAAAAAATCCTTCGGCAATCAGACCCGCATATCCCTGACAATCGCTGTGCGCGGGACATTTCTTTCTGCACGGGGCGATACAGTCGCCCCTGTGAGATGAAAGCAGCGTATCAAGCGCGTCACGGCGTGTCTTTGTAAGCTCATCATTTTCCGTGACGATGTCCATTCCCTCAGAAACAGCTGTTTCACACGCTTTTACCTGATCCTGCCCGTTTACACAAACAACGCACAGGCCGCAGTTTCTGCCCGGCGAAAGCTTGATGTCATGACAGAGACTTGGTATTTCAATGCCGGCGCTTTGTGCTGCCTGAAAGATTGTAGAGCCTTCCTGCGCCGTGACCTCTTTCCCATTGATCTTTATCCGAATACTCATGCGGTACCCTCTTTCATCAGCCGTTCGTCTGTTTCACATAATTCTCGATCGCGTCGATGATAAACTCATACCCGGTACAGCGGCAGAGGTTTCCGGAAATTCCGGTACGTATCTCGTCACGCGTCGGATGTGGATTTCTTTCAAGAAAAGCAAGTGAGGCCATTACGAAGCCGGGCGTACAGAAGCCGCACTGAACCGCGTTGGCGTCTACAAAGCACTGCTGCAGCGGATGAAGCTTTCCATTCTGCTCCATCCCCTCAATCGTGATAATTTCTTTTCCGTCACACTGTGCAGCCGGTACGATGCAGCTCTTCACAGCCCTTCCGTCCATAATGACCGTGCATGCGCCGCATTCCCCGATATTGCAGGATACCTTCGTACCTGTCAGCTCCAGGTCATCACGAAGCAGCTCAACAAGTGTTTCATCGGGACGGACCGAAGCTGTTACCGGTTCTCCGTTGATCGTTAATGTAATCGTGATCATTGAGCATCCCTCCTGTTCTTGTGAAGCAGCTCATAAAGCGTTACCTTATTGAGCGGTATGTGACGGATATCAATCTGAAGCGCATTCCGCAGTGCCAGCACGATCGAAGCCGGAACACCTTCCAGACTCGGTTCTCCGATTGATTTGGAACCGTATGTTCCGGTCGGATCGCTGCATTCAAAAAGCATCGGGTCAAATTCCGGGATATCGAGACTTGACGGGATCATGTAAGTATCCATATTCGCGTGACGGATATGTCCATTCACGTTGTCCAGATCTTCCATGATCGCGAAGCCCATGCCCATTGTAACACCGCCCTGTATCTGTGCCGTAAGGTTCTTCGGATTGATAATATTCCCGCAGTCATGCGCGGACGTTACCTTATCAACCTTGATGTCGCCGGTTTCCGTATCGACCTCAAGCTCTGTCACAACTGCACTGTACGTATAAGTCGGGAATCCGTCGCCGCATCCCTTTTCATTGTCAAAATGGAGATACGGTGCCGAGAACCATGCCATGACTCCATCCTGTCCGCCTGTCCAGTGATGGCATTCACAGACAGCCTGCCACGGGATCATCGCATCCGGTACCCCGTTCAGCTTAAAGAAACCGTCCTCAAGAATTACCATTTCAACCGGTGCCTTGAACATCATCGCCGCCGTCTGCATCAAAAGGCCCTTCAATTCTTCGCCTGCCTTCCGGACAGACTGTGCGCCCATGACCGTTCCTCTGGAGGCTGCCGTGATTCCGCTGTCGACAATCGCATTTGTATCAACCTGGTTTATATAAATCAGTGATGGATCTACATTCATCGCTTCCGCGAGAATCTGTGTATATGCCGTTCGAAGTCCCTGTCCGTTCTCACCAAGTCCGACATTCGCCATAACGGTTCCATCGTCATGCACCGCAACCATGCACGCACTGTTATCCGGTGATTCTCCGCCAAGTCCGCAGCCACGGTGGAAGATGCTTAATCCGATGCCCTTCCGGATCTTACCCGTCTGTTTCGCGTATTCATCACGCTTTCGGATATAGTCTGTTCTTTCACAGATCTTATCGATCATCTCAGGAAGAATGATCTCCTGCTTCATTTCCTGCCCGCACGGATGGATATCTCCCTGCTTCAGAAAATTCATTTTCTTGAAATCCAGGGGATCCATGCCGATTTCCTTTGCCACATCCTCGTATAGCTGCTCAACGGCAAAAATTGTCTGCGGAGCGCTGTAGCCGCGCATTGCACCGGATGTTACCGTGTTTGTAAAAACACCCTGTATATCCACTTTCACATTCGGTATGTTATAAACGCCTACCGCATGGACTTTCGCACGGAAATTCATGAATTCATGCATATGGTAGGCGCCGCATGTTTCTGTGATTCTGCATTGAACCGCCTGAAGTTGACCGTCATTATTAACGCCCACCTTATATTCAAGCCGGAAAGGGTGACGTTTCGTACTGCCCTTAATGGACTCTTCTCTGCTTGCCACATATTTTACAGGCCGGCCTGTTTTCTGCGCCAGCATGCATGCACGTCCGATTACAACGCCAAGCAGCTCTTCTTTCCCGCCGAACGCGCCTCCGACAATCGTCTGGATCAGTCTGGCCTTCGGACGCGGCAGACCGCAGGAATCCGCTACCCAGCGACGGCCGAAGAAGGGATTTGCACAGCCCGCGTAGGCTGTTATGCTCCCGCACGGATCCGGCACCGCAACAGCTGCCTCCGGTTCAAAGTACAAATGTTCCTGCCAGCCTGTCGAATAACTCCGCTCGATGATCTTGTCGCATTTTGGAAATGCCTCATCGACATCTCCTTTTCGGACAAGCGTTGTAGCATGACTCCAGATATTCCCGACACATTCCTTGTCATTTTCATGAACGAGCGGCGCTCCAGGGGCAAGTGCCTCCTCGATCGTAAGCACAGGCTGCAGCTCCTCGTACTCGACCTCAATTGCCTCAAGTCCTGCCTTTAACGCCTGATTGTTCTCCGCCGCGACAATCGCCACCGCGTCGCCTTCGTAACGGATGCGGTCTGTCATATACGTGTAATATCCCCAGCTGGCCGGTTTTTTCAAATCCTTATACGTCATAACGGCAGCCACGCCCGGAATCTTCTCCGCTTTTTCCGTATCAATACGGATAACCTGTGCGGAAGCATACGGACTGTACAACGCGCCTGCAACCAGCATATGAGGGAAAACCAAGTCTGCCGCATACTGCGCGTGCCCGGTTACCTTATCTGCGGAATCCACGCGGCGCATACTCTTGTTCAGATACTTATAGTTTCTGTCGATCTCGCCAAATTGAGGCATACGCAAACCTCCTTTTTCCATAAAAGACATAGTGCATGCTAAAATACTGTTAAAGCATTACCCGGGCGTCTGCCGGTATAACCTTATCCTCATACAGATAGCATGGGTTGATATCCAGTTCTTTGATTTCCGGATTTTCCTCGATCATTCTGGCAGCCTTCAGCAGCAGGTCCGCCATTCCTTCGATATCCTTCGGCTTTTCACCGCGCACACCGGTAAGCAGCTTATAGCCTTTAATCTCCTTTATCATTCCAAGTGCATCTTCTTTTGTAATCGGAAGCACACGGAAACTGACATCCTTCAGTACCTCGACAAAAATGCCTCCAAGGCCGAACATCAGGGCAGGCCCGAAAGAAACATCCTTTGTCATGCCGATAATGGTTTCGAGACCGGGCTTCAGCATTTCGTTCACAAGAACTCCGTCGATAACGGCATCCGGCCTTGCTTTTCCGACATTGTCAAGTATCTCCTGATAAGCGGAGCGAACACTGTCCGCGTCGGGGAGCTTTACTTTGACTCCCCCGACGTCGGACTTATGAAGAATATCTCTGGAAACGATTTTCAGAACTACCGGATAACCAATTTCAGATGCTGCCGAAACCGCTTCATCCGCGGTTCTGGCCAGACGGCACTTCGGAACAGGAATTCCGTATGAACGGAAAAGCTCCCATGCTTCGAATTCGTATAAATTACGTCCTTCTGCCTTTGCACCTTTGATCCATTCGTTCATTTTATTCCTCCCGGTCATTTATGACACTGCTCTTTTGTAAGCCTCTCTGCCAAGACGGAATGCTTCCATATTTGTATCGATTGTCTTTTCCGGTACATTTTCCTTAAGTACCTGAAGAATTGTCTCCTCGTCGAACGGAAGCAGTCCGCTTTCAAACGCTGCGCCCATCATGACCGCGCTTAATGCTTTGTTGGTTCCGGCCTGTGCCGCCAGCTCACTTCCGTCAAACGCAACTACTTTCTTTCCGATCGCTTTCAGTGCTTTAATGATCTCGTCTGTCTCCGGGTACTTAAGGTCGCCTCCGATCTTAACATCCACCGGCTCCTGCTTCACGGTATTGATAATGACGACACCGTCTTCCGCCAGGTAGGGAAGTCCTACACGAAGCCCTTCAAGCGGTTCAAGCGCAAGCACAAGCTCCGCTGTCCCGAGTCCGAGAAGCGGTGAATAGACATCCTCTCCGAGACGTACGTGCGATGCAACCGCGCCGCCGCGCTGTGCCGCGCCAAATGTTTCTCCGACACGTACATTGAATTTCCCGCTGTTTGCCCTGATCGCCGCCTCGGCGATCATATGGGATACCTTGATGCTTCCTTGTCCGCCGATTCCGGCAATGATATAATTTTTACTCATGATTACCGCCTCCTCATTCGTATTGCTTTCTGAGGGCAGATCTGCGAACAGAGGCCGCAGTCCACGCAAAGAACGCTGTCAATACCGGATTTCTTGCTCTCTGCGTCAAACTTAAGTGCAGGACATCCGATTCCGCCGCATGTCCGGCAGCCGTCGCATGTAGTGACATTGACATATGTCTTTGCCAGGCCCTTCTTGATCCTGCGCTGTTTCTGCAGCTGGCATTCGCCTGTCATTATCACGACAGCCGGACCTTTGTGCTCCAGTGCGCGGTAAATCGTATCAACCGCTTTTTCATGATCATACGCATCACACTCTTCTACGAATTCAACACCCATGGATTTTACGATACCAGGGATATCAGCACGCGGCCACTCTTCCCCGAACGCATTGAAGCCTGTGCTCGGATTCGGCTGATGACCTGTCATAGCCGTCCAGCGGTTGTCCAGAACCATAAAGGTGATATCGGACTGATTGTAAACGGCATTCATAAGAGCCGGAAGCGTTGCATGGAAAAATGTACTGTCGCCGCAGACAGCAGCGATCTTGCCGTCCTTATAGCCGATCTTGCTCTGACCGTGAGCCATGCTGATGCCGGATCCCATGACGTAAATCGTATCAAGTGTATCGTACGGCGTTACCGCTTCATATGCCTTTGAGTCTTCCGCGTTTGCCGGGTCACCGCTTGCAAATACACCGTAGCCTCCCTGCTCGTAGCATCCGATATCGCCGTCAACAATATGGACGGAATTTTCCGGATACTTCTTCAATGCTTCCCGAAGGGCGGAATAAGAACCGAGGTGTGAGCACCCTGCGCACAGCGTGGAAGATCTCGGAATCACGAGTGACCTGCCTGCCGCACGTTCAGCCGCTTTCCCGTCCGGTTTGATTTCTTTTCCGAACACACCTGCAAAAGCAGCTGTTACCTTATCGGTATTCAGCTCGCCGTAAGGCGGGAAGAGTTTTCCATAAGCCTTGCCGAGTATCCGGACATGAACATCCTTCTCCTGAAGATAAGCGCGTACCATGTTTTCAACAACAGGGTCGCCCTCTTCCACCATAAGAATCTCATCGAGCCCGTCTGTAAATTCATCAATCAGCTTGTCCGGAATCGGGCAGATATACCCAAGCTTCAGAAATGCCGTCTTGTCGGAAAGGCCAAGTCTTGCAAGTGCTTCACGCGCGTATGCTCCGCCGAGACCTGCCGCGATAATGCCGGTTTTGGCTCCTGCCGGCTTTAAGAGTTTGTTGAACCTGCTTTCATTCGCCAGCTCCTGCTCCTTCGGCAGCACGGAATGAAGCCATTTGTGCTTATTCAGTGTTCCGGGAGGGCCGTATACATTCCAGCGGTATCCCATTTCAAAATGCTTGTTGAATGCAAGCTTGTTTCGTCCTTCCCGTACCTCGCCGAATACAACATCACCGCTCGCATGGGAGATACGGCTTACACTGCGAAGGAATACTGGCAGTTCCAGTTTCTCTGACAGTTCAAAAGCTTCCCGTGCCATTTCCTTGGCTTCCTGCTGGTCTTCCGGCTCCAGGCACGGAATTTCCGCGTATTCCGCGGCAAAACGTGTATCCTGTTCCGTCGATGAATAATGCGCATTCGGATCGTCGGCCACTACTACTACAAAGCCGCCCTTGATTCCGCCGTAAGGCATTGTCATGAAGGAATCCATCGCTACGTTCAGTCCGGCATTCTTCATTGATACCATTGTACGTCCGCCTACGATCGACGCGCCGGCCGCAACCTCGAACGCGACCTTTTCGTTGATGCTCCACTCCACGTAAAAGCCTGCTTCACGTGATGCAGCCATCAGTACTTCCGGTATTTCAGACGAAGGAGTGCCGGGATATGCGCTCATCAGCTGAACGCCGGCTTCCACGGCGCCGCGGGCAATTGCTTCATTGCCGTTTAAAAGATCGCGCACGCCCTTTTCCTGTAATATCTTCTGCATAATAAATCTCCTTTAGAGACGTTAAAATATTTACTGTTTCTTGCGCAGCAGCGCTCCAAGAGCACGTACGGCGCGTTCCGGCGTCGGAAATGTCGGGATGCCGGCTTTGTTAAGCAGCGGAGTTTCTTTCTTTTCGATCTCGCCTCCGCCGAGGAAAACACAGATAACCGGTTTGTCCGTCAGCGATTTGATATATTTCATTGTTTCCGATGCACCATCGATCGGGTCGCCGAAGATAACGAGAAAGGTATCGGCGTTCTTTGACCTTATAACAGTTTCAAGCGCATCTTTATATCGTTCCGCTGTCGCGTCCCCTGTCAGATCGAGCGGGTTCGATGCCACGCACTGGCTTGGCAGCTTATTCTTCAGCTCCGCAACGATTTCCGGTTCCGGCTTTTCAATCGTGATCCCAAGATCCTCCGCCGTATCGGCCGCCAGAATTCCGCTGCCTCCGGAGCTTGTAATGATCTGAAGTCTTCTTCCCGCCGGCCTGTCAAGGAGCCCCAGTATCTTGGAATAATCATAGAATTCCGTGATGCCTTCCGCGCGGATAAGACCGATCTGCCTGCAGACCGCGTCGAAAATCTTATCGCTTCCCGCGATGGACTTCGTGTGGCTTGCAGCAGCTTCCGCTCCCTTTGCGGTCCGTCCCGGCTTCAGAACTACAACCGGTTTCTTTTCCAGCGCACGCTTCGCTGTCTCTATGAATTTTCGTCCGTCCTTGACACCTTCGATATTCAATGCTATGACTTTCGTCGCGTCGTCATCCGCAAAGAAATCAAGGAGTTCAATCTCTCCGACACCGCTTTTATTGCCAAGTGCCACAAGACTGCTGAAACCGATCATGTCTTCCTGCGACCATTCTCCCATCGCGGCACCGATCGTACCGCTCTGGGCAATCACTGCCATCGTGCCTTTTCCTGTCATCAGAGGCCATGTCGCGCAAAGATTGTTCGGTGTATAATTAATGCCCTGACAGTTCGGTCCGATTACAGCAATGTGATTGTCGTCGGCAATCTTCATCACTTCCGCTTCCAGTTCGGTATTGCCGATTTCGCGGAATCCGCCGCTTATGATAACCGCGCCCTTCGCGTGCTTTTCAGCTGCCTGGCGCATCACATCGGGCACGAATTTCGCGGGAACAATCACGACAACGAGATCGATGTCCCCCGGTATTTCCTCGAGCGAAGTGCAGCATGGAAGTCCAAGTACTTCCCCGCCGTGCGGATTAATCGGATAAATTCTGCCTTTGTAGCCGCCGTCTATAATATTCTTAAGCACCTTGTATCCCATTTTTTCGGGATTTGAGGAAGCGCCGGAAACCACGACAGTTCCGGCATTAAAGACAGCATTCAGTATTTCACGAGTGATCATTTCACACCTCCGGGGGTCAGATCTTCACGCCGGTCTTGCGCCACATAATCCTGGCTTCTTCCTGGCATGCTTTTTCAACTTCTTCTTCATCCACCATTGTAGAATGACCATCCTTCACGACGATTTTTCCATCGACGATAACGGTTTCTACCTGACGGCCCTGGAATGTCATATCAAAATAACTCAGTACGGAGCACGGCGCCACCGGTGAAGGGCTGTCCGGATTAATGATAATCATGTCGGCTTTTTTGCCTACCTTAAGCGATCCGATTTCCTTTTCCATGCCCATTGCCCGGGCCGCGTTGCCCGTACACCAGTCAAGAACCTGGAATATCGGGAAAAGTCCCGCATTCGCATTATGTGCCTTGTGGAGCAGGAACGCATAACGCATATATTCTGAAATATCAAGTGTAAAGAAGCAGTCATGGCCAAGCGTGATATTAAGACCCTTGTCCGCCATATCAGGAATGCGTGCCACACCGTTTCCGCCGAAGCTGTTCGTCATCGGCGTGTGTGCTATATTAACGTGATTTCTTGCCAGTATATCAATATCCTCATCGGTAAGATCAATACAGTGGGCCGCTATCACATCCGGGCCTAATACACCTGTCTCTTCCAGAATCTGCGGCGCTGACATGCCGTGCTTTTCTACAACGAAGGCTCTCGGTATTTCCGCGATATGCGTCTGGATGCCGACATGGTATTCATTCGCGATTTTACGTGCTTTTTCCATAGTCGGACGGGAATTCGTAAATGCTGTATGGAATCCAAGCCGTCCCGTGATGCGTCCGCCGTTTCCGGTCGGGTACTTTTTAAAGAAATTAATATTCTCTTCAAAGCCTTTGTCGGCATTTTCAACAGACGTATGTTTTAAAATATGCTCGCCGGGGATACGTTCGGTAACTTCATATCCAACCTGTGCACGGATTCCTGTTTCCTCAATTGCTTTCGCGCTTGCGTCCAGAAGACCCGGAATCGCGTTTGGTCCTTCGACAAATTCACATACTGTTGTCGTGCCGCTCTTTAACAGCTTTGTAGCAGAATATCGCGTTGCCGCGTAATCCCCGTCTCTCGTCGTAAGATCTTCAAGCCATTCCCAGCCCATTTTCTGCAGCATATCCCAGAAATCATGAAGCTGCGTAAAATCAACAGGCATGTTGTGGCCAAGCACGTAATTCATATGTGTATGTGTCACGATAAATCCGGGCATTACGATTTTTCCGTGTGCATCAATGGTTTCCACACCGGGATATTTCTTAGAAAGCTCGCAGCTGTCGCCAATATCCGCGATGAGGTTTCCTTCAATCGCTACAGCACCGTCATCAATGATCTTTCCAGTGAGGGCGTTCTCGTCAAAAGTGAGCACCAGTGCATTTTTGATCAGCAGATCGACCATAACTGTCCCTCCTTACTCTTCATCTTGTTTTCGTCTCTGCGTGTTTGTGCAAACCGTGCATCCCGCTGCCCGTGCATCACGCATGGCAGCGGGTGCAGCAGGGTTCGGTTTGCATATCAGTCAAAATAATTCTGGGTAATGGCTTTTTTCGGGCACACGGATGAGCAAAGTCCGCATCCCATGCATTTTTCCGGAATGAATTCCGGATGGCGCTCTCCCATTTCGATTGCGCCGTAAGCACATGCGTTGTAGCAGCTTCCGCATCCGTCGCATTTCGTGATGTCACGGACAGGATGAACCATCTCGGTGATGATATTCTTTCCGGAAGCAGCACGCTCTGCAATCCTTTTATGTGTAAGTCCACGGAAATCCTCGAGGCTGTTATAGCCCTTTCGTTTCATGAAGGCTTCGATGCCATCGATGATATCCTGATAAATATCATATCCGTAAAGTACGGAAGCGGTTGCCACTTCAACAGCCGATGCACCGGCCATAATGTAGGCGATCGCGTCCTCCGCGCTTGTTATGCCGCCGATGCCGACTGCCGGTATCTTAACAGCTTCCGTAATATCAAGTATCATTTTCAGTACAATCGGTTTGATGGCCGGTCCTGTCAGTCCGCCGTAGCCCTTCGGTCCACCGAGAACAGGCTGACCTGTTTCAATGTCAATATCAATTGCCGGTCCGATTGAATCCGCGGCACAGATGCCATCCGCGCCGGCTGCTTCCGCTGCTTTCGCCCATTTTACACAATCCAGCTGGTAAATCGCACTGAATTTTGCGAAAACCGGAATCTTGACAGCCTTTTTGACTGCCTCAAGCTGACGGGCATAGTCCGACGGATCGGATACCTCCGGCAGCGCGACCTTCAGCCCCGGATACATTGCTTCGAGTACATTCCCCATATGAGGACATGCCGTAGGATATTCGATGATGCTGGCGCCGGCCGCTTCACATTCTTTTGCAAGCTCGATCGCTTCATCCGGCGTTGTGCCTGCCATATTCGCGATAATCGGTATACCTGCTTCCAGGGCAACCGGAAATTCATTCTTAAACCACTGCTCCGCCGTCAGGTTCGCTCCAAACACACAGTTGATCATGGAGCCGCCCTTTACCATCTTCATATTCGGAACAACGTCGGTAAACATATTCTTTACAATAGTCTTTGTACAGGATGCGCCGATTCCGAATTCGGATACGCTTACGATGCGTTCTCCGTCCTTTCCGTCGATGCAGGAAGAGGATATCACAGGTGATTTCAGTTTCACTCCGGCAAGATTTACTCCTATATCCATTAATTTACACCTCCTTGGGATATTTTAACCGTTGACCGGCGGTCCCTTAAAAAAACAGCTCATAAGACCGCCGGTCTTTCGTTTGCAGGCTGTAATTAAGCCATCAAAAGCGCGCAAAGTGCTTTAATTGTATGCATACGATTCTCAGCTTCATCGAAGATGATCGAATTCGGTCCGTCAAGAACGCCGTCCGTAACTTCTTCTCCACGTGCAGCCGGCAGGCAGTGCATAACTTTAACACGCTTCGGAGCGGAGCTTACTACCTTCTCATCGACACACCAGTTCTTAAGTGTCTGCTTGTATGCTGCGAACTCCGGATTTCCACGATATCCCGTTGCCGGACCTTCTGCAAAGATCTCAGGAGAAACCCATCCGTAAACGTTGATGAAATCAGCATCCTTCGTTGCTTCTTCATAAGAATGTACGATCTCGATCTTGTTTCCGGCATCAGCCTGGCCGTCAAAAGCAGCTTTGATATAACGAGGATCCGGATCCATTCCTTCCGGACATGCGATCGATACGTCGAAGCCCATGCGTGTAGCCATCGCAAGTGTTGAGTTTGTCAGACCTGCGGGCGGATTCAGTTCGCCGTAGCCCCAGCAGAAAGCAACCTTGGCACCACGAAGATTCTGGCCGCCGTACTCCTGCATCGTCATAACATCGGCAAGTGCCTGGGTAGGATGCTCTACCGGGCAGGACGCGTTGATAACAGGTACGGTCGCAAGAGATGCTGTCTCCTCCAGCAGTTCACGTGTAACAGCACGATGTGCGATACCCTGTACAAAACGTGTCAGCGTCATGATCGTATCATGCCAGTTCTCAGCACCCGCTGCTCCTGCCCAGATACGGTTCTTGTCGAGCCAGAGCATATGGCCGCCGAGGGCTGTCATAGCCGTTTCAAAAGAACAGCTTGTACGGGTCGACTGTGTGTTGAAAATACCAGCCAGGCTCTTGCCGCGCAGATATTCTGTCGGCTCGCCCATTTTCCATTTTCTCTTTAAATCATGGGAAGCGCTGAGGATAAACTCGATCTCCTCCGGAGTAAGTTCATTGATTCCTAAAATACTTCTTCCTTTTAATGGTCTCATTATGTTCCTCCTTATTTTTATTATAAAAATTATTTTGTTCAGTCTACTTTGCCTTCATACAGGTACTGCTTGATCTGATCGACTGTCCAGTCGTCATGAAGTCCGAGTTCCTTGATCGTGCGGCAGTTGCTCGAATGGAAGTCACGGTTCAGCAGACGCTCCGCGATTGTAATAATCGCATCGCAGACTGGCGTCGGCACCCCGAGCAGTTTTCCAAGTGAAGCGTACGTTACAAGACCGTAAGGAATGTCTTCTGTCAGATGACGTGTATCCAGCTTGAACGGGCCTTCGCATACTTCCAGGAACGGTGTGTGAATTGCTTCGTAAATCGGAAGCACTGTATCAACGCCGCCTCTGTTCCATTTAACCATACGGATTTCTTCCTCAAGGGTATACTGCTTCATGCCGAGCTTTTCACCGATTGCCATACGCTCACGGTCGATGCCCTCAATCAGGTTTACAACCGGCTTCGGGTTCTCCTTCGGCCCGAAGAGATGGAAATCTTTGTCTCCGCTGTCAATAAGTGCCGCGTTGCAGATCATCGGAGGCGTATGTGTGATGGCATTGTAATCAACAAGCAGTGTATCGATGACATTGGCACCTCTGCGAAGATTATAGCCGAATTTAGCCGGATATAATTCATTCAGGATATCCCATACATAATCCATATCCTTCGAAGGGAAGCATGCAAACATCAGGCTTTCAGTTCTGGCCTCAAGACGTACCTGCGTTCCGTTCAGTCTGGACGCACCGTACGGCAGTGTATTGCAGTCAGCCAGATATACATGAGCCTTATTTCCGCAGTCATCAAGAGCCTTGCGCCATACAAGCGATGTACCGCCCTTTCCGAGACAGATAACGATCTGTCCGTCCTTCAGTGACGGTGCTGCCAGATCAGCGTAGGTTTTTACCGCAAAGAACGGAACCGGGCAGAGAATAACGTCCGCGCCGTCAACCGCTTCCGCGGCTGTGTCGCATACAGTAACTTTGCCTTCAACACCTACAGGCTTTGAATCAATATCCATCAGTTCAATCTTGCCGGTCTTTTTAAGATCATCCAGTTTTCCGGGAACCGTCTCAAAAAGACTTACATCAAAGCCGTGATACCCGTTCATATCAACTGAGCTCATGTAACCGCCGTTTCCGCCGCCAAGAATGCCAATTTTCCTGATTTCCATTTCTAATTCCTCCTTAATAATGATTTGGTTCCTTTTGCACATCATGCACGCAGCTTATTCGTCTCCGCATCATCTACTGTATAATCATCATTGACTGCCACGCCATAAATATCATGAGCAGCTTTTCTGGAAACATAACCGTTCTTAACATCCATCGCAACCTTTTCCGCAGGACGCTTATGAGGATCTCCCCATCCGCCGCCTCCGGAAGGATAGCTTGTAAATGTCCCGGCGCCGTGAACTTCTGATATTCCTTTTGAAGCCAGCAGCTGCTCACCTTCCATGCCTTCATTCAGATAAGCCATGTTAAGCGATCCGGGCTTGCCTCCAAAAAGACCGTACGGCGGGAACTTTCGTCCGTCACCGAACATAACCAGCTCTGTATCGGCATTTTCATAGAACTTTATGCGATAACGCGCGCCGCAGCCGCCGCGGTATTCGCCTGCTCCGCAGCTGTCTGTCGTAAATTCGCTGAATTCCGTCAGATGAGGATAATCAACCTCATTTGTTTCGATATTCGGAGCGATCAGACCCCCGAGGTCGATACCGTCACCGATATAGTGGCGTCCGTCAAGTCCCTTTGCGCCGCCGGCGCCGCCGAAGCCGCAGAAACCAAACATAACATAGAATCTTTCATCACGAGGATCAACACCTGTGATCGTAGGTCCGTTCCAGCGATTCCAGCCGGCCGGTACACGGTCAGGCAGAATCTCGGAAAGAGCCATCCAGCATGCTTCCAGTATCGCGCATGCGGTATCAAGCGTACAATAAGCAACAGGAGCAGGGAAATTGGAATTCACAACGCTTCCCTCCGGTGCTGTAATCGTAATCGGACGATAGACACCTTCATTATGAGGAATATCCGGTGTTGTTACCGTCGTCAGGAACGCGACATACACGCACGTATCGGTGTTGGCCTTCGGTGAGTTGGACGGTCCTGTAACCTGCGGACTGGAGCCTGCGAAATCAACGTACGCCTGGTTGCCTTTTATTGTTATCTTGACCTTGATTTCAATCGGATCATCTGTAAATCCGTCGCTGTCAAGAGAAGCATGGCCGTAATAATCGCCATCGGGAAGCTTTTCAATCTCGGCACGCATCCTGCTTTCCGCGTACAGATGGATGTCCTCGATCGTCTCTCTCGTCTTCTCTTCGCCGTACTTCTCCATCATCTCGAGAATACGTTTCTCACCGACGTTGCAGGATGCAACCTGTGCCTTCATATCGACCCAGATATCATCCGGCATACGTGTATTGATCCGGATCATGTCGATTACGTCCTGAATCGGCTTGTTATTCTTGAAAATTCGAAGCGGCGGAATACGGATTCCTTCATGGAACAGCTCTGTGGCCTTCGGACAGTAAGAGCCTGCCTCCATACCGCCGACGTCGCCGTGATGCGCGCGGTTGATGGAGATAAACTGCATGCGGCCTTTATAGAAGACCGGCTTCATAATCGTGACATCCTGAAGATGCGTTCCGCCTGAATACGGATCATTCAGTACAAATACATCACCGTCATGGATATCATCCCCGAAATACTTTACAATTGCCTTGACCGATTCCATCGCGGAAGCCGTGTGGGAAGGAACACCGTCAACCTGAGATACGATACGGCAGTTCCAGTCGCAGATCGCGCAGGAAAAATCATGTGTCTCGGCAAAAATCGGTGAAATGGATGTATTGACCATTGTGATTCCCATTTCACGGTTGATCGTCAGCAGACGATTATAGATAACGGCAAAGGTAATGGGGTCTTTCGCGCCTTCGAATTCTTTCTTTTCTTTCGCGATATGATTTAAGTCAGCCATTATTTCACCTCCATTACAACATTGTCAAACTCATCGATATGCGCGTTCCAGTTCGGATGGACAATAATCGTTGTGATACGCTCCTCGATGACGGCCGGCCCCGGAATGACAATACCCGGCTCCAGCTTATTGCGGTCATAGACAGGAACATCTTTCCAGTCGCCGTACTCCTGGAAATAAAGCTTTCTTGTATTCTTGAAAGCATCCTCCAGCTTCGCGCCGGTGCTTTCCTGTGTTGCCAGTCCTGTCTTCTCGACATGGCCGACAGCCGTTACACGAAGATTGACGATCTCAATCGGTGTCTCCGGTGTGCAGTAGCTGTACAGACGCTCATGAGCCTTGTGGAATGTCTCCGCGATTTCTTTGACATGAGAATCATCAATAATGCAGTCGTTCGGCATCGGAACGGTAACCTCGTGATGCTGGCCTACGTAGCGGATATCAAGATACCGCTCAAGGGAAGACTCTTCACGGCTTACGCCTTCATGTGCGAGCTGTGCCATCGCTTCTTCTTCTGTTTCAGCGATACATTTGTTGAATTCATCCAGATCCAGTCCCGGAATCGTACCGACAAAGCTGCGGACATTGTCAAGACGGATATCGGATTCCAGCATGCCAAGTGCGCAGAACACGGAAGCTGCCTTCGGAACAATAATCATGGTTGAGCCAACCTCTTCCGCAATCTTGCAGGCATGGATCGAGCAAGCTCCGCCGGCGCTGACAAGCGCAAATTCACGTGGATCAAAACCCTTCTGTACAGAAACAACCTTCGTCGCATCTGCCATATTCTGATTGACGATCTGGAATACGCCGCATGCTGCCTGCTCAACTGTCATGCCCAGCGGATCGGCGATCTTCTCCTTCATCATCTTATAGCACTTGTCATAATTAATCTTCATCTCGCCGCCCAGGAAGTAATCCTTATTCAGATATCCAAGCAGCAGATTGGCATCCGTTACGGCCGGCTTTTCACCGCCGCGGTCATAGCAGACAGGTCCCGGATAGGAATAAGCAGATTCCGGTCCGACATTCAGCATGCCCCACTGATCGATCCATGCAATCGAACCGCCGCCGGCGCCGATCGTATGAATATCAATCATAGGCTTTGCTACACGATATCCGGCTACTTCACCTTCTGTCGAAAGTGTTATGGAGGAATCGTTGATCAGTGAAACATCAAAGCTTGTTCCGCCCATATCCATAAGGATCAGATTGTGATTTCCGGTCAGCTTCGAGAAAAACACGGCTCCGGTCGAACCGGCCGCAGGGCCTGAAAGAAGCGTTGCCGAAGCATGGCGGATAGCTGTCTCGGCTGTCATCATGCCGCCGTTTGACGCTACCACGTAAAATGCCTTTGAAAGACCATCCTGCTTAAGCTTCTGCTCAAGATTTGTGAGGTATACGGTAAGCTTCGGTCCGACATACGCATTCGCAACCGTTGTTGAGGAACGTTCGTATTCCCGGATCTGCGGCAGAACCTCAGATGAACGGGAAACGAAGGCACCCGGCATCTCACGCTCGACAATCTCCTTGATACGCTTCTCATGCTTGTCATTTAAGTATGAGAACAAAGTACAGATTGCTACAGCCTGCACATTTTCTTTCTTAAAATCATTGCAGATATCGACAACTTCCTGCTCGTCAAGCTCTGTGACCTCATCACCCTTATAATCGACACGTTCCGTTACACCGCGGCGCAGATAGCGCGGTACAAGCGGAGGTGCCGTAAACAGGAACAAGTCCCAGATATTGTTCTTGTGTGCACGGCGCATTTCGATCGTATCGCGAAATCCTTTTGTCAGAATGAGCCCTGTTTTGGCACCTGTTCCGGTAAGCAGCGTATTTGTGGCTACCGTTGTGCCATGTGCGAATAAGTCAGCACCGCCAAGAAAATCCGATAAATCCATTTTGAAAAACTGTGCAGCTTTGCTGATGACATTGTAGAGGCCGATAGATTGGTCTTCCGGGGTTGACAATTCTTTGAATGTGTAGATAGAGCCGTCATTTGTGATGACGACACAGTCTGTGAATGTCCCTCCAATATCAACGCCAATGCGGTATCTCAATTCCATCACTCCTTTCTATTTTTCCGGCAGATCATTTTGATCTGTCAATATACCTTGTTCCATAATACAGCCGTCCAACACCGGCTGAAAATGCATAGTAAATAAAAAAAGCAAACGACATGACCTGAACATCACACGAATATGATCCGCGTCTTTGATGATCAGCCAATCGTTTGCCGAGAGGGAATTTAGGGTACAAAAAACTCGCATACAAGCTTCCCTGTGTTCTCTCACGCTATATGCAAATCGGCTGATTCTGAATCAATCCAATTGTAAACTGTCCAAAGGACAGCTTACCAATACTTGCAATATACCGGTAACCTTAAACACAAGGCTAGTCGTCACGAGTCTTCACAGACTACCAGGCACATTCTATCAATCGAACAAGAAAAATGCCCCACCACACATAGCCAGTAAATCCATACCTTTATGAAATTTGATTTTATTATAGTTTTTCCAGAAGCTATTGTCAAGGCAAATCATGCTCTTTTTGAAACAATCGTGATTATTAACAGAAATAGACCATTTTTTCAGTAAAAATGTTGAACGATAATGCACCTTGAAATGCAGTACTTTTTATTATATTATATTCAAGAGCATTTAAAACCTACACACTTACAGGAGGTTTTTATGAGACATTTAATGAGCCCTATGGATTTTACGGTTGAAGAGCTTGACCAGCTTCTCGATCTGGCCGTGGATATCGAGCACAATCCTGCGAAATATGCACATGCCTGCGAAGGCAAGCGGCTGGCAACGCTCTTCTACGAACCAAGCACCCGTACAAGACTAAGTCATGAATCCGCCATGCTGAATTTAGGCGGCACTGTCATCGGCTTTTCATCGGCACAGAACAGCTCTGTTGCCAAAGGGGAAAGCGTTTCCGACACAGTCAGGACAGTCAGCTGCTATGCCGACATCATCGCGATGCGCCATCCAAAGGAAGGCGCTCCTATGGTTGCAGCCGAGAAATCAACCATCCCGATTATCAATGCCGGCGACGGAGGCCATCAGCATCCTACCCAGACACTTACCGATCTTCTTACAATCCGCTCCTTACGAGGAAGACTTGACCATCTTACATACGGTCTCTGCGGCGATCTTAAATTTGGCCGGACCGTTCATTCTCTCATTCAGGCACTTATCCGCTATGACGGTGTCCGCTTCATCCTGATTTCTCCGGAAGAGCTTCGTCTTCCAAGCTATACCAGGCATAATGTACTCGATAAATTCAATATTCCCTATGAAGAGGTCGTCCGTCTCGAGGACGCGATCCCCAAGCTTGACATTCTCTATATGACGCGTGTGCAGAAGGAACGCTTTTTCAATGAAGATGACTATCTTCGCATGAAGAATTTCTATATTCTGGACAAGGCTAAGATGGAACTTGCAAAGAATGATATGTATGTTCTCCATCCGCTTCCCCGTGTAAACGAAATATCCGTGCAGGTGGATGATGACCCGAGAGCCGCTTATTTCCGGCAGGCACAGTACGGTGTTTATGTCCGCATGGCGCTGATTCTGACACTGCTCGATATCCACGTCGATTAAGGAGGTATAACAGATGTTAAATGTTGGCGCAATCCATGAGGGTTTCGTATTAGATCATATTCAGGCCGGCAAGAGTATGGAGATTTACCGCTATCTCCGCCTTGACCAGATCGAAGACCCTGTCGCGATCATCAAGAATGCCAAAAGCAATAAAATGGGCAAGAAAGATATTATTAAGATTGAATGCCCGATTGACAGTATCAACCTGGATATACTCGGTTTCATCGATCACAATATTACCGTGAATATCATTAAGGGTGACAAGATCATTGAAAAGAAGAAGCTGGAGCTTCCGAAGGAAATCCGCAATGTGATCACCTGCACAAATCCGCGCTGCATCAGCTCCATCGAGCAGGAGCTGGATCAGGTATTCGTACTGACGGATGAGGAGACGGAGGAATACCGGTGCAAGTATTGTGAGGAGAAGTATAACAGGAAATAAAAGCATGCTGGTTTCAATTGGAATTGTTCGGCCGTAAGGCGGGAGAGAGTCGGCTCCTGACTTGCTTGCTTCTGGCGTTTCTGCAGGAAGCTTTTGGATGGCCGCGGATTAAACTCAACGGGCTCCTTCGTTCGAAGGAGCCCGTTTCAGACAGTAATCTGCGGCCATCGCTTCCTGCAGAAACGTCTGCGAAGCTGCGCAAAAGTCAGGAGCTGACTCTCTCCCGCCTTACGCCATCAACAATTCGCAATGGGAAAACAGTCATGCGTTTTCTTTAGTGTCTCACACATCCAGGCTAATATAAAATACTACAATTTGTGGGTAAAAAAAATACGAAAATACAATGTCCGATTTGATAAACGGGTGGGGACATAGGCGTCAGACGGACTGTGGCTGACATTTGCGCAGACTTCGCGGCTGTTTCCGCACGCAGCGATGGCTGCAGATTACTGTCTGAAGCGTGCTCCGGAATACTACCGACCTGATACCATCACAAGAGCACGCTGAGTTTAATCTGCAGCCATCCATAGGCAAGTGCGGAAACAGCCGCGAAGCAAGCATGTCAGGCACAGTCCGTCTGACGCCGATGCCCTTCCCCTCGTTCACAAAACACAACCGCTATTTCTGTACAATATTAATAATTTTTCCCGGCACATATATTTCCTTGACAATATTCCCGGTGAGCTTGGCAGCCACGGCCTCCCTGCCTGCTTTAAGCGCATCTTCCTTTGACACGTCAGCCGGAAGCGATACTACAGCACGTGTCTTTCCGTTGATCTGTACCGGAATCTCGATTGTGTCTTCCTTCATGGCCTCCTCGTCATACGACGGCCACTTCGCCGAAAACACACTCTTGTCATGCCCGTACATCTCCCAGAGCTCTTCCGCAATATGCGGTGCAAAAGGAGCTATCAGAACAATCGCTGTCTCTATCGTTTCACGGTCGATGCCGCCTTCCTTCCTGGCGATTGCGGCAAGACTGTTTGTATGCTCCATAAAGCCGGAAATAACCGTATTAAGACTGAATGCTTCCAGTCTGTCCGTAATATCGTGAACGAATTTATGACGCTCCTTAATCATTTCATTTGTTGCGCTGACATTTGCCTCAAGACTGTCACCCGCAAGCTTCCAGAAACGGTTCAGAAAACGGTAGACACCGTCGATGCCGCTGTCGTCCCACTCCGCATCGAGCTCCGGAGGCCCGACAAAAAGCTCATACATCCGCAGGGAATCACAGCCGTATTCATTCACAAGATCATCCGGTGAAACGACGTTGCCCTTCGACTTGCTCATCTTGATGCCGTTCTTGCCGGTGATCATTCCCTGATTAAACAGCTTTGTAAACGGCTCGTCAAAATCAATCACGCCGATGTCATACAGGAACTTCGTATAAAATCTGGAATACAGCAGGTGCAGAACAGCATGCTCCACTCCGCCGATATACATATCAACTGGAAGATACTTGTCCGCCTTCTCCCGTGAAACGAGCTCCTTGTCATTGTGATTGTCCACATAGCGGAGGAAATACCAGGAGGAGCCGGCCCACTGAGGCATCGTATTCGTTTCGCGCTTTGCCGGCGCGCCGCATACCGGACACGTCGTATTGACCCATTCATCAATTGCTGCAAGCGGTGACTCTCCTGTTCCTGTCGGCTCATAGCTCTCTACCGCCGGCAGGCGAAGCGGCAGCTGATCCTCCGGTACGGGAACGGCACCGCAGTGCGGGCAGTGAATGATAGGAATCGGTTCACCCCAGTAGCGCTGACGTGAAAAAACCCAATCACGCAGCTTATAATTGACCGTCTTATGTCCGATGCCCTTCTTCTCGATGATTTCAGGTGCTTCCTTCTTAAGGACCGCCGATTCCATCCCGTTCCATTCTCCGGAATTGATCATTGTACCTGATGCTTCTGTATATGCTTCCGTCATATTCTCAATTTTCATGCCGTCCTTCGCGATGACCTGGATAATGGGAATATGGAATTTCGTCGCAAATGCAAAGTCACGGTCATCATGCGCCGGCACGCACATGATTGCCCCTGTTCCGTAATCTGCAAGGACGTAATCGGAAAGCCAGATCGGAATCTGCTCACCGTTCATCGGATTTACGGCATAGCTGCCGGTAAATACACCGGTCTTTTCCTTGTCCTGCATACGGTCTACATTCGACTTGACCGATGCGTCATAAATATACTGATCGACTGCCGTCTGCTGATCCGGTGACGCAAGGCTCTTAGCCAGCGCATGCTCCGGTGCCAGCACCATAAATGTAGCACCGTACAGCGTATCCGGCCGCGTTGTATATACCGTGATCTTCTCGTCGCGGCCTGCCACCGGGAAATCGACTTCCGCGCCATAGCTCTTGCCGATCCAGTCTGTCTGCATCTTCTTGACCTTCTCCGGCCAGTCCAGCTTGTCCAGATCCTTCAGCAGCCTGTCACCGTATTCCGTAATCTTAAGCATCCACTGACGAAGGTTCTTCTTCGTTACTTCCGTTCCGCACCTCTCGCACCGGCCGTTTACGACTTCTTCATTGGCAAGGCCTGTCTTGCAGGACGGACACCAGTTAATCGGAAATTCCTTCTCATATGCCAGACCATGCTTAAACATCTGAACGAAAATCCACTGCGTCCATTTGTAAAAATCCGGATCTGTCGTATTCACTTCCATATCCCAGTCATAAAGTGCGGCAATCTGATTGATCTGCTCTTTGATGTGGGCAATATTTTCCGCTGTTGATTTCGCCGGGTGTACTCCCATCTTGATTGCGTAGTTCTCAGCCGGCAGTCCGAACGCGTCCCAGCCCATCGGATGAATGATATAGTATCCCTGCAGCAGCTTATAGCGGCTCCAGACATCCGAAATAACATATCCGCGCCAGTGACCTACATGAAGGCCGTTGCCGGAAGGATACGGAAACATGTCAAGACAGTAATACTTCTCCCTCTCTCCATGTTCGTCGGATTTGACATTTACAGGATCCGCGGCCCATTTCTCTGTCCACTTCTGCTCGATGGCTTTGTGGTTATACGATACACCCATGTTTACACTCCTTTGCAGGCGCTTATCCTGCGCCCTGCCTATTGTATTCATCCGCTCAAGCGGTTTTTCCAGATACACACGTAAAAATTCTATCACAACCGCCGGATTTGTCAATCCGCACAGCAAAAACCGCATGATACAAAAACTGCGCAGCCGGTATCAGCCGTCTGCGCAGCATCAATGCAGTAATGCTATTTCTCTTCCTCAGCCCGTGCCGCGATCTCACTTGCCTGTACGTCTGCCGGTGCCTGCTCGTACCGTGCAAACGAATACTCGAATGTACCGCGTCCGCCTGTCATAGCCCGAAGCGTCATGCAGTAGCCGACCATTTCCTTCATCGGTACATCGGCCTCCACAACCTGTTTCCCGTTATCCGAAGGTGACATGCCGAGCACACGGCCGCGCCGCTTGTTCAGATCGCCCATAACATCGCCTGTATAGGAATCAGGAACGGTAACCTTGACATTCACAATCGGCTCAAGAAGAACCGGAGAAGCCTCCATAAAGCCCTTCTTGAAGGCCTGCCGTGTCGCCGTCTTAAAGGCCATTTCCGACGAATCTACAGGATGATAGGAACCATCATACAATATCGCTTTAACACCGACAACCGGATATCCCGCAACCGGGCCTTCGCCTACGGATTCCTGAATACCCTTCTCAACAGCCGGGAAGTAGTTCTTGGGAACCGCACCGCCGACAACGCATTCTTCAAATACATAAGGCTTGTCCAGATCACCGGACGGCTCGAAGCGCATCTTGACGTGACCGTACTGGCCGTGACCGCCTGTCTGTTTCTTGTACTTCTCATCCACATCTGAATTCTTGCGGATTGTTTCACGGAACGCCACACGCGGCGTGAAAAGCTCGATTTCTGCTTTGTATCTGGTTAACAGCTTGCTGACAATTACGTCAAGCTGCTGATCTCCGATTCCGTAAAGAAGACTCTGATGATTCTCGGAATCGATTATATTGCGCATCGTCAGATCTTCCTGACCGATCTTGCCGAGTGCCTGGGAAATCTTGTCCTCATCTCCCTTGTTCTTTGCTTCGTAGCGCAAGTAAGTATAAGGCACGGAAAGCTCCGCGCGCGGATATACAACCTGCGCTGCCTTCGTTGAAAGCGTATCGCCGGTAGCCGTAAGCGTAAGCTTAGCAACTGCTCCGATATCGCCTGCGTGAAGCTCTGTCACCTCAAGCGGCTTGTTGCCCTGAAGCAGATAAAGCTTGCCCGGTTTCTCTTCTGTATTCTTATCGACATTGAAAAGAATATCGTCGCCTTTGAGGATACCGGAGCAGACCTTTAGGAGCGAATACTTACCGATAAACGGATCGATGATGGTCTTGAATACATAAGCACTCTTCGACTTTGAAAAATCATAGTTTGCTTCGAAGATTTCGTTCGTCTTGCAGTTGATTCCCGCACACTGACGCTTGTCGGGGCTCGGGAAGTACTTTACAATATCGCTCATCAGGTTTGCGACGCCCTGAACAAAAAGCGTGGAGCCCATCTCAACCGGAACGATATCCCCGCTCTGAACATTAAAACGAAGCGCGGCGCGAATCTCGTCAACGGTAAACTCCTCTCCGTTGAAATAACGGTCCATAAATTCATCGGACGTCTCCGCAATCGCCTCCATCAGCGCATCCCGGCAGATGTTCATATTCTCGATGCAGTAATCCGGAATTTCACATTCGTCTCTCTGGCCGACATCGCGGAAACGGCGTCCTGCCTTCTTGACTACATTCACATATCCTACAAACTTCTCATTCTCGCGGATCGGCTGATAAAACGGCGCGATTACCTTGCCGTACTTCTGTGTCAGCGTCTCTACAACTTCCCGGTAACTGGCATTATCTATATCCATATCACTTATAAAGAACATACGGGGCAGCTTATACTTCTCACAAAGATCCCACGCCTTCTCAGTACCGACCTCTACGCCAGCCTTGCCTGAAACCACAATAACAGCGGCATCTGCTGCGGATACGGCCTCCTCGACTTCTCCGACAAAATCAAAGTAGCCGGGGGTATCCAGGAAGTTGATCTTGGTATCTTCCCATACCATCGGAACCAGCGTTGTGCTGATTGAAAACTTCCTCTTCTGCTCCTCTTTATCATAATCGCTGAGTGAAGTTCCATCATCGACTTTGCCAAGACGGTTCGTAATACCGGCAAGAAAAGCCATCGCCTCGACGAGACTGGTCTTCCCGGCACCTCCATGTCCAAGAACAGCGACATTGCGTATCTGATCAGTTGTGAAATTCTTCATGCCTAATACCTCCAATACTATTCTAGTACTTCTTCTATTTAGACCATGTTTATATTCTACTAAAAACTGCGTTCCTTTACAAGGAATTTATGCAGAATGTCGGAAAATATTTGTGCTTTTTCACTTTAAAGCAATACAGTGTTGACATTGACCGGGAAAACCTTTAAAATACTTCATATGATTCATTTTTGTCATTCTGAACGGAGGAAAGAAAGCATGTCTTCAGTTAAAACAGGTTTTATCGGCCTCGGTCTGATCGGCGGCTCGCTCGCGAAAGCAATACGTCTTTTTGTACCTGACTGCACGATCATCGCGTACGACTGTGACCAGAATACACTCGCGAATGCTGTACGGGAAGGCACTGTCGACTCAGTCTCCTCTTCCATCGACAGCAGCTTTCAGGGCTGTGATTATATTTTTCTCTGCGCGCCTGTATCTGTCAACACATCGTATCTGCCGGCCTTAAAGCCCTATATCGGAAGTGATACCATCCTGACGGACGCCGGCAGCGTAAAGACAGAGATTCACCGCGCTGTCATTGAAAATCATCTGGAAAGCAGCTTTATCGGCGGTCATCCCATGGCAGGCTCCGAGAAAACCGGCTTTTCTTTTTCGAAGGCTGCTCTTTTTGAAAATGCATACTATATCCTTACACCGGAAAAAGCTGTTTCCCCTGACAAGATATCAAGATACAGATCACTCGTTGAGCAGATTCACGCCATGCCGCTGATTATGGGCTGCGCGCGTCACGATGAAATTACAGCAGCCGTCAGCCATCTGCCCCACATCATCGCTTCAGGACTTGTAAACTACGTCCGCAGAAGCGACAGTCCCGACGGTGTCATGCGGCAGATTGCTGCGGGCGGTTTCCGGGACATCACACGGATTGCTTCTTCATCCCCGGATATGTGGCAGCAGATATGTCTTGCAAACCACGATTCGATTCTGAAATCACTTCATAGCTATACCGCTTCATTAAGGGAAATCGAAACACTGCTGGAAGAAGGCGACAGCGTAAAGCTGCGGGAATACTTTTCTGAGGCACGCGACTACCGTGACTCTATGCCTGACCGCGCTTCCGGTCCGATCGAGAAGACTTTCGTGCTCTACTGCGACCTTGTCGACGAGGCCGGCGGAATCGCCACAATCGCCACGATTCTGGCTACGCAGAACATCAGCATCAAGAATATCGGCATTATCCATAACCGTGAATTTGAAGAAGGTGTCCTGCGTATTGAGTTTTATGACGGAACATCTTACGACCGGGGCGTGGCTTCCCTGGAACGGCACCATTACACGGTTTACACAAGATAGGCACACAAAGCCTAAGAAAGGATGCAGAAATCCATGTCCGGACAGTCCATTAAAAACACGCCAAAACTTAACGGAATACTCTCCGTCCCCGGTGATAAATCCATTTCCCACCGGAGCGTCATGCTTGGATCGATTGCACAGGGAATCACAGAAATCCATGGCTTTCTGTCCGGGAATGACTGCCTGTCCACGATCGGCGCCTTCCAGAAGATGGGGGTACGCATTGAACGGGACGGCGATCATGTTACGGTATACGGAAACGGTCTTCACGGTCTTTCCGCTCCTGACGGACCGCTTGATATGGGGAACAGCGGTACAACGACGCGTCTGATCAGCGGCATTCTCTCGGCACAGCCTTTTTCCAGCGTGATCACAGGAGATGATTCCCTCTGCGGCAGACCGATGAACCGTATTATCATTCCGCTTGGCAGGATGGGAGCTTCGATCTCCAGCATCCGCAGCAACGGCTGCGCTCCGCTTTCCATAAACGGGACGCGTCTGCACGGCATCCATTACGAATCGCCTGTCGCATCGGCGCAGGTCAAGTCAGCCCTGCTTCTGGCAGGTCTTTATGCCGACGGAAAGACATCCGTCACAGAGCCGTATCTCTCCCGCAACCATACGGAAAAGATGATGTCCGCCTTCGGCGCCGCTATCGAAAGCTGCGGCTTTACGTCATCCATTTCCCCGTGTGACGAATTATTCGGCCAGAAAATCACGATTCCCGGCGATATATCTTCCGCCGCGTACTTTATCGCGGCAGGACTGACCGTCCCGGGCAGCGAGATTACAATCCGCAATGTCGGCATCAACCCGACAAGAGCCGGTATTCTCGATGTATGCCGGCAGATGGGCGGCAGTGTAACCATTTCAAACCGCGCTGTATCAGCCGGTGAAGAGGCCGCCGACCTGACAGTCCGCTCTTCCGGGCTTCATGGAACCGTCATTTCGGGTTCCATTATACCGACCCTGATTGATGAAATTCCGGTTATTGCCGTAATGGCCTGCTGCGCATCCGGTACAACCGTAATCCGCGACGCGGCCGAACTGAAGGTTAAGGAATCGAACCGGATTGAAACAGTCGTTTCCAGTCTTTCCGCCATGGGCGCCGACATCGAGGGAACGGACGACGGCATGGTTATTCACGGCGGAAGGCCGCTTAAGGGAGCATTTATTCATACGAAAAAGGATCACCGGATAGCCATGGCATCCGTCATTGCTTCACTGACGGCCGACGGCGACAATACATATGATGATACAGCATGCATCGATGTTTCCTATCCCGGGTTTTTCGAAGCCTTGTCATCACTCAAACGGTAAAAAAATACCGGAACACAGTTTCCTGTGAACCGGTATTTTTATGTCTGTTTTTATTTCTTAAGATTATCCGGAATACGGTTGATCTTTCTGGTGACATATGATGTATGCAGAATCTCGTGTGCGCGCTCGCTTCCCGGCTTTACAAGATATTCCGAATACAGCTCCTTCAGCGCCGGATTCTCATGTGACTTCCGCAGTGTTTTGGCTTCATCGTTCCGGTACAGTGCGGCAGCCCGCAGACTCCGAACATCTTCAAAATTCCTGACATGTGACGGTACAAGCGGCTGTCCGCCTCCGTTGATGCAGCCTCCCGGGCAGCACATGATTTCTATGAAATGATAATGCTTTTCACCTGATTTAACACTGTCAAGGACCTTACGTGCATTGCCGAGTCCGGACGCAACCGCGATATTCACATCCATGCCGGCAACATTATATGTTGCTTCCTTGATACCTTCCATACCACGGACTTCCTTGAATTCAACCGATTTCAGCTCCTCACCTGTAAGTGTCTCAACAGCCGTACGAAGCGCAGCCTCCATAACACCGCCGGTAGCTCCGAATATTACGCCGGCTCCTGTAGATTCGCCAAGCGGATCGTCAAAGATCTCTTCCTTCAGATTTGCCAGGTCAACGCCGGCACGCTTGATCATACGCGCAAGCTCACGCGTTGTTATCGCGACATCGACATCCTGGCAGCCGGCAGCTGACTGATTGTCACGAAGGATTTCGAATTTCTTCGCCGTGCAGGGCATAACACCGACACAGAAAATGTTCTGCGGATCAAGTCCCATTTTCCTTGCATAATATGTTTTTGTAATAGCGCCGAACATCTGCTGAGGAGATTTGCAGGTTGACAGATTATCCTTCATATCCGGATAATATTCCTCACAGAACTTAACCCATCCTGGTGAACAGGATGTAATCATCGGAAGAACACCACCGTTCTGGACACGTTCCACAAATTCATTTGCCTCTTCCACAATGGTCAGATCGGCAGAATAATCCGTATCAAATACCCGGTCAAAGCCAAGTCTGCGGAGTGCTGCAACCATCTTGCCTTCCACATCTGTACCGATCGGGAACCCGAATTCCTCACCAAGCGTGGCACGGATTGACGGCGCTGTCTGTACAACTACGAATTTGTCCGGATCAGACAGGGCTTCCTCTATCTTGTCCGTATCATCTTTTTCATACAGGGCACCGGTAGGACAGACAACAACACATTGTCCGCAGTTTACGCAGGATGTCGATCCAAGTCCCATTTCAAACGCACAGCTGATGTTGGATTTAAATCCACGGTTGTTCAGACCGATTACGCCGATTCCCTGAACACTAGAGCATGCTGCGACGCATCTGCGGCAGAGAATGCACTTGTTGTCATCGCGGATCATATGTACCGCCGATGTATCAAGCTCGTAATGTCTTCTTTCACCCTCATAGTAATGCTCATCACCTACACCAAGCTCTTTGGACAGATGCTGAAGCTCGCAGTTGCCGCTTCGGATACAGGAAAGGCAGCGCTGATCATGATTCGACAGGATCAGCTGAAGTGTAAGCCTGCGGGATTTTAAAACTTTTTCTGTATTCGTCCAGACCTCAAGTCCCTCGCTGATCGGATACATGCAGGATGCTACAAGAGAACGCGCACCCTTAACCTCTACAACGCACATGCGGCAGTCGCCGACCTCGTTGATATCTTTCAGATAACAGAGTGTCGGGATGTCAATGCCTGCCATATGGGCAGCTTCCAGAATCGTGGTTCCTTCCGGCGCTGTCACGTCAATTCCATTTATTTTCAAAGAAATATCAGCCATTTTCCTCACCTCCGTCACTCTTTGGAAATTGCGCCAAATTTACAGTTTTCCATACATGTGCCGCACTTGATGCACTTCTCATGATCAATCTTATGCGGCTCCCTTACAACACCTGTGATTGCGCCGACAGGGCAGTTGCGGGCACAAAGCGTGCAGCCTCTGCACTTATCCGGATCAATCTTGTATGACAGCAGTGCCTTGCAGACACCGGCAGGACATCTTTTGTCCACGATATGAGCCACATATTCATCACGGAAATAGCGGAGCGTGGAAAGGACAGGATTCGGTGCCGACTGGCCGAGCGCGCACAGTGAATTTTCCTTCACGTGATAGCAAAGCTCTTCCAGCTTGTCAAGATCATCCATCGTAGCTTTCCCGGACGTGATCTTTTCGAGAAGCTCCAGCATACGCTTTGTTCCGACACGGCACGGCGTACACTTTCCGCATGACTCGTCGACCGTAAACTGCAGGAAGAACTTCGCAATATCAACCATGCAGTTATCCTCATCCATAACGATAAGTCCGCCGGATCCCATCATGGAACCGATCTTGATCAGGTTGTCATAATCAATCGGTACATCCAGGTTTTCTGTAGAAATACAGCCGCCTGAAGGTCCGCCTGTCTGAGCTGCTTTGAATTTCTTTCCATTCGGGATGCCGCCGCCGATATCAAAAATAATCTCACGAAGCGTAGTACCCATCGGAATTTCGACAAGTCCTGTATTGCGGATTTTGCCGCCGAGTGCGAAGACCTTTGTGCCCTTTGATTTCTCGGTTCCCATGGAAGCAAACCACTCCGCTCCGTTCAGAATAATCTGCGGAATATTCGCCCATGTCTCAACATTGTTCAGAATCGTAGGCTTGTCAAAAAGCCCCTTGACTGCCGGGAATGGCGGACGGGGACGAGGCTCGCCGCGGTTTCCTTCGATTGAACGCATAAGAGCAGTCTCTTCACCGCAGACAAACGCGCCTGCGCCTAGACGAAGCTCAATGTTAAAGGAGAAATCCGTATCAAAAATGTGATCGCCGAGCAGGCCGTATTCTTTAGCCTGTTTAATAGCAATGGTCAGTCTCTGTACAGCAATCGGATACTCCGCCCTTACATAAATATAACCCTGTGTCGAGCCGATCGCATATCCGGCAATTGCCATAGCCTCAAGTACAACATGCGGATCACCTTCCAGAACGGAACGGTCCATGAACGCACCGGGATCACCTTCATCAGCATTGCAGCATACATACTTCTGATCCGCGTCATTCATTGCCGCGAACTGCCATTTGCGGCCGGTCGGGAATCCGGCGCCGCCTCTGCCGCGAAGTCCGCTGTCAATCAGCGTCTGGATTACTTCCTGCGGCTTCATCTCTGTAAGCACCTTGCCAAGTGCCTCATATCCGCCTGTTCCGATATACTCATCAATATTCTCCGGATTGATGATACCGCAGTTGCGGAGTGCAACACGATGCTGCTTTTTGTAAAAGTTCGTCTCATTCAGAGAACGAAGTCCTGTTTCCGAAACAGTCTCGTCATATACAAGACGCTCTACAGGTCTTCCCTTTAAAAGATGCTCTTCAACGATTTCCGGAACATCCTCTTCTTTGACCTTCGTGTACAGTGTTCCGTCGGGATATACGATCATGATCGGGCCAAGTGCGCATAACCCGTGGCATCCTGTCGGCACAACGCATACTTCTGTCTCAAGGTTCTTAATTTTAAGCTCTTTGTTGAGCTTCTCCATTACTTTCTGACTGCCGGAGGATGTGCATCCTGTTCCTCCGCAGACCAGTACGTGTGAACGAAACATCTCTTCGCCTCCCTCAGCTTATGCTTCACTGCTCTGCAGCATGTACGCCGTAACCGGATGTCCCCCGATCAGGTGTTTGTTAACAACATCAAGCGCTTTTTCCGGATTCATATGAACATATGTGATCTTCTCTTTTCCCGGTTCAAAGACTTCAACGATCGGCTCGTACTGGCAGAGTCCTATACAGCCGGTCTGCGTAACAACCACATCCTTAAGCTGCTTTGACTGTACCGCATCTGAAAGCGTTGTAAGCACAGGTCTTGCGCCGCTTGCAATTCCGCATGTAGCCATGCCGACAACAACCCGGGTCTGGGTGGAATCCTCCGAGCGGAGTCCAACCTGTCCCTGCATTCTTATTCGAATAGCCTTTAATTCTTCCAAAGACTTCATTTCAAAACCTCCTTTTCCGCCGCTGCATCTGTTTCCTGCTTATTTTCATTTAAATATTCCGATATGTACTGGAGCACCTCAGGCTCGCAGAGCGGTACATCCCCCAAAATTTCCCGCATCTGCCGCGTATCCATCGTATAAGTGCATCCATTATGTGTATATGTGTAGAGAAAATCCCGATCCGGGTGACCCTCGATCAGCGTGCGTATCGTACCGCTGATATCACCGAGCGGCATCCGGTCAATATTCGTATACTCAAACACCGCTTCAACAGTCGTTCCTTTTCCACGTTCCGATTCAATCCGGAAGGAACCTCCAGCCAGCTCTGCCGCCTCTTTGAAAAAAGGAATTCCAAGTCCCACTTTTCTTGTTGTTCTTGTCGTATAAAAAGGATCTGTCACATGTGAAAGCTGATCTTCCGACATACCGCACCCGTTGTCACGGATCATCGTCCTGAGATAATTTTCCGTTTCGTCAATCTCGACAAGGATCTCAATCAGACCGGCACCGGCCGCTGTCGAATTCTCTGCAATATCCAGAATATTCAAAGAAATTTCCGTCATCATGATTATTGATATTTTGCCAGAATCTCATCCAGCTTTTCTTCTGTAACACCGCCGTAGACAGTACCATTGACTGTCATAACAGGCGCCAGTCCGCACGCTCCGAGACAGCGGCAGGCATCAAGAGAGAATTTTCCGTCAGGTGTGCACTGCCCTTCGCTAATACCGAGCTTTTCAGACAGCTTGGAGTAAATCGATCCGGAACCCTTTACATAGCAGGCAGTTCCAAGGCATACAGAAATCTTGTATCTTCCCTTTGGATTCAGGTTGAACTGTGAATAAAACGTTGCCACACCATAGATCTTCTCCAGTGGTATTTCAAGTTCATTAGAAATAATAGTCTGTACCTCGATCGGCAGGTATCCGTAAATCGCCTGCGCGCGCTGCATGATGGGCATCAATGCGCCCTTTTCATCGCGCAGCTCATCAATAGCCTGTCTAAGCTGCTGCTCTTGTTCCTTGGTTCCCTGAAACGGAACAGTCGTCTTCTTAAAGCTCATGCATGAACCTCCTTATTAAAACATGCTCAACAATTGCTCAATAGAATACAATAATATGTCCAAAAAGATTGTTAATTATTGTACGTTATAATAATAACTCACTTTTTCTTTCTTATCCACTGTTTTTTGGCACGCAAAGTTCTTTTATAAGTGCAATTATTTTTGTAAATCTGCACTTTTCCGTTTTTAATTGAATTGGCCTGTTCACTGTGATATATTTGACTTAGTATTTTCTGATGATTTGATTTTTTTGACAACGGAGGTATAGACGATGAAAATCGCTGATGCGGCCCAGCTTTTGAATGCAAAGGTACTGACCGGTGAGTCTTATATTGACGCCGATGTCACTTCAGCCTTTGCCTGCGATTTGATGAGCGACGTACTTGCTTTTGCAAACGGATACAAAATGCTCCTTTCCGGGCTTTGCAACGCACAGGTAATTCGCACCGCGGAAATGCTGGATATGTCCTGCATTATTTTCGTTCGCGGCAAACTGCCTGATGACCAGATGATCTTGATGGCCGAGCAGAATAATATGGTGCTTCTTCAGACTGATTACACTATGTTTACTTCATCCGGTATTTTGTACGAGGCAGGCATCAAAGGCGGGCAGATGTAATGAGCAGTGATGATAACGGAGCACTTCAGTTTAAATATAAGGTACTTGCGGATGATTACAACGCTGTCGGCAGTGCCAGCAGCGACGCCAAGAACAAGCTGCGCGCAGTCGGCGTGCCGCCCGATATTCTCCGAAAGGTTTCGATCTGTATGTATGAAGGCGAAATCAATATGGTCATTCACGCAAGGGGCGGTGAGATTACCGTTAATATCAATCCCTCCTGCATTGAAATGATCCTGAAGGATGTCGGCCCGGGAATCACGGATATCGATAAGGCTATGCAGGCCGGTTACTCTACGGCAACCGAGGATGTCCGCAACCTTGGCTTCGGAGCCGGAATGGGGCTTCCGAATATGCGCAAGAATTCGGATTCCATGCACATCGATACAGAAATCGGTGTCGGAACTACCATTACAATGACGGTAGATTTATAAATATATATTCAAGGAGGGCAATCCTATCATGGGTGATATACCTGAGCGGAATGAATTCTTCCATTCGGTTTATGTTGACAAGTCAAGATGCAACGGCTGCAGCCATTGTCTCAAGTTCTGTCCCACGGAAGCAATCCGTATCCGCAGCGGCAAAGCGCATATAACAGACAAATTCTGCATCGACTGCGGTGAATGTGTCCGTAAATGTGTCCGGCGCGCAAAGCGTTGCAGTTATGATACCCTTGATATACTGAAGAATTATGAGTACACGGTGGCCATTCCTTCCCACGCGCTTTATGCGCAGTTCAATCATCTTGACAACATCAATATTGTTGCCACGGCACTGCTTCGGCTCGGTTTTGACAGCGTCAGCGACATCGGTGTTTCCAAGCACTTTGTCGACAAGGCTGCCGCCGCCTATATCGCAGCCCACCCGGAAGGCCGTCCTTATATTAATCCCTACTGTTTCACGATTACACGCCTGATACGGGTTCGTTTTCCTAACCTCGTTGATCATCTGATACCTATCCGTCAGCCTATGGAAGTAGCCGCGGAAATCGCACTGGACAAAGCCATGAAGACGACCGGACTGCCGCGTGAGAAGATCGGCATCATCCATATCAGTCCCTGCCCTTCCACCATCGCATATTCACAGTCTCCGCTCGGTGTCCGCGAAAGTGAAATCGACGGAAACATTGCTATATCCTACATTTATCCCAAGATGATTCCGGTCATGAATGAAATCGGTTCAAATCCGGATCCGGTCTTTGATCTTGAGCATACAAAAATCGGCTGGATTGACAGCAGTGGAAGCAATTTCAATGAAGTTTCCGACAACCGTCTGACAGCCGAGGGTCTTGAAAATGTTCTTAAAATTCTGGAAGGTCTCGAAGATGATAAATACCAGGATTACGATTTTATCGACCTCCACGCGTGCCCCGGCAGCTGCCTCGGCGGCGCGCTGACTGTAGAGAATCCTTATGTCGCGCGGGAACGGCTCCGCCGGCTCAACAAGGCCATCGGTCAGAAGATAAGCGAAGCAGACCTGGGTGAGGTTCCTGAGATGCACTGGAACGAGAAGATTGAATTCAGCGATGTCTACCGGCTCGGAAAGACGATGAAGGAAGGCATTTCTCTGCTGAATGCTGTTGAAACGCTTAAAAGCCGTTTTCCCGGCTTCAACTGCGGTTCCTGCGGAGCGCCGACCTGCCGTGCTCTGGCGGAGGATATTGTACGCGGCAACGCGTCTGTCAATGACTGTATTTATATTTACCGTGATACAATCCATGAACTGGCCGATGAGATTGACCGGCTGTCCGCTGAAATCAAACAGATCCGCGGAGACAATCCGGATGCTTCCTGCCTTGACCCGATTCAAAAGAAGATCGACCAGCTATGGGTCGAAATGCTTTTTCTCGATGTAGAATTCAGCCGAAAGAGTGATGTGAATGAAATTAAAGACATTTATACAAAAGAGTGATTTTACAGTGATTCATGAAGGCACCTGCGGTGATACAGAGCTCACAAAGCCCTTCTGCTGCGACCTCTTAAGTCTGGCAATGGGGAGAGGCAGCAAAGGCTGCGTCTGGATCACAGTCATGGGCAATATCAACACACTTGCGGTAGCATCTCTGAATGAGACAGGCTGTATCATTCTCGCGGAGGGTTCGTCCCTGGATGAAGCAGCCGCAGCACGTGCGGTACAAGAAGATATCACCGTACTTTCGTCCGGGCTGCCTGTCTTTGAAACTGCACTTGCGGCTTATAAGATACTGCAGTCATGAGCATCGGTCTTTCTTACGATCTTCATATTCATTCCTGCCTCTCTCCATGCGGCAATGATGACATGACTCCCGCGAATATTGTCGGAATGGCTTCTGTCAAGGGGCTTTCTGTTATTGCGCTCACAGATCATAATACCGCCCGCAACTGCCCTGCCGCGGCGGCATATGCCGCTTCCTTCGGAATCACCTTTATTCCCGGCATGGAGCTTACGACAAGTGAAGAGGTACACGCACTCTGCCTTTTCCCGGAACTTGAACAGGCGCTCGCTTTTGATGCTTATGTCCATGAACGAATTCAGCCTGTCATGAATAAGCCGGAGATCTTCGGCCATCAGACGGTAATGGATCCGGATGACAATCCGTCCGATGAAGAACCGCTGCTTTTAATCAATGCTTCCACGATATCCTTTGACGGACTCACACCGCTTGCCGCATCCTTCGGAGGCATCATGATTCCGGCTCATATCGACAAAAGCTCCAATTCTCTTCTTTCCATACTTGGCACCGTACCGCCCGACAGCAGTTTTCGCTGTGCGGAAATCAGTGACCTGTCAAAATGGGAACAGGTTAAAAAGCAGAACCCTTATCTGGAATCCTGCCGCTGCATCTGTGACTCGGATGCCCATTACCTGCCTGATATCCATGAACCGGAGTACTTTCTTCACGCGGAAGAAAACACCCCGGCAGCCATTCTGCGCGCGCTCGATCCGGTGAATTTTCCATCAGAGAATCAGCATCGCGTCACCAAATGAGAAGAAGCGGTATCGCTCCTGTATTGCTTCCTGATATGCCGCAAGCACATGTTCCCGCCCTGCGAATGCCGATACCAGCATGATCAGGGTGGACTCCGGCAGATGGAAATTCGTGATCAGTCCGTCCATAATGCGAAACTGATATCCCGGATATATAAATATATTTGTCCAGCCGCTTTTTGCCGGAAGATATCCATCCGGTTCCGCAGCAGACTCAAGCGTCCGGCAGCTCGTCGTCCCGACAGCAATAATGCGGCCGCCCTGTTTCCTTGCGCGGTTGATCTTGTCCGCGGCTTCCTGCGGGATGATATAGTATTCCGAATGCATATGATGGTCCTGAATATCATCTGCCTTTACGGGACGGAATGTGCCAAGACCGACATGAAGCGTCAGAAAAGCGGTCTCGACGCCTTTTTCATTTAACGAATGAAGCAGTTCCTTCGTAAAATGAAGACCGGCTGTCGGAGCGGCCGCCGAGCCGTCATGACAGGCGTATACCGTCTGATACCTGTTCTTGTCCTTTAATTCATGGGTAATGTACGGCGGCAGCGGCATCTGTCCAAGCTTGTCGAGCACCTCCTCGAAAATTCCGTCATACGTAAAACGGATCAGGCGGTTACCGTCTTCTACAATATCCGTGACCGTGCCCTTAAGAAGGCCGTCACCAAAAAGAATCTCCGTGCCGATTCTGGCTTTTTTGCCCGGCTTCACAAGCGTCTCCCATATATCGCCCGTACAGCGCTTCAGCAGCAGCACCTCAATTCTTCCCTCTGTCCGTGCGCGGTTTCCGATCAGCCGCGCCGGAATAACCTTTGTATCGTTCAGCACCAGACAGTCACCTGGTTTTAAATATCCTGCGATATCACGAAACACCTTATGCGTGACCGCTCCGGTCTGCCGGTCAAGAACCATCAGTCTGGACGCACTCCGGTCGGAAAGCGGGTCCTGTGCAATCAGCTCTTGGGGCAGTTCAAAATAAAAATCCTGTCGTTTCATACTGTCTTTCTCTCTCTGGCGTCTGCTATTTACGCAGTTCGATGTTCATTTCTTCCAGTGCTTTTACAATCTTTTCCATTGCCGCATTGACTTCTGCTTCTTCCAGTGTCTTGTCCTTTGCCCGGAAGGTAAGGGAATATGCTACGGATTTACAGCCTGCTTCAATCTGGCTGCCCTCGTAGATATCGAACAGCTCATAATGCTCCAGATACGCGCCGCCGTTCTTTTCTATTACATTTTCGACGCTGCTTACCATCTGACTGCGCGGCATTGTCATGCTGATGTCACGATTGACTGCAGGATATCTGGCAATGCCCGTATATTTCCTTTCATATGTAGAAAGTGCCACGATTTCCGGCATATCCAGTACCGCAATGATAACACGTTCGCCTATATCGTAATTCCTGCATACCTGCGGATGAACCTCGCCGAGATAGCCAAGGGCCGTGTGACCGTAAATAATCTCTGCCTGGCGGCCCGGATGGAGAAACGGCAGCTTCTCGCTTGGATCATATGTACATTTCTTCTTCATGCCGGCCTTTTCCAGAAATTCTTCGATAACACCCTTCATATCGAAGAAATCGCCGCTGCCGTACATTCCAAGTGTAAACTGCATCCGCTCATCCGGAAGCTCTGTCAGAGGCAAAGATTCCGGCAGATACACATTGCCAAGCTCATACAGCTTAACCGCTTTGTTCCGTCGGTTATAGTTCAATGAAAGTGATGTCATCATACCATTCAGGGACAATGTCCGCATGATGCTGAAATCCTCACCGAGCGGATTCTGAATTGCAATTGCTTTCCGGAAGCCTGAATCCTTTGGAATCATCAGCTTGTCAAATGATTTCGGACTTTCAAAGGAATAGCACATACCTTGGCTGAAGCCGCAGTATTCCGCGACATCTCTGGCTGTCTGCTCAATTCTGAGCTTGTATGACAGCTTGCCGGCAGTTGCCTCCCCGTGCGGCAGCGTCGTTGGGATATTGTCATATCCGTAAAACCGCGCAACCTCTTCCGCAAGATCGGCCATTCTGTGAATATCCTGGCGAAAACGCGGAACCAGAATTTCATCTGTTTCCGGATCGCATATAAGCTCTGCGCGTTTTAAATATTTCAGCTGTTCTTCCCGGCTTAAATCAGTGCCAAGAAGGCCGTTGATCTTATCCGGCTCAAACTTGACTGCTTCCTGCGGCTTACGTACAGAGCCGACATCGATCATGCCTCCGACTACATCGCCGGCATCCAGTTCCTCGATAAGCTGGCACGCGCGGTCGATCGCCGCCTGTGCATTCTCCGGCTCGAGCCCTTTTTCAAAAAGTCCGGAAGCATCCGTGCGCAGCCCGATTTTCTTGGAAGAACGTCGGATATTCGGACCGTTGAATGTAGCCGCCTCAAACAGCATCGTTTTAACACTGTCTGTTATCATGGAGTTTTCACCGCCCATGATTCCTGCGATTCCAATGGCTTTCTCACCGTCGCAGATCATCAGCACCGTATCATCCATTGTTCGTTCCTGTCCGTCAAGTGTTGTAAATTTCTCGCCTGCTGCCGCCCTGCGGACTATGATCTCACTGCCCTTTACTGTATCAAGATCATACGCATGCATCGGCTGACCGAATTCTTCCATCACATAATTCGTGATGTCAACGATATTGTTGATCGGCCGTATCCCACTGGAAGCAAGACGGTGCTGCATCCATGCCGGTGACGGGGCAAGACGTATATTCCGCACCATCCGTGCACAGTAACGCGGGCAGAGATCCGCGTCTTTCACTGTAACGTGCACGAAGTCACTGATATCCTCACCGTTTCCCGTTTTCTTAACGACAGGCGGCACGAACGGAATATCGTAAGTTGCCGCGGCTTCCCGTGCTATTCCGATCACACTGCAGCAGTCAACACGGTTCGACGTAATCTCGAATTCAAAGAACGCGTCATGCAGGCCGAGAAGTTCCAGTGCGTCAGCACCTGTCTGAGCATCCTCCGGAAGAATATAGACACCTGATTCCGGAGCGTCGGGATACATCTCACGTGATGAGCCAAGCTCTTCAATCGAGCACATCATGCCGAATGATTCGGTTCCGCGAAGCTTTCCCTTCTTGATTCTGATGCCTCCAGGCGTCATTGTACCGTCATGACTGCCGGCAACACGTCCGCCGTCTAGTACAACCGGAACCTTGTCACCCTCTGAGACATTCGGAGCACCTGTTACAATCTGAATTGTGCTCTCGCCGATATCCACCTGACAGATGACCAGCTTATCCGCATCCGGATGCTTCCCGATCTTCCGGATCTGTCCGACAACAATTCTGGAAAGATCTTTGTCCAGAACATCAAATGACTCTACCTTCGTTCCGGAAAGTGTCATATCATCGCAGAACTGCTGCGGTGTCACATCCATATCCGGTACATATGCATTTATCCATGATAATGAAGTATTCATCTCTTCTGCTCCTCCTGCCTAAAACTGCTTCAAAAAACGAATGTCGTTTTCATAAAGAAGCCGCATGTCATCGATTTCATATTTGAGCAGTGCGATCCTTTCAAGTCCTACGCCAAACGCAAAGCCGCTGTATATTTTCGGATCAATTCCGCACATTTCAAGCACATGCGGGTGCACCATGCCGCAGCCCAGAATCTCGATCCAGCCTGAGCCTTTGCAGAAACGGCAGCCCTTTCCGCCGCACTTGAAGCAGCTGACATCTACCTCGGCGCTTGGTTCTGTGAACGGAAAATGATGCGGACGGAATTTCGTTCTTGTTTCCTCTCCGAAAAGCTCCTTTGCAAATACCTCCAGTGTTCCCTTCAGATCGGCAAACGTAACGCCCTTGTCGATAACAAGACCTTCAATCTGGTGGAAGGAAGGCGAATGCGTCGCGTCCACCTCATCGGCACGGAAAACACGGCCCGGAGCAATCATGCGGATCGGCAGGCGGCCCTGCTCCATGACTCTCGCCTGAACAGGCGATGTCTGGGTACGCAATACGATGTCCCTATTGATATAAAACGTATCCTGTTCATCTTTTGCCGGATGATCAGCCGGGATATTCAGCTTTGCAAAGTTATACTCATCATATTCCACTTCCGGTCCTTCCACGACCTCATATCCCATGCCGACAAAAATTCGTTCCACTTCTTCAAGCGCGATCGTATTCGGATGACGGTGACCGATGCCGGATCTTCTGGCCGGAAGCGACACATCGATTTCCTCACCCGCGAGCCGTGCCTCCAGAAGCGCCTCGTCCATTTTCTGTTTCCGTTCCGACAGAACATTTTCGATGGCTTCCCTTGTTTCATTCACCATCTGGCCGATCTTCGGCCTGTCTTCCGGCGATACGTCCTTCATTCCCTTTAAAACAGCTGTCAGCTCGCCCTTCTTGCCAAGGAAACGAACACGTACATCGTTTAATTTCTCAGGGACATCAGATGCTTCGATCTGACGGATTGCTTCTTCCCTAATCTGCTGTAGTTTGTCCTTCATGGTTATCGTCATTCCTCCTGATTCAATTGTATGAGCCTGAAATACCATCTGCTATGATAAGTTTCCTGCCTATGCCGGTACACATAGAAAAATCCCTGATGCAGCGATTTCTGCATCAGGGACGGATATTCCGCGGTACCACCCTGTTTCCTGCTTTATACAAAGCAGACACTTATGTGCGTAACGTGCACGTGACGTCATCTCTTGAAAGATGCGGCTCCTGTGGGGAAATTCATGACTTGTCTGAACCGGAGGGCGCTTCCAGCGCGCGCGTCCCTCTCTCTGGCGGAAAACAGGCCACTACTGAACACATTCACGGCTTTTATCTATAAAAGCATTCTATCACAGAAAAGGATTCTGTCAAGGCTTTTCCTTCCAGGGTTTTTCCCGGAGCCACCGGTTTATCTCGGCTCCGATCAGCAGTATATACATCGAAAAATAAAGCCACATCATAATCAGTATGATTGTTGTAAGGCTGCCGTACATGCTTGAAAAGTTCCTGAAAATTCGCAGATATTCCGAAATAATCCAGGAGCAGACAAGCCATCCGGCCGCACAGATCAGGGCACCGGGAAGCTCGCCCCGGAAACTGATTTTCTTATTCGGCAGAAATTTATACATTACAAGTGTAATCATAACGATAGCCGCAAAACCGATATAAAAACGAATCCGGAAGATATAAAGAAGCGGAGCCGGAATGGAAGGCAGATACTGAAGGGCAAAATCCATCGCGACGCCTCCGAATGCTACAAGTGTCAGCGAAACAATGACGGCCAGCAGTATGATGAACGTATAAAACGCGGCGCGGACATGGGTAAACAGATAGCCTCTCGTTTCCACTGTGCCGTGCACAGCGTTAAGTCCGTTTGTAATGGCCAGAATACCCATACCTGCCGACCACATCGCAAAAATGATGTTGACCGGAATGACAGCGGCCGAATAATGGCTGACTTCCTGAAAAATGCTTTCCACCATCGGTACAATATTCGACGGGATGACATTCTCTGCGGCTTCTGTCAGCTCATCCTGTGTAACCGCCGTATACTTCATCAGCGTAACCAGAATCAGAATGCACGGTATGAAAGACAGCATGATAAAAAAAGCCGCAGACGATGCATTTGTCCCGATCTGATCACATGTAATGTCATTGCTGATTTTGCGGAATAACTCCTTATATCGTTTCACGTAAGAACACTCCTGATGACAGAAAAGCAGCTGCGTATACAGCTGCTTCCTCTTATTCGCCCAAAATGCCGTTTTCTGTTTTTTGAGTCCTAGCTCAAAGCCAGGTGGGCGACCGCATCTGAACTTCTGTCTTCCACTCGGAGGCGGCCTGACATATGATCAGAAATATAGGAATCCCGTAAAAAAAGTGTAGGTTCAAAAACACAGAATCATCGAACATCCCAGGTTTCTGTTATTCATTTCTTATAACTGTATTATACTCTTGCAGTGCCTGAATTTCAAGGTATACAATCCTAAAGAAGGCTTTTTCTGTATTCTTCTTTGATCTCTTCGACCTTTTTCCGGACCGGCTGATAACTGTGCTGTTTCTGTTCCTGGAAAAAGCGGTACTGACGGTCCTGTTCGTTGAATTCATTGCGCATGCGCATTGCCACATTGTCATAAACCGCACTGTCACCGATCAGTTCGCGAAATTCATCCTCTGACATATACATGTTGCAGGCACAGAGATATTCCTTGAGCATCTCTTCCTTGCCCGCCAGCTGATACGCTGTCAGGAACTCCTCCGAGGCCTCCTGAAAAAGGAACTGCCTCGCATAAGAAACACCCATATTATGATGAATTCTGCCGTAAAAATCATTGCCCAGCTTATTGTCCTTTGACTTCAGAATCCTTTCATATTCACGGTTTGCCGCTTCGTATTTGCCGTTCTTAAGGAGATTGTCCGCCTTACGCTTCCGCTGTTCCTCCTCCGGCTGATCCTTCAGTGACTGCAGAGTGTGCGATATCTCGTCAAGCTCTTCGTCATCGCAGAAGCCGATCGTCTGCAGAATCGTTATAACAAACCGGCTGAGGGTCATGCTCGGGAGCGCCGCAGTCAGGGAAGAAGCCAGATATCCCATATCCAGTTCCTCATCGATCCAGGTGCAGAGCTTCTTGTTCATAATACTTTTATTCAGCAGAAAAAGATTGTTGCAGAGATAAAAGCAAAGCTCCTCGATCGTATAGATATTCAAATGGATATCTTCCAGATAATAAGGTTTATTTGCTTTCTTTTCATGACAAAGTATAAAGCATCCCATTATACTTATCCTTTCCGGTTGTCCGCTATCCTTCGATACTGTCAAGCTGCAGGTTATGCGTCAGCTCATATCCCGAAGCCTTCCTGATTTCTCCGAAATCCACATCATGGATCATGATGCGGCAGCGGTTTTTGGAAATAAAAATCACTTCCAGATATAAACGCGTCGTACGTCTTTGCTTTTCAAAAAGACCTTCCAGCGGAATAATCTCCTGCTTCGGCATATTCTTACCGATTGTCTCTACCTGAACGAGCAGCTCCGTCTGCTGATCCACCAGAAACTCTATGCTTCTGTTGACCTCATACCAGTTCTCACCCTGAAATACGATCGGATACCACTGCTCTCTGCCCTGAACTCTGAGCCGTATGCTGACCTGTGAAACACTCTTGTAATTATCAATGTATATAGCATCCGGCCGTACCGCGCCATATTTTCGGAACCCGCCGTAGCAGGCACCCTTGCTGTATAAATTCCGTCCGCGGAAAACGCGGCGTCCGTTGCATAGCAGCTGAAGTGTCGTATGATACCAGTCATCCTCAAATTCCCGCCCGATTAAAAAGACCGACGAAATAAGGCTCTTGCCGAAAAACCTGCGGACAAAATCAGCGAAGCTCCTGTCGCATTCCCGCTCGTTCCGGATATCGCCGTGGAATTCCTCCTTCATCGAGACAAGCTCCTTCTTACGTCCCTTCGGGAGCGGCTCTTTTATCATTTTATACGCGTACATGCCTGCTTCATCAAATCCGAAAAGCGCGACCTCATAATTCCAGAGTTCCCGCGGCTGATGACAGACATAGTCATAAAAGCTTTCCTTGTAGTCCTGGACAAACACCTGATTCTTCGGTATGCCGAGATGACCGGCGATCCCTTTCAGAAGCATGATGATATCTTCATTTACCTTCGGTGTCGTAAAAACCAGATACGTCGTATACTCATCGGCATCCGGAAGATAAATCTTCTGCAGACTTGATTTAACAAACTCGGCAAGAAGAACGACAGCACTGATATCCTCTTTGTCAACCGGAACCATCGCTTTGGAAAGACTTTTGCGCAGAAGATCCCTGACAACCGTACCTTCATGAATCGTCTCAAGCCGTTCCGCCTCTGTGCCCGTAACCCAGGCAGCGCCTTCTTCTGAACGGCCGATCATAAGCGGCAGCTCTGTACCCTCCTTCTCATCAAGAAGATACAGCGTCTCCGGTTCATCATTATAAGAACCGCTGAAGGAAATCTGACAATATTCATAATTCAGATCATAGCCGACAATCCGGCAATTCTTCTTCACACGAATCTCCTTTCCAGATTACATTTCACGGAACAGCTGTGTAACAAGATAATTTCTGCGCTCATATTCCTCCAGCATTGTCTCTGGATATTTCTCCTTCAGAATCCTGTTGATTGCAGAAAAGCGCCCTGTAAATTCAGCAAATTCTTCTTCCTGCTTGATCATGTTTACTTCTACGACACGGCTTCCTTCTTCATTTTCCTCGACAATATAATACTGCAGAATTTCACCGGTAAAAAGCAGAAACTCTTTCAAAAAATATGTATGATACGTCTGCGGCATAATTTCTTCCGTATATCCCGAAACATGCTCATCAGCCTTATGGATCGCATAAAAAATCGTAACCTTTGACCGCTCCATCCCCTGATACTGAACGATAATGCGGTTATTCAGCGAGAATTTCCGGAGCAGGTTTTCATCATACTGCTGAAAATATGAGAAGAAAAAGCCCTCGGTTCTGCAGTCCGCCATAAACTCCTCAAGCATCCTGCGGGTCAGCGGATCTTCGACCTTCTGTCCGGCGTAATACTTAAGACTTGCCAGCTTGCAGGAAAGATTGATTTCCTCTTCACGTGCGTATTCTGTCTCAATATATTCAAAGAAACGACTGTCCAGCAGCTGGTTCTTGACAAAATATCCATACGACTTATACGACAGATATGCTTTCTTGACCTTGTCATTTCCGCCATGGATATAATAATTATAAAATATTTTCTCTTCTCCGATGACCTGTTCCGTAAACAGCATCTGCGTCAGGATACGCTCCTCCAGGTTATGTGTATTGTATTCCATCTGTTCCGCGACCGTCCAGATACGCTTCATATTCTCTGTCCTGCCGCAGTAATACTCAACCAGATATTCCAGAATCGTACTGTCGTAATGATCCTGGTCAAAGCAGAAAAAGCACGCGTCCATCAGCAGATCATTCTCTTTGAAGTAATCCTCCTTGATATAGCGGCTGCACAGTTCAAGCAGATACTTCATATCAAGCTCTTTATAGCCGAATTTCCGGATCGTTTCAAATGCCTTCTTAAGCTGATTCAGATGGAGATATATGCCGACCAGATAACTTCTGTATTTCGTGCCGAGCGTGGCATCATCAACCTCCGGCAGATAATGACTGATGCCTTTGACGTTGTCCCGCTTGTAAAAATAGAACAAAAGTTCCCGCTTGATATTCCGCTTTGCGCTTTCACGCAGCCCGTCATACTTCACAAGATTCTCGTAAAATTCCGCGTTGCCTTCCGTAATTTCCCCGGAAGCGCACATGTCCAGCATAATCCCGACATGGCCCAGATATTCCTCCTTGAATTCCTGAAGATAATGATCCTCCGGGAACATTCTTGTAATATCGTAATCCATGGTACGGTAATAAATCTTTCCCTTTCCGTCCTGAAGGATGATATGATCTTTTTTGGAATAGATCATTACCTGTGCGGATCCGCCGAAGCACGGTGCCGTATAGGAGTAGAGCAGATCGTGATTCAGAACGGTTATCTGCTTGATCTTTGAACTGGAAGCCTTGATCTCATATGTATAAAGAATATCCGACAGCGCGTGCTTCTGTTCATTGTCCAGATCCCACTGCGGCAGGAAATGACGATACAGAATGCGCAGATTCGATGTGATCTTGCGGGAACGCAGCTGGAACCTTGTAAAATCTTCGATCTGTCCTTTCATATTCTCGTATATTTCAGGATACTTCTCCATATGACGGACTAAATTGGAATATAAAAAAGCCTTCTTGCTTGCGTTCAGCTCATTCTGATGACTGAAATAAAGATAAATCGCCTGCGGCAGAGCCATCCCCTCATCCTCATTGACAGAATACATATAAAACTCATAAAGCCGGGCGATATGAAGACCTGCAATCACACCCTTCTCGTACCAGTCGAAATATTCCGTCTCTGTTTTGTGACCCATGATCAGATACCGGCAGATGGCCGAAACAATCTCTGTCGTCGGCTGGATTTTATAACAGCCTTCCAGAATCTCAAACAGAAGCGGCTGAAACTCCCGCTGATGGGAAATCGACAGCGCGATTCCCGCTGCAACCTCCTTTGTAAGAATACCTCTCCGCTTTGCAAACACCAGCACATGAATTGAAAACGGCGTCAGCGGTTCGATTAAAGAAGGCTGTTCACACATCGTCAGATACGCTTCCAGATAAAGCAGCGAATGAAAGCCATGATCCTCCCACTGATCGGCAATCACCTGCAGTCTCCGCTCGCCATTCTGAATCAGGTATTCCTGAATCTGGAGAAGAAGCCACAGCAGGATCCAGCTGTCCTCATTCTTGTCATAAAGCTTCTGTATTTCATCAGAAGCTTTAATGGAATAGGAAAGATCATGCTTCAGAAGTGTCTGAAGATAGACATAATACCCCCACAGCTCAGGCTCTTTGTTCTTCGTCCAATGCTTCTTTCCGTACGGCTCCAGCAAGGCCTGCGCTTTATCCGGAACGCCTGACTCAAGATATATATTTGCTTTAATCAGCGGATAAAAGGAATGCTCATCCTCATCCGTGCCGAGACGGTCAAGAATGCCGATACTCTCATGAAACCAGTCATCCGGCACTTCCTCACCCGTCCTGTAGGATATATATTTCTGCAGCAGAGAAGCCGCGAGAAGCTTTCGCTCACGTCTTCGTG
>Ga0163159_1000358_pt1 | contig 64384 bp, 47 predicted proteins | sample BioMet9_FD_108702 | JGI IMG/M metagenome (GOLD analysis project Ga0163159, IMG submission 108702) | Microbial communities from bioreactor (seeded with sewage sludge) at Lawrence Berkeley National Lab, California, USA - Biofuel... | ecosystem: Engineered > Bioreactor > Anaerobic > Unclassified ... | reverse complement strand
TTTTAAGCTTACCTCGCTCTATCCCATCCCTATGTTCACTTGTTAAGGACCACTCGCAACCTTTAGCAATTTCCGTGCCAAAGGCCCGTATTTTGTAGCACTTTCGTGCTGCTTTGTCAATCACATCCGGAATTTTTCTTTCAAATTCCGTTTTCCTTTGACATCCGCCTGGCAAACAGCAGAAATGCTCCGGCTTTTTCGCACTGCCGGAACCATCCGATCCGCTCTTGCTTTTGGCTTATGTTTTAGGACGCTCGAAGAAGTTAACACAGCTCATTACAGCCTGTCAAGCATCTTCCGTGACCCAGCCCTCTTTTTTTATCTTTTGAATCTGCCGCATCAGCCCCGCAGAGGAGCTCGACGCAACGCAAAGAGTGATACCCGATCAGCATTGTTTTGTCAACAGAACAAACACGGAAAATTACCAAATTGCAGCCATTTCCCGGGCTGTCGGCCAGTAATAATCGCCATCACAATAGCGGCGGTGCTGGATGGCCTCGAGAATATCCTCTTCCTGAATGATTTCGGCCTGGATGGGCGCCTTCTCTGCATCCGGATCGGCCGCTTCCCGCAGTCCGGAGGCAAGGGCCAGGTCGGCAATGGTCCGCGAGAGGCGGAGAACCGAATGGCAGGCGCGCGACGAAAGGCTGAGCTTCTCGACAGCCAGGGCAAAAATAGTTCTGGCCGCGGGGCTCAGCGGGCAGAAGCGTTCGATAAGGCCGGCCGGGATGCGCGCATTGCGGTCAAAGCCAAGGTTCCCGTAGCGTTTTCTCTGCAGGCCAAGGGCGGAGGAGACTCTGTTCCGGATCATGGCCGAACTCTCGCCGGGCGGTCCGACGAGATCGCGGGCATCCGCAGGGCGCATGGGCACCCTGATGTCTATGCGGTCGAGAAGGGGCTCGCCCACTTTTTTCCAGTAGCGCTCGATCTCCTGGGCGGAGCAGAAACAGACCTTGCCCTCGCGGCCGAGCTTGCCGCAGGGGCAGGGATTGGCGGCGAGAATCAGCTGGAAGTCTGCCGGAAATCGAAGGGTGCGGCCCGCGCGGGCTATGGCGACGCTTCCGGATTCGAGCGGCTCGCGCAGAGCCTGCAGGGCGTCGCGGTGGAATTCCGGCGCTTCATCTATAAAAAGGACGCCCTTATGGGCAAGACTGGCCTCGCCGGGCCGGCCAAGACGGCCGCCGCCGATAAGCCCTTCGAGTGTGGCCGAATGATGGGGAGAGCGGAAGGGCGGGCGGCGGATCGGGCCCGAGGAGGCTTCGAGAAGGCCCGAGAGGGAGTAGAGTTTTGTGACCGCTATAGAATCCCCGGGGCCGAGGTCGGGGAGGATGCCGGGAAAGCGCCGCGCGCACATGGTCTTGCCCGAGCCGGGCGGGCCGAAGAGCAGCATATTGTGGCCTCCGGCGGCGGCTACCTCGAGGGCACGGCGGGCACGGGCAAGGCCGCGGATATCGGAGAAGTCGCCTTCGGGGAGGCTGATATCCGCGGAGGAAGCCGGGGCGGGGAGCCCGGCGGATGACAGAGTCCCTTCCGCAGGCAGGCCAGAAGGAGGACCGGGCTCCTGGCCCTGTCCCTGGAGCCGGGCGAAGAGGACGACAGCGTCGGCGAGACTGTCCATGGCGTAGATGCGGCCTCGGCCGAGCGCCCTGCCCTCCGCGAGGTTGGCGCGCGGAAGGATAAAATCTTCGATGCCGGAGGCAAGGCCCGAGGCGACGGCGGGCAGGGCGCCGCGGGCGGCCTCGATATGGCCGTCGAGACGGAGTTCGCCGAGGGCAAGGAGGGGGCGCCCCGGATCGGGGAGCATTCCTGCCGCACCGAGAATCGCGAGGGCTATCGGGAGATCGTAGAAGGAGCCTTCCTTGGGGAAATCCGCAGGGGCCAGATTGACAAGAACCCGGTCCAGAGGGAATTCGAAGCCCGAGTTGCGGACCGCCGCGCGGATGCGGTCCTTGGCCTCCCGGACAGCGCCTTCGGCGAGGCCGACGAGATCGACGCAGGGGATGCCGCGCCGTATATCGACCTCGATATGGACAATCAGGCCGTCAAAGCCGGCTGGTTCGTGGGAAAGGATGATCATGGGCGCTCCTTACGGAGGAGATACGCCCGCGGCGCCCGGCAGCGATTGAAGGGGGACGCCGGCAGAGAGCCTCAGCGGCGCTTGCGGATGATCATAATAAGGAAGGCGGCACAGAAAAAAAGATAGGGCAGGTTCGAGAAGAGCATGCGGCCGAGGGGGAGGCCCCAGGGCGAGAGCCCTGCCTCGTCGATAATGCCAAAGCTGACCAGAAGGCTGAAGATAATGTCCGCATAGCTCGCGATGGTGCCAATGACCATGAGCATCCAGGCGATATCGCGGGTACGGGACCAGAGAATGATGGCGAGGAAGGTAGCAGTGGCCGCTATGACGATGCGGCTCACAAGATAGACAATCATGCCGGTGCTCATATCTCTGATTATCGGCGGGTGGAGCCGCGGCCCGAATATTCTTCAGCATAGATAAAGCGGCGGATTTTGCCCGAGCTTGTCTTGATAAAGGGTTCGCTACGGATAATAAAATCGCTGATTTTCTCGTAGGAGGCGAGGCTCTTGTTGACGCTGACAATATCGGCCTTGATGAGGCTCCGGACAAAGGCCTGATCGGTCTCCTTGCCGGGATAGGCAAAGGAGACTTTGTCGAAATCGGGATAGAGAACGGCGACGACATCCTCGCCCGAGTGGCCGGGCGCCATGGGGCGTCCAATGACGAGGACTTCCTTGACCCATGGTGAATCTGAGAGTTTCCCCTCAATCTCTTCGGGATAGACGTTCTTGCCGCCCTCGGTGACGATGAGGCTTTTAAGCCGGCCGGTGATAAAGAGAAAGCCGCGGAAATCGATGCGTCCAAGGTCTCCTGTCTTGAGCCAGCCGTCCGCGGTAAAGGCTTCCTTTGTGGCCCGGGGATCGTCGAGATAGCCGATCATCATTGAAGGGCCGCGGACCTCAATCTGGCCTACCCCGTCGGATCCCCTGTCGGCGATGCGGACTTCCGTGTATTTGACCGGGAAGCCGACCGAGCGGTTGTCCTTGCGCTCGGGCAGGTTGACCGAAATAAGGGGGCCGTTTTCGCTCATGCCATAGCCCTGTACTATTGGAATGCCTATTGCGTCGAAGAATTCGGCTGTCTCTATTGAGAGAGGACCGCCGCCAGAGACCGCAAGGCGCACGCTGCCGAGTCCCGCCTTTGCGCGGATGGGCTGAAAGAGCACCCGGCCAACCGGTATGCCCAGTCTGAGCGTGCAGAAGCGCGACCAGCGGAGCCCTGCCCTGAAGGCCCGGCGCGCGGGGCGGGGCATCTCGGCCACCTTGCTTTCGATGCCGGCGCGGAGCTTGTCGAAAAGCAGAGGGACGCCGATAAAAAAGCTTACCCTGCCCTCGCCCACAACCTTGACGATGGCCGAAGGCGCAAAGCGGTCTACAATGACCGTTGCACAGCCGGCCTCGACGCTCGAAAGAAAGCTGCAGGTTGTGGCGTAGGTATGATGCAGCGGAAGAATAGCCACAAAGACATCGCGCTCGTCGACGATAAGGGACATGCGCGCGGCGTTGACGTTGGCGATAAGGGCCTTCTGCGAGAGCATGATGCCCTTGGCAATGCCTGTAGTGCCCGAGGTAAAGAATACGACCGCAGGCGCGTCGGGTCCCACTTCGCCGGGCTTGGGCAGGGCGATATCGGGACGGCTCCTGCCGATCGCGAGGCTGACGCCAAAGGCCTCGGCCCCCGGAGCGGCCGGCACGTCGAAATCCGCGAGGAGTTCGAGACCGAGGGCCCGGGGATCGGCGAGCGCGGGGTGGCGCCTTATCTGTTTCTGGCTTGTAAATAGGGCTCGCACATGGGCGGCTGCGAGATTGCGCTTGAGCCCCTCGTCGTCGAGGGCGACATCGAGGGGGACAATAATAAAACCGGCCGCAGTGACGCCGAGGTAGACAAGGCACCATTCAGGCCTGTTTTCGGCGATAAGCCCTACCCTGTCGCCCCGCTTTAGGCCGAGCGCGAGGAGCCTGCGCCCGAGGGCGTCAGCTCCGCTTCTGAGCTCTGCAAAACTCAGGACCTGTTCGGGCCCCTCGCAGTTGGGGCACCAGCGGAAGGCTGGGCGCTCCCCGCCGCGCCCGCAGGATTTTTCAAGAAAATCGCGGAAATCTGAATACTCGCGGTCAGGAAGCCGGGAGTAATAATCGCTCAGCTTCACAGAGCCTTCCTAGTCGAGCAGGGAGTCGAGATCGAGCTCGGCCGCCGCCGCTGGCATAGTAATGCTGAATGCCTCGAGGACCTTGGGATTGAGTTCGCCGTAGATGCCGACGGGTCTGCCCTTATAGATGATGCAGGCCTGGCGGCCGGAGATAAAGCGGCTGTCATCCGACTCGGGTTCGGCTACGCTGAACTCCCGGTTGAGGTAGTAGAGCAGAGTCGCGATATGGCCCGCCATCTCGTTGAAATCCGCGTCCGCATGCGCCGAAAAGAGCGAGAGGTACTGCCTTGTCGCGACGCCGTAGTTCTCCTCGGGGCGTTTGAGCAGCACCTTGCCCACCTCGAAGAGGAGGTGGGGATAGGCCGCCTTGCTCGAGACAGATTCGGAGCCGAGAAGTCCGGGCAGGGCCGAATTGCGCACAAACTCATAGTTCTCGGACATCGGGTTCGAGATGCGGACAAGTTCGCTGTCGCTGATGTTCATCTTTTCGATATAGTCTTTGCGGCTGCCGAGGTAGTTATAGATCATCTCCTGGTAGCCGAGGCCGACAAGTATGCCTTTGGCCCGGCGGGAAAAGAGCTCTATGGGCGAGAGGCGGCCGATGGTAAAATCCTTCGGCCGTTCGGGTTTGAATGCATCCATGCCGCAGCCGATCATCACATCTTCGACGATATCGACAGGGTGCAGGAAGTCGTTGCGGTAGGGCGGCGGATCGACCGATACATACTGGCCATGGATGGTGACCGAGGAGCCCATGCGGGCGACGGTGTCGGCCACCTGCTGGACGGTAAAGCTCCTGCCGAGGAGCTTTGTGACACGGCCGGCTTCGACAGAGACAGGCTTCTGAAAATAGAAGGGGCTGACCAGCGTGCGTCCAAAAGGCGTGTCATAATCATAGTCAATCTGAACCGGCTCCACCGTGCAGCCCAAATCGCTCATATCGCAGGCGACAATGTTCGCGCAGAGGGTGACGGAATACAGATCGGTGCCGGTGACCTCGACAAAGAGATCGGTATCGCCGACCTTGACCGCGCCGAGGTCGGCGGAATTGATGATGGGCGGGAAAGAGAGTACAGCCCCGGAGGCATCGACAAGGAGGGGAAAGAGGGGCTTGCCCGCGAGGAGAGAGCCGAAATCGCGCCCCTTCGGGTGCTGGGTGAGCACCTCGTTGAGGGTCATCGCGCGGTCGCTCTGAAGCGGCACAAAGCTGACAGAATCGGGGGCCACCCCCCTATAGGCAACGGGCCATTTAATTCTGTCGCAGCGGTAAACGCCGAGGGCCACTGTTTTGCGCTTGCGGCCGAAGTTGAAGGCGAGCTTGTCCTGGGTCTGGATCATATCCTTGAGGACAGTGTCCGTGACAGCGGGGCCTTTGAGCGCAAAGCCGGCGATAAAGGGCCGTACATCATGGACGCTTTCTTCAACATGTATTTTCTTATTGGCGGCCTTGAGCTGGCCGGATTTTGAAAAGAAGTTATAGCTGGGACGGGGCGCGCCGCCCCAGAGCCTGAGCTGGCGGGCAACACCCGCGGTGGACCAGAGGTCAGGGCGGTTTGTATCGTTGAGCTCAATTTTAATTGTGCGCTTGTCGCCGCCGGCCTCGCCCGCAGGGCCCTCGCTGGGGTCCCAGCCATCGAGTTCTGCCTTGGCGGCAGGGAATATTCTTTCGAGCTCGGCGGCGTCGCAGCGGCGGCCGAGGAGGGAGAAGAAAAGGTTTTCGTTTACTTCAATCTTGGGCATAGCATCCTCCGTTAAATTCCTGCGGCCGCGCCTTAAATTTTCGCGCGGCGGCTGCGCACGTCTTCGATGTCAGGGCTGAAGAGCTCTCTGAGGTCATTGAGGCCGAGGGCCATCAGGGCCATGCGGTCTATGCCGATGCCCCAGGCGAGGACCGGCACATGAACTCCGAGAGGCTCGGTGACTTCGGGGCGGAAAATGCCCGAGCCGCCGAGTTCAAACCAGCCGAGAACGGGGTGCTTTATATGGACCTCCACCGAAGGTTCGGTAAAGGGGAAGTAGCCGGGGACATACTTGACTTCGGTCGCTCCCGCAACTTCGACGGCGAACATCTCGAGGAAGCCGAGAAGGGTGCGGAGATTGACATCTTCGCCGAGGACTATGCCCTCGGTCTGGTAGAAATCGGAGAGATGGGTGGCGTCGACTTTGTCGACACGGAAGCAGCGGGCAATGCCGAAATACTTGCCGGGCACCTTGGCCTTGGGCAGCTGGTGCGCGGAGAGCACCGTGCCCTGGCTGCGGAGTATAAGCCGCCTTGTGAACTCGCGGTCAAACCCGTAGTTCCAGCCGCGGCTCCCCGTGCTGCCGCCGTTTTCGTGGGTCTGCGCAACCGCGGAGAGATAGGGCTCTTCGATGCGCTTGGCCTTCTGGGGCTCGGCGATCGAGTAGATATCGTGGATGTCGCGGGCCGGATGGAACTGCGGCATAAAGAGGGCATCGCAGTTCCAGAACTCGGACTCGACGAGGCTGCCGTCGAATTCCTCAAAGCCGAGGGAGACAAGCTTGTCTTTTACCGAATCGAGGAACTCGACATATGCGTTGCGGCGGCCCGGGATAAGGCGGGCTGTCGGGCTGTTGATATTGTAGGGTCTGAATGTGGCGTTTTTCCATGAACCAGTCTCGAGCATCCCGGGGGTAAGGGCCCCGATCTCCTCGCCCGTAACACCCTGGGCCCTGAGCTCGGCTGCAGCAGCGGCGCAGTCGGGAAGGAGCCTGTAGCTGACAGCCTCACGGTCGGCGGCGCGGAAGGCCGCATCTCCGGCGCCCCTTCTGCGGGAGATGCCGGCCATCGCCGCCTTCTCTGCAGCAGAGAGCTGGCCTTCGACAAGCTGGCCGCCCCCGGCGGCAGCGGCCTTGGCAAGCAGGGCATGGATGCTCTCCATGCGGGGCGACAGCCCGGAGGCAGCCTTGGCTGCGGCCTTCTTCTCGGCATCCATGGCGACAAGGCCCTCTTTGGAAAGGGTGCCAAAGGCCGAACCGACATCTTTGTTCTCGAGACCGAGCGCCTTCGCTATATCGGGAAGACGGGCGGCGCCCTCTTTGCGGATATATGCAAGGATGCGCTCCTCGGCGGTTCCCTTCTCCGCGGCCTCTTTGCCGAGAGGAGTAAGCTCATAGACGACCATGGTTCTCCGGGAAGCTTCCTCCGCGAGGCCCTTGGCCGCGAGCCAGGAAAATGCCTGACTCGCCTGTCCTTCTTTGTAGCCGAGCTCTGATTCGAGACGGCCGGCATCGAGTTCCTGACCGGCGGCGTAATGAAGAAGGATCTTCACCTCGAGAGGATGGAGGCTCTTCACGAGAGAACTTGCGTCCATGTGCGTGCTCCGAAGGTTCAATGTGGGGCCGGCTCCGCAGACTGGCCGGCACCGCGGGTGCCGGCCGGCGCCCCGCGGCACCGACACTATAAGCCGGTACATTGTGGCGAAAAGTCCAGCCGCCTTCAAGGGGCGGGGCTAAACAGGGCGCGCGGAAGCATCAGGCGCAGCGGTAGACGATAGAACGGCTTTTTCTGCCGTCCATAAGGACCGAGAGAGGGGCCGGGAGTCTGACCCAGAGGGCATGGGCTCCGCATTTTACAGTGGGAAGAGAGCCAAGCCAGGCCCAGTCGACAAAGGAAGGGCCGCCATTTGCGGGCACGGTCAAGTAGCCAATGTTGAGGCTCGTCACATTGTGGAAAAAATGGGAGCCCAGGGAGGATTCAACGCGGAAGTCCGGGAGGTCAGCCTCGACAATAACACGGGCTCCGGCTATCTGCGAAAAGTTCACAGGCACGCCGAGGAAGGGATCGCGGCTTCCCCAGCGGCCCGGGCCGAGCAGCAGATAGGGCCGGTCAGCCGCGCGGAGATCCCGGTCGAACTGCTCTATTTCGCCTGCTATATCCGCAGTGGCGCTGCGGTCAAAGCGGGCGGGGTCGATGTACACGATATCTGAGATCGATTCGATCCGGCCGTTGCCCATGCTGCGCGCCGAGACAATGAAGGGAAGGCTGCCCGAGGGGAGCCCGGCCGGGAGCGGAATGGATGGCGGCGCGGCGGGGCCGGGAGCACCGGCTGCGGATGCCGCAGCAGATGTGCCGCGCGGCCGGCTGGCTGCGCCTCGGGCAGCCATCGCCTCAAACTGGGCCTCTAGATCCACCGCCTCAGAGGAATCACGGATAAAGGGCTTGAGCTGGAGAAGATAGAGGGATGCCCTTCCGTCCGTATCGCCGATATCGAGGGCATATTCGAGTTCCACGGGGATGCCCATGGAGCGGGAGCAGAGATCGAGCAGAAGCTGCAGGGCTTCGGCGAGCGGAAGGGCATTGTACTTTAGAATATTGCCGAGATCCGCAAAGCGGGGCCCCTCAGCGCTGAGCCCCGGCACCAGCCTGTCGTTTCCGATATCGTAGGTGGAGAGAAAGAGGGAGGCCTTCGGCGTGCTCTCAATCTCAGACAGAGGGAGATCGGCCAGAGCCGCGTCCTCGCCCGAGGAGAGATCGGGGTCGGGCCTGGCCATATCGATGGCACGGAAGACGCGCTGGGTCGCTTCGCGGGCGGCTTCGGGCGGCACAACCTCAATTTTGGGCCAGGCTGGACAGAACTCATGGGCAATGCCGCCGTCTATTACATAGGAGCCGAGGCCGAGGGCGGCGACGCAGAGCCCATCCTCGGGCTTTACATAGGCGACAGGATAGTAGTTGAAGGACTGGGCTGTGCCCGACAGGCAGGGATAGAAATAGCGCCCCCGCCGGGATCCGACAACCTCCTCGATGACCACGGCCATGCGCTCTTCCTCAATCTTGTAGTGGGCGTTTTCAAAATATTCCCTTGCCTTGGCCGAGAAGAGACTTGCATAGGTGAGGCGGACCGCATTTTCGAGCTGGACAAGGCGCTTTTCGGGGTCGGGATCTGAGTTCGGAATTAGATAGGTATCGTAGATGCCCGAGAATGGCACGATGAGCATATCCTCGAAGAGGCCCGAAGAGCGCACTGCAAGAGGCTTCCTGGATACAGAGAGAAAGCGCCGGAGCTTTGATACAAGCTCGGGGCTGAGCCCGGATGAGAGAAAGCGCCGGCGGATTTCCCCGGGGTCCGATTCACTGAAGACAAATGAGCCGAGATTGTTCAGATCGAGGAAGCGCTCAAATTCATCGATGCCGATAAAGGCGGTGAGCGGAAGCCTGAAGTCGATACCCTTGATGTACTTTGAGAAATCCATATTGTCGAGCAGGTTCTTGATAAAGAGGAGTCCCCTGCCCTTTCCGCCAACAGAACCGCCGCCGAGCCTCAGCACGGCGTTGGGCTCGGCGCAGAGCTCTTCATCGAAGTCTGGGATGAGTCCCCGGGACTTGTCACTCCTCACCCTGACAAGGAGATCCCTGAGATAGGAGCGGATCTCCTGGGCCGAAGAGAAGCTCTGGACCTGCCGCGCCTTGAGGAGCTTTGCAAACTCAATCTCGCCGCGGGCGATCAGCCAGGCGGAGAAATGCCGCCTGCCCGCGTGCATTACAAGGCTCTCGGGCGGCACTGTCTCAAGAAGCTCCATAAACTCGGTCATGTTGTGTGCCCGCGCGATCACATCGCCCGAGCTCGAGCGGAACTCAAAGGGGCCGAAGCCCAGCCTCTCGCGGAAAAAAGAGGTGAGCTCGTGGGCGAGGGAATCCGAATTTTTGTCCACAAAGGTTGCACCGAGTCCGAGTACGCGGTCCCGCTCGCATTCATCGCTCGACTGCACCATGACGGGGAGGTCGGGGTTTTTGGCCTTGGCCATCCTGATAAAATCGATGCCCGCCCCGCTGTCTATGCGGCCTCCACGGGGAAAGCGGAGGTCGGTGATGAGGGCGAGAAGGCAGGGTTCATAGCGCTCATAGAGACGCTCGGCCTCCTCGTAGCTCGATGCCAGAATAATCTTGGGCCGCGCGCTGATTCTGAGCAGCTTATAGGTCTCGGGCGACCCTTCTTCCTCGATAAGGCTCTGGGTCTGCTCGATGACAATGCGGTAGAGAAGAGGCAGATAGCGCGAATAGTAGCGGACTGAATCCTCGATGAGGAGGATGACGCGGACAAGGCCAGTTCTGGTATCGGAATCGACATTCTCCTCATCCTCGACATACTTCATCATTGCAAGAAAGAGCTTTGAATAGCCGTTCCAGACAAAGACCCGTTCAAAGGCAGCGAGATCAGCTGAGGGCAGGCGGTGCAGGGCGCTGAGGACGGCGTTGTTTGTAACAAGAAGAAGTATGGGGGTTGAAGGCGACAATGCCTTGAGGCTGGAAGCGAGGCTCACCGGCATGCGGAAATCGAGGCCGGCCATAATGATAACGAGATCGAAGCGGCCATTTTTAAAAAGCGCGATGGCCGATCTGTCATCGTAGGCGCTTGTTATTCTCGGTACAAGGTTGAGGTTGAGCTTGAAGTACTCGCCATAGAGCTGCTCCGCGAGGACACCGTCCGATTCGATAACAAAGGAATCGTAGAGACTGCCGACCAGGAGTACCTCGCGCACACGCTTCTGCATAAGGTCATGAAATTTATTGCGCTCCCGCCTCGATTCATCGTAGGAGGAGACAAGCTCATCAAAATACATACCTGAATTTTAAGGCCTAAGGGCCGGGAGGTGAAGCGGCCGGGCCCGGCCAGGGCAGGCGTCCATGAGACAAGCCTTATGGGCATGGCCTGGTCCAGCGACAGCCGGGCATCGGCCTGCCATACCCGCGGGGATACGGTCGACAAAATCAATCCCGCAGCGACCGAAGCCGCAATACGGCTCGGCCTGCGCTTTGTCGAGGTTCTGGACAGAGGGGAGCAGGACAAGGCCAAAGGCAGAGACTGGAAAAAGCGGCCCAGACTCCCTGGGTCCCCGAGCTGCTCATGCATCAGTGACCTGAGGTGCTCTGGAGCCCCGGGCATAAAAAAGCCGCCCCTTTTAAAGGAGCGGCCTTTCTCTCCGCGCGGCGCGCGGGAGCTGTTTCTGAGCGCCGCCCGTGGGCAGCGCTCAGAGACTTCTTCAGTCAGCTTAAATCAGACAAGGCCCTGAGCGATCATCGCATCGGCGACCTTCTGGAAACCGGCGATATTGGCACCGACAACATAGTTGCCGGCCTGGCCATACTTCTTCGCAGTATCGGCGCAGGTCTTGTGGATGTTGATCATGATGCCATGGAGTTTCTCGTCGACTTCCTCGGCACTCCAATGCAGGCGCTCGGAGTTCTGGGACATCTCGAGACCGCTTACGGCCACACCGCCGGCGTTGGCAGCCTTGCCGGGGGCGAAGGGGATGTGGCGCTCAATGAAGAGCTTCCAGGCCTCAGCCTTGCAGCCCATGTTGGAGACTTCGACGACAGTCTTGACGCCGTTGGCGATAAGGGTCTTCGCGTCCTCCTCGCCGAGCTCGTTCTGAATGGCGCAGGGCATCGCAACATCGACCTTCTGCTCCCAGGGCTTCTTTCCGGCGAAGAACTTCGCCTTCGGGAACTTCTTGGCATAGTTGGCGACTTTGTTGCGGTCGATAACGAGCATCTCTTTCATGTAGTCGGTCTTCTCGGTGGTGCCGACGCCGTCCGGATCGTAGATATAGCCGTCCGGGCCGGAGATGGTCACAACCTTGGCGCCGAGCTGGGAAGCCTTGATGCAGACGCCCCAGGCCACGTTGCCGAAACCGGAGATCGCGATGGTCTTGCCCTTGAGGCTCTCACCGCGCTCCTTGAACATCTCTTCGAGGAAGTAGGTGGCACCGAAACCGGTGGCCTCAGGGCGGATGATGGAACCGCCGAACTCAAAGCCCTTGCCGGTGATGACGCCGGTGAACTGATTGGCGAGGCGCTTGTACTGGCCAAAGAGATAGCCAACCTCGCGGCCGCCAACGCCGATATCGCCGGCGGGCACATCGGTGTCAGCACCGATATGGCGGAAGAGCTCGGTCATGAAGCTCTGGCAGAAGCGCATGATTTCGTTGTCGCTCTTGCCGGCGGGGTCGAAATCGGAACCGCCCTTGCCGCCGCCCATCGGGAGGCCAGTGAGGGAGTTCTTGAAAATCTGCTCAAAGCCGAGGAATTTGAGAGTGGAGAGTGTGACTTTCTGATGGAAGCGGAGGCCCCCCTTGTACGGGCCGATGGCGCTGTTGAACTGGACGCGGTAGCCGCGGTTCACATGATACTCGCCCTTGTCGTCGATCCAGGGCACCCTGAACATAATGGTGCGCTCAGGCTCGGTGATGCGCTCGAGAATATGCTGCTGCTCATACTTGGGCTCGGCATCGATAAGCGGGCTGATGGACTCGAGAACCTCATCCGCAGCCTGGAGGAACTCAGTCTCCCAGGGATAGCGGGCATGCAGATCATCGAGCGTCTTCTTTACGTAAGCGTTCATATTTCCTCCCTCAGCATCGGCCCGGCTTGAACAGGCGGGGCTGACAGTAGCGGCTGCTGCCCCGGCGGGACAGCATAATGGCGCCTTTGATAGGCGTTCCGCCCTTTTTTACTTATTCTATACCGCCCGCCGGGATAAAGCAAGAACAAATATCAAATTGCAAAACGGTGTTTCAATGGATAAAATCCGAGCCATGGAAACAGATGCCGGCATACAGAAAATGAATGGCATGGATTGAGCATGAAACGGGCAGCCTGGCTGCGATGTCCATGTGCAGGGGGGCGGCCAAAACGATGGCCGCCCAATAGCGCTGGAGCCGGCCGCCCGGGGCCGGCCGCGCAGGCATCAGCGCAGGGCGCGGATCTGTTCGAGGAGGGCGCTGCCCGCGCTTGAGGCGGGGCGGATTTCGCCTTTTGGAGGAGCAGGCTGTTTCTTCGCATCGGGGGCGAGGATGAGCTCGTCGCCCACGTTTACGCGGTCGAAGAAATCGCTGGGCTCGAGCTTGCCCTCGCAGACTTCCTCGTCAGTGCGGGTAATGGTGAATTTGCCGACCACGGAGTCCTTGAGATAGCTCGGGCCGAGACCGTTCGAGGCCACTCCGAGCTCGCCGCCCCGGATTACAAGGAGCTTGTCGCCCTTTTTAAAGCCGTCGCTGCGGCCGAGATCGACAAGCCCGATATCGCTGCTGCGCCTGAGAAGGCTGCCCTTGGGCTGAAGCGAATCGACGAGAAGGCCAGCGAGCCGCGAGGCCGCATCTTTGAGTCTGTCGTTGCCGCTCCGGTAAGCGCTGAAGCTGTTCGCGCGGCTGCCAGTGCGGGCCACCCGCATGTCGCCCAGAAGCTCGATATCGCGCTCTGTCTCTTTTGTGGTGATGATGAGGAAATAGTCGGCGCCCCCCTCTCTCGCGCGGCGGAAGGCTTCGGTCGCGCTGGAAACTCTGGAATCCAGTTTGAGCAGAGAGAGCCGCGAGCTTGAGGAGAGAATATCGCTGACATAGCGGAGCATCAGGGCTCCCGCTGAGGGATGAAAGGCCGAACCTGCGGCGGCCTCGTAGAAAAGCGCAACCTTGTAGGGCCGCTTGTCGAGGGAATACTGGTCTATTCCCCAGGCGGCCGAGAGGCTGTCCTGGAGCAGACTGCTGTAGGTTTCGATGGCATCGAGCACGGGCGTATCGGCCTTGCCGAGCTCTTTGAGCAGCTGGAGCTCGGCGAGCTGGGCGCCGGGGAGCCCCCGTTTTTTGAGAAGGTCGGCGTAGAGCACCCTGCCCTTCTTCGAGTAAGGATAGACTCTGAGGCCGCGGCGGTACTCGAAGAGGGCCTGATCAAAATTGTCCCTGTCTTCGAACTGGACGCCCCGGCTGAAATGCCAGTTGGCGTAGTCCTCTCTGCTTGAATCCTCGAGGGGGCTGCTGTCCATGATCAGATTCTCGAGAGCTATCCGCGACATCTCATCGTCGGGACGGAGCGAGAGAACCTGCCTGAAGGCATACACGGCGTCGCTCTTTTTGCCAGCCGCCTCGGTGGCGAGTCCGAGTGTAAACCAGGAGAGGTAGTCCTTGCGGTTCTGGGCGACAGCTTCGCGCATCAGAGCGGCAGCTTCCTCGTAGGAGGACGAATCGTACATGAGACGGGCGAGGAAGCGTCGCGCCTCGGAATAGCCCGGGCTGGCTTTCAGGGCGTTGCGCGCGTAGAAAACGGCGTTTTCGGTGTCGCCCGAGTCGGCGGCGAGGCGCGACGCGGTGTACTGCACCTTTGCGTCCTCGCCGTGGTAGCGCAGTGCCCTCTCTATCAGTGTCTGGGCTTCGCTTCGGCGGCCCTGATCCTCGGCGATAAGGGCGAGCGAGAGGAGGGCGCGGGCATTCTGCGGGGACACGCGGAGGCTGTCCTCAAGGCGGACGCGGGCATCTGTCTTTTTGCCAGCTGCCAGATCGAGAAGGGCGAGTCCAAAGCGTGCGTCGAGATCGTTGGGCCGGGAAGAAGAGACAGAGGAAAAGCACTTCCGCGCCCCGTTCAGGTCAGACAGGCCGATGCGGACAAAGCCTTCGAGATTCTGGAGCGCTGCATCTCCCCGCTTATAAGGAGCGGCCTTTTGTATATAGACAAGGGATTCATCGTACTCGCCTACTTCGTAATAGCATTCGGCGAGGCCGAGCATGGCATCGACATAGGCAGGATTTTTGGAGAGGGCGGCGAGGTAATCCTCGACGGCGCCGTACCAGTCCTCCGAGAAGCGCTTCTGTTCGGCCGACGCGAGGAGTCCGCGTGCCGTGGCTTCGGTGCCGCTCTGGGCGGCAGCTGCGTCAAGCCAGAGCCGGCAGGGGCAGAGGCCGAGCAGAAAAGCACAGACAAGGGCCGATACAGAGCGCTTCACGTTTTTTCCTCCACTTCGGGCGTCTTTTCGAGGCGCTGGATCTTTACGGAGATGATCCGGTTGCCTTCCATCTCCTGGACGGTAAAGCGCAGGCCGTCTTTCTCGATGCGGCCGGAACGGCCTGGAATGCAGCCGAAGAGATCGAAGATATAGCCGGCCAGAGTATCGAAGTCATCGGCGGGCAGATTGAGGCCGAGGTCTTCGTTGAGCTCGGAGAGGGAGGCCCCCGCATCGCAGAGCCAGACATCGCCACCGAGAGAGACTATATCATCTTTCTCATCGTCAAATTCATCCTGAATCTCGCCTACAATCTCTTCGATTATATCCTCGAGGCAGACGATTCCCGATACGCTGCCATATTCATCGACAACGATGGCTATCTGCAGATGGCGCCGTTTGAATTCGGTGAGGAGGGAATCGATGCGTTTTGTCTCGGGCACAAAATAGGGCTTGCGGATAAGGTCGGCGAGTTCGAAATCCTGCCCCCTGACCAGAGCCCTGAGCAGATCTTTCGCGTAGAGGACGCCGACAACATTGTCGACCGAATCCCGGTAGACCGGAATGCGAGAATGGCCGCAGCTGGCGGCTGTCTCGAGAAGCTCCGCGCGCGGCATATCGAGGGGGAAAAAGAGGGTATCGACGCGGGGCAGCATCACTTCCTTGACTGTGGTCTCGGAAAGTTCCTGCACGCCTTTGATCATCTCGCGCTTTTCCTCGAGTACCTCAGGGGCGACAGGCGCCTCTTCGGGCTGGCTCTGGTCCGCGGCCGCGGCTTCCTCTCCGCCCAGGAGGCGGGGCAGATGGGAGAACAGTCCATGCTTCATAGTATATGCTCCGATTTAAGGGCGGAGAGTGTCTCCTCCTGGAGTTTGAGCATGGGCTGGGCGGGATCATCGTCGGAATGGTCCATGCCCGAGAGATGCAGAATGCCGTGTACAATAAGGCGCTTTAGCTCTTCGTCCCTGTCGACCTTGAAATCCGCCACATTGCGCGCAAGACCGTCGAGGGAGATGACAATATCGCCCGCGATAAAACGGGTTTCGCCGTCAGGGCCTGTGTAGGTCGAGGGGAGAGAGGGTGCAGCTTCCGCCGGGCAGGCACTGCCCGCTGCGGATTCCGCGTCTGCAGGCGGCGGCTCGGGCAAGGCAGTATCCTTCATGGCGAAGGAGAGCACGTCGGTCGGTTCGTCCCTGTGGCGGTACTCGCGGTTAAGCTCATGGATAAAGTCAGCGTCGCAGATAAGCACAGAAAGGTCCCAGTTATGATGATCAAGTCTGTCCAGAGCGGCCAGCGCGAAATCCTTCGCGCGCGGGAGCCATTCAGGCTCATCGATATTCTGAACGGAGATCTCGACCTCGTTGCTGTTCAGCGCGGCTTTCAATGCAATCCCTCCTTGAGCTTCGGGTATTCGATTCGCGAATGGAAATGTCCAGCGAGTATGCGCGCAAAAGTAGTCTTAATTGTGTCTAGATCATGGAAGGTCAGGTCGGAATGGTCGAGCTGGCCCTCCTTGACCTTGTCCATAACGAGTTCATCGATATATTCCTCGAGGCGGCCGAGAGTTGGATGCTTGAGTGTACGCGAGGCGGCCTCGACTGTATCGGCGAGCATGACCACAGCGGATTCTCTTGAGGTCGGCGGCTGGCCTGGATAGCAGAAGTCCTCGGCGTTTACTTCGGGATCCTCTTTTAAGGCCTGATTGTAAAACCAGGCGATTCTGCTGTTGCCATGGTGTTCGGCGATTATCGAGACAACCTCTTCGGGAAGGCCGAGCGCCCTCGCCTTTTCGACGCCAAGCTTTACGTGGCTTCGGATAATCGTGGCCGACAGGCGCGGGTTCTTTATCTCATCGTGCTTGTTGTAGCCCGCCTGATTTTCGACAAAATACTCTGGCTGCTCAATCTTGCCTATATCGTGATAATAGGCGCCTACACGCGCAAGGAGGGGATCCGCACCTATCTCCCGGCAGGCCGATTCGGCGAGATGGGCCACAGTCACGGAATGGCTGTAGGTACCGGGCGCGACAGTGAGAAGGCGCTTGAGTATTGGCGCATTGAGATCGGAGAGCTCCATAAGCCGGAAGCGGGTTGGCACATTGAGCGTCTGCTCGATGACCGGCAGAAAGCCCAGCGTAAGAACGCCGCAGAGGAAGCCGTTTACCGCACCCATAAAGGCGGGCTCCAGAATGGACATGGCGCCGCGCGAACCGGGGGCAGCAAGTATGGCGGCGATGGCCGCTTCGATAAGGGCCAGATAGGCGCCCGCACGCACAAGGTCTATGCGGGCGTTGGCCTTGCGCACGGTAAAAGCCGCCGCCGAGGCCGAAAAGAGCGCGAAGGCAAAGGGCCGCGCGTCGAGACCGGTAGCGAGCAGAATCAGCAGTGAAAGTATCAGGCCATAGAGCAGGGCAAAACGCTGATCCGCGATAATCACAAATATCATGACAAAGAGAGCAGTCGGCAGGGCAAAGGAAATATGGAGCGGGTCGGAAATAAGCCCAAGACGGCCCAGCAGAACGGCTGCGGCCAGATAGACAATGCCCGCCCCCGCGGCCAGAAGATACTCGCCTTTTTTAAGTTCCTTGCCCGAAACCTGAGGCCCGAGCAGCAGCAGCGAAAGGCAGAATAGGGAAATAAAGATTCCGAGATTGCCGGCAAGCCGTCCCCAGTCTGCCCGTGCAAGGACAGTGCGGGCCGCGAGCAGTTTGGCATAATCAGTATCAGTTATAATAAATCCCTTGCGGATTATATGCTCGCCGCGCGCGATAGTATGCACAACCGGCTCAACGTGCTTTTTCGCGGACTCAAGGCGCCGCGCGCTCTGATTGGCGTCAAAAAATGCGTCTTCGACCACAAAGGCCTGGGCAATAAGCGCCACATAGCCCGACAGAGGGCGCGTGAGCTTGCGGGTCTGAATCGCGTCGTCAATAGAGCTCGATGTATTGCGCAGAGTCGGCACGCGCGCAGCGGGGATCTCCTCATACTCGAGACGGCCGTCGGTCCAGCGCCTGAGTTCGATATAATCCTGATTGTAGGGCTCGAGTCCCGTAGCAGGGATCGCCGCTATGCCCTGATTAAGCAGGGACTCCAGCACCGCTTCGGCGTGGGACAGAGCCTGGGCCCTGAGCGGGAAATGCGCGAGGGAGAGGATATCCTCTTTGGAGAAAAGGCCCGGAAAATCGCTCTGTACTGTGAGATAGAGGCTTTCGTCGGCGAAGGGCTCGGCAGAAAGTGCAATTATAAGGTTCTGGAAATCATGGAAACGCGCCAGGCTCGAAGCCGCCACCTTGTCATCGACGACAAAGATAGGGAGGACAAGGCGCTGCTCTGCCTCAAGGCGGAGCGCCGTGGCCTTCTCGTCTACGTAGCTGACTTCCCGGTCAGCGATGACATCCCGGTCGGCGACCTTGCCTACGGCAAAATCATCGATATCGCTGCTGGAGATGGAGGCACCGGGTCCATAGATCAGGATTATTAGAAAGCCGGCGGCGAATACGGCCGCAAGGCAGAGAGGAAGCACTGCCTTCTCGCCTCTCCAGCTCCTGAGCGTCTCGATAAGACCGGATTTTTTACTCTCGTTCATAAGCTTCGATGATCTTGCGCACAAGCGGACTCCGCACCACGTCGCGCGAATCAAGCCTTGAGACAAACACCTCATCAACATCCTGGAGAATGTTGAGAGCGTGCATAAGCCCCGATTCCGATTTGCGCGGCAGATCGATCTGCGTAATGTCGCCCGTGACTACCGCCTTGCTTCCTTCGCCGAGGCGGGTAAGAAACATCTTCATCTGCTCCTTCGTCGTATTCTGCGCCTCGTCGAGAATGACAACGCAGTTGGCGAGGCTCCGTCCGCGCATATAGGCGAGCGGGGCTATTTCTATGGCATGGCTCTCTTCGAGCCGCCTCACGACTTCATAGGGAACAAGGTCTTCCATCGCGTCGTACAGAGGCCGCAGATAGGGGCTGATCTTCTGTGCGAGGTCGCCGGGGAGGTAGCCAAGGCTTTCGCCCGCTTCGACGACAGGGCGGGTGAGAATAAGCCTGCGCTTGGCCTTCGAGAGGAGTTCGTAAAGGCAGTAGGCCACCGCAAGATAGGTCTTGCCAGTACCGGCCGGGCCCACGGCAAAGGAGAGGTCGTGGGTTTCGAGGCCTTTCAGATAGAGGGCCTGGCTGTTCGAACGCGGAAATATTTTGCCGTAGCCGCCGGGAATCTGGATGCAGGAATCGAGGAAGCCGTCACCGCCGCGGAGTTCCCGCGGCTTACCATCACCCTCCGGCGTAAGGCTCGAATGAAGGGCGGCGATCAGCTCGGGTCCCGCCGGCATGCCTTCGGACATCGATTCGACAAGGCTTTCGACGAGTTTGCGGAAGAGCTCACGTTTCGCCTCGTCAGTGCTGTCCAGAAAGAGCTCATTGCCCCGTGAATAGACAGGGGCGCCGATGAGCCTCTCGAGAATGCGGAGATTGTAGTCATTGGCCCCGCAGACTTCGGCCAGTATCCCTGTATTTTCTAAAGCGACTCCAATAGCACCGTCCAAGTTAGGCTTTTACCTCTGTTATTCTACTTTACAGGCAGGCAGAGAAAAAATCAATCGAGCCTCAGTTGAAGGTATAGCCATCGGAACTCTTTACCACGGAAGACTTTATCTGGGACAGATCGTTCCAGGAGAGGAGAAGGGTAAAGGTGGGGTCAATAATATAGCTGTAAGGCGTCGTCGAGGTATCAAGGCTGGGCGAGGCCGAGAGGTCAAAACTGAGGCTCCAGTCATGCATATAGTACTGGATCTTGAAAGCAAGGCTTTTAAGCTTGAAAAGGCTGTCCCTGCGGGCATCCTCATCCCAGAAATAGAAGCCCTCGGCGATGTCGGTGAGGGGATTTTTGAAAAAATCGCCGGCATCGCCGGTAATGCCGGCGGCGCCTGAGAAAAGCCAGGGGCAGTAGCGCCAGGCCGCTGAGTTCTGCGAAGAAGTCGAGAGAGTGAGATCGAGAAGGTCGGTGGCCTTGAAGGTAAGCGCCATATTGAAGGCCAGTATTGAATCGGAGAACTCGAGGAAGCTCTGCGTAAATGAAAGGCTTCCCTTTACAGATGCGCTGAAGGGCCAGGTCTTGGGCGTACTCCAGCTCTCCTCGAGAGCGGTCTGGCAGTTGGTGAGCTGGAATTCTTTTGAGGAACTCGCGGTCCAGCCTGAGCCGCTCACATAGGTGTAATAATATGATCTCGCAGCGTTGAGGGTCATCGAGAGGGGGCCCCAGACGAGTTTTGCGACATTGGAGGTCCAGTACTGATTTTCGGTGTCGTAGGCGAGGCTGTCAGTCAGGCTGAGCCCATAGGGCAGACCCACCGAGAGGCTGCCTGTCGCAGCATCCGAGGAGAACTCCGAGAAATCCCAGAAATTGGCCGAGCTTGAGCGGTAATAGCGCTGTTTGGCGGTGGCGGAGAAGGAAAAATCGCCGGAGCCGGCGTTGAGAGTAAGGGCCGGGGTATAGGCCTCGGTAGTCGGGGGGAGGCTCATGGTAAGGCCGAGTGTCTGATTCTTCTGGCCGATTTTTACGGACATGGCGGCGGTAGCTGTATGGGCCGTAACAGTATTCGTGTCCCAGCCGAAGAGGTCCTGATTATAGGTGTAGGTATAGCCGCCCGACGCATTGGACGCATATGATGAATAGTAATAATTATACATAATATATTCGAGATCGTAGGAAAGGGCGGAATCGCCGAAGGTCCAGGAGCCCGTAAAGGGCTTGAGACTCGCGGTGAGACTCGAGCCTATTTTATCCTGCCTGTACTGGGCATCCGAAAGCTCATATGCCAGCACACGCGAAGAATAGCTTGAATCGCTGGTCGAATCGCGCCAGCGGTCCTGGCTGAGGAGGCTGAGTCCCAAAGCAGAGGAAAAAGCGCTGTCGGGGCTGGCATAGCTTGTTTTGACTGTGCCCGAGAGGCTGTATGAATAGAGCTGGTAGAGCGGATCCTTAAAACTGATATCGGAGGGAAGGGTCCAGCCTGAGCTCTTCAGGCGGTCCTCGATATAGCCCGATGGGCTCAGGCTCCAGCTGAGCTTGAGGCCCGATGAGCCGCCTGCAGAGGAGGATGAGAGGCTGGGCGCTCTGGCAGGCAGGCGGAAATCCGGGCTGGCGGAACCGCTGCTCGAAGCGCCGTCCGCCGCCGCGCTCTCAGAGGAGCTTCCCTCCGCCGCGGATTCATCACCATCCCAGGGTTTCCGGAGTGCGGGCAGTTCAGATCCATTTTCCGTGCTTTTTGAGGAGCCGTCCGATTCTGAGCCAGGACTTCCGCCTCCAAGCGTAAAACTGAAGTCGAGCGGACGCAGAACGTCCGGATAGAAGAAATAGCGCCGCGGATCGACCGCAAAGAGATAGCTCGATTCATCGAGGCCAGAGGCGCTCGCGGCGAGTGTCTGCCAGGTCAGCGAGGTGCTGAACTTTGTGACGCTCAGCGATGAAAGCCAGGAGCTGAATTTAGGCGAAATACTGAAGCTCAGATTGAGTTTCTGAGTAAGGCTCGTGAGAGTCGAAGGCTCGCTCGTCGAACTCGAAGATGTCGATGATGAGCTGAGGCTCGAAAAAAGATTCTGATCCTCGCTGCGCCAGCGGAAATCCTTTTCATAATAGGGGTCAGAGTAGAGCGGAAGGGCGGCGGTCGCACTCACCGGCCCCAGTTTGAGCCCCGTGGAGAAATTGAATCCAAAACGGAAGGGCAGGTCTGTGCCGAGAAAATCGGAATTATTCCAGGTACTCTGATATTTATTGGCCGAAGAATAGGGCGAATAAATGCTGTTTGAATAGAAGATGGAACGGCTGCGCCCGATTCCCGACTCAAGGCTCATATCGGTAAATGGCCCGAGGGTATCGGCCGAACCGTCTATGCCGGCGAAGAATCCCAGATTTGAGTAGACATCGGCGAGGAGCTTGAGCGTCTTTGTAGTATTGGGCTCTGCCCCGCTCTGCTTTGAATCGCGCAGAAAAAGCCCATGTATTTCCTTGGCCGCGTCAGAACTGCTGCCAATGCTCAGAACCCCTGTCTGTGTCGATGCTTTTTTCTGCCCGATCAGGTAGGTTGTCGTCTGCACAAAACTTCCGACACGGGCGCGGTAGCCAAATACCGGATGGAAAACAATCTCCTGGCCCGGATAGAAAAAGAAGGGCAGCCAGAGCACGGGCACCTCGCCGATCGAAAGCACGGCATCCTCTATTGCCCACTCGCTTCCGCCGAGCAGCCAGATTTTTTTCGCGCGGATTGAATAGTGCGGATGGTCGGCACTGCAGGAAGTGATTATTCCGTTTTCAAGTATGATGACATCGCCGCTGCGCTTTAAAATTGTGTCAGCCGAAAAATAGAAAGTCTGCTGGCTGGAGCTGGAAGACGAGGAAGAGCTCGAAGCCGCGGCTGATGCGCTCGTCGTGCGCATTTTTCCATCGAGGAAAACCCCTGTCCAGTCATCGAGGTTTACCGTAATGGTCTCGCCCGAGAATTCCTCTACAGTGCCCGAGCGCTCACGCCGGTAGTGGACATGGCCAGCTGCGCTTACGCTGTTGTGCGTTTTATCGTAGATGACTTCTGCCGCCTCAAGCCGGTGAGTTTCCGATTTGTTCTCGTCGCGGAAGGTGAGCACGACTCCGCCCGAAATGCGCATAAGCGAATCGTCGCTCGAATCTACCTTGAAATACTCGGCGGAGCCGGCCTTTTCGATCGTAATAGTTCTGCCATTTGTCTCCACCTTGGGGGCGCTTGTTCCATAGTATTTATAGAGGGCGCTCCGCATCTCGGAGGCACTGCCGGTGGCCGGAAGCCCGAGACTGGACAGCCAGTCAGCCAGCTCATAGAAGGATGCAGTGGCAATATCGAGGGCAACAGTCTGCTGTACAAGGTCCTCCGGACTGGAGGTGGAGGCGCTGTCCGAATCCGGAGCGGCCGAACTGTCCGCGCCGGAGGCGGCTGTGCCGCTCTGGATCTCCGCGCCCTGCCCCGCCGCCGCGGGATCGGCCCGCGCCGGGACAACGGCCAGCGGGCCAAGCGCCAGCGCGCAGAGCCCCAGGCTGAGAAGACGGCGGGAGACGCCCTTCAGACTGCAATACACGGCACACACGGCCGACATCATAATGCGGGGATAGGCAGGAAGTAAAGCGCGAAAAAAAAGCGGGACTCTGTAACGCAGGGGCCCGCTTCAGTGTTTGGGCTTTTAGTGCCTGAGCATATCCTTGAGATATTTGCCCGTATACGAAGCCTTTACTTTTACAATATCCTCGGGTCTGCCCTGGGCAACGATTTCCCCTCCCCGGTTTCCTCCTTCGGGGCCCAGATCGATAATCCAGTCGGCCTGCTTTATTACATCGAGGTTGTGCTCGATCATCACAACTGTATTTCCCTGGTCGACCAGGCGCTGGATGACCTCCATAAGCTGCTTTACATCTGCGAAATGGAGACCGGTTGTCGGTTCGTCGAGAAAGTAGAGTGTGCGGCCAGTGCTGCGCCGCGCAAGCTCAAATGCCAGCTTGACCCGCTGTGCCTCGCCGCCCGACAGCGTGAGCGCCGATTGGCCCAGCTTGATATATCCAAGGCCGACAGAGAGCAGTGTATTTAGCTTGGTCGCGATATGAGGAATATGCGCGAAAAAGTCCGCGGCCTCCTCTATTGTCATATCGAGGACTTCCGCGATGTTTTTGCCTTTATAGCGTACATCGAGGGTTTCGGCGTTAAAGCGCTGCCCATGACAGACGTCGCAGGTGACATAGACATCGGGCAGAAAATTCATCTCAATTCGTATAGTTCCGTCGCCCTGGCAGTTTTCGCAGCGTCCGCCCTTTACGTTAAAGGAAAAGCGCCCCGGCTTCCAGCCCCGCGCCTTCGCTTCCGGCAGTGTCGCGAAGAGATCGCGGACACTCTGGAAGACGCCTACGTAGGTCGCGGGATTCGAGCGCGGAGTCCTGCCTATAGGGCTCTGATCGATATTTATAATTTTATCGATCGCGTCGACTCCTTCGATTGAATCGTACTCTCCCTCGGGCCAGCTTGTGCGCATTACGCGGTTTGAGATAACCGGATAGATGAGATCGGAGAGCAGCGTTGATTTTCCGGAGCCGGACACGCCAGTGATGCAGGTAAAAGTGCCAAGCGGAATGGATACATCTATGTTTTTAAGATTGTGTTCCCTGCATCCCTTTATAGTTATTAACTTCCCGTTTCCCTGCCTCCGCTGTTCTGGCACAGGTATGGTCAGGGTGCCCGCGAGGAACTGCCCCGTAAGGCTTTTTTTATTCTTCATTACCTCTTCGGGCGTGCCCTTTGCGACAACATAGCCGCCATGAACGCCTGCGCCGGGACCTAGGTCCACAAGATAGTCCGCGGTGCGCAGAGTCTGCTCGTCGTGCTCGACAACGACAAGCGTGTTGCCGAGATCGCGCAGATAGAGCAGTGTGTCGATGAGCTTCTGGTTGTCGCGCTGATGCAGGCCGATCGAGGGTTCGTCGAGGATATAGAGCACGCCGACAAGGGCCGAACCTATCTGGGTCGCAAGGCGGATACGCTGTGCCTCGCCGCCCGAGAGCGTTCCGGCCTTGCGCTCAAGAGAGAGATAATCGAGGCCTACATTTTTCATAAAATTTAGGCGGGCGTTTATCTCCTTTACGATCTGCCTGGCAATCTGGGCATCTGTCTCATTCAGCTTGAGATTCTGGAAGAACTCAACGCTCTCGCCCACAGAGAGTTTGGAGAGTTCATCGATGTTTCTGCCGCCGACGGTCACAGCCAGAGCCTCGGGGCGGAGCCTCTTGCCATGGCAGGCCTCGCAGGGCTTCTCGGTCATAAAGCGCTCGAGCCACTGTTTTATGCCTTCACTCTGCGTTTCGTTGTAGCGCCGCCTCAGCTCTTCGAGGATGCCGGGAAAGCGCGCCTCTGTCTCGTATTTGCCGCCGGCATTCTCATAGCTCATACGGATATGCTCATCGGTGCCATAGAGAATGGCGTCGAGGGTCTTCTTGGGCAGGTCCGCAAAGGGCGTATCGAGGGTAAATTTGAAGTGCTTCGCGAGCCCTTCAAACTTGCTTCTGTACCAGGCAGCTTCGGGGTTGTAGGGCAGGCAGCCTCCCTCGTTAAAGGAGAGGCTTTTATCGGGGATAACCAGGTTGGGATCGAATTCGAGTTTGATTCCAAGCCCTGTGCAGACAGGGCAGGCGCCCTGCGGGGCGTTGAAGGAGAAGAGGCGGGGCTCCATCTCGGGCAGCGAGATGCCGCAGTCTGGACAGGCGCCCTTCTGGCTGAAGAACTCCTCGCTTGTCCTGCCATCTGTGTCGCGGAGCACTATTACGGAGCCATCGGCTATTCCAAGCGCCGTTTCAACAGCCTCGGAAAGACGCTTGCGTGAGTCCGGCCCCAGTTTGAGCCTGTCAATAATAAACTCAATTGTGTGTTTCTTTTTTTTATCGAGGCTGATCTCCTCGTCGAGTCCGCGCATTTCTCCATCGATTCTCGCGCGCACAAAACCCTGTCTGGCGCCGTCTTCGAGTATCTTATGATGCTCGCCCTTCATTGCACGGATAGCAGGTGCAAGTATCTGGAGTTTGGATCCCTCGGGCCAGGACATAATGGAATCGAGTATCTGATCTACCGACTGCTCCTTGATCTCACGGCCGCATTTGGGACAGTGCGGAATGCCGATGCGGGCAAAAAGAAGTCTGTAGTAGTCGTAAATCTCGGTGACCGTGCCCACAGTCGAACGCGGATTGCGGTGTGTCGTTTTCTGCTCTATTGAAATCGCGGGGGACAGGCCTTCGATATAGTCGACGTCGGGTTTGTCCATACGTCCCAGAAACTGGCGCGCGTATGACGAGAGCGATTCAACATAGCGTCTCTGCCCCTCGGCGAAAAGCGTATCGAAGGCCAGGGAGGATTTGCCCGACCCCGAAAGGCCCGAGATGACAATGAGCTTGTCCCGGGGAAGTTCGAGGTCGAAATTTTTGAGGTTGTGCTCGCGTGCACCCTTTATGATTATCTTGTCCATCAGAAAACTCCCAGCGGGGCCCGTGGGTCCCCTGCGGCATGCGGGCCGTCCAGCGGGTTCCGCCGCAGGCCGCGCGGCTTTAGAAGCCGATGCGCATCGCCGCAAAGCATAGCGCCCGCGCGAAGCACTGCGCAAGGGGGGAGTACTACATTTCTGTATAGTAACAGATGGCCGCCAGGAGAAACCGCCGGACGGCCGTCTTGCCGCCACAGGGCGGCGGAGCGATAGGCCCAGGGTGGCGGGCTGTCAGCAGAAAGCCCGCCACTGGCGCAGAACCGCGCTCCTTATTCCTTCTTTCCTACCCACTCGCCGAAGATCCAGCCTTCCTTGCCGCTGCCATAGCGGACATGATACCAGGGCTGGGGGCCAATGGCGGGATTGGCGGCCTTATAGAGATCGACAGTCTGCTCGAGGAGCTCCAGCTCTGTCCCCTTGCCGAGCTGATCGATCACGGAACCGTCGACAGGCGCATTCCGCACATTTACTTTATCATCGTTCACAAAGGATGCTGTATCGCCTGTGCAGGCCTGCAGCTTTGGCGCCGGCGGCTCGAGACCTTCCTGGATCTTTCCAAAGAAGAGCGAACCGGAGTATTTGCTGCGGATAAGCTTGAGGAAATTTTCGCGCATCGCCTTGTTCTTGGTCGATTTCGCCGTGTCATAGATAATCACCGCATTGAGATCGGCATCGGCAAAGGTGAGGTCGCGGCGGCTCACAAAAACAGGAGTCTCGGTAAAATAGGCATCCTTGTCCGCGTCATAGCAGAGGATGCGGGCAAAATCGGAGCTGCCGCCATCGGCGAGCACAGCGACAATTGTCATATACGAAACAGACTGGGCGGTCATTTTAATTTCGCGGGGCTCCGAATAGACAATGGCGCCATCGACTCTGACCACGCCCAGCGTGCAGTTGTCGACGGCATAGGGCGCGCGGACCCAGCCGACATTGCCCGAAGGGGCTTTTACCATTTTATACTCCCGCTCCTTCCCTTCCTGTTTGAACTTGGCTGTTCTGTTCATCAGGCTGACCTTGTCGCCGATTGTAAGGTTCTCTTTAAATGAGAGCTTGCCGCCGGATTCAGTCCAGAGGGGCAGGTTGTTCATGATTATAAAGGCTTCATTCCGGGCAAGGGAGGGAAAGGCAAAGGCCGAGGAGAGGGCAAGCGAAAGAATAAGGAAAGAGAGCATGCACCGTTTCAATTTCATATTATCTCCTTAATGTGATAATTTTGCACAATTATCGTAACACAGGAGATAAAATCCGGTCAACAGCAGAAATGGCGCTATATCGAATGCACAGCGCGCGGTCTGGCAGGCCTTATAGAAGCAGATTGGGAGCAGGCGGAGGAGAAGAACAGCGGAGAGGCCGGCAGTAAAAAGCCCGGGGATGGAAGGAGGTTTGCCATCCCCGGGTACAAGGCATCAGTTTTCCCGCAGCTTCCGGCCAAGCTCAGCGAGACGCACACCCAAATCCACCATATCGCATGAGGCGGCGAATTTCAAACAGACGCCCGAGGGCTTTCTGACCCTTTCGACCCAGGCGGAGGGGATTACGTCAAAGCCCTGCCGCGCCCCGGAGAAGGCCCCGACGAGGGCAGCTATTGTATCGGCGTCGCGCCCGAAGTTGCTTGCCCAGAAGAGTCCCTTTCTGAAATCGCCCTTGGTGAGCAGGAAAATTCCAAAGGCCTGCGGAATCGCCTCCGGGCTTATGGAATGGCGGGGAGTGTAGAAATCGGTATGCATCCGTGACCAGACTGCTTCGATACCGTCGGCGCTCTTTATGAGCTCGAGCATTCTCGCCATGGTAACGCCCAGCCATGAATCCGCGGGTATGCGCGCCACAGCCGCCTTCGCAGCCTCGTCTGCCGGTTCGCCCTGCATGCAGTGCCGCACCGCAACCGCGCAGGCCACCGCGGCATAGATGCCATCCTCATAGTGGCTCATGCTGGCTTCGAGGGTGGCGAGCTTTTCTGCATCATCGTCATCGCGCGCGATTATGCCAATTGGGGCTATGCGCATCGCTGCGCCATCATCGATATTGAGCGTATTGTAGCGGCCCGAAAGGGGCGGCAGTATGCCCCGCTTGAGGTTGTCGACAGCCCCGTAGAGGGGGACGCCACCGCGGTCAAAAAGCCCGCCCTGAGAAAGGATGCGCCGCCGCCATGAATCCACAAGGGCATCGAGGCTGAGTCTGCCGCCGCAGTCCAGAAGTGTCATTGCCGTAAGGGCCGCGAATTCCGTATCGTCGGTGCTCTTCGCACCATCGTACATATCATCGACAATTCCATAGCGGTCGCGGAAGGTCTGGTTCCGTCCGACATCTCCCATCGCATCGCCGCAGGCGAGGCCTGCCATGCAGCCCTTGGCCCGTGATTCATATGAAATAGTACCTTCCATAAAGGCGCTCCTTTCTGCCATATTCCGCTTTACTCCGCTTCGATTTCGCGCACAACATCGAGAATGCTGCCATCTCTCCACTGGACCAGGGCCACAGGCCTATCTCCAAATTGAGGCTGATCCGGCACCCCTGTTATTGCACGCGCCATCTCCATTAACTCGGACATCTCCTTTACGGGAAGCCCGGCTTTTTCGGCCCTCTCTCTGAGATCGGGCCGTCTGGGATTGATGGCTATGCCACGCTCTGTTATAAGTACATCCACCGCTTCTCCCGGGCAGGAAACAGTTGTTACTTTTTCCCGCACAATGGGAATGCGCTTTCTGAAAAGCGGCGCAGTGACAATGCAGCACGATGAGCTGACTGCCACATCCTGGTGTCCGCCTATTCCGTGTCTGAGCATGCCATCCGAATGGGTGTTTACATTGACATTGAAATCGAGATCTATCTCGGTCGCCCCGAGCAGAGAAAAATCCAGCATATTTGCCGAGCAGCCCGCCCCCTGCGGTCCATAGGAATCGAAAGGTGTCGATTCAATATGCCGCGGGTTCTCGCGGCCCGAGCGGACTGCTTCGAGGTCAAAGCTCTGAATGTCGATTATGGCGCCCAGAAGCCCTTCTTCGAGCAGTTTGACGAGAATGCCAGTCGCGCCGCCATGGGCATAGGAGGCCTTGATCCCGCGCCGCCGCATCCGCTCCGCCACCGCCGCAACGGCCGCCAGCGAAATTCCACCGGCGCCGGCCTGAAAGGAAAAACCTTCTTTCATTATGCCTGTCTCTTCCACAAAGCGGGAGGCAAGATCGGCGATGAGCAGCTGGGTGGGACTGTGTGTAAGGCAGGTTGTACCAGATACTATTTTCTGTGGATCGCCAATGGAATCCACCTGCAGCACATAGTCGACACTTCCGCCCCGTATCGAATTGGGAGAACATGGATAGGGCACAAGACCGTCTGTTACAACGACAACCTGTCTTGCATAGAGCGAATCGGGGACGGCATAAGCAAGGGGCCCGCAGGCCGATTTGCCATAGAAGCCATTGGCGTTGCCAAAGGGATCCGCGCAGGGAGCGGCGATTATGGCGAGATCTATCTGGAGCTCGCCGGTTTCGATGGCTCTGCAGCGGCCTCCATGCGAACGCAGAATCGAAAGCCCCTTCATTTTTCCCCTTGAGCAGGCCTCACCCGTTAGGCCGTTCATTGAGCCCTCAATATGATCGATAACGCCGGACTCAATATAGGCGATAAGATGGTCATGGACAGGGAAGAGTGCGCTCGGCGCTATTACAAGTCCCTTGAGACCCCGCGCCGCCAGGCGGTCGACAGCCTCATTGACAACAGCATCACCATCCCTGAGATGATGATGAAAGGAGACCGTCATTCCATCGCGCAGATCCAGCCTGTCGAACAGTTCGTCCCAGCTGTGAACAAGTTTATTAGGCCGCCCTCGCTCGGAACAGGAGTGGAAGGCTGTGCCAACTCCGCGCTCGGGGAGGGGACAGCCGAACAGTCCCGCATAGGGCTTGAGAGAGCGTCCGCCTGCGCTGAGCGGCACCTTCCGCCCGATAGAATTTTCCGTCCATACTATATCACTCATAGCTATGACCTTTTCCCGGATTTTGGGCCTGCAGAATGTCCCGCTTCCGCCCTTTCGAGCAGCCGCCTCGCGCGGGCGGCGACGGGCGCGTCTATCATCTTGCCATCGAGAGAGGCGACTCCCCTTCCCTCTTTTTCAGCGAGCTCAAGGGCTTCCGCCACGCGCCGCGCGCCTTCAATTTCGGCTTCCGTCGGGTCAAAAACCCGGTGAACAACAGCTATCTGTTTCGGATGCACAATGCCCTTTCCATCAAAGCCCAGGGCTTTGGCCCTGCGCGTCGATGCCTCAAGGCCAGCCACATCCTCGATGTTCGAGAAAACCGAATCCTGGGCTCCAATTCCGGCCGCATGCGCAGCGAGGGCAATAGAAGAACGGGCGAGAAAGGTTTCGGATTCATCGGCGCTGCGCTCGACACCGAGATCGCGTCTGAAGTCCTCAGCGCCAAAGCAGAGGGCCACAGTGCGGTCAGAGGCAAAGGCGATCGCGGCCGCCTGCGAAACACCTTTGGCTGTCTCGATAAGGGGCATAAAATGAATGGAACGCGGGGCTATGCCTGCGCCAGCCTCGAGTTCCGATACTTCCCGGTCACAGGCTTCTATCTGTTCAGCGCTCTCGGCCTTTGGGATTATCAGAGCCTGGGGAAAGGCGGGCACGATTTCGGCGAGATCATCATGCCCAAAGGGGCTCTCGAGCGGATTGATGCGCACGGCGATCTCGGATGAACCGAAGAAGCCGGAGCCCTGCTCAAGGAGGCAGCGCACCAGAATGCGGGCCTCAAATTTGCGCGCAGGCGCCACTGAATCCTCAAGATCGAGAAGCACGCAGTCAGCGCCATAGAGTCCGGCGTTTATCGGAAGATCAGGCTGATTGCCCGGCATATAAAGGCGGCTGCGCCTGAGCCGCTGTGCGGCGCTTGCGCCGCGAAGCGCGCATGCGGGCTGTGCATGCGGCGCCTTTGTGCCGCGCCTCAGTCCTGCCATGCGCAGAGCTGCCTCCACCCGGGCGGCGACTACATAGTCCAATGCACCATCGTCGACAATGCGCATGCTTCCGCACGCTCCGAATTCCGCGGCGGCTGCGGCCGCCCTCTCTTTTATCGAGCGGCCAAAGAGAACCGCCACCGATGATTCAAGGCTTATTTCAAGGCCCGCGGCGGAACGCCCATGTTCCGCCGCGGGAACAAAACAGACCTCGCAGTCGGATTTCGAGGCCGAGCCCGCGGAAAACTCAGAACAACTCATAATTCCTCGATTTGGAATTGCCCATAGAGACAGCGTGAGGCTGTTATGGAGCCGCAGGCCTGCATACCTGAAGTCCAGCGGCCATCTTTGCAGCTCAGTATTCTGTTCCCATCTATAAAGAGTTCGAGCCGGTCCTCCTCAGCGGAAAACGCAGCCTTATAGGTCTTTCCCGCCTTCCAGTCAAAACCGCATGAGGCAAGACGTTCGAAGCCGATATCCCGTTTGAATATTGCTGCTTTCCCATTTTGATCGAGGCCCGCGAAGTATCCAGAGGCGGCTCCCCGGCAGCGGAGCCCGAGAAGATGGCTCCCGCCCGCGAGAGGCAGCAGCTCTGCGCTGATGCGCTGATTCTGAACCGCATGCCCGCCCGTATAGGAAAAACAGGGACCATAGCTCATGAGCTGCATCCGCCCATTGTCAAGGCTGAAGGCGCCTTCGCCATCATGCGAAAAAGGCCGCACAGCGCCGAATTCGACAGACTGCTTTGCCATATCGATCGAATAGCGGGCCTTGCCATCGAGATCGAAACTCTCGATAAACAGACGCCCCGAATCGCGGCGTCTGCCGCCCGAGAAGCCCGTCACAATAATACCCACTTCGTCTATCTCGGAGCCGCCCACATCTGGCAGGACGAATTCAACCACTGAACGGCTGCCGTTTTCCGGGAATATTTCATTGCCAACCAGTATATCTTTTCCGTCAAAGCTGTCGCGGACATAGGCCTGGACGCTGATTTTATCGCCCTCCCAGCGTTCGCATTCAAAGGAGATCCGCGCCTTCATGCCCGGCCGCGCAAGAGGAGAAAACACCGGGCTGTAGCGCTCATCGTCAAAATCGGCACGCCGGTAATAGGGCTTGTAGAAGAGCCTTCCCTGCACGCCGCGTTCAAGCCGGTCAAAGCGGAATTCGAGACAGCCCCTTCCATTGCGGTCCCGGTGCACAACCGAGAAGATATTGGGATTGTCAGTTCTGAATCCGTGGGTTGAGCCTGGAAGTCCAAAATCGAAATGCAGACCGTCTGTGCCGCTGGCATATGCGGCGAGATTTCCAGGCAGCTTTTCTCCGGCGAGGGCATAGCCCGCCGCGGCGACGCGCTTTGAAAAACTCGGGATGTCGAGCACATTGAGCGATCCTGCTATGCCCGAAAGCACAATAGCGTCATTTACCGGCGCCCGGTAACGCTCGGGAATTCCCTCAATCCCGGCCAGTACGCCGGCGATTGTCCCCACATTTCCCGCGTTGCAGTCTGTATCCCAGCCGCACATGGCGGCGGTCTCAACAGTGCGGGCAAAATCGCCCGATCCATAGAGAAGCGCCAGCGCGCAGACACCGGCGTTCGGTATTACATGGCAGAGCCCCGGCCATCTATCATAGCCCCAGTCCGCGAGAAGCATCTCCATGCAGGGTCTGAAATCCTCAGGCTCCGATGCATGGAATTTCTGCACGGCGCGCAGCACAGAAGCGTAATATGAATCAGCGGGCAGAGCTGCAAGCCTGTCCGAAAATATTCTATTTATGTCCTTTTCGACAAAGGCCTCGGCGATGCAGGACGCAATAAAGCGTGCACCATTAAGCGCTTCGCCGTCATGGGAGACGCTGGCAGCCACAGCAGCCGCCTCGGCCGCCTCGTCAGGTCTTCCGGGATAGAGGAGTCCCCAGGTATCTATAAAGATCTGGCCGCCAATCTGCTCGGCCACCACTTTTCCATTTCGTTCAATCGATCCCGATTCAGGAGCATGGATTCCATGCTTCAGATTGAGATAAGCGGTATGCTCGGTGCTCCGTCCATAGCCGCCCCACCAGAACATTCCAACTCCGTCTCTCGCATATTCAAGCCAGGCCCGCTCCACATCGGCGGCACTGGCCCTTGTCAGACGGCCGTTTTGAACTTCTTTGTCCAGCTGGGCATGTGCGAAGAAAACCGGCCCATTCGCGTCGTCGTCGGCTGCGAAGTTTTTATAGGGCTTTATATAGCCCCTTATATCGCCATAGATATCCCTGATGCGCTCATAGGTCCAGATGGCGGGCTCGACTGGAGCGCCAAGTCTGATGCCGATATTTTTTCCGGTAAATCCTGCATAGAGTTTTTCAAGATAATCTGCGGGGATAGATGACATAGGCACCTCGACAGGAAAGTGTCCATCTGGCGGATGGCCGTCCGCCAGATGGCGGAAGAGAGTTTTCTGCCCTGTCCTGAAGCCCGCGCACATACGCGTGCTTCAGGATTTTGGCGGCTGCTTTATCCTATTTAAGAACAGTATTCGCGTATTTGGTAATTTCGGTGCCGCCGGCTTTGTTCCATTTGGCCACAAATTCATCGAATGCTGAAACAGGCTTCTTGCCGGTGACAATATCGGCGACATATTCCTTGTAGAGATTTGTCATCGCGTCCCAGTTGGCTATATACTGCTCCGGAATAAGGAAGTTTTTGTCGGGGAGCATATACTTCTTGGCAAGATTTCCCGCATCCACAGCGGACTGGTTCATAATCGGATGCGAAAGAGGCTTGTCAGGATTGAAGCCGTTGAGCGAATCGCCAAACCATCCAATAGCCCACTCCGAATATTTGTCGGTGAGCACATACTGCTTGCCATTATCATTGTAATGAATTCCCGGAATACCGAGTTTGGCGAGCTTCATGCCCTCAGGGCTCCACATAAAATCAAGAATCGCGAAAGCGAGGTCCTTGACCTTGGAGCTTGAAGAGATCGCAAAACCGCGGGATTCCTTGGTGACATCGACAAAGGGAGTAAGCCCCTGTGCCTTGCCTTTGGCAGGAGGGAGGGCGATGATATCGGTTCCCTGGGCTTTCTGCATCTTGTTCGCGTAGACATCGATTGAGCCAGGAGCCACTCCAGGCACCATGCCGGCGCGGCCTTCGTAGAAAGCCTGCTCCTTTGTATCCCACTTCTTCGTGAGGAACTCCGGATCGAGAAGGCCTTCCTTGTAGAGTTTCGCATAGAAAGCGAGCTTGTCCTGCTCGTTCTTCGATACTCTGCAATAGCTGTACTTTCCGTCCTTGCCCTTCATCCAGGTCGCGGTGTTGCCGAAAGCCGCGTCGAATATGGCATCGAGCTCCTCGACACCGTTTGTAGCCCCGGTTACGCAGATGCCGAATTTGGCGCCCTTTTTGGCCACCAGATCCTTAAAGAGCTTATAGTAGTTGTCTACAGTCGGATTCTTCGCAACAGCTTTTGCGGAGGGCAGAGAATCGTACCAGTCTCTGCGCATAACAGGAGTGCGCACACGGGGTGGCGCGAGCCAGAGCAGATAGGGGTAATTGGCCACCCGCTTCTTGCTGTGATCGTCCATAAGCTTCTTGATATAGGTGGATTTATTGATGTAGGGCGTAAGATTCTCGAGGAGTCCCTGAGCCGCGATAGGATCGTCGCCGCCCTGGAAATAAATAAGGTCGGGCACATCGCCTGACATTATCATAAGGCTGATCTTCTCGGAATAATTGCCCTGAGGCACCTTGATAAGTTCGATATCAACAGGCGTGCCTCTGGCGGCCATGCCTTTTTCGATAAGCCCAATGAACTTCTCACCATTGGGGTCGGTATCGAGGTCCTTGAGCACCATTCTTACCTTCGGCGCCGACCAGAGGCAGGCGGCCGCGAGGAGGGCCATTACAATTGCAGTGAGTTTGCGCTTCACGATAAACCTCCTATTCCTTTATTCCTCCCTCCATGACCCCGTTTGTATAATACTTGAGGATCAGGGGGTAAATAATGAGCACTGGCAGCATGGCGACGATGATTGTACTTGCCTGCAGGGCTCCATAGTTGAGTCTGGCTGCCTCATCGTAGCTGAGCATCGCCCCGGAGCCGACAAGAGTAGTCGTATCCTCGAGGACAACGAACTGGCGCAGAATAAGCTGAAGCGGGTATTTAAGCGGGTCGGAGAGATAGATGCTGGCTCTGAAATATTCATTCCAGTGATAGACACCATAGAAGAGTCCCAGAGTCGCCATGGCCGGCTTGGCGAGGGGCAGCATAATTCTCCACAGAATTGTGAGATAATCCGCGCCGTCGACACGCGCCGCTTCTATAAACGATGCAGGCACTTCGTCGAAAAACCGCATCAGTATTATCAGGTAATATACGTTTACAGCCTTGTAGAGGATAACAGACCACAGGCTGTTCATAAGTCCTATCTTCTTGACAACCAGATATTCGGGCACGAGGCCCGGCTCCAGAACCATAACCACAATTACAAGCACCATAAAAAAGCGCTTAAAAGGCATGCCCGGCTGTGTAAGAGCGAAGGCGGCCATGGCCGTGAGCACCAGATTGATACAGGTTCCAACAACTGTAATTATGACCGAATTGAGAATGCTCCGGGTAAACAGCGGGTTCGCAAAGAGCACCCGGTAATTTACGAAAGAAAAGCCCTTTGGAAAGACCGTGAGGCCGTGAACTTCGGATATGCGTTTCGGATCGGAGAGCGAAAGGGCAAGAAGATTGAGAATTGGCACAAGAACTGCGAGCACGACCGCCGCGAGGAGAAGCGCATTGATGCAGGCGAAGACTCTGCCTTTGCCTGTCGTTCTTTTAATTGATGCCATTACCAGAGCCCCTTTCCAGTGAGGCGTTTGGCGCCAAAATGGGTCGAAAGAATCAGAATAAGCCCTATTACACCCTTGAAAAGGCTTGCTGCCGTTGAAAGCGAATACTGCATGCTCAGGAGTCCAATTCGGTACACATAGGTATCAAGAATGTCCACAACACTGATAACCGAATCATTCATCATATTGAATACCTGGTCGAATCCCGCATTGAGGAAGAAGCCGAGGTTTAGAATAAAGAGCGTTACCATTGTCGAAGTGAGTTCGGGCAGTGTGATATAGCGCATTTTCTGCATGGTTGTGGCGCCATCCATATCGGCGGACTCATAGAGAGAGGGATCGATGCGCATAATCGCTGCGAGATAGATTATCGAATCCCAACCCATGCTTCTCCAGGTCTCAGACGAGAAGAGCACCCACCTTATTGCGCTCTTGTCTGTCATAAAGTCGACTGGCTTCTGTCCGAAAAACTGCCTGATCTCATTGAAGCCGCCCGAGCTTGGCGAAAGAAAAGCTATCCAGATCCCGGCTATTACAACCCACGAAAGAAAGTGTGGAAGGTAGGAGACAACCTGCACAAACTTCCTGAAGAATTTGATCCGTATCTCATTTACAAGAAGGGCAAAAATAATCGGAAGCGGGAAATAGAGGATGATCTTCATCGCGCTGATGATGATTGTGTTCCGCAGAACTTCCCAGAAGGCAGGCGAAGAGAAGAGTATTCTGAAATGCTTGAATCCAACCCATCTGCTCGGCCCCACGATGCGGTAGTCCTGAAAAGCCATGGTCATCTTGGCGATGGGCCAGAGGTGGAAAATGCAGAAATAGATGAGCGCAGGAAGAAAAAGAAGAAACAGCACGAGCGATTCGCGGCTGGCAGATCTCCGCAGAGTAAGGCCCCGCGCCGGCCTTGGACTTGATTCCATACCCGCAGTATAGACGGGCCGCTTAAAGCCGTCAAGAAAATATTTCATTTTTTTAGTTGTTTTAAGTGAATTTTAGTTACAGCGGTCAATTTGACAAAGCCCTCCCTAAGAGAGTATTGTGGCGGGACAGTATGGCTACCATAGCTGAAATAGCGGAGAAGGCCGGCACATCGATCGCCGCCGTCTCGCTCGCGCTGAATGGCAAACCCGGAGTCGGCCCCGAGCTGCGCGGAAAAATACTCGCCCTGGCCGAAGAGATGGGATACAAGCGCTCAAAGCGCCCCAGCCGCAGCATAAGCATTCTCCATCTGGCCAAGGCGGAGCAGGGAGCCGCCGAATACGAAAAAAGCTTTATGGCCGATTACGCGAATGGCATCCAGCTCGAAGCCGGGCGCGAGGGGCTTTCGGTGAATATCCGTTTTGTCGAGAGCGCGCCCGGCGAAAGGATTGGAGCAGCGGCAGCCCGCGAGGCGGAGTCGAGCCGCGCCGAGGGGATTGTCATTCTGGGCTCCGATATCGCGAGAGAAGACCTGCTCCTGCTCGCCCGGCTTCCAAGGCCCAAGGTCTTTGTCGATTCATACTATCCCGATATCAACCTTGATTTTATTGATATTGACAACACGAGGGCGGCCTACGATATAGCCGCCTATCTCTGGGGGCTCGGACACAGGGATTTTGGCCTTGTGGCCTCCGCCGAGCCCAGTCCCAACTTCAGGCTGAGGGAAGGCGCTCTCGCCGAAGCCCTGTCTGAGCGGGGACTCCGCCGCTCCGCGCTCAGGCGCTACACGGTAGAGCCGAGCTATGAGGGCTCCTACCGCGGCTTCAGGCAGATTCTGGGGCGGAAAGCTGCGCGGCCTCCTTCAGCTCTTGTCTGCATGAACGATCTTGTCGCACTGGGTGTGCTCAGAGCGCTGCGGGAGTCCGGCACCTCTGTTCCGGACCAGGTATCGGTGATCGGCTTTGACAACGCAGCGGCAGCGGCCGTGTCCGATCCGCCGCTCAGCAGCTATGCGGTATCGAAGCAGGAGATCGGCAGGAGGGCCCTCAGGCTCCTTCTCGAGCGTATCGAGGAGAAGGAGACAGGCCACAGCGAAAAAATCATGATAGCGGGCGAGCTTATTCCCCGCGCGAGCACAGGGCCTGCCCCCTCGGTCAGATAGAGAACTGTACTAAAAAAAGCCAGCGGTTTTTAAGTTCCGGCTTCAGCCCTGTCTTTATCAGGCCGGGCGCAGATCGGCGACGCTGTCCCTTTCGACGAGCTCGCCCGAGAAGAGGTGCTTTTCGGGCGGGCGGCCGGGTCTTTCCATCTTGTCGAGTATAAGGGAGGCGGCGGCCCGGCCGATCTCGGCTCTCGGTTTTCGGATCGTTGTGAGCGCCGGATAGGTGAGCGCCGCCGCGGGTATATCGTCCATGCCGATAATCGAGATGTCCCTGCCCGGCACAAGGGGGCTTGAGCGCAGCGCGTTTATGGCCTCTATCGCGACGAGATCGTTGCCGCAGAGGACGGCGCTGAGTGCATCGCCTTTTGCCCGCATCGCCACAATTCTGGCAGCGAGAGCCGAGCCGCCCTCGGCCGAGAGCCCCGTTGTAAAGACGAGCTCTGGCTCCAGCTTCAGATTTTTGGAGCGCAGAAAATCCACATAGGCCCGGTAGCGCCTTGACCTCTTGGGCTCACTCGATTTTATGGGCAGGGCAATCGCAATGCGTCTGTGCCCCTTCGCGTAAAAGTACTCGAGCGCCGCCTTGGCCTCAACATAGGTCTCGGAGCCCACAACATCCATGCTCCCGCCCACATTGCGCTCGCCGATAAGAACAGCCGGCACAGGAAGAGCGTCGAAACAGGAAATGTCGGCGGACACGCTGCTCGCGATAACCCCGTCGAAACGCCCCGCGCGCACGAGGTCGAGATAATGCGACTGCCTCTCCTCGCTCCATTCGGTATCGCTCAGCACGAGGAAATAGCCCTCGGGCTCAAGGCGCCGCTGGATGGCCTTGGTGATTTCGGACCAGAAAGGATTGGCCACATCGGGCACCATGAGAAGAATAAGGTAGGTACGCGAGGTTCTGAGCCCCGATGCCATCGAATTCTTGGTATAGCCCAGTTCGCGGATAGCCTTCTGGATTTTTTCCTCGGTGTCGGGGCTCACCGCCCCTCCCTGTTCCGAGACAACACGCGAGACCGTGCTCTTCGAGACTCCCGCAAGGCGGGCCACATCGACTATGCTTATCTTGCCGCTCATAGGTATATGGGAACGTTCCCAATCCATAGTAGCACGCATCCCGAAGACGGGCAAGAGAAAAGCGTGCAGAAGAAGCGGCCATAGAAGCATAAAAAAGGCGCGCCATAAAGCGGCGCGCCCTCAATTCAGAGCAGAACGGGAGCAGCTGTTTTATACATTGAACTTGAAGAAGACAATGTCGCCGTCCTGGACCACATATTCGCGGCCTTCCTGGCGGAGCCTGCCCGCTTCCTGCACCGCCTTTTCGGAGCCGAGTGCCATTAAATCGTCATAGCTGTATATTTCGGCGCGGATAAAACCCTTTTCGAAGTCGGTGTGGATAACACCTGCGGCTTCGGGTGCCTTGGCCCCGGCCCGCACGGTCCAGGCGCGGCACTCATCGGCGCCGGCGGTAAAGAATGTAAGGAGGCCGAGCTCCTTGTAGGCCGCATGGATAAGGGCAGAAAGGCCGGATTCCTTGAGTCCCAGCTCGGAGAGGAACTCGCGCTTCTCCTCCTCGCTCGAAAGGTCGGCGAGTTCGGCCTCAAACTTGCCGCAGATGGTGACTTCCTCGGCGCCTTCGGCGGCGGCGATTTTCTTTACTGTCTCAACATAGGCATTGCCATTCTTCGCGCCATCCTCGTCGACATTGGCGACGAAGATCTCTTTCTTCATAGTTATAAGAAAGGCTTTTTTGACCTGCTCGGCTTCGTCGTCGCTTAAGGCAACAGAGCGGGCCGGCTTGCCCTCCTGGAGGGCGGCGCGTACCTTTGCAAGGCCGGAGAGCTCGGCGTCGGCCTCTTTTTTCGCGACGCCGGAAAGGCCCTTGGCCTGCTTCTGGAGCTTTTCGACGCGCTTGTCGAGCACATCGAGATCTGCGAGGGCGAGCTCAGTATGGATTACCTCGATATCGTCCGCGGGATCGATCTTGTTGTTTACATGGATGATATCGGGATCATCGAAACAGCGGACAACATGGGCTATCATGCCGACTTCGCGTATATGCGAGAGAAACTGGTTGCCGAGGCCTTCGCCCTTTGAGGCGCCTTTGACAAGGCCCGCGATATCGACGAACTCCACAGTCGCCGGGATAGTGCGTTTGGGCTTCCACATCTCGGAGAGCTTGGTGAGCCGGGCGTCCGGCACCGAGACAATGCCGACGTTTGGATTTATCGTGCAGAAAGGATAGTTGGCAATCTCGGCCTTGGCGGCGCTGAGAGCCGAAAAAATAGTGGACTTGCCGACATTGGGCAGTCCGACAATTCCGCAGTTCAGGGACATGAATACCTCGTTTGGGTTCCTATTTGGGAGCGCTTTTACTGTATAGAGGAGCCGGGGCTCTGGTCAACCGCCGTTCCGCGGGATGATGACGGTGAAGCGGGCCCCGCCGAGGGGTGAATCCCCCACCTCTATGCTCCAGCCATGGCCCCGGAGTATCGATCTGACGATATAAAGGCCGAGCCCATGGCCCTCGCCCCGCCCTGGAGCCCGGTAAAAAGGCTCGAAGACAAGCCCTCTTTCGGCGGGGGCAATACCGGGCCCGGAATCATCAATAGAGATGCTGATGGAAGACAGCGCGCCAGAACCGCTCTTCGCGGCCTTCTCCGCTCTGGCCCGTTCCCCATTGGGCGCTCCAGGAGCACAGACAGCCGAAAGCCTGAGCAGGCCTGAGGGCGGGGTATAGCGGAGGGCATTGGAAAAGAGATTTTCGAAGACACGGGTGAGGAGGGCCGGATCGCCCTCCACACTGATGCCCTTGAGGGCGCCAAGCTCGCGCTCGAAACGCCGGCCTCCCAGGGCGGCCTCCTCGGCGCATTCATCCGAAAGAGTACGGAGAAAGCTGTAGAGATCGACGGGTTCAAAGCGGACATTCCACTCATCGGTCTCCATCTTCACATAATCGAGAAGTCCCTGGACACGGCTCTCGAGGAGCTTTGTCTTGTCCTCCATGATCTTCACATAGCGCTTGAGCACTTCGGGGTCGTCGGCGAGCCCATCTTCGACCGCCTCGAGATAGCCTCCAATCGAGGTAAGAGGAGTCCTGAGATCATGCGATATGGAGGCGAGAAAGCGGTTGCGCCTGTCGCGCTCTTCGAGAAGGCTCCGGCGCATCGAGTCCATCGAGGCGGCGAGAGTGGCAATCTCGCGGAGTCCGCCGCCTCTGACCTCTGTCTCGAGATCGCCGGAGGCGATTCGGGCTGCCGCCCTGTCGAGCATCATCACATCGCGGACAAGGAAGGTGGAGACTACGGCCGCGGCGACAATCAGAATAACCGACATTAGGAGCGCGAACAGGGGGGCGTAGACGACACCTTCGCGCGCCTTGAGAATGGAGGCGTCGATAGGCCAGACAAGGGCATAATAGGTACCGAGGACTGACCTCCCCTTTTCGACAGTCTCGACATAGACACAGGTGGGATTGCCATTGCCGTCGGAGAGGGAGGAGGGCGGCGAATAGCGCCCCTTGCTGAAAAGGCTGCCGGCATCGCGGACAGGCTGGCCGGCCTCGAGCCCGGCGACATTGGTATACACAATGTTCTCATTCTTATCGGCTATTATGATGATGAGCCATTCGGGCGGTCTGTAGCCGGGGCGGGCGACAAGGCGGCCTGAGCGGTCCGTGTCCACTGCCCGGCCGACCTCTCTGCGCACTGCGGCGAAGCGCAGGCTCGGTCTTTCATCGATGCCGCTTCTGACAAAGCTCATCGTGATAATCCCGAGCACCATAGGGAGGCCGATGGAGCCGAAGATAAGGGCGTAGACAAGGCCTCTGAGGCCGAGGCCGTGCCGCGCATGGGGAATGCCGCAGTGGCAGGCCAGAGTGGCCCCATGGCTCATTGCAGGGCTCAGGCTGCCGTCTGGCGCTCCGCTGCGGGTCTGGTCTGGCTCCGGTCTCATTTCTGCTTCTCCCCGCCGCTAAAACGGTAGCCGGCGCCGGGCACTGTCTCGATCCAGCGCGGCGAGGAGGGATCTTCCTCAATTTTCCTGCGTATCCGCTGGATATGGACGGCGACTGTGGAGAGATCGCCATGCTCAAGGCCCCAGACCGAACGGAAGAGCTCCTCGGGGCTGAAGGAGCGCCCCGGGTTGCGCGCCAGAAAGGCGAGGAGTTCGAATTCACGCCTGCTCAGGGGCACGCGGGCGGACATCGGGGCGGCCGCGTCCGCGGCACCAGCCGGGCCTCCTGCGGCGCTGTCTGCACCTGCGGCGCTGTCTGCACCTGCGGCGCTGTCTGGGGCGGCTGCGGCGCCGCGGCGAAGAAGAAGGCGGCCTTCGTAATCGAGGCGGTAGGGGCCGAAGTCCAAGGCCGCCTGGGCCAGGGAGGCGGCGGCATCGCCATAGGCCGAGGCGCGCCGGAGCTGAGCCCGCACCCGGGCAGCGAGTTCGCGCGGCGAAAAGGGCTTTGTGACAAAGTCGTCGGCGCCGAGGCCGAGGCCTGCTATCTTGTCCTCATCGGACTCACGGGCCGACACAATGATTACCGGGGCCGTGCTCCATTCCCGGAAGCTGCGCAGGAACTCAAGTCCCGAGGCTCCCGGCAGCCCCAGATCGAGGAGTACGAGGTCAGGCGGCAGCACAGTGGCGCGGGCAAGTCCCTCCTCGGTCGAGCCGACAATGAGGGGAATGCAGCCATCGCGGCCCAGGTAGGCGGCGATGAGCTCGGCTATTTCGCGGTCGTCCTCGACAATAAGGACGCGCGCTCCCGCAGCCGGGGCGCTTTGGGCTGAGGCAGAGCCCCTCTCCGCTGGCTGCCTGTCTGTTCCGGCCGGCACTGTGCCTTTTCCGGCTTCTCCGGCGGCAGGGGAGCCTTCTGCATTTTTCTTTTCCACAGTGGCTAGTATAGGAAGAAATACGGGGCGGCTCCAGTGCGCGGAAAGCGCAGAACGATTTACAGATGATGAACTCTGATGCCGGCTCCGGCTTCTGTCCTTGATACTTCCATGTGAAAATCTGTATCTTCAGTATCGAAGCAGAATTGAGAAGGAGTTGCCATGACAATCGTTGAACTCAAGGATGTCCATAAGGTCTATCCGCTCGGCAAGGTCGAGGTTGAGGCCGTAAAGGGCGTCTCGTTCAGCATAGAAAAAGGGGATTTTATGTCGCTCGCCGGCCCTTCGGGCTCCGGCAAGACCACTATTCTGAATATGATCGGCTGTGTTGACCGGCCGAGTTCCGGGCTCGTCGTGATCAATGGAAAGGCCACAAAAGACCTCGACGACAAGGCGCTGACGACGCTGCGGCACGACACCCTTGGTTTTATATTCCAGTCCTTCAATCTGATACCAGTACTGAATGTCCGCGAGAATGTCGAGTTCCCCCTTCTGCTGGGCAAGAACAAGGCCGACAGGAAAGAGCGCGATGAATGGATTGACTACCTCATCGAGGAAGTCGGTCTCGCACAGTGGAAGGATCACCGTTCCAACGAGCTCTCGGGAGGACAGCGCCAGCGTGTCGCCATTGCGCGCGCCCTTGTTACCAAGCCCCAGATAGTGCTCGCAGATGAGCCTACGGCCAACCTCGACTCCAAGAACGGCGAGCAGATTCTCGAGCTTATGAAAAAGATAAACCGCGAGATGGATACCACCTTTATTTTCAGCACCCACGACCAGCGCATTGTGAATATCGCCGACCATGTAGTGCGTCTTCAGGACGGACTTGTGGTGGAGAATGTGCGCAAGGATTCGGGCGAGTCAGTCGAAGCGGCTTTTGCTCCGGCGGCCTCCAAATCCAGCGGCGCTGCCGCAGGCGGGAGGGCTTAAATTCCCATGCCTGTTCTTATCAGGATTGCGTTCAGGAATCTAATCGAGCACAAATCGAAGACTCTGATAATCGGAGGGCTTCTCGCGCTCGGCGTTGCGATTCTTATAGTTGGCAACTCATTTATGGATACAGCCGCCCAGGGCGTTAAGGATACCTTTACCGCCAATTATACGGGCGATATTTTTATCTCGGGCAGGGCCAAGGGTACAGTGAGCCTCTTCGGGGTACAGGCCGCTGGCGGCCAGGAAGACACTCCGATTCTGCCCTACCGCGACAAAATCGAGGCCAAGCTTGCATCCATGCGGGATGTGTCCGGCTATACGGGGCAGGTTAGCGGCTTTGGCATTGCCAGCGTTTCCGATTCAGACGAACAGAGCTTTACCCTGCTCTTCGGCATCCAGCCCGACAGCTACAGAAAACTCTTCTCAGAAGCGACAATCAATCAGGGCCATTTTTTAAGCGGCGATGAGGAGGGGCTGATAATTTCGCAGGCCACACTCGACCGCTTCAATAAAAGCTTCAAACGTACTCTTAAAATCGGAGATACGATTACGCTTACAAGCATGGGCAAATCCGGATTCAAAATCAGAACTGTGCCCATTGCCGGCGTTATCAGCTACAAGGTCGACAGCAGTGCCAACGATTACATCTCATATGTAGATGTAAATACACTGAGGCTCATAAACGGCCTCACGGTAGGCGGCGACGAGGATACGGTGATAAGCGACGACCAGAAGGCTCTGCTCTCCGCCTCGGACGAAGATGCCATGTTCGGCTCCGAAACCCTTGTACATGACAATGGCGGCAGCGCCCAGGCTGCAGAGGCAGCCGCGGCGGCCAGCGCAGCGCCCAAGAAGCTCAAGGCCGCGGTAGCCGATCCCGGCGCATGGCAGTTCGAGCTCGTGCGTGTTAAAAATCCGCTCAGAACTCAGCGGGTAGTCTCGGAGCTCAACGCCTGGTTCGCCGCCAACAAGATTGACGCCCAGGCAGGCGACTGGAAAGCCGCCGCAGGCCCCTTTTCACAGAGCATAGATGTAATACGCATTGTCTTCGATATCGCGATTATAATTATAGCTGTCGTAGCAATTATAATTATGATGAATACGCTTGTTATATCTGTAATGGAGCGCACGGGAGAGATCGGCACAATGAGGGCTTTGGGAGCACAGAAGGGTTTTGTGCGGAGTATGTTCTTTATCGAAACTCTGAGCATCGCCCTTGTCTTCGGATGCATAGGCACGCTCCTTGCTTTCGCCACGGTAGGCATCCTCAATGCCTGCAATATCCAGGCCACAAACGATTTCTTCAAGATTCTTTTCGCCGGCAAGACTCTCCATACAGCGGTAAACCCCGTTTCAATTCTGAGCAGCCTTGTTCTGATGGTGCTGACCGCGGTGATCGCCCACCTCTATCCTGTGTCTCTGGCCCTCAAAATAGAGCCTGTAACCGCGATGCAGACGGCTGAATAAGGAGGGCCCACAATGCAGACAGCTAAACTCGCGCTCAGAAACCTTACGCGGCAGAAGAAGCGGACCGTGCTTCTTGGCGGTGCCATTGCCTTTGGCATAATGATTGTAACAGTTATAAACGGCTTTGCCGCTTCTTTTGTGCGCAATGTAAGCGAGAACTTTGCCAATCTCGCAGCAGGCCATGTCTTTGTGAGCGGCGTAGAGAAATCGGCTTCCGGCCGCGAATACAGCATTATCCGCGATGACGCCGCCCTTATGGCGGCCGCACAGGAAGCCCATATTCCCGCAAAGTATATAACAAAACGTTCGACCGCGAACACAACACTGATAAACGACGGCAGCAGTGCAGAGCTCAATGTAGACGGGGTAAACTTCGACGAGGAGACCTTTCTCCCCGACAGGCTTATCTTCAAGAAGGGCTCCATAAAAGGTATGTCCGAGCGGCAGGGCATTATCATCTCCGAACCCATCGCGAAACGGCTTGGCGTCGAGCCCGGCGATCATGTGCTCGCTCAGCTTAAAACCTACACCGGCCAGCAGAACGTCGGTGAGTTTATTATCGCAGGCATTACCTTCGATTCGGGCATTTTCGGCAATTCCTCGGCCTATGCAAACAAGGACTACCTCAACGAGCTGCTCAATCTCAAGCCCGATGAATACCAGACGCTGGGCTTTTACCTTCCGTCGCTCGACGGTATGGATGAGTATGGGAACGCGCTCTACAGCGCCCTTAAGGGCAAGGTGCAGGTCTTCAGCAGAGACAAGACAGCCGATCAGAACTACATCCGCAGAATGATGCAGCAGAGCAAGCAGGAGGCCTGGCTCGGTGTCCGCTACCGGGTTTTTACGCTCAACGACATGCTCTCCTCCGTACAGCAGATTGTAAATATTCTCAATATTGTGAGTCTTGTAATTCTAATTGTCCTCTTTGCCATAATAATGGTAGGCATTACCAACACCTTTAGAATTACAATGTTCGAGCGGATACGGGAAATCGGCACCATGAGGGCAATGGGCATGCAGCGCTCCGAGGTTAAAAACCTCTTCCTCTGCGAGGCCCTGTTTATGGCCCTCGCGGGGACTATCGCCGGTCTGCTGCTCGCGGCTATTGTAATGGGCATACTCTCACTTATAAATTTCGGACTCAATACCCCGATATTCATAATACTTAAAAATGGGCACCTCAGCTTTAAGCTTGAGATATGGCGCAATCTGCTTGATGTGGCAATTGTGGCCCTGCTCACGCTCATTGCGGCATATCTGCCTGCGAGAAGCGCGGCAAAGCTTGATCCGGCGGTCGCGCTCAGAACTGCAAAATAATGCCGGCGCGGCGGCGCTCCCGCCGCGCGGTAAAAGGAGTACCTATGAGACATATATCCGGAGCCATGCAGAAGCTCCTTGCAATCTGCGGGGCCGCCGCGCTTTTCTGTTCCGCAGCCGCGGCCGATCCGGACTTCAAGGCAGTGCTTAAGTCCATCGACGAGATGGGCGATTTCGGCAAGCAGGATTATTCTGCCACCTATTCCATTGTTTCCGAAAAGCCCGGCGAAAATCCCTCTTCGCTCCAGGTCAAGCTCTTCAGGCGCGACGCGCACGACCAGCTGGTTCTGCTTATAGAGAAGCCCGAAAAGCAGAAAGGCCAAGGCTATCTCAAGATCGATGACAATGTCTGGTTCTACGATCCCGAATCGGGCAATTATTCCCATTCGACCATGAAGGAGAATATCTCCAACTCGCAGGCCAAAAATTCCGATATGAAGCGCTATACCTTCTCGGAGGATTATGAGATCAGTTCGGCGGTCCAGGGAAAACTCGGGAGCTTCGCCGCCTGGGTTCTCGACCTCAAGGCCAAAAACGATGAGGTAAGCTATCAGCGCATAAGGCTCACCGTGCGGCAGGACAAGGCAGTCCCCCTCAAGGAAGAGGATTACTCTGTGTCCGGAAAGCTGATGCGCACGGTCTATTACCTGCCTACATACATTGTGGCAGGCGGAAAGACCATCCCCGCGAAGATTAAAATTGTAAACGAAGTAAACAAAGGCGAGCAGAGCGTGCTCAGTATCTCGGGCGTATCGGTCGAAAAACTTCCCGATACGGTGTTCCAGAAATCTTTCCTGGAACGGGCCCAGTAAGGAGAAGCACATGAGCGTCAGAACAAATATTATAGGTATTAGTATAATAACTGCGCTGGTCGCGGTCTGCGCGGCCCCCGCGGCAGCCCAGAGCGCGGCAGCCCAGAGCGCGCCCGCGCAGGCAGGCCAGAGTGCCGCGGAGGAGACGAAGAGCGGGGATCAGGCACAGAGCTCCAGCCAGTCCGACGACGAGCTCTTCGGAGAGGAGACGGTAACGGAGGCCTCGAAGGAGGCAAGCGAGCCCTCGAAGGGCTTTATCAAATATGACCAGACCAAGGTAGGCGGCTCCATTACCGCTACAATGGACTACACCGCTGTATATATGAACAGCGCCTCGGCCATCGATGATCCCAGCTATTATTACCTTTCTCCAGTTGCGACAGGCAAGGTGACTCTCTCGGCAAAGCCCTCCACCGACTTCGGTGTGAACATGGACTTCCGTATGAGCTATCCCTATTACTCGAACTACAGCTATCTGACCGCCACCTACTACCCCGCCCTGCAGAAACTGATAACGACGGGCAGTACGCTGAGTGTGCCCGACTTTCAGGTATGGGCTCTCTATTCAAAATTCAGCGTCGGCGATGCTCTCTTTATGAGCTTTGGCAAGCAGCCTGTCGCCTGGGGCGTCGCCCGGGGATTTTTCCAGCCCGCCGACAATGTCTTTGCGGAATCGGCCGTCGATCTGGATGACTACAGCGCAGAGCGTGAGGGTCCAATCGCCTTCAAGGCCATGTACACAATTCCGCACACTATGACCAATTTTTACCTTATTGCGGGCCTTCCAAGTTCTGCTGCAGACAACCCGAAGCCTGAGGATCTCCGCTTTGCAGCCAAGGCCGAGTTCAACGCCGGCAACACCGAATTCGCATTTGCCGGCTTCTATGGCTATAATGACCACGCGCGTGCCCTCGCTATGGCCACAACGGGCATCGGCTCCTTTAACTTCTTCGCCGAGGCCATAGGCAAATACGGCAGCGAACGCTATTTCTACAGCGCGGATACCGGCGTATGGGCACAGCGCGATGACCAGCTCTATTTTTCGGGCACTGCGGGCGGCTATTACAGCGGGCTTGACGGCGACCTCACAATACTCGCCCAGTACTACTATAATGGCGAAGGACAGGAGGGCGCATCAGCCCAGGATATCTACTCCCATTATATGCTGAAAAATTCCGAGATAGACGGCCTTAACCTGAGGACTCATTACGCAGGACTCTCCATTTCGAGGAGCGAACTCTTTACAAGCGATTTCTCGGTCGGGCTCTATGCCATCGCCGATCTTTCGGATCTCTCGGGCATAGTTGTGCCGAGCGCGACATATGCCTTTACCGATTACTTTAAAATAAAACTCCAGGCTGCCTTCAATTTTGGAGACGCCGGGAGCGAGTATATTCTGATGGGGCCGGATTTCAAGTATCTCTCCAAATCCGGCGCCTCGAGCTTTGCAGGCGAACCCGGAGTGGCGCTGAGCCTCTTTGCGACTCTTGGCTCAGGGAATTTCTAACTGGTATAAACTGTCCCGATGCCGGCTCCGGTCTTCCAGAGCCGGCATCCGCCCCCAGAGCCGCCGGTACCTGGGGCTTTCGCGGCCTTCTGCCGCGGGCTCTGTACTCTGTACCCAGCGGACTGGCTTTCTGGAGCCGTCTTCCGCCTGTGCAGGGCCGCCCCGTATCCTTTCCTCCATTGCCTCCCGGCCCATTATCAACTATACTCAGAAATTGAGCGGCTCCGTCTGATGACGCAGTCCATACTCATACTAAAAGGGATTGGAGCGGGAAAATGAAGGCTCAACTTATTCAGGATGGGATCTACGCCCTTCATGCCGATGTCCACAGCGACGAACTCTTCGAGGGCATCTGGCCAATAAACAGGGGAGTCTCTCTAAATTCATACATCGTAAAGGGCACAAAGACCGCCCTTATCGACCTTGTGCGGGACTGGGAAGGCGCCCCAGACGCCCTTCAGGCCGAGCTTAAAAGCATTGGCATCGGCATAGGCGATATCGATTACCTCGTGCTGAATCATCTCGAGCCGGACCACACCGGCTGGCTCGCCGAGTTTAAAAATGAGAATCCCAAGGTGGAGATACTCGCGACAGCCAAGGGCCTCGAGCTCGTAAAATCATTCTATAAGATTGAGGATGGACTCCGGGCCGTACAGTCGGGCGATACACTCGATCTGGGGGGCGGCAAAGTTCTTCTCTTTGAAGAAACGCCCAATGTTCACTGGCCCGAGACGATGATGACCTTCGAGAAGAGTTCGGGTGTGCTCTTCTCCTGCGATGCCTTCGGCAGCTTCGGCGCGCTCGGCGACAAAATCTTCGACGATGAGTTCAGTGCAGAGGAACACGCGGAGTTCGAGCACGAATGTCTCCGCTACTATTCCAACATCGTGTCGAGTTTCAGCCTTTTTGTAAAACGCGCAGCGCAGAAGCTTGAAGGCCTCGATATAAAGGTGGTGGCCCCAAGCCATGGCATTGTCTGGCGCAGCAATCCAAAGCGCATTATAGACCGCTACCTTACTTACGCATCCTATATGGATGGCCCGGCCGAAAAAGAGGTCTGCGTTATCTGGGGCTCGATGTACGGCAACACCGAGAAGGGACTCGAGACAGTGCTCGCCGAGCTTGAAAAGGAAAAACTCCCCTACACTATCCACCGCGTTCCCAACGATGATGTGTCCTATGTCCTCGCCGACGCCTACAGAAGCAAGGGGCTTGTTATTGCGATGCCCACCTATGAATACAAGATGTTCCCGCCGATGGCCTATGTGCTCAATATCTTCGAGCGCAAGCATGTCTGGAACCGTGTCGCACTCCGCATTGGAAGCTATGGCTGGGTCGGAGGTGCGAAAAAGGAATATGAGGCGGCCGTAGCGCCTCTTAAATGGAAATCCATCGAGTCTGTTGAGTGGGCAGGCAGTCCCGACGAAGGCGTGCTCGATGCCCTCCGCAAGAGAAGCAAAGAGCTTATCAAGGATGTAAAGGCCGACTAAAAGAAGCGGCGCCTCGGGGAAGCCCCGGGCGCCGTTTTTTTATATCTGGCCCTCGGCGCTGCTCTGATCTCCCATCCGGAAACCGGATATGGCATCCTCAAGGCCTGCCACCCGTCCCCGGTTTTTATCGGCCTCTTCGCCCACAACTGCGACAACGCGGCCCAGCGTCTGCGTTGTTCCGCTCACAGTTTTTACCGCCTCGGCGATCTCGTTGGAGGCAGCCACAATGCGGCCCATGGCCTCCTGCATCTCTCTGGACTGCCCGCGCTGATCGCCGGCGAGATTCTCTATAAGCTTTGTCGCCTCGGCGAGGGACTGCGAGCTCCTGAGAATTTCCTCGGCGCCCTCTTTCTGCTGGGCCATGGAATCCGCGATAGTGCGCACAAGCCCGCTCGTCTCGGCGACGCTTCCGCGTATGCGCTCGAAAGAAGCGCCAGCCTCCTTCGAGAGCTGGGCGCTCTTCGCAGCCTTGTCCGTCATGCCCCGGATAAGCTGCTGTATCTCCTTGGCGCTCTTGGCCGAGCTCTCGGCAAGGCTGCGCACTTCGTCGGCGACAACGGCAAAGCCCTGTCCGGCGTCGCCCGCATGGGCGGCTTCGATTGCCGCGTTCATCGCGAGGAGGTTGGTCTGGGCCGATATCTTCGCAATTACGGCGATAATATCGACAGCGGAGCGCGAGGCCTCGTCTACCTCGGCCATCGAGGAGATCGACGCCCTGATAGTCTCGCCGCCCTTCTCCGAATCCTTCTGCAGCTCAGAGGCGAGACCATTGGCCTTTACTGCGAGATCCGTGACCGAGGCTATGCTCGATGCCATCTCGCTTACGGCGCTCGAGCTCTGTTCCATAAAGCCCGACTGCTCGCTGACTTTCTGGCCCACCTGGCCTATTGAGTCTACAAGCCGCGAAATTATGCTGTCGGCCGTACTCACCGAATCCCGCTGGCGCTGGACTGCACTGCTCACTGCACCGACAGAGCTGTCGAGTCCGTCTGAGGCATCACGCGTGCGCTCGGCGGCTCCGGTGAGCTGATCGGCGCCCTCCTTTACCGAGAGGGAGAGCTCACGCACGCGGCCGGTGAGGCTGACCATGCGGTCGAGGAAATTGTTAAAGGCGGCCGTTATTTCGCTGATTTCATCTGAATTGATAACAGGGATGCGGACTGTAAGGTCGCGGGTTCCCTCGGCGACGCCGCGGATAAGGCCAGAGGCCTCCTTTGTGCGCGCCGTGATTTCGCGGCCGATAATCCAGAACATGCCGAGCGCCCAGAGACAAAGCAGAAGCCCGAGGACAAGGCACTCGAGAAGGAACTGACCGACAGGCACAGGGACCGCGCTGCCGAGAGCTCCCCATCCCGCGGCCGTGAGAAGGACCGCCGCGAGACAGACGCCCGCGCTTCCTGCCATAATAAAGCCGAAGGAGAGGGATACGGGCCTCGAACCTATGTGCAGGTCGGTAAAGCCGAGCTCGGTGAGCGGCCTCCGCATTATGGCGTTTACTGTGACAATGCACTGCAGCGCGTTGCCAAAGCCAAAGGCGAGGCTGATAAGGGTATACATAATAATATCGGCCGTTGTATAAGGCAGTCCGGCGGCGGCGTTCGCGATCATGGTGGCGGTGGGCCCGATGACAAAGCCTATAAGGCTTATCGAAACGGCTACGAAGGGAACCCTGCCCGCCGCCCTGCGCGCGCGCACTACCTCATCCTGGGAGAGAAGCCCGCCTGATTCCTTTTTGGCCACCACAGCCGAGAGGGGCCTGAGCACAGCCCCAAGCCAGATGGCTGCCGCGAGAGCGAGGAGGGGCACAACAAAATTGAAAGCACCGAGATTCGCGACCGCCCGGGACAGATTCCGCAGCACAAAGAAACCTATAAAGACCTGCATCGCATAGGCTGACAGATAGCAGACAGCGACCATCGCCACTATGCAGCGCATTCTGAAATTCTTCATAATTTCCTCACAAAAAGGTTCGGCACTGAATTGGAGAGCAGATGCAATATAGAGAAAAGTATATCACATTTTTAAAAACACTGCCCGCTAAAAAGCGGGCATTTTCTGCAGAGTCCCGAGAGGAGAGCTGCGGCACAGTACTGTATAATGCGTGTGGAGGTCTAAAGGCCGCCAGCGCGGCCTTTAGATTCCGGGCGGCGCGCTTTTTCTGCGCGGCCGGGGGCACAGAGGCTCCAGGGAAGGATCCTCTGCGCCCCTTGAGTGCCCCGGTGTGCCCGTCCTAGTTCCGGCGCCTGCCTGAGCGTGCGGCGATTTTATTGGCAAGCAGTATAATAAAATAGAAGATGGCAAGAGTTGCAAAGACTCCGATAAGCCCGCCCGCCGTTACCGCGAGGGCTTTGCCCGCTGTTGTGGCGTTGTCGGCGATATTCTGGATAAGAGCGTTCATACTAGCTGCTCCTTTATTTTACGAAGAGCGGAACAAGGGCGAGAATGAGCCCGCCCGCGATAACCGAGCCGAGCTGGCCCGAGACATTGGCGCCGATGGCCGGCATGAGGATGATATTGCCGCGCTCCTCGTCGTTGGCCATCTTCTGGACAATGCGCGCAGACATCGGGAAGGCCGAGATGCCGCAGGCGCCTATCATCGGGTTGATCTTGCGTCCGGCGGGCAGGAAGAGGTTGACGAACTTCGCGAAGAGAACGCCGCCTGCCGTATCGAAGATAAAGGCGACAAGCCCCATGCCTATGATCATCAGGGTCTGAAGATTGACGAAATTTTTGGCTGTCATAGAGGCGCCGATAGTAATACCGAGAAGGAGAGTTACGAGGTTCGCAAGCTCGTTCTGGGCTGTCTTGGACAGAGTCTCCATAACGCCGCATTCGCGGATAAGGTTGCCGAACATAAGCGAGCCGACAAGGGGCACGGAGATGGGGGCGATAAAGCCGGCGATTACTGTGACCACGATCGGGAAGATTATCTTGAGCCACTTGGGCACGCCCGACTCGTGGTATTCCATATGGATGAGACGTTCCTTTTTAGTTGTGAGAAGTCTGACAACCGGAGGCTGGATAAGCGGCACAAGGGACATGTAGGAATAGGCCGCCACCGAAATCGCGGCGAGGTACTGCGGCGCAAAGAGGCTTGCGACAAAGATACTTGTCGGGCCGTCGGCCGCGCCGATAATGCCGATGCTCGCCGCGGCCTTGAGGTCGAAGTTGAAGGGCGGCAGTGTTGCGATGAGCATAGTCGCGAATATGCCAAACTGGGCCGCAGCGCCAAAGAAGATCATGAGGGGATTTTTAAAGAGGGGGCCGAAGTCTATCATCGCGCCGACGCCCACAAAGATGAGAAGCGGGAAGAGCTCCGACTTGATGCCCGCGTCGTAGAGAATCTGCAGCCATCCCGGCGCTCCGCCGTAGGAAAGAACGGCCGAGAGCGGAAGATTGACGAGGATGGCACCGAAACCTATGGGCAGGAGGAGCACTGGTTCATATTGTTTTTTTATGGCGAGCCAGATGAGTATGCCACCAATTGCATACATGACGAAATTCTGCCAGTTCACGGAGAGGAAGCCTATAAAGACCTGATCCATGTGCGGGAAACCCCTTATTGCTTTTCAGAAGTGACCCAATAATAGCAGGCTTTAGGCTTGAGCTTCAAGGCGAGGCGAGTACGGGAAAATGCGCGCCGTTTAGGGCTCTCTCAGATGGGGCGGCCCGATGGGGCGCGCCGCGGCCGCTGGCCGCCTCGCCACCGGGGGGCGGCTCCGGCGGGCCAGGGTTCAGGCGCTCAGGCGGCCCGGACTCCGGATTTGGAATCCTTTCTATTTCCTATCTATACTGAAAATTCTGAAGCTCTTCCCGGCTCCGGCCACCGCGCTCCAGTCTGCGGCGCCATCAGGTCCATGGCAGCGGAAGGAGAGAAGGCCAAGGCTGTCGCGTTCCGGCAGGACGATAAATGAGGCTTCAGCGGAGGAGAGGAGATAGGCTTCGTGGTGGCTCTCTGTCTCGGCGAGGAAAATCCCGGCGCTGGCGGCCGCCGAAGGAAGGCCTGCAGGGCCATAGGCAGGAATGGCTTTTGCGGCGGAGGGCACAAGGGGATCGGCCCCTGCGCTCCAGGTTCCGGCCGCTGTCTTCGCGGAGAGCTCGGCGGGGGCCGAGAATCCCGCGGCTTCGAGGGCCTCATTGAGCTCCTCAGGGCTGTGATATGAATCCGGACTGAGATTTTCGAGCTCAAGGGAGGCCGCATCGGGGGGAACAGCGCCCTCTGTGCTGAATATTCTGCCCCAGTTGAAATCCTTGCTGGTGATAGCGGCTATCTGGCTGAAGGGAAGGGGCAGGACCTGGTAGATGAGAATGGATACAGTGAGGGCTTTTCTGACTGGCACGCCGTACATGACAACATCGAGGCCTGTATGGTTGCCCGCCGGATAGAGCCAGGCATAGCAGTCCGGATCCGCGCTGAGAAAGATTTTGGCGCCGAGAATGTAGCCCTTTTTATTCTCCCGTCTGATGACATAGGAGCCAGGGCCAATGGCCGAGGGATTTCCAGGCACTTCGTTGATAAACTCAACCAGAAAATCGCTCTCTCTCTTTACTGTCTTGATGAGGACCTTTCCGGCTCTGGCCGAGCTTGCCTCGACGCCTCCGAATTCCCAGACTTTTTCCTTGGCCCCGGTGATAAGGCGGGTCGAATAGTGGCTCCGGAGATCTGAGTTGTCGGGGAAATTCTGCTCGAGAAAGCTATAGACACTGGGCCGGCCGGCTGCGGCCGCCGGGCTCAGGGCAAGGAGAGAGAGGAGACAGAGAGAAAAAAGGGACAAAAGCGGAAATCGTCTTCTTCGGACCATGATAGCTCCACAACAATGCCGGCACTGGAGCGGCAGGAATTTTTACAGGTTTTTACCTTTACGATGATTTTAAACAATTTTACCACGCCGTTTTGGCTTTTTCCAGACAAATATAAGACGGAGCGGCGCCAATAGCACTTTTTGGCGCCTATAACGCAGAGCGGCGCCCGCAGCGCTGTGCGGCACAGGGGCCGGCCAGCGCCATGGCCGCCCCCAACTGCGCGCCATGCAATAGCCCGAGGAGGCGCCTTTGTGCTAGATTGCCGGCATGGACAAGAAACTGCGCGTGGCCGTGGGCCTCTCAGGAGGCGTCGACTCGAGCGTCGCTGCGGCGATGCTCAAGGAGGCGGGCAACTCCGTCGTCGGCATCACCATGAAGATATGGAGCGAATCGCTCGGCATCAAAATCAAAGAAGGTGGAAAACACGCCTGCTTCGGCCCTGGCGAGGAAGAGGATATCGAAGCCTGCAAAAGGCTCTGTGCCCAGCTCGGAATCGAGTACCAGGTGCTCGATCTGACTCAGGAATACGAAGGCCACGTCATCGAATATTTCAGGCGCGAATACCGGGCCGGCAGGACGCCCAATCCCTGCATTGTCTGCAACAGGGAGCTCAAATTCGGTTTTCTCGTCGATGGCGCCCGCAGACTGGGGCTCGATTTTGATTTCTTCGCTACCGGCCACTATGCGCGCATCGAAAAACGCGGAAGTGTCAATTTTTTAAGGCGGGCTGCCTGCGAATCCAAGGATCAGAGCTACTTTCTCTACGGACTCGATTCTGAGCGGCTCTCCAAGGTGATGTTCCCCCTCGGTTCGCTCTCGAAGGATGAAGTGCGCGAAAAGGCCCGTGCCCTCGGCCTCGAGGTCGCGGACAAACCCGACAGCCAGGATTTTATTGCCGGCGGCGACTACTCGCCGCTCTTTGAGGACAGACCGCCCGAGCCGGGCGATTTTGTCGACCTTGAGGGAAGGGTTCTCGGCAGGCACCGCGGCCTCCCCTTCTACACAATCGGCCAGCGCCGCGGCCTCGGCATCTCGGTCGGCCCCGAGCCCCTCTATGTGCTGAGGCTCGAGCCCGAGACCAACCGTGTCGTGCTCGGGCCCAACGCGGGGCTCTTCGCGGAGAAGATTGAACTCTCGGGCTTCAGACTTCAGGATGAGGCCATGGCTCTGTCCGCGCTGAGAGAAGGGGGCCTCGCCGCCTTTGGCAAAATACGGCAGAACCACAGGCCGGCTGCCTGCGTGCTCAGGTTTGAGAATGGAAACAAGGCTGAGCCAAAGGGCGGGCGCGCCGTTGTCGAATTCGGGACACCGCAGCGGGCGGCGGCTCCGGGACAGTCCCTTGTACTCTACAGTGAGGACGGACTCGTGCTCGGCGGCGGCATTATCGAGGGTGTTATAGCCTGAGGCTGCCTGCCGCAGCGCTGGTGTCTGGCCCCTGGGGCCTTGAGCGGAGCTAGTGCTCTCCCCGGCTTCTTTTAATGAGAGCGCCGAGGGCCAGGGCCATAAAGGTTACCGCATAGGGCAGTCCGAGAATCAGATCGGGCGGAATTTTAAGAAAGCCCTGCGCGTAGTTCGCGAAACTGTCAACAAGGGCAAAGGCAAGGCAGGCGGCTGCGACTCCCCAGGGTTTCCGCCCTCCAAGGTATATGGCGACAAGGGCTATCCAGCCCCGGCCCGAACTCATAGTGGGCACATAGGAGCTGAGGGGCAGAGAGAGACAGGCACCCGCGAGCCCCGACGCGGCACCCGAGATCAGTATCGCGCAGAGGCGGTAGTTTTCGGGCCGAAGGCCGAGGGCCGGCAGGGCCTTGAAATTGGACCCCGCTGCCCTGAGCCTGAGCCCGAATGGAGTCATTTTAATTATGAACACCGAAAGCGGAATGGCGAGCCAGCTCAGATAGACAAGGAGATTGTGTCCGAAGAGCAGTTCGCCCAGAACCGGAATTCTCTTTGCGAGGCCGGGGAGGAATTCGGGCGGCGGCGCAAAGCTGAAGGCCAGTATGCCCTTTGTGTGGAAAAACTGGGCGGAGAGCACGACGACGAGGCCCGATGCGGCGAGATTCTCGGCGAGGCCGGTCACAAACTCATTGGCCTTGCCCTTGAGTGTGATAAGGCCGAATATGAGGGCGGCCAGGGTTGAGGCGCAGAGGCCGGCCACGGCACCGACCGCGGCGCTCCCGGCAAGGCTGGCCGCGCCGGCAGAGAAAAAGGCACCTGTCAGAATAAGCCCTTCGAGAGCGATGTTGAGCATGCCGCCGAGCTCGGTAAACAGCCCGCCCAGAGCGGCAAAGATGAGGGGAGCCGCGGCCTCGACTGCGTCGCCGAGAAGGCCGGTAAAATCCAGTGCGCCGTTCATTGAGGCCTCCGGGCAGAGTCAGAGCTGCCGGCTGATTCCTCATCTTTTTTCTGTCTGGCCGCAGGCCCGGACTTCCGCGGCGACAGAGCCGGCAGCCTCAAAAACAGCTCTTCGACTGCCTTCGCCGTCACGAGGAAGAAGACTACAGCCTGGACAATATCGGCGATTTCAGAGGTAACATCGGCGCCGATCATTACGGCGTCGGCGCCGGCCCCGAGATAGGCAAAAAAGAGGGCGGCGGGAATCAGCGCGAGCGGCCTGCTCCCAGCGAGCAGGGCCACCGCTATGCCGCTCCAGCCAAGGCCGCTTGAAAAGCCCTTCATCACCTTGAACTGCGCTCCCATGACCATAAGCGCGCCGGCAAGACCGTAGAAGGCCCCGGAGGCCGCCATCGAGGCGCAGGCATAGCCCCCGGTGTTGATTCCGACATAGCGTGAAAAGATCGGACTCCGGCCCGAGAGTCTGAGCTCAAAACCCAGTCTGGTTCTGTCTATAAAGAAGGCGGCCGCCGCGATAACGGCGATGGCAAGCCAGAAAGCAGCCGAAAGGCGGGAAGGCAGAAGAATCTTCGGGAACCTGAGCCCGGCAGCTATCTCTGCTGTTGTCTGGAAATTGCTTGCCGGATCCTGAAGCGGCCCTGTGACAAGAAAATCGCCGAGACAGACAAGAGCGGAAGAGAGCAGAAACGACGAGATGAGCTCATCGACCGCGAGTCTGTATTTCAGCTCGCCCGAGATAAGGCCAATGAGGCCCCCGGCGAGCATGGCCCCGAGCAGAGCCGCGATGGCCACCGGCAGTCCCCCATTGGGGAAGCTCAGGCAGATAAAGGCCGAGGCTATGGCGCCGAAGTAGACCTGTCCCTCGCCGCCCAGATTGAAACTCCTCGTGCCGAAGGCGACGGCTGCCCCGAGCCCCGCCACGGCGAGGGAGACAGCGGAGCTCAGCATATTGCCCAGACTGAATCTGTTGCTGAAAGGTCCGAGAAAAAAGAGTTTGAGCGCCGTGCCGAAATCGGAGCTGAAGACAAGCAGAAGCAGGGCGGCTGCGAGCACCGTCAGCACAATTATAAGGAGCAGCGCTCCGGCTTTGGCGAGCCTGGCCGAATTTCCGCTCTTCATCTGTCTTTCCTTTCCGATTCCAGGCTGTCTGTTTTGAGCGGCATCTGGATGCCGCTGAGAAAATCATCCCTCAGACCCAGCATATACTCGCCGAGCCTCACTCTGTCGAGCTCCCCGTTATTGCCAAGCGAACAGACAATGCGGCCGCGGCACATGACCGAGACGCGGTCGGAGAGAGAGAGGATTTCATCGAGGTTGGCCGAGATAAGGAGGATGGCAGCGCCGCGCGATCTCGCTTCGAGCATCTTGCCATGCACAAAATCCGCCGAGCCGATATCGAGACCCCAGGTGGGATTCGAGAAAAAGAGAAAAGCGGGCTCGCCGGCAAACTCCCGGGCGATAACCAGCTTCTGCATGTTTCCACCCGAGAGGAAGGCAGCCTCGCTCTCTGGTCCGGCGGCTATGCCGTATTCGGCGATGGCTGCGAGGGCGTCGCGCCGCATCAGGCCGCGGTCCACAATGCCATGGGGGAAATAGCGTGCGCGGTCGAGGGCGGCGAGATTGTACTCGACACTCGATGCGAGCGAAACTCCGCGCTTTGCCCTATCGGCGGGCACATAGGATATGCCCTTGTGTCTGAGAAGCGGCCGCGGCTTTCCATCGATAAGGATCTCGCCCGAGCTCTGCCGTGCAAAGCCCGATACCAGATCCTCGAGGGTGCCGAGGCCGTTTCCGACAACGCCGGTCACGCCGAGTATCTCGCCGGGCCTGACGCTGAGCGAGATGGAATCCATGGGCCGCCAGGGACCGCCAAAACCGCGCCGCCGGCTGTGCACCGAGACGGAGCGCATCTCGAAGACAGGATTCCCGGGCTGCGGGCGGCCCCCGGCGGCCTTCTCGCCGGGCTTTTCCCCTGCGTTCCCGGCTCCAGCCGGCCGGGCCAGCCGCACAGATTCGGCCGGGCCCACCTCGATGCGCGGGATGCTGGTTCCGCCCATCATCAGCCGAGAAAGCTCCTCTTCGGTTATGGAGGCGACCCTGAGCCGTGCCACAGTCCTGCCCCTCCGCATGACGGTGACCGAATCGGCCAGGCTCATCACTTCGCGGACCTTATGAGTTATGACAATTATTGTCTTGCCCTTCGCTCTTAGGCGCCTCAGCGTCGCGAAGAGACCCTCTATCTCCTGCTCGGCGAGGACGGCAGTGGGTTCATCGAGGATGAGAACGTCTGCTTTCCGGTAGAGCAGTTTGAGAATCTCGACCTCCTGCCGCTGCCCGATGGAGAGAGAGGAGGCTGGAGCCGCCGGATCGAGTGAAAAACCGTTTTCGAGCGCGAGGGATTCCACATCCTTCTCAGCTCTGGCCCTGTCGAAGACAAAGCCGAAGCGCCTCGGCTCGGCGCCGAGCACCACGTTCTCCGCGGCGCTGAAATCGCTTACAGTGGTGAAGTGCTGCTGCACCATGCCGAGGCTGAGGAGGGCGCCCGGGCTTGAGCGCGCCGGCCTGCCCCCTTCGACAAGCCGGCCGCCTACGACAATGCGGCCCGCATCGGGCTTTTCGAGCCCGTAAAGAATGCGCATCAGAGTTGTTTTGCCGGCGCCGTTTTCGCCGACGAGGGCGTGTATCTCCCCTTCATTTACAAGGAGAGAAGCGCCGTCGTTGGCGAGAACTCCGCTTGAGGGATACTGCTTGCGTATTCCCTCCATGGAGACTGCTTTCAAGGCGTGGTGACCGTCAGAACCAGTTTCCCGGATTTGATATCGGCGACGACCTTCTGCATCCGGCTCCGCAGGGCCCTGGGAACAGAGGCGAGATAGGCAGGATCATTCTCGAGAAATTCGATATATCCATCTTTCATGCCGACAATGTCAGCCGTTCCAAATTTGAGGGTGCCGGCGATCGCGGCCATGGTTTTTTCGCAGGCGAGCCTGTCCTGATGGAGGACAGTGCAGCCGAGGATGTTTTTCGGGGCGCGGGCAAAATCGTTGCCGTCGAAAACGACCACATAGCGCCCGAGCGATTCCGCCGTCTTGTAGACTCCCTCGTTTGCGCCTCCCGCTATCGGGAGAATGACATCTGCGCCTGCGCCGTACATACTCTTCGCGAGATCGGCGGCCTTGGATGCATCATAGAAATTGCCCAGCACACGCTGATCGACAGTTATCGCTGCATCCACAGCCCTGAGCCCCGCCGCGAAGCCGGGCCCGATAATCTTATCCATGACCGGATAGTGCTGGGCAATAAGAAAGCCCACCTTCTTTTCGCTGTTTGCCCCCGCAAGCACGCTCTTCGTGCTCGTGGTGATGAGTCCGGCAAGATAGCCGGTCACATAGCCCTGTTCGGTCTGGTTATAAAGAACAGTATAGATATTAGGATTTCCCCTGAGATAGCCGTCGAGGCAGATAAACTTCTGGCCGGGGAAATTCGCGCCTACCTTTGCACAGAGATCGGGCATCGAGGGATTCGAGGTGATGACAAAATCGTAGCTGCCCGACGCGACAAGGCTCGTCAGCTTGTCCTCCCACTCGGACTGATTGAAGCCCGCCTCATATACTTTGACCTCGGCATTCTTTGTGGCCGAGGCCGCTTTTTTGACTCCATCGGCGAGGCCCTGATAGATGGCGTTGCCGGCGGTCACGCCGGGGACAAAGACCGCAATTTTTACAGGCTTGGCGGAGGCCGCCACAAGAAGGGCGGCAAGTGCCGCCAGAATAAGCACTGTGCGTTTCATTATCGACCTACCTTCCTTTTCCTTTTGGTCACATGACGCGAATAAAATATCACCAAGACCCGATAAATAAACAGCGTTTTGACTGAGTTTTCCCGGCCGCTCCACTGGCAGCTCAAGCCGGTAATACCTGAGTTCCAGAAGCTCCTAAGTCCAGTAAAGACAAGGCTTTCCGGGCTGTCCTCTCCCCCGGCACCAGATTCCCTCCGCCGCCGCATCCCGGGGAAGATCAAAATTCCTCTCCTTGACGCAGGGAGGAAGCTAACGTAAGCTTTAAAAAACCGGAACAGAATCAGGCAGCATGGGGCAGGCAATGGACAATTCCGCAGAGAACCAGGACGGCAAAAGCTACAGGATCGGGGAGCTCGCCGAGATGTTCGGGCTCACGGTCAGAACAATCCGCTATTATGATGAACTCGGCCTTCTTAGGCCTTCGACGCGGGAAGAAGGCGAGCAGCGCCGTTATCCCGAGCAGAACCTCGTCTACCTCAAGCGGATTCTGCAGCTCAAGTCCTATGGACTCTCCCTCGGCGAGATACGGGAATTCTTCGAACTCGCGGCCAAGGACAGAAGCGGCGAGACCTGCAGGCAGAAGCTTATTGCCATGTATGCCGAGCGCCTCGCCGAGGCCGAAAAGGACAAACTGGCTGCCGAAAAACGCATGGCCGAGCTCGACTGGCATATAAGGCAGCTGCGTTCGGGCGGCGATTTTTTCGAATGTCCAGGGAAGCGCTGCGCGACCTGTGCCTTCGAATCCTCCTGCGATATGCGCGTCGGGCAGAGCGGCGGAAAGGCGCTTAATTGATTATCAGCATTGATATAGGGACGTCGCGCATGAAGTCGGCCGCCTTTACTGCGGCAGGCAGAGTCCTCGCCGAAAAGGCCGACTCAGTTCCGCTGCTCGATTCGGGCGATCCCCTGATACATGAGATAGATCCGCAGGTCTGGATACGGACAGCGCGCGGGCTCATCGCGGGACTGCTCCGCGACGCGGCGCGGAAACTCGCGCGCGGGGACAGCTCTGCCCTCGAGGCCATATCGGTGAGCGGCAACGGCCCTACCCTCCTCGCGCTTGACGCCGCAGGCCGCCCTCTTATCCCGGCCATGAGCTGGCTCGACCGGCGCGCGGGGGCAGAGGCATTGGAGGCCAGTGCGGCCGCGGGCATGGAGATTGACTCAAGCTTTGTGCTGCCAAAGGTACTCTGGATAAAGCGGCACAGGCCTGAAATATACGGACGCACAAAGGCCTTTATCTCCTGCCCGGAATACCTCTATTTTATGCTGACAGGCGAAGCCCTCACCATTGTGCCCGAAGGTTACGAGGCCTATTACAGCGAACCTGCCCTGCTCGAAAAACTCGATATCGATCCGGCCAAATTTCCGCCTCCTGTGCGCCCCGGAGAGCGCTCGGCGCCGCTAAGCCCCGCAGGCTGTGCGGCCTTCGGCCTCGGTGATATCCAGAAGGGCGGAGTGATCAAAGCCGTGGCGGCGGGCCCCGACTATCTCGCGGCCCTGGTCGGCACAGGGACGACGGCGCCGGGACGGGCCTGCGACCGGGCCGGCACCTCCGAAGGCATCAATCTCTGCGCGCTCCATGGCGTGGATGACCGCCGTCTGATCTCGGTCCCCCATATTGTCAGGCCATATTTCAATATTTCGGGCCTGATCTCTACAACTGGAGCTGCCCTTGCCTGGTGGAAGTCGAACGCCGAAAAACTCTCGGGCAGGGCTGTCAGCTATGAACAGCTCTTTGAAACGCTCGCCCATGTGCCCGCGGGCGCGCGCGGCCTTATCTTCCTGCCCTACCTGACAGGAGAGCGCTCGCCCATCTGGGACTCAGGCGCGAGGGGGGCATTTATCGGTCTCGACCTCAACCAGGGTGCTGATGAGATGGGCCGCGCTGTCCTCGAATCGAGCGCTTTCGCGATGCGCGATGTGATCAGCGCGATGGAGGAGGACGGCGCCTCGGTGAACGAACTCCGCATAACGGGAAAGCCCGCGCGGAGCCATATCTGGAATCAGATAAAGGCCGATATTACAGGGAAGCCGATTATCGTGCCCCGATTTGAGGATGCAGAGCTGCCCGGCGACCTCGCCTTTGCCCTCTGCGCACTCGGCCGCGCCGGCAGTCTGGCCGACGCCGCCGAGAGCCTCGCCCTTCCCGCCGGAACCTTCGAGCCCGACCAGACAAAGATTTCGCTCTATGATGAGCTTTTCGCCGCCTACACCGCAGCCTACACAGGCCTCAAACCTGTCTATGCCCGTCTCGGATCGGCCCAATCGCGCTAGCCCATTATCTTGACTTTGCCGCTTCCTCAGTATACTTTTGGTGAGCATCCCCATTGGGGGTGTACCGGATTCGACCTGGGCGGTCCGAATCGCGGGTTGCAGGTGGAGCCGCCGATCTCCTGATTCGGCAAACTTTCATGTGCCAACGATAACGGCACCCTCGCTCTCGCTGCGTAAGCACCGAGACCGACGGATTCCCAGGCTGCCACGCTCTGAGCGGCCTCTGAATCTGTAACCTGACCAGGGCTTGTCCACCGCGGGGACCGGACCGCAGCGGAGACCACTTCCGGTATACGGGAGAGAGCGCGCGCCGTCTCGCCATCCCCTCCCCGACAATTTGAACAGCCGGACAAACCTGTAGACGCTCACGTTTCGCGTTCGGGGACGCGGGTTCAACCCCCGCCACCTCCAGAAAAAGGGCCTGACTTCTAATAGAAGTCAGGCCCTTTTTATTAAGTGGCGGGGGTTGAAGGGAAAGCGCGCCCCGGAGACTCTCGAGGAGAGCCTCCGGGGCCGAGGCGCCAAGGAAGGCGCCGAGCGCGCTTTCCCCGGCCCGGAGCGAGCCGACAGGAAGTCGGCGAGCGCAGGGCAGCCCCCGCCCACACCATGCAATCGTCCAGCGGGGGTTGAAGGGAGGACGCTCCGCCCGACATCTGAGAGATGTCGGGCGGCACGAGCCGCCATGGAGGGCGGCGAGAGCGTCCTCCCCGGCCCGGAGCGAGCCGACAGGAGGCCGCAGCCCGCTACTGCGGACGCATCTATTCTCTCCACTTCCGGCCAACGGAGCTCAAGCGACGTAGGCCGCAGCCCGCTACTGCGGGCGCATCTATTCTCTCCACTTCCGGCCAACGGAGCTCAAGCGACGTAGGCCGCAGC
>Ga0163159_1000355_pt1 | contig 64583 bp, 69 predicted proteins | sample BioMet9_FD_108702 | JGI IMG/M metagenome (GOLD analysis project Ga0163159, IMG submission 108702) | Microbial communities from bioreactor (seeded with sewage sludge) at Lawrence Berkeley National Lab, California, USA - Biofuel... | ecosystem: Engineered > Bioreactor > Anaerobic > Unclassified ... | reverse complement strand
GATTCATCCGCACACGGAATTCAAAGCTCAGGTCTATGTCCTGACAAAAGAAGAAGGCGGTCGTCATACACCGTTCTTCAACGGCTATCGTCCGCAGTTCTACTTCCGCACGACAGACGTAACAGGCGTCATCGATTTGCCGGAAGGCACGGAAATGTGCATGCCTGGCGATAACGTCAAGATGGATGTCAAATTGATCACCCCGATCGCTATCGAACCGGGCCTGCGTTTCGCTATCCGCGAAGGCGGCCGTACGGTAGGCGCTGGCGTCGTATCGGAAATCGAAGACAAATAATATTGCTATTCAATATAAGCATACAGTACTTGTAAAAGAGTACTGTATGTTTTTTTTGGTGGCACAAAATAATCCTTGCGTTATCGAATCAATTGTAGTAAACTATATAAGTACGCGACAGAAGGCGGACTATGCCCATTCTGCGACACGTATTAAACTATGATATAGGATGTTGCCCACTCACGGGGAAACTCCTATGGAGCAGTCTATTCAAAGAAATGGACGTTAGGAGGAGTAATGTAATGGCAAAACAGCAACGAATCAGAATTCGCTTGAAAGCTTATGATCACAAGATTTTGGATCAGAGCGCAGCGAAGATCGTCGACACGGCAAAACGGACAGGTGCACTCGTATCTGGACCAATTCCACTGCCGACGGAAAAAAACATCTTCACGATTCTTCGTTCCCCTCACGTGAACAAAGACTCTCGTGAACAGTTCGAAATGCGTACGCACAAACGTCTCATCGACATATTGGAAGCAACCAATAAGACCGCTGATGCGTTGATGCGGCTGGATTTACCGGCTGGCGTAGACATTGAAATCAAAATATAGGAGGAGGTGCGATTATGTCTAGAGCTATTTTGGGTAAGAAGTTAGGGATGACACAGGTCTTCACAGAAGAAGGCGCAGTCGTTCCGGTTACAGTCGTCGAGGCTTCTCCGAATGTAGTTGTACGTGTAAAGACCGTTGATACAGACGGATACAATTCCATTCAGATCGGCTACGGCGAAATCAAGGAAAAACAACTGACGAAACCTGTAAAAGGCCAGTTCGACAAGGCAGGAGTTGCTCCTGTGAAGTATCTTCGCGAATTGCGTCTGACGGATACGCCGGAATATACAGTAGGCCAAACTCTGGCAGCTGATATTTTCGCAAGCGGCGATATCGTCGACGTAATTGGCACCAGCAAAGGAAAGGGATTCGCTGGTACCATCGAACGCCACAATTTTCACCGCGGACCAATGGGTCACGGTTCCAAATCACATCGTGAACCGGGTTCTCTCGGACCTATGACAAGCGGCGGCGGTGGCAAAGTCGTCAAAGGTAAGAAACTTCCTGGACAATTAGGTGGTCTTCAAGCAACCGTTCATCATCTTTCTGTCGTTAAAGTCGACATGGAAAGAAACCTGCTTTTGATCAAAGGTGGAATCCCCGGTGCAAAGGGAAGCCTCGTCATGATCCGCGATACGGTTAAACCGCTGTAATAGTTGTCTTGGGGCAGGAGCCCCGTAAAGGAAGGAGGATATATAATGCCAAAAGTAAGTACGTATAATACTGCCGGCACTCAGACCGGTGAAATAGAATTGAATGAAAGCGTTTTTGGCGTTGAAGTGAATGAAGCTGTCATGAAACAAGCTGTCATTCGCCAGCTCGCTAATGAACGTTTAGGCACGCACGCTACTAAAACCAGAGGAATGGTACGCGGTGGCGGCAAAAAGCCGTGGAAACAAAAAGGAACCGGCCGGGCCCGTTGTGGCAGCATCCGCAGTCCGTTGTGGGTAGGCGGCGGTACCGTATTTGGTCCCCATCCACGCGATTATGAACAAAAAATGCCTCGCAAAGCAAGACGTCTTGCTGTTAAATCTGCGTTGAGCGATAAAGTAAATACAGGCGAATTGTTCGTTTTGGACGAATTAGTTTTGGAAGCTGCTAAAACAAAGGCAGTTGTCAGCATCATCAATAACTTCAGCTTTGCTGGTGAAAAAGTATTATTTGTAACCGACGGAGATGATACAGTCGTACGGTGCGCTCGCAATATCAAAGGTGTGAAAGCCGTTTCTTCGGAAGGCATCAATATTTTTGATTTGCTCCATTATACCAAGCTTTTCGTAACTAAGAGTGCTGTCGCCAAGATTGAGGAGGTGCTCGCGTAATGGATATGCATGATATTTTAATAAAACCGATTATTACCGAAAAAACCACCATGCTGATGCAGGATGGAAAATATACGTTCCAGGTACCTCTGACAGCAAACAAAGTAGAAATCCGTAAAGCCGTCGAAGGAATTTTCAAGGTAAAAGTTGAAAAAGTAGCGACACTGCGGGTAATGGGTAAGATGAAACGCATGGGTAAATATATTGGTAAGCGCCCGGACTACAAGAAAGCTATCGTTACCCTCAAAGAAGGAGAAAGCATCGAGTTCTTTGAAGGAGCATAAGAAAGCTGTATCATAAGAAGGAGGCACAATAATGGCCATAAAATCATTTAAACCGTATTCGGCTGGCCGTCGGTTCATGACCGTATCCACGTTCGATGAAATCACGACGAGCAAACCGGAAAAATCTTTATTGGCGCCGCTGTACAAAAAAGGCGGACGCAATAATACCGGTAAGATGACGGTCCGTCATCAAGGCGGCGGAAATAAACGCCGGTATCGCCTGATAGATTTCAAACGTATTAAAGACGATATCCCGGCTACTGTAAAAACTATTGAATATGATCCGAACCGTTCTGCAAACATCGCATTGATTTGCTACGCAGATGGTGTCAAAACCTATATTATCGCTCCCCATGGCTTAAAAGTCGGCGATGTCATCGTCAGCGGCCCTGAATCCGATATCAAGATTGGTAACACACTTCCGTTGGGTCGTATTCCTCTCGGCACGCAGATCCACAATGTCGAACTGAAAATCGGCAAGGGCGCACAACTCGTACGTTCCGCTGGCACATCTGCTCAGCTGATCGCAAAAGAAGGCAACTATGCTTTGCTTCGTATGCCCTCTGGCGAATTGCGTCAGATCCACATCAACTGCCGTGCTACTATCGGTATCGTCAGCAATCCCGACTATGAAAACATCACGATCGGTAAAGCTGGCCGTTCCCGTTGGATGGGCATCCGTCCCGGCAACCGCGGTGTTGTCATGAATCCGTGCGATCATCCTCATGGCGGCGGCGAAGGCAAGTCTCCTGTTGGCCGTAAACGTCCGGTTACTCCTTGGGGTAAACCTGCATACGGCGTGAAGACCCGTGAAGCTAAAAAAGCGTCCGGTAAATTTATCGTGAAGAGACGTAAATAGGTGAAGGAAAGGAGATAAAATAGTGTCCAGATCTATTAAAAAAGGCCCATTCGTAGCAGATCATCTTCTCAAGAAAATCGATGCCATGAATGAAGCAAACGAAAAGAAAGTTGTAAAAACCTGGTCTCGTGCATCTACTATTCTGCCTAGCTTCGTAGGACATACGATTGCTGTTCATGACGGCCGCAAACATGTTCCTGTCTATGTTACGGAAGATATGGTTGGTCATAAATTAGGCGAATTCGCGCCGACCCGTACTTTTAGAGGCCATGCTCGGGCTGAAAAAGTGACACAATCTAAATAAGAGGGAGGTAACGAAAGATGGAAGCAAAAGCAATTGCTAAACATATCCGCATAGCTCCCCGAAAAATTCGTATTGTTGTCGACTTGATCCGGGGCAAGAAAGTTGGCGAAGCCTTTTCTATTTTGAAATTCACTCCGAAAGTTGGTTCCGGAGTAGTAGAAAAAGTGCTGCGCTCGGCTGTAGCGAATGCTGAACATAATTTTGACATGAACGTTGATAAGTTGTTTGTTTCTGAAATTTTTGTTGACCAGGGCTCAACGATGAAACGGGTACATCCCCGTAGTCGTGGACAGGCTTTCAAAATTCTGAAACATTACAGCCATGTTACTGTAGTAGTAAAAGAACAGGAATAAAGGAGGGAAACGTAGTGGGGCAAAAAGTTAATCCTCATGGATTGCGCGTCGGTGTTGTTAAACCCTGGGACGCAAAATGGTTTGCAGAAAAGGACTATGCAGCACTGTTGAACGAAGACGTAAAAATTCGTGACTTCTTGAAAAAGCAATTGTATGTTGCAGGCGTTTCTCGTATTGAAATAGAACGTACTGCTAAGAGAATCAAACTTATCATCCACACGGCCAAACCGGGTATGGTCATCGGCCGCGGTGGTGCTGGTATTGAAGATATCAAAAAAGCGCTGAAAGCATTTACGACGAAGAGCGTAGATGTCAGCATCTCTGAAATCAAACAGGCTGAACTGGACTCTGTTCTGGTCGCTGAAAATGTTGCCAGCCAGCTGGAACGCCGTATCGGCTTCCGCCGTGCTATGAAACAGTGCATCGGCCGCAGTATGCGGATGGGTGCTAAAGGTATCAAAATCATGTGTTCCGGTCGTTTAGGCGGTGCTGAAATTGCCCGTTCCGAAAGCGCTCGTGACGGTTCTATTCCTCTGCACACGCTGCGTGCTGACATCGATTATGGCTTCGCAGAAGCTCATACGACGTATGGCTGCATCGGTATCAAGGTATGGATCTATAAAGGTGAAATTTTGCCTGAAGCAAAGAAAACTGTAAAACCAGTAGTACGTGAAGGGAGTGAAGCCTGATGTTGATTCCAAAACGTGTTAAACATCGGAAACAGTTCCGCGGCCGTATGAAAGGCAAAGCTATGCGTGGTAATAAAGTAGCTCACGGCGAATACGGTCTTGTTGCTTTGGAACCGGCGTGGATTACAAACCGCCAGATCGAAGCTTCCCGTATTGCTATGACCCGTTACATCAAACGTGGCGGTAATGTCTGGATTAAGATTTTCCCGGATAAGCCTGTTACGGCAAAACCGGCTGAAACCCGTATGGGTTCCGGTAAAGGATCTCCGGAATACTGGGTAGCAGTTGTAAAACCGGGACGCGTTTTGTTTGAAATGGACGGCGTGTCTGTAGAAGTTGCTCGTGAAGCTATGCGTCTTGCCGGCCATAAACTTCCGATTAAAACTAAATTCGTTATAAAAGGTCAGGAATTAGGTGGTGAAGCAAATGAAGGTTAAAGAAATCCGCGCTCTGAGTGCTGCCGAAATGGAAGAAAAGGTAGTTGGCCTTAAAGAAGAGTTATTTAACCTCCGTTTCCAACATGCGACCGGCCAATTAGATAATCCAATGCGCATCCGCGAAGTAAAGAAGACGATTGCCCGTATTAAAACGGTACAGCGCGAAGCAGAATTAAAAGCGTAAAGCGAACAAGAATTATTAATTGGAATCTAAAAGGAGGTTACAGCACTTATGGAAAGAAATGAACGTAAGATCCGTATAGGCAAAGTTGTCAGCGATAAAATGGATAAGACTGTCGTAGTAGCCGTTGAATCCAAGGAACAGCACAAGCTGTATAAAAAACCTATGGTTAAAACCGTTAAGTTCAAGGCTCATGATGAAAATAATGAATGCCATATCGGTGATACCGTACGAATCGAAGAAACGCGGCCCATGTCCAAAGATAAACATTGGCGCGTTGTGACTATAGTAGAAAAAGCGCAGTAAGCGCTGATTAATTAGGAGGTAAAGCCATGATTCAGCAAGAAACAATGTTGAATGTTGCCGATAACACCGGTGCCAAAAAGATTTTGTGCATCCAGGTCATGGGTGGTTCGTATCGCAAATTTGGCAACATTGGTGATATAATTACCGCTGCTGTTAAAGATGCATCACCCGGTGGCGTTGTTAAGAAGGGCGATGTAGTAAAGGCTGTTATCGTTCGTTCGAAAAAAGGGTTACGTCGTCCCGACGGTTCCTATATCCGTTTCGATGAAAATGCTGCCGTTATTATTAAAGCTGACAAGAGTCCGAGCGGGACTCGTATCTTTGGGCCTGTCGCAAGGGAATTGCGTGATAAGGATTTCATGAAAATCATCTCCCTGGCGCCGGAAGTATTATAAGCGGAGGAGGTGTTGTCAATGGGTAAGTTGCATGTAAAAAAAGGCGATACGGTAATCGTCATCGCTGGTAAGGATAAAGGCAAGAAGGGCAAGATTCTCACAGCTTTACCGAAGAAAGACCGCGTCGTAGTCGAAGGTGTCAATCAGGTAAAGCGGCATACCAAACCGACTCAAAACAATCCTCAAGGCGGCATCATTACGAAGGAAGCAGCTATTCATGTTTCCAACGTAATGCTCGTTGATCCTGAAAGCGGTAAACCGACCCGTACGAAAATGGTCAAACAGGAAGACGGGACTATGGTCCGCACAGCCGTTAAAAGCGGCAAAGCAATCTGATAATAATACGAGAAGGGAGGGCCTTGAGAGTGTCCAGATTACAAGACAAATACCTTTCAGAAGTCGTGAAAGGTTTACAGGAAAAATATAGCTACAAAAATGTAATGGAAATCCCTAAAGTAACCAAAGTTGTCATTAACATGGCTGTTGGTGAAGCTGTAGGAAATCCGAAGGCATTGGATGCTGCTGTTGGAGATATGACCATCATTTCCGGTCAGAAACCGATCATCACAAAGGCAAAGAAATCCATCGCAGCATTTAAAATTCGTGAAGGCATGTCCATTGGCTGCAAAGTTACGCTTCGCGGTCAGCGGATGTATGAATTCCTCGATAAATTGATGAACTTGTCACTTCCTCGCGTTCGTGACTTCCATGGTGTCAGTGCAAACGGCTTTGATGGCCGCGGTAACTACACTTTGGGTTTGAAGGAACAGCTGATTTTCCCGGAAATTGAATACGATAAAATAGACAAAGCCCGGGGTATGGATATTACCATCGTTACGACAGCTAATACGGATGAAGAAGGCCGTTATATGTTGACGTTGATGGGGATGCCATTTGAAAAGCAATAAGGAGGAAAAACATTCATGGCTAAGAAATCTATGATTGAACGTGAAAAGAAACGTGAAAAAATGGTTGCTAAATATGCTAAGCTTCGTGCCGAATTGAAAGCAAACGGCGACTATGATGCACTTTCTAAACTGCCTGCCAATGCCTCTCCGGTTCGTCTGCACAATCGCTGCCAGGTGACCGGCCGTCCTCATGGATATATGCGTAAATTTGGTATCAGCCGTATTACGTTCCGTGAACTGGCATATAAAGGACAGATTCCTGGCGTTAAAAAGGCCAGTTGGTAACTCGAATAGATGGAGGGAGGTTTGAATTATGGTAATGTCCGACCCGATTGCGGATATGCTTACTAGAATCCGTAATGCTAACTCGGCATATCACGAAAAAGTAGAAATGCCTGCTTCGACGATGAAAGCTGCCGTGCTTGATATTTTGAAAGAAGAAGGCTTCGTGAAAAATTACGAGTCTGTTAATGAAGGTAAAACGTTGAAAGTGACGTTGAAATATGGTTCGAATAAAGAAAAAGTAATTACCGGTATCAAGAGAATTTCCAAACCAGGTCTGCGTGTTTATGCTAAGAAGGAAGAACTTCCGCGCGTACTCGGTGGATTGGGAATTGCGGTCATTTCTACGTCTCATGGCGTTATGAGCGATAAACAAGCTCGTAAACTCGGCCTGGGCGGCGAAGTCATCGCTTACGTTTGGTAAAACAGCAATTTGGAGGTGTCAATATGTCTCGTATAGGTAGAATGCCTATTGATATCCCGGCTGGTGTACAGGTAACTTTGGACAACTGTGTAATTACTGTAAAAGGTCCTAAAGGTGAATTGACCCGTACGTTGCACCCGGATATGGATGTCAAAATAGACGGTAATGTAATTACCGTTTCCCGTCCTTCTGACGATGCAAATCATCGTGCTCTTCACGGCTTGACTCGTGCGCTCATCGCGAACATGGTCACGGGCGTGACAGAAGGTTTTAAAAAGGAATTGGAAATCCAGGGCGTAGGTTACAGAGCTCAGATGAAAGGCTCTAAATTAGCGCTGACTCTCGGTTTTTCCCATCCCCTCGAATTAGATGCTCCTGAAGGCATCAGCATTGCATGCCCTTCGGCAACACAGATTGTTATATCTGGTGCTAATAAGGAACATGTAGGCGAATTTGCCGCTAAGATCCGCAGCTATCGCGAACCGGAACCCTATAAAGGCAAAGGTATCCGCTATGTTGGCGAACATGTACGCCGCAAGGCCGGTAAGGCTGGCATTAAGAAATAATAAATATCGATTTGAATAGAAAGGAGTGAATTCCTTGAAAGCTAGTAAAAATACGATTCGTGTGAAACGCCATTGGCGCATGCGCAAGAATATTAATGGCACGGCTGAACGTCCTCGTCTTAATGTATTCCGCAGCTTGAGCAACATCTACGCTCAGGTCATCGACGATGTACAGGGAACGACATTGGTAGCAGCCAGCTCCATAGATAAAGAAGTCAAAGAACAGATAGCAAACGGCGGTAATGCAGATGCTGCGAAAGCAGTAGGTACACTCGTTGCAAAACGTGCCTTGGAAAAAGGTATTACGACTGTCGTGTTCGACCGCGGAGGTTATTTGTATCATGGCCGCGTCGCAGCTCTGGCTGATGCTGCCCGCGAAGCAGGCTTGAAATTCTGATCAAGGAGGAAATAACACATGGCAAAAATTGACCATGCAGGTCTCGATTTACAGGAAAATGTAGTATTTATCAACCGTGTTGCTAAGGTAGTAAAAGGCGGCCGCCGTTTTTCCTTCAGTGCTCTCGTCGTCGTAGGCGACGGCAATGGCAAGGTTGGAGCCGGATTAGGTAAAGCAGGCGAAGTTCCCGAAGCTATTCGCAAAGGCGTAGAAGATGCTAAAAAGAATCTCGTGGAAGTTCCTTTGAAAAATGGTACCATCCCTCATCAAATCACCGGCATTTTTGGCGCTGGCAAAGTTCTCTTGAAACCGGCTGCTGAAGGTACTGGCGTTATTGCCGGCGGTCCTGTTCGTGCCGTATTGGAATTAGTAGGCGTCCGCAACATCTTGACGAAGTCGCTCGGCTCTTCTAATCCGAATAACATGGTGCGTGCTACGTTGACAGGTTTGACTCAGCTCAAAAATGTCAAAGAAGTAGCAGAACTCCGCGGCAAGACTGTAGAAGAAATTTACGGTTGATCAGAGGAGGATATATAGATGGCTCAGGTTAAAGTAACACTTATAAAAAGTGTAGCCGGCTGCCCCAAAGATCAGCGGGCAACGGTAGTAGCACTTGGACTTCACAAAACGAATTCTCAAGTAGTGAAAGAAGCAACTCCTCAGATTCAGGGTATGCTTCATAAAGTAAGACATTTAGTAACGGTAGAAGAAATATAATAGAAAAGGAGGTGCGCTGAATGAAACTTCATGAAATGAGTGTAGTACCAGGTTCCAAAAAAGCCCGTACTCGTATTGGCCGTGGATTGGGTTCTGGTAACGGCAAGACTGCTGGCAAAGGCAGCAAAGGCCAGAATTCCCGTAGCGGCGGCGGAACTCGTCCTGGATTTGAAGGCGGCCAGATGCCGTTATATCGTCGTCTGCCGAAACGTGGTTTCAAGAATATCTTTGCTAAAGTATATGCCGAAGTGAATGTTTCTCAGTTGAATCGCTTCGAAAATGGAACTACAGTTGATCCGGTAGCGTTAGTTGATGCTGGTATCCTGAAAAATGTTTGTGATGGCATCCGTATTTTGGGCAATGGCGATTTAGAAAAATCGCTTACGGTCCAGGCACAGGGCTTTACTAAATCGGCGCAGCAAAAAATTGAAGCAGCCGGCGGTAAAGTAGAGGTGATTTAATTGCTGGAAGGCCTCTCGAACGTTCTTAAGATTGCGGAACTCCGCAAACGTGCCGTGTTCACGTTGATCATGTTTGTTATCTTTCGGATTGGGGTACATATTCCGGTTCCCGGTGTTGATTCGTCCGTAATAGAAAACTTATTCAGCAGCGGCAACTTGTTCGGTTTGTTGGACTTGTTTTCCGGCGGGGCCCTCAGCAAGTTTTCTGTACTGGCAATGAGCATCACGCCGTACATCAATGCCTCTATCATCATGCAATTGCTGACTGCCGTTGTGCCTACGTTCGAACAATGGGCGAAGGACAACCAGGACGGTCGCGAAAAGATACAAAAGGTGACGCGGTATGGCACGGTAGGCCTTGGTTTCATCCAGGCCTTTGCCATGAGTTATGCACTGAAAGTCAACAATGCCCTTGTCGATAACAGTTGGATGATGGTCCTTATGATTTCTATCATCCTCACGGCGGGTACGTGTTTTCTTATGTGGCTCGGTGACCAGATTACGGCCGGTGGCCTGGGAAATGGTATTTCCCTGATCATCTTCGCTGGTATCGTCGCCCGGTTCCCTGATGGATGCATTACCGTGTATAAATACATCCAGGCAGGAACTATCAATATTTTCCAGGCAGTACTGTTCTTGATCATAGCTGTTCTGATGATCGTAGTTGTCGTTGAAGTGACGCAGGGTACGCGGCGCGTTTCTGTCCAGTATGCAAAGCGCATTGTAGGACGGAAAATGTACGGCGGCCACACGACGCACATCCCCCTGAAAGTAAATCAGGCTGGTGTTATCCCCATCATCTTCGCTTCTTCCGTCTTGATGTTCCCAGTCACGATTGCACAGTTTGTGCAGGTAGATTGGATAAAGACGGTTGCCGGGTATTTTGCCTGGGGCACGGTGTCTAATACAGTTATGTATGCGTTGTTGATTATGTTCTTTACTTATTTCTATACGGCGATTACCTTGAATATACCTCAGATGACTGAAAATATGCAGAAGTTTGGGGGATTCATTCCCGGTATCCGTCCAGGTAAACCTACGGCAGCGTATATTGATAAAATTATGACGAGAATTACTCTCGCCGGAGCGTTTTTTCTGGCCTTTATCGCCATTCTTCCGAATTTTATCGGTTGGCTCACGGGCATCCAGGGTGTCTACTTCGGTGGTACGGCCTTGTTGATTGTCGTCGGTGTTGCTATCGATACGATGAAACAAGCGGAATCTTTGGTCTTGACCAGACAATATCAAGGATTTATGAAATAAGGGAGGAAGTTACATGTATATTCTCTTAATGGGGCCTCCGGGTGCTGGCAAAGGCACACAGGCTGAACGGTTGATTGAAAAATATGGTATTCCTCAGATTTCTACTGGTGACATGTTCCGTGCAGCAGTTAAAGAACGTACACCACTTGGACTTGAGGCAAAAAAATACATGGATAACGGTCAGCTCGTTCCCGATGCTGTAACGATTGGCATCGTCAAGGAACGGTTGGCAAAAGACGATTGTAATAAAGGATTCATCCTCGATGGTTTCCCCCGTACGACTGCTCAGGCCGTATCATTAGATGCGATTCTGAGTGATCTGGGTATTAAGCTCAATGGCGTCATCAACATCAGCGTTCCTGATGAAGAATTGATCCGCCGGACGACGGGCCGTCAGATTTGCCGCGGCTGCGGTGCTACGTACCACATTACGTCGAAGCCTTCCAAAGTGAAGGGCGTCTGCGATAAATGCGGTGGCGAACTCTATCAGCGCGACGATGACAAGATGGAAACCGTAAAGAAACGTCTTTCTGTGTATGGAGCACAGACCAAGCCGCTTATCGATTATTATAAGAGCTCTAATCTGTACATTGAAGTTGATGGACAGAAGGGGATGGAAGAAGTTTTCAAGGCTATCGTGGCCAGTCTTGAAAAGAGCGCGAAATGATTATTTTAAGATCCAAACATGAAATAGAATGTATGCGGGAAGCTGGCCGTATCACAGCCGATGCATTGACCATGGTCAGGGACATCGCTCAGCCTGGCGTAAGTACAGGTGAGCTGGACCAGAAGGTGGAAGAATACATCCGCAGCCGTGGTGCGTTTCCCAGTTGTAAAGGGTATTATGGATTTCCTGCTACCATTTGTGCCAGTATAAATGAAGAAGTTGTCCATGGCATACCCAACTTTAGGCGCAAACTTAAAGATGGCGACATTATAAGTATCGACCTGGTAGTGAACAAGAACGGCTATCACGGCGACTCGACCATAACGGTTCCAATCGGCGATGTCGATGAATCCGTCCTGGAATTGCTCCGCGTTACCGAAGAAAGCCTCTACAAGGGTATTGAACAAGCCATCTCAGGGAACCATTTGGGAGATATCTCCCATGCGGTCCAGGAGTATGCTGAGTCATTCGGTTATGGTGTAGTCCGCGATTATGTGGGCCATGGTATTGGGACGGATATGCATGAAGAACCGGAAGTTCCCAATTACGGTCCGGCAGGTCATGGTATTTTACTGGAACCGGGACTGGTATTGGCTATCGAACCGATGGTCAACATGGGTACGGAGAAGACCCGTACGCTCCGTAATGGCTGGACAGTTATTACGAGAGACCATAAACCGTCTGCCCATTTTGAACATACTGTGGCTATAACAGAAAATGGTCCTGAAATCCTAACGTTGAGGTCCTAATGATTGAAACGATGATTTCGGCCGGAATGGTCGTTAAAAGCCGGGCCGGTAAAGATAAAGGCGGTTTATATGTAGTCATAAGCATGTCGGATTACCCGTATGTATGGATTGCTGACGGTAGAAAATACACACTGGATAAGCCGAAACGCAAGAATTGCCGTCATCTTGTTTTGATGGAAACAGGCCTAGCCATTCCAAATATCGTTTCTTTTAAAATCAGTAATGAATGGATACGGTCCGTCCTGAATCGGGCCAGAGATGAATTGACCAGGGAGGTAACACATGTCTAAGGATGATGTCATCGAAGTCGAAGGTCTCGTAGTGGAAGCACTGCCTAACGCCATGTTCAAGGTAAAGCTAGAAAATGGGCATATTGTACTGGCCCATGTCTCCGGTAAAATGCGAATGAATTTTATCCGTATCCTGCCAGGCGACAAGGTTACGATGGAATTGACGCCATACGATCTCAATCGGGGGCGTATCACGTATCGCTTTAAGTAAGATAGATTACTAGGAGGTTAATTATGAAGGTTAAGCCGTCAGTAAAAAAGATTTGCGAAAAATGCAAAATTATCAAACGCAAGGGCCGCGTCATGGTCATTTGCGAAAATCCGAAGCATAAACAAAAACAAGGTTAAAAGACTGGAGGTGGATGAATAGATGGCACGTATAGCCGGTGTAGATTTACCACGTGATAAACGAATCGAAGTGGGTTTGACATATATTTTTGGTATCGGTCTTTCTTCTTCCCAAGAAATCCTGAAAAAGACAGGTGTGAATCCTGATACCCGCGTTCGTGATTTGACGGAAGACGAAGTACAGAAAATCCGTGAAATCATTGGCAGTGATTATAAAATTGAAGGCGATCTGCGTCGTGAAGACTCTTTGAACATCAAACGTCTGATCGAAGTAAATTCCTATCGCGGCAAACGTCATCGCGCAGGTTTACCTGTACGGGGACAGCGCACGAAAACGAATGCCCGGACACGTAAAGGTCCGAGAAAAGCAATCGCTGGTCACAAGAAATAATCATTGTAAAGGAGGGAATTAGTCTTGGCAAAGAACAATGTAAGAAGCAATAAGAAAAAAGAAAAGAAACATGTAGAATCCGGTGCGGCCCATATCCGCTCGACTTTCAACAATACAATCGTAACGATTAGCGACACAAAGGGAAATGCCTTGTCCTGGGCAAGTGCTGGCGGCCTCGGTTTCCGCGGTTCCCGCAAGAGTACCCCGTTTGCAGCACAGATGGCTGCTGAACAAGCTGCTAAAGCTGCTATGGAACACGGCCTGCGTCAGGTCGAAGTATTCGTAAAGGGTCCTGGATCTGGTCGTGAAGCAGCAATTCGTGCATTACAGGCTGCCGGGTTAGAAGTAAACAGCATTAAAGATGTTACTCCGATTCCACACAATGGCTGCCGTCCGCCGAAACGGAGACGCGTATAATCTTAGTCCGTGACCGAATTGATTTGATTCTTAAATGGGAGGATTTTCCTAATGATGGAAGACAATAAATTGAAGATTAAGGTTGTTAGCGAAGAAGGCAACGACCGTTATGGAAAATTCGTATGTGAACCTCTGGATAGAGGTTACGGAATCACATTAGGTAACAGTTTGCGTCGTATTCTATTATCTTCCTTGGACGGAGCTGCAATCACATCGATAAAAATCGACGGTGTATTGCATGAATTTTCAACGATTCCCGGTGTTCGCGAAGATGTAACGGATATTATTTTGAACTTGAAGCAGATCTGCTTGAAGTTTGAGGACGAAAATATGGAGCAGACGGATATTACCGTTGATGTTTCCGGAGAGCGCGAACTTACAGCCGGAGATTTTGTACTAAATACAGCAGACATTAGAATTTTGAACCCTGATTTACATATTGCCACACTCGATAGTGATGCCCACATTCACATGGTGGTACACATCGAATGCGGCAAGGGGTATGTTCCTTCTACTAAAAATAAAAAAGATACGGACATGATCGGTGTCATTCCTATCGATTCGATTTTCTCTCCTATTTTGAGAGCAAAATATGAAGTCGGCAACGTCCGCGTAGGCAATGAAATGGATTATGATTCTCTCGCTTTGGAAGTATGGACAGATGGTTCCATTACACCAATCGATGCTGTAGCAAAAGCTGCATCCATCATGGTAAGCTATCTGGACAGCTTCAAAGCTCTTTCCAGCAATAAGAATGCCACATCAGCTCAAGGTGAATTTGTACCGGGAGTTGAAACCATTCCAGAAGCTCCGGCTCCTATCGACTTGTCGAAAAAGAAGATCGATGAACTGGAATTGTCTGTACGTGCTTCCAATTGCCTCAAGCGTGCGAACATTTACACGCTCGCAGATTTAGTAGAACGGACGGAAGATGATCTGGCAAAGATTCGTAATCTTGGCAGAAAATCAGTTGATGAAATTATAGAAAAGTTAGAAAAATCTGGATTTCACCTTAAAACAGGTGAAGAATAACGTTTGAGGAGGATGAACGATGGCTTATAGAAAGTTGGGACGCGACAGCTCTGCGCGTAAAGCATTACTGCGCAGCATTGTTACCTCTTTATTCCAACACGAACGCATTGAAACTACGGAAGCAAAGGCAAAAGAACTCCGTAAAATTGCTGATAAAATGCTGACCTTAGCTAAACGCGGCGACTTGCATGCCCGTCGCCAGGTACTGGCATACATGATGGATGAAGAAGTTGTAAGAAAATTGTTTGATACGCTCGCACCGAAATACAAAGATCGCCAAGGCGGTTATACCCGTATTTTGAAGACGGGTTTCCGTCAGGGCGACGCAGCTCCGATGGTCATCATCGAATTGGTGTAATCATTATACCAAGTCTCTAATAAAAAGCTCTTGATGCAGTGAGGTGACTCATTGCATCAAGAGCTTTTTTAACATATATTGTAGTGTTGCTATATCAATCATCAGGGACGTCTTCCGTCAGAATCGACAGTAATTTCCGCGTAGCCAGGCTCAGGGGCCGCTGTTTGTCCAGTATGGTACAGATCGTACGGGTCGGCATTTCCTCTACCAGCTTGATTTGCGAAATAGTGCCTGCATCCAATTGTGGACGGGCTATTTCTTCAGGGATGAAACCGAGCCCCATGCCTTGTTTGACTAGCGGTACGACGAGATCGGCCGAATTCAATTCTATATCGACTTTAAATGTCAATCCGTAGCGGGCGTAGAAGTTTTCGTAAAACATGCGCATGCTGGATGTATCGTACAACGATACCATGGGATACTCTGTCAGCTCTGTCAGACGATAGGAACGATCTTCGAACTGGTAATAATCGGGATTGTAGATGAGGATGTCCTGGACATGCCGTACAGGCTTAATAATCATATGCTCTCGTTCTTCGATAGGCGTCGTCGCCAAACCCAGTTCATATTTACCGGAAAACAGATTCGTGATTGACTGTGGTGTGTTGTCGCAGACAATTTTCAGCTTGATGCCCGGATAGGACTGGCGGAACACATGGAGCTTGCCCAACAAGAAGCAGCGCAACGCCGTTTCAGTAGCGCCTATATATACCGTGCCGTCTTTTAAGTCCTTGACTGAATTCAGCTCCTTTTCGCCGTCGAAAAAATGCTCGCACGCCGGCCGTACATGGCTGTACAGCAGTTCTCCCTCTGGTGTCAGGGCGACGCCATGCTTGGAGCGGATGAACAGGCGGCAGCCCATATCTTGTTCCAACAAATGGATGTAGCGCGTTACAGAAGGTTGATTGATATACAGGACTTGTGCGGCATGGGTGAAGTTCTTATATTTAGCAACGTAATAAAATACTTTATAATATTCGAAATTGGTTGACATACGAACACCGTCCTGTATTATTAGAATAGAAAGAAATCATTACCATCCATAACTAGGAAAGAGGGATTTACATGGCAAAGAAAGTAATTTTAGCTATAAATTTTGAAGAAAACCGCGTTAAGCAATTGAAATTGCTCGGTATGATGTGCAAAGCTGCGACACAGGCCGTAAGTGAAGGCGAAAAGGGACAGACCATCGGTGCCATCCTGGGCCTGACTGTTGAAGAAATACAGGCCATCAGCTCCATGGCGAAACCTGTAGCCGAAGAAACGGTTCACGACATGGTCGACAGCCAGCTCCAACCGCCGGTAACACTGGAAGCCATCATGTTCGTCGGTTTCGAATCCGCCGAAGTGACGAAGGTACTGACGGCAATTCGCAAAGGACCGCTGAAAAATATCGCTTTGAAGGCCATGGTCACGCCTAACAATATCACCTGGACCGTCGACAAGCTGCTCCGCGAACTCAACGCTGAACACGAATACTTCAAGACCCATCACATCAAGCCCTGAGGGCGGGAAGCATTCGGAAAGGGCCGTTACGGTTTATACGTGATGGTGACGTTGCCAACGATGGATTTCTGCGGTGCAGCACCATTTAACTTAGGACTGACCGTAACGGAGAAATCCTTGCCGCCGATGGCGACATCAGCAGACGAGAGGAGCTGTTCCGTGTTGTTTTGTGTGGCTTCTACCATTATCTTATAGGTTCCGGGTTTGACCGGTGTGCCTTGTTGATCCGTCAGATCCCAATAGTAGTGCACCGTGCCGCTGGCCGGTGTAGCCCCTGTGGCGACATCGATTTTGCCAGGATTGGACCGTATACCCGATTTGGAACTCCAAGTGGGCAGGCAGTTGGGATCCTTGGCGGCACCCTTCGTAGCCGTATACTTCGTGACGACTACCGTGCGGATGAGATTACCCTGACTGTCTTCGACCCAAATGGCAAACTGATCGCTGCCTTTCTTGCCGATCCGGTCAAAGGGGAAGGAGATCGTGACATGTGAACCTTGCGGTTCCGCTGCTTCAGCCTTGGCCGGAGCGGCGCTGCTCTGCTTGGAATTGCTGCTGGGAGACGCTTGGGTTGTTGCGTCAGGGCGGCTCACATGTGTAGCCATAAAGCCACCAACGCCGATGAGGACGACCATGCCGGCTAGGCAGACGATTTGTTTTGTAGAAAATTTTTGACTCATAGAATATCTATCCTTTCAAAATAAATTAAACAAATAATCCAAGAAGACCCTACTGTGCAACTTGGATATGGGTATGTACATATTTCCAGTATTATTATATCATACGAATTTCCTTATATCGACAAAAAAATAAGAGGATCTAGAAATAATCTAGAACCTCTTATCATCATTTATGGCGGAGTGGCAGGGATTTGAACCCTGGCGGGCCTCACGACCCCTAACGATTTAGCAAACCGTCCTCTTCAGCCGCTTGAGTACCACTCCACATTCAACTGACTTTGATAGTATACTATATTCATATTGATTTGTCAAGATAGTTTGCTGAAGAATAAAGGAGATAAAATTATGACGAATACATCACTTTTTAAGTTTACCGTATCGACAAGTTCCCATACCCAGATGCTCGATATTACGCGGCAGGTCCAGGATAAAGTAGACCAGAGCGGCATCGACGAAGGCGTTTGCATCGTCTTCGTCCCGCATACGACGGCAGCCGTGACGATCAACGAGAATGCCGATCCAGATGTGCAGACCGATTTCATGAAAGAAATCAACAAAATCGTTCCCTGGGAGGACAACTACCGCCACTGCGAGGGAAACTCCGCAGCCCATCTGAAGGCGTCCCTCATGGGCTTTTCCGAAACGATTATCATACATAAAGGCCGGCTCCTGCTCGGCACCTGGCAGGGAATCTACTTCCTGGAATACGATGGCAGCCGGACGCGCACGGTGTACGTCAAGGTCATGACCTAAGACGTAGTGCCGAAGCACATGTCGATGTCATGGACGATAGCCGTATCTATGAAGCCGTTCTTACCCATGCCATTCAGGATGGACATGGCTTTTTCGTGGGAGTAGCCTTCTTTGTACGGCCGTGGTTCCGTCAAGGCCTGATAGATGTCGATGCAGCCCATGAGGCGGTCATTTTTGGATAGTTCTGCCGCGGTCTTGCCGAAAGGATAGCCGCGGCCATTTAATTTTTCATGATGCAGGGCCGCCCAGGATACGACGTCGTCCAGGCCGGCGATACGGCTCAAGATATCCCATGATGCCTGAGCGTGGCCTTTGATGATTTTGAATTCGTCAGCAGTCAGGCTGGATGGTTTTTCCAGTATATCATTGCTGATAGTTAGCTTGCCGATATCGTGGAGAGCGCCGGCCAGGTAGAGTTTCGTGCAGATTTCGTCGTCATAACCATAGTATTCGCCCATACGGCGCGCTTTTTGGGCGATGCCAAGGGAGTGGGTGCACGTGAAATGGGATTTGTAATCAATGATACGGGCAAACATTGTCGCTAGTCCAATGATAGCCGCATCATCGTATTGGTGCGGTTCGTGGGGGAGTTCCTGCTGGATCAGGTGGCGCGTGTTGTCTGCCAGCAGGAGATGTATAGGTTGGGAGAAGGCCTGATGGAACGAGCGTACCAAGTCCGGACAGAAAAAACGGCCGGCGTGCCTATCCAGATACGCATGGATTTTCTGGTGCATCCCTTCATCGACGCGTGTTAAGTCAAAAACGTTATCGATTAGATCGGCCAGATGGATAATTTGTGCAAACTGTGGCGTATTGCCATGCTTCATGCCGAAAGGGCCGCTGCCGTCAGCATTTTCGTGATGATAGAGGATAGCTTTTTCGATATGTTCGTAGAATGGCAGGATAGCGGCATTGCGTTCGCCCATTTCACAGTGTATCTTCAATAATTCTGGCGAGGGCAGATTGGTTGCGGCATCCGTTGGATGAGAAAGCTGGCGCCGGCGGATGCTGATATATTCTGTCAGCGCATTATCATGGAGCACCGCTGCTGCTGCCAGGTGCAGCAAGTTCGTTTGCTCGACGTGATAGGTTTTGGCCATACGAATGCACAGATATGCGACTCGTTCGGAATGATGGGCTTTGATTCCGAAGATTTCTCTTTCGACGCAATCCAGGGCATACGACAGGGAGTATAACAGGTCATTTAAATCTAGTTTCATAATGGGTCCTTTCTAAGGTCTTGCAAAAGTGAATATATCATTTTAATTATAGTATAAATGAATATTCATAAATTACAACACGCGCCGATACAGATTTTTAATAAAAATCATATATTTAATAAGACATGTATACGAATAACTTTTTGTGTAAATTCTGTCTTTTCCTATGAAATTATGATATAATAAACAAGAATAATGCATATAATATTATTTGTTATAATGGTAAATATTTGTTCTATAAAAGGGTGATGTGTGATGAGGCACTGTGTAAATTGGATCCGGGTCATGACCACAATGATAGTACTCGCAGGTTATTTCATGTTCAGCCCTTTGGATATACAGGCTTATACGCACAATCGTGTGCTCTTTATTAGTTCCTATTCTTATGATTTCATCAGTGTACCTCATCAGATTGACGGATTGCGCGAAGCCTTGGGCAGCGATTACGAAATACAATATCTCTTCATGGATGCTAAACATGTCGGCTCGAAAGCTGCTGAGGCGGAGTTCTACAATCGGCTGCAGCATTATAAAGCTATGCATCAGCCTTATGATGCCATTGTTCTTGGTGATGATGACGCCTTGAATTTCATGAGGAAGTACCGGCAGGAGTTCTTTACGGACCTGCCTATTGTTTATTTGGGTATCAATACGGAAGACCATGCTCGGACGGCCCATGACGAAGGCATGACTGGCGTCATCGAAACGGTTCCCTTCAAAGAGACATTGCAGGCGGCCAAGAAAATCATGCCTCGTGCTACAAAGGTTTTGGGAATAATAGATGGTACGCCTACCGGTGATGGAAATCTGGCTCAATTTCTAGAAGAACAAAAGAATTTTCCCGAATTATCATTTTCTTCTCTAAACACGTCTGAATATGCCCAGGCTGATTTGGCAGCATTATTTTCACGGCTGCATGACGATACGATTCTAGTATTCATCGTCTTTACGAACGATAAGGATGGCAATCACTATACGGATGAACAGGGGGCACAATTTGTTTCGGCTCATTCGTCTATTCCTTATTTTTCCGTGACAGAAGTGAGCTTTGGCTGCGGTGCTCTCGGCGGCAGCATGAATTCTATCCATGATATGGCTTTTAATGCCGGAATCATGGTGCGGCGTATTCTTCAGAATGGCGAACAGGCGTCGGCCATAGCGCCGGAAACTATGCAAGGGACGTATATGTTCGACAAACAGATCATGGAACGGTACGGCATCGCTATGTCGCAGCTGCCGGCGAACTCGGTCATCATCCATGAAGAAAAGAATTTTTTTAATGAATACAGGTCCGTCATTATTCCAGCCAGTCTGGTTTTTTTGGTGATGATGGGTTGGCTGTGCCGGGAAATCTTGAATAACCATAAACGTAACCGCGTCTTGAAGCTCCTTGATGCTCACAGCGCTATGATGCGTGTGGCATTGACCCAGACGGGGCTGCATATGTGGGAATATTTTCCCGAAAGACACATGATTCATATGGAAGAACGCTTCAATGAATCCATAGAGACCTCGGAATGGATAGAAAACTATCCTCAGTCGTGGATTGATGCGGCATTGGTCCATCCGGAGGATGCTGACGGCCTGGTCAGGGCAGTCCGTGCCATCGACGATGGAGCAGATGCCGTCGCCTATGACATGCGGGTAAAATATACGGATGGTCAGTGGCATTGGGAACGGATCCGCTATTTTTCGATTTATGGACCAGACGGTGCGCGGACTGAAGTCATCGGGACGGCAGAAAAAATCGAAGCCTATAAATCCTTGGAAGAGCGGTTTTTCATTTCTATGGAACAAAGCGGTCTTCGGGCCTTCGTATATGATTTCAGCACGAACAGCATCCACAGTGAAGAGCAGCACCTCATAGACACTGATGTACCCCCGTCGGGCTATCCCGATAGTGCCATTGATGGCGGTTATATATACAAAGAGGATGAAGGCATCTTCCGCGATTTCTGCCGTCGAGTCCTCGCCGGTGAACGGACCTCGGAAGCTACATTGCGCTGGCGCATGCGGAATGGTAAGTACCGCTGGATCCGGTTTGTTTGTACGCCTGTTTTTGATGCTGCTGGAGCGCCGGTCAAGGCGTTTGGCACGTGCGTCGACGTGACAGAACAGAAACGGAGTGAAGAACGGTTTACCGCCGAACTTCGCCGTACAGCGGCCTTGGAAGGACCGACTGTTGGCAGCGCCTATTTTGATTTATACACTGGCGAGATATTTGACTGGGACTATGAAACCATGTCCTACTGCGTTATGAAGAAAACCATGGCAGAGCATGTGGCAGAGACGGCTTGTAAGATTCCCAGTGAGGAAGACCGCAGTCGATTTGTCTGCTCACTCCAGCAAGACTACCTGCTGGAACAGTATGAACAGGGAAATTACTATTTTACGTTGGAATATCTGCGCCGCATCGGCAGTGATAAAACCATTTGGGTACGCACGTACATTCATCTGTCCAAACAATACGAAAGCGGTCATCTCTCTGCCTATGTATATACCCGCGATATCGACCAGATCCGAGCCAACAGGCAGGTCTTAGACAGCGCTATGAATGAAGAAATAGAGTGCATTGCCATCATCGACTTGGGAAGCCAGGAACAGCTGATTGTCAAAAATCGTCCCGGATGTAAACTCCAGGCCGGCCAGTCCTTCCAGTATGAATACCTGGCCGACTTGATGGAACAGCGTGTTATCGATGAAGACCGGGCCATGGTCCGTGACCGCTTGGTGATGGCGAATGTGACGGCACAGCTGGACCAGTGTGACGCCTGCAGCATCTATTATCAGGAAAATGATGATGATGGTACTATTCGCCGCAAGCGGGTCGTGTTCCATTATTTGGATGATCGGAAATCCCGTCTGGCCTTTGTGCGCAGCGATATTACCGAATTGTATGAGGAAGAACAGCGTCAGAAGCGTGAATTGAGTAGTGCTCTGAAAAAAGCAAAATTGGCAAGTCGCGCCAAAAGCGATTTCTTGTCCCATATGAGTCATGAAATCCGTACGCCCATGAATGCTATCATCGGATTGTCTACTCTCGCATCGGAGCGGCTGCAGGACTCTGCTTACGTTGCTTCAGCCATTGAAAAAATCAATATGTCCGCCCATTTCCTGTTGTCACTCATCAATGATATCCTGGATATTTCCCGCATTGAAAGCGGCCGTATGGAACTCAACGAAACAGATGTCCCGTTTCGGCACTTTATCCAGACCATCGATTTGCTCATCCAGAGCCGGGCCGATGAAAAACACGTGAAATACAGCTCTGTCCAGGTTGATTCGCTGGAAGAGGGATATCATTTCGATGAATTGAAGCTCAAACAGGTGCTGATTAACATCCTTTCCAATGCTGTCAAATTTACGCCAGATGGCGGCAAGGTAATGTTGCGCATCAGCAAGATATCGAGCGATGATACGTATGATCACGTGAAGTTTACCATCGAAGATACGGGTATAGGGATTGCCCCGCAGTTCCTGCCGCGTATATTCGATGCCTTTGCCCAAGAATATGGCAGCAATACGACGTTGTACGGTGGCACCGGTCTGGGTCTGGCCATTAGCAGGAACATCGTCGACCTCATGGCTGGCACCATTGATGTCGCCAGTGAAAAAGGCTGTGGCACGACGTTCACCGTTTGCGTTGCCCTGAAAAAGCTGTCAGGTCCTGCAGCCCGACACTTACAGGACAGCAGCTCCACCGGCCAGATAGATATCCAGCCTCAGGCTTTTGCCGGCAAACGAGTCCTACTGGTTGAAGATAATGAAATCAACCGTGAAATTGCTGTGATGATATTGGAGAAATTCGGCTTGGCTGTCTACACGGCCGTGAACGGCCAAGAGGCAGTAGCTGATTATCTGAACCAACCTGGCGGATTCTATGACGTCATCCTCATGGATGTGCGTATGCCTGTCATGGATGGGCTGGAAGCGACCCGTCAGATTCGCGCGTCCTACAAAGAAGATGCTGCATCTGTACCAATAGTAGCCTTGACAGCCAACGCTTTTGAGGAAGACGTCAGGCAATCCTTGGCGGCTGGCATGGACGATCACCTGATGAAGCCCATTGAGCCGGATGTATTGTTCGACAGGTTGTGCAAATATATGCACAGTCGTGATGAAAGGTGATATAATGCAGGTACGGAATAGGTTCTTTTTTTGTATATAGCAGGAGGTTATTATGAAACGATGGATTGGAACATTTACGTGTATGCTCGTGTGCGTATTGGCTGTCATGACCGGCACAGGCGCCGGCCAAGCCCGTTGGCAGCAGTCCGGTGATGCTGAGGAAACGGCGTATTCCTTGACAGAATGGTTCTTTTCGCAGCGCCAGGCCGATGAAAATATTGCCTTTTCGCCGTATTCGCTGCAGCAGATTTTCCCGCTCATCAGGGATAATACGACCATGCGCAGCGTGCGGGATCAGTTATCTCCATATATTGTGCCGGGTATCCGCAGGGAAAAACTGGACAATACGACGACAGGCGAACTGATTCTCCTCGACCGCGAGTTGACACCGGATTATACAGGATTTGAAGACGGCGATCTGCGAGTCGTATCCTATCCAGGTGAAGCGCTGCAGGCCAAGAAAGATTTCCAGATGAAAATTCTCGGCTCGGTCATCGATAACGAAGTTCCGTCAGGTAACCTGACGTTCCTGACGGCGGCCCATTACTATGCAGAATGGATGACGAAATTTGATAAACGGCTCACGAAAAATCGGTCATTCACCAAAGAAAACGGCGAAGTCGTACAGGTCGTGACCATGAAGAAACATTTTAAAGACGGCGTAGGGAAAATAACGGCAGACTATGAAATGGCGGCTGTGCCTGGCAAGAATCATTATGTCGTCTATTTCATCAAGCCCATTACCGATGCCAGCGCTGTGGCGAAGAACATGCCGGCCATCATCCACGGTTTTGAAAACGGTGACGGCACGGTGAACAATATCGACTTGGAAGTACCGAAGATTTCCATAAAGAACAAACTGGATCTGAAGCCGTTGCTGCAAACTATGAACATACCAGCCTTTTTTGACGGCTCTCTCTATTTTGATCGGATTACAGGCAATGTTCCTTTTAAGTTGGCTGCGGCCTCCCAGACGGTGACACTGGATATCAACGAAGACTATGCCGAAGGCAAGGCCCTGACCGAAATCGGTTTCCGGACGACCGCTTGTATGGAAGAACCCATTATATACGACATCAAGATAGATCATCCCTACTTCATCATCATCAAGGACAAGACGGCTGACGGTACGGGACGAGTCGTATTCACGGCGTGGATTGCCAATCCCAAGGCGTGATTTAATTAATCTTTGTAAGTAGGAATTTACTTGTATTGTGAGCCCATAAGGGGGTATACTCGTGGACAAGATAGCATTATCGGGGGCCTATGTAAATTTTCACTGGGAAAATCTGGGTGATATTAAGGTCGGACGGCCGAACCTGGGAACGGAAGTACCTGTCGTCGTATATCGCGTGTTCGAATACGCCATGTATGATGTCCTGGCCCATCGCCTGGGAACGGACCTGGCCAAGGAAATCATCCGTTCCGCTGGCTACAAGGCCGGCAAGGAATTTGCCCAGCATGTCCTGAATCTGGACCGGGATGTGGATACGTTTTTGGCAGACCTCACGGAAACGTTGCTAACGCTGAAAATCGGTGTCCTGCGTGTGGAAAAGCTGAACCGCCAAACTGGGGAAATTGTCTTGACCATAGGCGAGGATTTGGATTGCAGCGGCCTGCCTGTGACGGGCGAAGTTGTCTGCCACTATGACGAGGGATTTTTATCAGGAATCCTAGAGGAATACACACATCGGAAATATGATGTACGGGAAGTAGATTGCTGGGCCTCAGGATATAAGTCCTGCCGGTTTCGGGGCACTCCCAAAATATAAATAGGAATGACAGAAAGAAGGAGTGCTTTATGGCGAGGATAGAACCAAATACCGAACTGTATGAATATCTGCGCCAAATCATCTACTATCCCGATACAGCGTCACTGGATAGGGAAAAGCTTTCGGAAGATGAAATTAAATTGGCCGATAATATGGATCTGCTCCTGAAGTTCCTACAGGAAGGAAATGCTTTCTGTGACGATTTGGCTCAAGGCCGTATCCGCGATGCCCGTATCCCTTCGCGGGCCAATGGACTGGCGGGACCGCTCAAGGCTGTGCATAGCATGCTCCTGCACCTGATCTGGCTCATGGAGGAGGTCACTGGCGGCAATTACCGGCAACGGCTTCATTTTACGAGCGATGTATCCGCAGCATTCAACAATATGGTCGGGTATCTGGTCGATCTGTCCTATCAGGACAAGCTGACAGGCTTGCTCAATGCCGACGGCTTCATGGAAAAAGGCAGGGCTATCCTGGCATCTGCCGCACCGTCGGAGCACTACTTCATGGTGAGCGCCAATATTAATGATTTTAAGCATTTCAATGCATTGTACGGCACGGACAACGGCGATACACTGCTCCTGCATGTAGCCGATTTTCTGCGTGACGCCTGCCATAGTGGTGAGATTTGCAGCCGTATCCAGGCGGATCATTTTATGTGTCTCATCCGCGCCCGCGACTGCGATGACGCGGCCGTGCGCATGAATGTGGACAGCATGAAGATACAGCCGCGCATTACGTATCGCACGTACCTGTTCCGCCATGGTATCTATGATATTACGGACAGGACCATCGACATACGGGAAATTTGCCGCTTTGCCGATTTTGCTTGTGCCAGCATACGCAACCGGACGGATTGCAATTATGCCGTATATGATGCGGACCTGGCTGAGCGCTATGCTTTGGAAAACACCATACTCAGTCATTTCCAGCGTGCCATCGACCGCGGCGAATTCGTCTTGTACTACCAGCCGAAGGTCGATGTAAAATCGGAAAAAATAATGGGCTGTGAAGCCTTAGTGCGTTGGAATTCGCCGCAGGGAGAACTGGTCCTGCCGGGTAATTTTATCGGTCTTTTTGAAGAAAACGGGCTCATATCGGCGCTGGATTTCTACGTCGTAGGGCAGGTCTGCCGCATGCTGCGCCAACGCCTCGACGCCGGTCTGCCCATCGTCACTGTGGCCGTGAATTTTTCTCGTATCCACCTGCGGGATATCCGTTTCGTGTACCATTTGCAGCGCATACTCCAATATTACCGCATCGAACCCCATTGGATCGAAGTAGAGCTGACGGAGACGGCGTTTTTTGAAAGCATGCATGCCATGCTGATCATGATCGACCAGCTTCATGAAGCTGGTTTTAGTGTCGCCATGGACGATTTCGGCTCCGGTTTTTCGTCGCTGAACTTTTTGAAAAATATTCCTGTCGATGTCGTCAAAATAGACAAACTGTTTTTTGACAGCTTTGCCACTGACCGACGCGTCCGTTTGCTTATACAGGACATCCTGTCCATTACGAAACACTTGGAGCTGAAATCCGTAGCCGAAGGCATTGAGACGCAGGAACAGGTGAAATTCTTGAAAGAACATGGCTGTGACTTGATTCAAGGCTTTTATTTCCATAAACCTATGACCGCAGCTGAACTGGGGGATATCCTGGTCAGTCAGGCTGGCAAGTAATCAGCAAACCTTACAGGACGGCCCAGGCCGCCCTGTTTTTATATACCAAGGGAACGAAAATGTGGTATCATAGACAGGTAAGGAGGCGTTTGTATGGTTAGTTTCAAACGAAATTTCAAAATATGCATGGTCGGCGGTAAAGGCGGCGACCATTGGGCGCTGAAGCAGCTGCTTGCCACGGTGGAGGACATGGACTGCGAATGTGCGTCCCTGTTTACGCCAAGTGCTCTGCGGGATTATTTCCAGGGGACGTTTCCCCTGCGCTTCCGGGCCAGCGAGCTGAGTCTGCTCATTTGGTTCGATGTGCCCGGTATGCCGACTGTGGCAGATGAGCTGGCGGCGCTGCGTCAAGTGGCACCGAAGCTGCCCGTTCTCGTCCTGACTGGGGAGGACAAGCAGGCTCAATACACCGCTCTGGCCGCGGAGTACCAGACGAAAATCTTGGCGTTTCCCGTACAAGAGGAGGCATTCCTGGCCTATATCCGCACGTTGCTGCAGCCTGGCCTGCAGCTCCAGATTCCCGGGCTCAATTTGCATCTCTGACAGGTTCAGGATACGTATCCTGCAGTTTCAGGCTCTTATCCGGAGCTGTCCCTTTGTAATGGGGCACTCTTGCTGATGAGAGCCTGCTTTTTTATGCTTTTTTTCACAAAGTTTGTGAAAAGAGTATCATAGATTGACGAAAAACATAGTACAAACTTGTACAAAACGGTACAAATATGGCACAAGAATTCCATTTTGACTTATTTGACTAGTTGAATAAGTCAAATAAGTCAAAGTATGTCAATAAATTCCAGTATTATTCAACTTAGAAAAGGTCTATTATTTACATAACAAGCTGAGTCGTAGTGGTTTTATCGGGATGGAAAAAATGAATAACTATATATGTTAAAATTAGAACATGCAGTGATGCATTGTATGTGAAAAAAATCCCTTGATTCAAACTGATACGGTGATTCGGAGCTTAGCTAATTATTAAGGAGGGAAAAGTTTTAATGGAAATTGTTGCTATCGTTCTAAGTTTATTCTTACTGGTCACATTTGCCTATCGGGGATATTCAGTTATTCTGTTTGCTCCAATCTTTGCATTGCTGGCCGCCAGTCTTTCCAATATCCCTATTTTGCCAGGGTATACGGAATTGTTTATGCCGAAAGCTGTTTCGTACGTCAAATCATTCTTCCCAATCTTCCTGTTGGGTGCCGTATTTGGTAAAGTAATGGAAGAAACAGGCATGGCCCGCAGTATCGCTTTGAAGACCATCCAGGTCGTCGGCAGAGAACGCGCTATATTCGCCGTCGTATTTGCCTGCATGATCCTCTGCTACGGTGGTATTTCTATGTTCGTCTGTGCATTTGCTGTTTATCCGTTTGCTGCTGTCCTGTTTCGTGAAGCCAACATCCCCAAGCGTCTCATCCCTGGCTGCTTCGTAGCCGGTGTCTTCACAGCTACCATGGACTGCTATCCTGGTTCCCCGCAGATCCAGAACATCATCCCCAGTATTTATTTGGGCACATCGACGTTCTCAGCTCCTATCTTGGGCTTCATCTGCGGTACTATCCTCGTCGCTGCCAGCTTGGCATGGTTGGAATTCCGCCGCAAACAAGCTGCCAAGAATGGCGAAGGTTATGGCGATCATACGCTCAATGAAACAAAAATTGATGAAGATGCAGTTCTGCCGCCGTGGACATTATCGTTGTTGCCACTGCTCATCGTCTTGGGACTGAACATCTATCTTTCCATATTCTTCCAGTGGGATGACTCCATCCTCGATCCGGTCCGCAAATTGGGTCTGCCGCTTATGGCGAAAAACGTCAATAACGTCATCGCTATCTGGGCTCTCGTCTGTGGCCTCGTAGCTGCTATCATCGTGGCTTGCATCACAGGCCGCAAGTTCATGTCCAAAGACACGACCATCCAGGCTACATTGAATGCTGGTGCTCTGGGATCGCTCCTGGCTATTATGAACACGGCATCCGAAGTTGGTTACGGCAACGTTATCGCTTCCCTGCCTGGTTTCGTCGAAGTAGCTCATGCACTCTTGGGTGTTGCTGCTGACTGGCCTCTCGTAAACGCCGCTATCATGGTCAACATGCTGGCTGGTATCACTGGTTCCGCTTCCGGCGGCTTGAGCATCGTTCTCGACCTGTTTGGCAAGCATTATCTGGAAGCTTGCGCCGCTGCCAACATTCCTCCTGAAGTATTGCACCGTATTTGTGCTATGGCTTCCGGTGGTATGGACAGTATGCCTCATAACGGCGCTGTCATCACGACGCTGGCTATCTGCGGCCTGACTCATCGTCAGTCCTATGCCGATATGTTTGCTGTCACGGTACTCAAAGTCATCGTTGCCTTCTTTGCCGTATTCCTTTATATGGCTACTGGTATCGTATAACCACTATTTCCATATATAAATCTCTGCCAGAAAGCGCATTTCCATCACGGGAATGCGCTTTCTGGCGTAAATAACAGTCCGTGCGTTCCTTTTCCGGTCATTTTGTGATATAGTGATGATGAATCTAATTTAGACAAGAAAGGGATGGAATCATGTTCAATACAATTGGAATTTGTGGTATCGGCAATATGGGTACAGCTATGGCCAACGGCCTGGCCGCATCCGGTCTGATAACACCGGATCATATCATCGTTTTTGACGTCAACGCAGATGTTATGCAGGCTATGCACGAGAAATTGGGAGTGCAGACGGCTGCGTCGGCTCAGGACCTGACAGCATCGGTAGATGCAATCATATTTGCCGTGAAGCCCAACATCATCGACGGCGTCCTGGCAGCAGTCAAACCGCATCTGGCCCCGTCTACGGTAGTCATATCCATCGCCGCCGGAGTGACGATCGAACGCCTGCAGGACGCTCTGTCGGATAGTACCAAAATCATCCGCGTCATGCCCAACACACCGGCTCTGGTCGGTGAAGGTATGGCCGCCCTGGCACCGACGGACAACGTGACGGAACAGGAACAAGCAGACGCCTTGGCCATATTCACCAGCTTCGGCCGGGCCCAACTCGTGCCAGAACGCCTCATCGACCCGGTCTGCGGCCTCAGCGGCTCCGGTCCGGCCTATGTATTCATGTTCATCGAAGCTTTGGCAGACGGCGCTGTCCTGGAAGGGATGCCCCGCGACATGGCCTATCAATTTGCCGCCCAGACAGTCCTGGGATCGGCCAAAATGGTCCTGGAAACAGGACTTCACCCAGGCGTACTCAAAGACAATGTCTGCTCACCCGGCGGCACAACCATTGAAGCTGTACGCGTCCTAGAAGACAGCGGTTTCCGAGCAGCCACCATAGAAGCAGTCATCGCCGCCACGGAAAAAAATAAAGCGATGTAGCGTGGGGTAGAGCCTGTAACTCCAGAAATGGAGCGATACCGGGGCATATGCTTCGTCACGGCTGAATTTTGGCCTGCTTAGGTCCCGGAGTACATGTGCGCAAGCCCAAATTCGGCCGTTCCTCGCCTCTGCCTTGGTCTCACACCATCCCCGCCCGGTCGGCAAGAATACCGTTATCACAAAAAAACGAAAAGCTTGAAGCCTCCCTTGCTAAGGGGAGGGGGACCGCGCAGCGGTGGAGGGGTTCTACCCAGCGGCTCCGCCGCGGCAAAACAAGAAAAGACAGCTTTCTGCGGCCGATACTCCCGCAACCCACCTCCGGAGGGGCTGTCGAGCCCAGCGAGATTACGGTGGTCCAGGCATCCCTATCTCAGGACCGATGAACAGACCATCCCAGCTCAGCCATACTCATTCCAGGACCGGCTACGGTCCTATTACGATCCACATTATAAAGGAGAGAATTGTCGTGCTTAATATCGAACATTTGACAGTCGCCGTAAACGGTAAGACGATTTTACGGGATATCAATCTGCACATCGCCCCAGGCGAAGTGCACGTATTATTTGGCCCCAACGGTACGGGGAAATCGACCCTCATCAGTACCATTATGGGCTTCGACCGGTACAAAGTACTGGAAGGCAAAATATATTTCAAAGGACAGGACATCACAGACGCACCCTGTTATGAACGGGCACAGCTCGGCATTGGCGTCATGATCCAGCGGCCGCCGACTATCCGCGGACTTTCCCTGCAGAAGATGGTCGAAATCTGCGGCGCTTCACCGCGGGAAGTAGCCAGCATGGCCAAATGGATGGGCATGAGCGATTTCCTGAACCGCAGCGTCAACGACGGCTTCAGCGGCGGTGAACTCAAACGCAGTGAATTGCTGCAGCTCATGGCACAAAAACCAGACCTGCTGCTCCTGGACGAACCGGAAAGCGGCGTCGATATCGAAAACATCGCCCTCGTAGGCCGGGCAGCCAACTACATCCTGCAGCATACGGATTGCGACAAATCCCATTGCGAACAGCCCTGCTGCGGCCAGAACACGCTCTGTGACGAAAACAATCCTCTCAAGGAAAGCCGTCACAGCGGCCTGATTATCACGCATTTGGGTCACATCCTCAAATACGTACCGGCCCACACGGCCCACATTTTATACAACGGCACGCTGACCTGCCAGAGCGGAGATCCCTTGGATGTACTCCACTGTATTTCCGAAACGGGCTATGAAAAATGTGTCCGTGGCATCTGCGGAAGGGGGAAAGCATAATGGACCGTAACGAATTACAATCAGCTCTGAAAAAACAAGCCGCATTCGGCACCGATATCGACCTGAACAGCTATGACGATAACAACGACGTCCACGTCCAATCGACAGCGGACATGACCACTACTGGCAAGGAAAAACTCGAACGGGTCGGCATAGACCTGACCGAAACGAACCGCAGCGCTACGTTCGTCCAGGTAGACAACGCAGCCATTGAAGCCAAGACGAAGGCCCAGACGCCGCTGGAACTCATGAATACGGGTATGGCGGCCAAAAAATATCCGGAACTGGTAGAAAAATACTGGTGGAAGGCCGTCAAGCCTGATACGGATAAATACACGGCTATTACGGCTTTGGAATCGGAACAGGGCTACTTCATCCGCGTCAAAGCTGGCACGAAAATCGACGCACCTCTTCAGGCCTGCGTTTTCATGGGCCATGAAGATCAGCTCCAGCGTGTGCACAACGTCATCATCCTGGAAGAAGGGGCAGAACTGAACATCATCAGCGGCTGCGCCAGCGATACCAACGTGGAACACGGCGTCCATTTGGGCATCAGCGAAATGTTCGTTGGCAAAGGAGCCAAACTTTCCTTTACCATGATTCATAGCTGGGGCGAAAATGTCTCTGTCCGGCCGCGTACTGTCACCATCGTCGAAGAAGACGGCCAGTTCATCTCGAACTACGTCTGCATGGAAAAAGTCAAAGACATCCAAATGTACCCGACGACGCGCCTTATCGGCAAAGGCGCCGTAGCCCGTCTGAATTCGGTCCTCGTAGCCCCGACAGGCTCCCATATGGACATCGGCGGCAAAGCCATCCTGGAAGTACCGGGCACGCGCGCTGAAATCGTGACCCGCAGCATCTCTACAGGCGGCGAAATCATCAACCGCGGCAATCTGACCGGTCAAGCCGAAGAAATCAAAGCTCATCTGGAATGCCACGGCCTCATGCTCTCCAACGACGGCTACATCCGCGCCATTCCTGAACTGGCAGCGGAAAGCGCCAACGCCGAACTGAGCCACGAAGCTGCTGTTGGCCGCATTGCTCCCGAAGAAATCGAATACCTCATGGCCCGCGGCATGAGTGAAGAAGACGCCACGGCCACCATCGTCCGGGGCTTCCTCAACGTCAACATCGAAGGCCTGCCCGACAGCCTGGCAAAGAAAATCACAGATACGCTGGACACGTTCAGCGTCCACCAAGGCTGCTAAAAAAACGAGCCAAAATGGGGGCAGCCCCCATTTTGGCACACCGAGCTCCTTGGCAGGGAAATCACCCACTAAAAACGATTGGAATGCAGCCATATTGGGCAAAAAATGCTCAATATGGCTGATTATTTTGTGTAAGACACTTAGAAAATGCAAAACGAGCCAAAATGGGGGCTGCCCCCGTTTTGGCACACCGAGCTCCTTACAAGGGAATCATCCACTAAAAACGATGGGAATGCAGCCATATTGGGTAAAAAATAGCTCAATATGGCTGATTATTTTGTTCACACCTATGTTATACTACATACAGATTGCAAAACATGGTATTATATATCCATATGGCATGCAGACAGCGTGATAGATAATCAACGAAGAATATGTACAAGGAGATTCTGGAAGAAGTGGACACGAAAACACAGGATATAGACATAGGACGTCTTATACAATTTTATGAAAATGGCATTACTCTCCGCAAGAATTTTTTTAGGCAGATTCCCGAAGAGAAGTGCCGCCGGCTCATACGGCAGTTTCCGGTCATGCTGGATGCCCTCAGGACGCAGGTGACATCGGGGAATCATCAAAAAAATATCCGCAAACTCGAAGGCATATCGGCCGGGCAGCCAGCCGTGTGGAAGTACCGCATGACAGACTCGGATCGCGTCGCCTGGTTCTGGGAAGACGATGTCATTTACTTTGTGGAATACATTACCGACCATGACCGCCAGGGAACCATCGTGGAACGGCTGCTGCCGGGCATGACTGGTTCGGGAACGGTGCATTTTGAAATCAAGGAATTTCTCCTCCGCCTCCAGTTTGTGGAATCCCAATCCGCAGTCATCCATTCGACGCGGCAAATCGAACAGTACCTGTGCCTGGACCAATACTATCGCCTGTCGAGTGAACAGCGCCTGGTCGTAGGACGGGACGGCATGCACGAAACGCGCAACGTGTCCATCATTGGCAACGCCGGCTCCGGCAAGACGCTGGTAGGGTCCCGCTGGATCCACCGCCACCTGCGCAAGGGCAACTGTCTGTACTTGACCATGTCTGAGGAGCTGTGCAAGCATCTGCGTGACGAAGAAAAAATCGTGACCGATTTCGAGACATTCAAACGCCGTTGCACGGATACGGATTTAGTCTCGGCGGACCAGGACGAACCGGTCCATGGCCTGACGTTCCAGACGACCCATGCGGTCATGGCCGAGCAAATGCGGAAGAAAAATAATGTGACCTATAAAAGTCCTGCCCAGAGCCATGTGCTGTTCCGTGAATTCTGGCGCATGGCCGCGCGGCCGCAGCAGAATACAGGCTATACGCTGATTGCTGAAGACCCCGTCACAGCCGGCGAGTTGGTGTGGAAAGAAATACACGGCGTCATCAAAGGCGCATGCCCGTCGCGCATCCAGAATAAAATTACGGAGAAATCCCTGCGGGCGGTCCTGCAGGAAGATTACATCAGCAGCGATGAAAATAAAAACTTCAAAGAATATAAAGCCCGCAAGCAAAGCCTAAACCGGGACAAAAGCAGTGAATACTCCGACCAGCAGATCAAATACATCTACAAGATATTTCGGCAGTATCAGCAATGGATGGAAGCCCGCCATTATAAAGACGACAACGACCTGGCCCGAGACATCCTGCGCAGCCGCTGCCACCTGCTGGACCTATATGCCGTGTATATCGATGAATGTCAGGATTTGACGGAAATGCAGCTATTGGCGCTGTTCTTTATGACCAGGGGCTGCCGTTTTCGGAAAATGGCGTCAGACCGCTGCCAAATCGTCCAGCCCACGTTTTTTGATCAAGGCATCATGCTGTCACGGGCCAAGCTCATCGATGAAATGAATGACAATAAAAGCGATACAGGCAAGCTCGTCGTCAAATCGAATTGGCGTTCCTCGCCGACGGTCATTGCCATGCAAAACTACACCATCAGCCAGCTCGATAAGGTCGAACGGCTGAAATCAGAAGAAAAAGAACCGGTGGAAGCGGGTATCCAGGAATATAACGCCGGTACGAGGCCCGTTTGGATCAAAGGGACGACGCAGAATATGGAAATCCTGCTGGATATCTGGCGCAAGCGGAATGCCGGCAAGCTGAACCTGATTTACGGTGAAGACCGGGGGACCGATCCCTGGGACATCCTGGCTGACGGCAAAAGCGTCGCCGACAGCAAAGGCATGGAATACCCTGCTGTCCTGGCCTGGAATATACTGAATGATAAAATCCATGGCACCCGCGGCGACATGAAAAGGTCCGACCTGGTAGAGGCTCTGCGGTATTTCTACGTCGCTGTCACCCGCAGCGTCAAATATTTGTTCATATTAGAAGAAGACGATATGGACACGTATCTGCCGGATTTCCTGGACCAGGCCTGCCACAATACTTCGCCATTGGTGAATTACTGCGAAGACCTGACGGGTTTTTATGGGGATAGTACGATCACGTGGAAACAAGAAATCGAACGGATCATCGACGACAATATTTCCCGCGAGGATATCATCAATGTAGCCGAAGGCTATATCATGAACGAAAAATACGAAGACGCCATCCGAATCTATGAAGCCAATCAGGATATCCCGCAATGGCAGGACAAAGTGATATACTGCAGGGGCAAGATACACGAATCACAGGAAGAATATGGACAAGCCCTGGACCTGTATCTGACCATAGGGGATATGGAACAGGAAATAGAGACACTGGCCGAGTACGCCAATGACGAAAAAATGGAACTGGCCGTCCGGCTTTACCTCATGGACATGACTGATGACGCTTATGGGCAAACCCTGACCGCATGGCGCCGCAGCTATCCGGAACAGGGCGACGACGCATCGGCCTATGTAGATGACATCATCAGGACCTATCCAGCTATCCTGGAGAAATTGGAACGCTATAAAATGGAAATGGTATTTTCCATACAAGATATGACGGAACGCATGGTACAAGACGCAAATAACTGGAGGATGACATGAATACAGAGAACGAATATGGCCAGTCGATTGAAACAATCCAGGTTTTCAAGAAATCCCTGGAATCGATCCAGCAGCTGTTGAATCAAATCGGCGAATCCATGACAGCATTACAGACGAAACTGGACGATACCCAATTAGTACAAAATACGGCGCTGATTAATGGCAAGCTGAAACACCTGAAAGCCAACGTAAAAGACATTGCCGCGGCCATGTCAGAATCGAGTATGCACGACTTGAAGGAACAGGCCTCCATCATAGAACAAGCCGTCCTGTCCAATGAAGCCATCAGCCAGACCGTCAAGGATTTTACCGATTCCACAGAAAATCTGATGGACACGATCCAAACCATTATAGACGTCCATGACCAATTGAACGAATTTCTGGAACGCAACGACTTGGTGCTGCTCCTGGAAGACACCAACCCGAATCTGCAGGCCATAACCGAATCCATCGACGAATTCAGCGAACAGGTGGCTCAGGGGAAAGACACGATGTGTCAAATCAAGCAGGACCTGGATGAACTGACGGCAAACTTTACCAAACAAGAACAACTCATGGCGCAGTTGCAATCCGTAGGCACCCGCTTGACCCAATCCAACGAAACCGTAGCCGCCGTAGGGCAGCAGCAAGATACACTAGCGGACAAGCTGGAACAATTACTCCTGGTCAATGCGAAAATCCTGGCATTAGGTGAAACCATCGCTAAATACAGCCGCCAGTCCGAACAAACAGGACAATACATGCAGACCTATGCCCAAGCCCTGGCCGACACCCAGAAACAGACGCAGGAAACGCTGGACCAGGCCATGCACCATTTGCGCACAGACCTCATGGCCGACATGCGCAGCGCACTCCCTGGCAGGACCACAGAAAAGAAATGCGAACGAGCCATCACCATCATAAAATACATCCTGAGCCAAGCCAATGGACCATCGGCAGAACAACAAGCCCCAACCTATGAAGAACAACAAAAAATGCTGCAGGACATCCAGAAAATCATCGATTCCTGCGATATCTAGGTGGTGCCTGGGCAACCAGAACTTGTAAAGCTTCCCTGCTAAGATAATCAGCGCACCGTTTTCATGATGTTTTCCATGAAAGCGAGTAAGTCGCATATGATTTAGCTAGAGGTGTATGTTATATTGAAATCCCAAGTTTGTAAAGCCTCCCTTGCTAAGGGGAGGTGGGTCCGGACATGTTTTTCGTCCGGAGCCGGAGGGGTTCTTCTTCATTAGAACTCGATTAAACGGCGCCTTTCTTCCTCTTTATATTGTATATTGAGTATAATGACATTCGTTTGGACCATCTTATCAATTGGCGAATTTCTCAGTACAATATAAGGAGGAAAAGAATGGATTACGAAGTTTAGTGGGATAATTTGACGATAAGTAATAATTAAAGAATCCTGACAGAAAACCCCTTCGCCCAAGAAATAGCCGCAGAAGTTGCCCATGTAAAAAGCAATAACAAATGGAAGCGAGAATTCATGACTCTGGAAATGTAATTAAAGATGCGCGAACTAAAAGGGCGCGAAGAAGGCCGTGAAGAAGGCATTGAAGAAGGAATCGAAAAAGGCAGGCTCGCAACGGCAGTAGAGATGCTGAAAAATAAATTGGATATTGATTTGATTGCCAAATGTACCTATCTTTCGATTGAAGATATTCAGGAATTAGCAAGGAAGAATAAGTTGATTTAGTAGGTAAAGATAGTGGAAAGAATGATAGCCATGAAAAGTTGTGAGAAATCAACTTTTTATGGCTATTTTGTGTACGGGTGAAAATTGACACGAGGATATACTATCATATGCATTGTACTAGGGTTTGTAAAGCCTCCCTTGCTAAGGGGAGGTGGGTCCGGACCTGCTTTTCGTCCGGAGCCGGAGGGGTTCTTCTCAGCGGCTTCGCCGCGGCAAAGAGAAAACTCTGAGCATTTATATTGCCACGTCGGAGACGCTGAGGAAGCACACTTCCACATCACTTGCTATTGTGTGTCACAGTATATCACATCCCATATAAAAACTAGCCATGAAAAGTTGTGTGAATTTGACTTTTCATGGCTGTTTTTTTATTGTTAAAGAGATTTATTTTTATTCGCGATAGCAGCTTTTACCATATTTAATTTATGCGTACGGACATATGCTTCGATTTTTTTTTGTGAGGCTTTTTCTTGAATCATTTTTATTATAATATCATGCTCTTTTACTGAATCAGTGGCTCTGAAAATATAGACGGGAAACACAGCATTACGGCCTTGGATGATTCTTTGCCATGTCAACTTTAAATGTTCCAGAAGATATGAATTGCCACACTTGGCATAGGATACTTCATGGAATTTTTGGTTTAGTTCAGAGAATTTACCGAAATTATAGCTTCTAATACATTCTTTCATTTCTTCGTTTAAAGTTTTCATTTCGTCGATGTCGGTCTTAGTTAGATGTTCGGCTGAAAGGGCAGTGGCAGATCCTGATAAAATTCCCAATACATACATTGTTTCAGTATATTCGTTTTCATTCACTAATTGGACAATAGCGCCGACATAAGGTTTTATCTGAATGAAACTTTCAGATTCTAATTGTTGCATCGCTTCTCTTACGGGGCTATTACTAAGGCCTAGGACATTCGCAATTTGACTGATTGTAATATGACTTCCAGGAGGGAAGGTTCCGTCTAATATATTCGAATGGATGTAGTCGTATGCTTTTTGTTTTTTTATTATGCCAGTTGATGATTCTTTTGAAGATTTATTGCTGGGCATCGCGTATCACCTCATGTTATGGGGGATTAAATAGGGATTAGTTAATCCTGCTAATGAGTATTATAATATATTTTACGTTCATGTACAACTGGAATGGTAAAAACACATACATGATATAATACTATACATAATGTATTAAATAATGCTTGAAATAGTGCACGATTTGATGTATAATCAAAAACATAAAAGGGCCCGTAAGTAATTTATGAAATGACACAAAGTCATAATTAAAGCACTTTATCAGTGATTCATTGTAATTACCGCAGAGGAGGTAATCGGATGGATAGTCAAGTAAGACCCACTAAACAGCGATTTTGGATTGTAACAATTATGTGCATCGGCATAATGATTGCCTTTTTGGATCGTGTCAATGTCTCCGTATTAGCCGCTAATGAAACATTTTTGATGGATATGGATATTGTTGGCCAGCCGGTTAAAATCGGTATGATGATGTCAGTATTCCTAATCGTGTATGGCATTTCTAATTTTTTCCTTTGTCCGTTAGGCGCGTATTTAGGACCGAGAAAAGCAATGATGCTGGCAATCCTCGGCATGGGCGTGTCATTGATTGTAGGGGGTATCGCTGGAACATTTATTATCCTCCTTGCGTCTAGAGCTATATTAGGTATCACTGAAGGTTTCTATTATCCTATGCAGAGCGCTGTTGTAAAGAATTGGTTCCCTCCCAATGAACGTGGTCGTGCCAATGCGGTATGGACGATTGGACAATCTATTTCCCCAGCTTTTGCCATGCCGCTGTTTACATTTATCATCGCCTATTGGGGATGGCGGAGCAGCTTCTTCGTATCATTAGTCTTGACCATGATCCCTCTTGTTTTGATGTGGTTCTATCTGACCGATAAACCCAGTCAAAGCAAACATGTAAACGAAGCTGAATTAAAATATATTACCGATGGATTCGAACAAGAAAAAGAAACTCAGTTTGCCGATACGGCAGAAAGCAGTTTGGTAGAACGGGTTAAAGTCTTTGCTTCTAATTATCATTACTGGATTTTGGTTTACTTCTATATGTCCATGAATTTTATGTATTGGGGCCTCGTATCCTGGCTCCCGACTTATTTGAAAGTAGCACGGGGCTTTACCTGGGCTGAAATGGGCTGGCTTGCTTCACTGCCCTTCATTTTGACGATTATTACTAAGGCATTGAATGGTGTCATTAGCGATAAAATCGGAAGATGTGCACCTTCATTATTCTTAGCAATGCTTCTCGGTGGCATATTTGTTTACCTTGCTGCCAGTGTAGAAGGAAAATATGCTTCAGCATTATTGCTGGCTTGTGCTTTTGGGACCACATCCATGGCAACGCCGGTAGCTTGGACATTGCTGCAAAAATTTGTACCTTCAAATTCAGTACCGACTGCAGCCGGCATCATGAATGGTATTTCCACGGGTGTTTCGTCATTATCACCAATTTTGATTGGCTTTTTCATCAGTTTAGTAGGGTATGCCGGAGGTTTATACGTCATCGTTGGAACGGGACTCATCGCAGCTGCTGTTGAACTGGTTTTGGTAATACAAAAATATTAATGGGCTTTATTTCAAAAGGAGGAAATAAAAATGAAGATTACTAGTATTGATGTTATTTATGTAAAAACAGATTTTGCTCCGGATACTTCGACATGGCAGCCTGTAGTCGTACGCATTAACACTGACGCGGGTATCAGTGGTTTTGGTGAAGTCGGCCTGACATACGGCCGTGGTTTCCAGGCAGGTTTTGGTATGTGTAAAGATTTAGGCGCCATGATCATCGGTATGGATCCGCGCTGCAGTGAAGATATATGGGACAAGATGATGAAAAAGACGTTCTGGGGTCAGGGCGGTGGTACGGTCGTATTTGCAGGGATGTCAGCTATCGATATGGCACTATTGGATATCCAGGGCAAAGAACTTGGTGTTCCCGTATACCGGTTGATGGGCGGCAAGACACGTTCTAAGATTAGAGCTTATGCCAGCCAGCTGCAATTTGGCTGGGGTCGCGGCAAGGAAAAACAGAGCCTGAATAAACCTGAAGAATACGTCAAGGTCGCCATGCAGGCAGTGGCTGAAGGCTATGACGCTGTCAAAATAGATCCTATCGGGTTTGATAAAGATGGGAAATGGAGAAACATGGAATTGACCGGTGTTATTCCCCAGGATCATATCAACTTGGCGTATAATCGTTTGAAAGCAGTACGTGAAGCTGTTGGTACAAGTGTAGATATCATCGTTGAAATGCATGCCATGACCGATACGACATCAGCTATCCAGTTTGGCCGTAAGATTGAAGATTTAGATATCATGTATTATGAAGAACCTACGATGCCATTGAACCCTTCTCAGATGAAAGTAATAGCAGACAATGTGAAGATTCCTCTGGCATCCGGTGAACGTATCTACAGCCGGTGGGGATATAAACCTTTCTTCGAAGATAATTCACTGCGCATTATCCAACCGGATTTAGGTACATGCGGCGGTCTTACTGAAGGCAAGAAAATATGTGATATGGCTCATGTATATGACGTTAAAGTTCAACCGCATATTTGTGGCGGTCCTATTGCGGGAGCGGCTGCATTACAGCTTGAAGCAGTCATTCCGAACTTTATCATCCATGAAACTCATCGGTATTCATTACTGGAAGGCAATATCCAGACTTGTAAATATGATTATCAACCGGTCAATGGGTATTATGATGTGCCGGAATTACCAGGGATTGGACAGGAATTGACTGACGAAACCATAGCGATTTCCCATGTTGAAACTGTAAAATAATTTATCAATAATCAGAATCTAAGGACATGGGGGGAAGCTCCTTTGTCCTTAGATTATTATCATGTTGCAGATATTATCGATAGGTGAGGTGTGAAATAAATGAAAATTACCAGTGTAGATATTATAGATGTAGCCAATGATTTTGCTTCGGCGACGAGTAAATGGCGTCCCATCGTAGTGCGTATCAATACCGATGAAGGTATTGCCGGATTTGGTGAAGTAGGCATGGCCTATGGTGTTGGTGCTTCAGGCGGTTTTGGTATGGCCAAGGATTTAGCGAATATCATAATCGGCATGAATCCCATGAACAATGAAGAAATCTGGAATAAGATGCAGAAGAAGACCTTCTGGGGGCAAGGCGGCGGTACTGTCGTAACAGCGGCTATGAGCGGCATCGATATTGCCCTATGGGATATCAAGGGCAAAGCGTTACATACTCCGGTATATCAGTTACTGGGTGGTAAAACCCGCGATAAAATACGTGCTTATGCCAGTCAGTTACAATTTGGCTGGGGACAGGGAAATCAGAAATCGATGTTGATTACGCCGGACGAATATGCACAGACGGCAGCGGTGGCTGTCGCTGATGGATATGATGCCATCAAGATTGATGTCCTGGCTATGGATGAACATGGAAATTGGAATCAGCGTAATCTGAACGGCTGTATTTCTGACAGCGTGCTGCGTCTAGGGTATGATCGGTTAAAGGCTGTTCGTGAAAAAATAGGCCGTGGCATTGATATCATTGTAGAAATGCACTCTTTCACCGATACGACGGCTGCTATCCAATTTGGCAAAATGATAGAAGAATTTGGCGTGTACTATTATGAAGAACCGGTCATGCCTCTCAATCCTAAACAGATGAAAAAGGTGGCGGATCATGTAAATATTCCCATCGCCTCGGGCGAACGCATCTATACTCGTTGGGGTTATCGGCCATTCTTAGAAAACGGCTCGCTCGATGTCATTCAGCCTGATTTGTGTACATGCGGCGGTATCACGGAAATCAAAAAGGTATGTGATATGGCACACGTCTACGATGTTACTGTACAAATCCATGTCTGCGGCGGTCCTATTTCTACGGCTGCTGCACTACAGATGGAAGCAGTCATCCCTAATTTCCAAATTCATGAATTGCACCGCTATGCATTACTAGAAGCAAATACAAAATCCTGCAAGTATAATTATCAGCCTGTCAACGGTTATTATGAAGTTCCGGAATTTCCTGGCATCGGACAGGAATTGACGGAAGAAACCATTGCTGCTTCTATCGTTGAAACAGTGAAATGATTGAGAAGTTTCAGTAAATCTGATACCTGAAGTATTGAAACATCCGGAACTTGAAATTGTAGGTGAGCCTTATTCATGGCACTTTGATGACGAAGGCGGTCTATTATAATTTATTTTTTGGCTAATCATATACCAATGAATGATTTCATTTCGGGACTTCTTTAAAACATTGCTTTCTGCTATATCTTTGAAGAAAAAACTTTGATGTATAGTGAGACAATCAATAGAACAATCAAAAAATCAGTCATGATAGATGAGAAAGAATCTATTATGACTGATTTTTATTTTTTTAGCATCCTTAGTTATGTACTGGATGAATCCGGTCATGACTAGGGGATACTTCGTTTAAAATCTGTGTTAGAGAAATCGCTGCAGGTTTGATTACATGAGGTGGGAGAGATCGGGGCTTGGTAGTAAGCTGGATTAGATTTTAGGTGCAAAAGATTTGCTTCCATTAAATCATCTTAGCTAATTGACTCACACGCCTGCTACATTTCCCAAATAAATTTATTTTGCAAAATCTTTAGCGATTCCTGCGGTGATTTTCAAAAATTCTTCGATATCGCTAAAATCATGGCAATGCAGAGGGGAAACCCGGATGCAGCCGGCCAGGCCCAAGGATTCGACAATCCGTTTGGAATAAAGGCTGGAGTTCACCCGTTCAAATACAGTGACACCCCGTTTATAATATTCTTCACGTAAAGCGGTAAAGTCCATACCTTTGATACCCACTGCAGAAATAAGATCGCGGTCTTTAAGATTTGGATCGTCTAAAAATACTTGTACTCCAGGAATATGACGCAGTCCAGGTACCTTAGAAGTTCCTTCCATCATATGGTTCAGCAAAGACAATTCCTGAGCATGAATACGGCTGATGCCTTCTACATATAGTTCACGCCGGCTATTAACGTTTGAGTAATGGCTGCCAATCCAGCAAACGTAATCTACAATGGCGCTTAAAGCTGCATAATTAGGATGAGGGAAGGTGCCCAGTTCCCATTCTTTTTCCGGTTTGGCAATCAGCTTGTCATGAGGCAGCTTGGCTACTCGGTCAGAAACGTAGCCGTAGCCGCAGCCACGGATGCCGAATGCTTTGTAAGGGGCAAAATTCATTCCGTCCAGGCCAAGTTCATCCACATATAAAGCGGAATGTGGCATGTGTTGTACAGCGTCGGAGACAATGTAGATGTCGGGATTGATCTTACGAGCTTCTTTAACAATCTCAGCAATCGGTAAAATATTACCGGAAATATTAGAGGCACTCATCACGCTTAAAAGGCAGGTATCCTTGTCCACATGACGCATAATTTCACTGATTTCCACTCCGCCGGTTTTGGGATTAGCCATAGCGACCCGGAATTCCTTGCCCGTCCTTTTGGCAAAAAATTCTACCGAATCATGAGCAGAAGGATGTTCTATAGAGGTGGTTACAGCACTCTTGCCAGGTACATTTTCTAAGATAGCACGGATGATGCGGAACATGACCTGAGAAGCGGTAAGCTCGGTGACCAGGGCTCCTTCACCTGGTTTAGCACCAAAAATCACTTCCATGATATCTTTTATGCCGTTGGCTTTTACTTGACGCAGGTGCATGGAAATATCATGAAAACGTTCCGGGCAGTCCGGAATCTGTTCATACTTGGCTTTGGCTTCTACAGCCGTTTTCAAACGCAATGAACCACCGGAGTTTTCAAAAAATAACCGTTTTCTTCCTTGTGAATCTTTATCCATGTAATAAAACTTTTCTTTAATTTCTTTTTGCAAAGCAGGTTCAAATGTAAAATTAGTTTCAATCATGACAATTCCTCCTCGAAATATAAGAATATTATTTTACCTTAACAGGATTTAAACTAGCTATAATGAACAGGCTACCAGCTGTAGTTTTGATTGATTACTATTCAGCATCGTCTTTATTTGTAGGCAGCGCGATGAGTCCATTCTTTTTCTTGTAATAATAAATAGGTAAGCCGAGGCCGACAACGATGATGCTGAACAATGCGATGACAGGTTGGTATACTATAGTAGACAACAGGATAGCTATGCCTCCAAGAATTCCTATAATAGGGGTTAACGGGTATAAAGGTACTTTGTAAGGCCTTACGGCATCAGGCCATTTTTTCCTGAGGATGAACAATCCTGCAAAGGCCATGGTGTAGAAGAACCAGATAACAAAGGAACCGATGTCGCATAACACATTGAAATCATTGATGAATAGTGTACAAAGAGCTGTAGTCACTGCCATATAGATGCCGCAGTTGATAGGTACACCAGTCTTATCGCTAACCTTACTGAACCAGTTGCTAAAAGGCAGTAGATTGCGAAGTGCTAAAGCGTAAGGTATTCTCCAGGCCGTTCTGGTAAAACCTGCCTGTGAACCCATCATAGAGATAAGGATGCCGACGGCAACAATCTTTCCACCCAGGGGTCCAAGTAAACGATTGGCGACATCAGAGCCGACCGTTTTGCTGGCAGCCATTTCAGCAGGGGTCATTACTGTTAAATAAGCAAAATTGATGATCAGGTAAGTTATGGTAACAATGGCCAGACCACCAAGAATCGCCATAGGGATGCTCTTGCCTGGATTCTTGATTTCACCAGCGATATCCGTGATGTTAATCCAGCCGTCCGTAGCATATAAAGTGGCAATGACACCGATGGCCAGCCCTTGCATAACCGGATGCGTATCGATGGTCACGGGAAAAAGCTGAATCGTCGCTGGCTGATTGTTGAAAAATACACCGAAGACGACAATTAAAATCATAGGGACAAACTTTAAAAAGGTGGTAGCATTAATGAAGTAGCTGCTGGCATTATTTCCTAAAGCGTTAACCCCCAGGAGCCAGAAAATCATGCCGAGGGAGATGAAGATGGCTGTCTCAGACGGGAGATGGAACAGAGCCACAGTCTGGGTACCGAACACTACCGCACTGGCCGCCATCCGGATGGGATAGAAGGCGGTGACTTGGGCCCAGGCTACGGTGTAACCAAAAACTTTGGAATAAATCTTTTCGAGATAGGTCATCAGACCGCCCGTTTCAGGAATCATGGCACCTATTTCTGCAATTATAAGTCCTCCGCAGAGCCCTAAAAAACAACCGATGACCCAGGCAATCAGTCCCATTGAGGCTGTGCCTGTCGCATTGAAAACTGCTTGAGGCTTAAAGAAAATGCCGGTTCCGATAACTGTGCCGACCACCATAGTGGTAGCATTAAAACAGGAAACATTACGTACGAGTTCATCTTTTTTCTGTACAAAACTAGCGTCCATTTTTCTACCTTCCCTTCGAATTGTTTAAAATTATTAGTGAATTTTGTACATCTGGTTTTCTTGATTTGAATTATAGCAGGAAACAAAATAAAATGAAAATTGATTTTTATTGTAAATAATATAGATTTTACTAATATTTAGTAGTAAAATAGGGCTAAAAGGGGCTGATTATATGGACTATAACTTGGACTATAACTTAATAGAAACTTTTATAGTTGTTTGTGAAGTTAAAAACCTTACACGGGCATCTCAACTATTGTATAAGACCCAGCCTACCATCACCAATCGTATCCAGATACTGGAAGATCTTTTAGGTTATTCTTTAATTATTCGTCAAAAAGGAAAACAGGAAATCGAAATCACTGCCAAAGGAGAAAACTTCCTTACTATGGCCCAGAAGTTGTTTTCACTCTATAATGAGTTGCCGTTAAAAGATGCTGAGGTATCTAATACGCTGGAAATAGCTTCTATTGCAAGCTGCGAAGTTCCGATTGTAACCGACATTTGTAAAACCTTGGTCAACGAAACTCATGCGAATATCTCTATCTATACATATCAAACCGCCGAAGCCTATCAGCTGGTTGCGCAAAAGAAGGTGGATTTAGCGTTCGTTTCCAGAGAAGAGAACGTAGCCGGAATTGTTTGTCGCCCCATCTTTAGTCAAGACTATTATGTAGTTAAATATGACGTTAAGCCTGGTAAGGTCAGAACCATTTCTTTGAAAAGTTTAGATACGAAATTGGAAATATATCAGAGATGGCATCACGATTTTGAATTGTGGCACAAGCGGTGTTTTCCAAACCAGAAGCCAGGTATAAAAGTTGATTCACATACTGTAACGAAAGAGCTATTGAGAAACTCTGAATACTGGGCGGTTGTGTTGGAAAGCTGTCTGTATGAATTAAAACAGGATGTACCCGTTCAAATATATAAGTTAGATGACCCTCCTCCGCAGCGTAAACACTACTTGATTACTAACCGGTTTCCCGATAAAAGAAATCTGAAGCTTATGAAAAGATTTCAGGAACTGCTCAATCAGTATCAGTCCGAACACTCCGTATTCTTACACCCGCTGTTATAAGTGGTAAGCTAAATATATACCAAAGAATGATATCATAATAGCAATTGAGATGCTTGTTATAAGCGGACTCATCCCATAGACAAAATGGAAGCAAACATATGAAATACAAAGGTGTTGTTTATGATGTCGGCCTGAGATTTACTGCCGGTTATCCTTATTCGGTCGAGCCGTTTGATTCGGCGCTGGTAAAGTATGACATTACTACTATTGCCAACGATATGCATGCCAATGCAATACGAATTGAAGGTGAGGTAATCGAGCGTTTGGTTACTGCATCACGAATTGCCCATGAAGCGGGACTCACCGTCTTTTTTAATCCATGGAAGATGAACGTGCCGGTCGGTGAACTTCCGGCATACTTTAGGAAAGCCGCACGGGCGGCCGAAACGCTCAGGAAGGAGGGTGTAGATATTGTTTTTGTCTGTGGCTGTGAAATCACCATGTTTAATCAGGGAATAATTCCTGGTGAGACGTTAATGGATCGTTTGGCTTGGTTTGTAAAATTTTCTCAAAACATCACTGGTTCAGAAGCTGAACATGAGATGAGAAAAAAATCAGTGCAGCTGAATGATAGTCTCAGAGCAGTAACCAGTGCTGTGAGAGAAAGTTACACAGGACTAATGACATATGCTGCCGGAGTTTGGGAGAGTGTAGACTGGTCTCGTTTTAATATAACAGGCATCGACTATTATCGTTATGGTGAGTCAGCAGAGGAATACGTGGCTGGACTTGGGCGATACCGGACTGATAAGACGTTTATGGTAATGGAAGTTGGTTGCTGCAGTTATGAAGGAGCGGCAGCAAGAGGCGGGGGCGGGTTCATGTTACTGGAAGGCATGAATCCTGACGGCAGCGGCAAATTCGCCGAAAATGAGCTTTTCACTGGTTAAAACTTTCCCGGAAGAGGATCCTCGTTCCAGTCATATGCTTCCATGGGCTCCCAAGAAGGCATTTAAGCGTATCGAAGATTTCTACCAAAGGTATTAATCATCAACCATGATGAGTCCCTACTCGTATGTTTGTTTTATCTGTGGTCAGGGTATGTGGATAGGCCGCAATACACTGGACAGTTTCTTTAAGGAACGGCTAAAATCGTAAAAAGGGATAGTTGCAAATTAAGTAAAAGGTGCATTGAAAATAGTAGTTTTTATTTCATAGAAATAAAACAGAAGTAGAGTATTGAGGGATTTTGCTTTCTTAGTCCTTGGTTTAAATACATTGAAGTAAATATTGAAATCTCAAACTATAATCAGTACTATAAAAGGCATTGCCACGGTGTTTAACACATCACGGTGATGCCTTTTTGCGCTCTCTATTTAGGACCGTGTAAGGTTACAGTAACATATAGAATTATTTGTAGGTCCTGCTTTCTGTTATATCTTTGAAGAAAAAACTTTGATGTATAGTGAAACAATCAATCACACAATCAAAAAATCAGTCATGATAGATGAGAAAGAATCTATTATGACTGATTTTTATTTTTTAGTATCCTTAGTTATGTACTGGATGAATCCGGTCATAACTAGGGGATACTTCGTTTAAAACCTGTGCTAGAGAAATAGCGGCAGGTTTGATTACATGGGGTTGAAAGATCAGGGCTTGGCAGTAAACTGGATTAGATTTTTAGTGAAGAAAAATGTCGCTTTGCAGGCGACCATTGGAAAAGAAGTCTTTGATATAGTATTAGTGGATATAAGAATACCGAGATGGAAAACAGGATGTTCATTTGCGGATACCGGATATAATTGGCTCGAACAAGAAAATTTGTAGCTATGCTTGGTAAGATGTTACTATATTAAAGCTGTGGCAAAAAAATATGACTAGTCTCAAATTGAAGTCTGAGGCTGGTTTTATGTTGTTTTGTATAGCTTCAAAAGAAATTATTTAAATCACTAAATGTTAGAGAAATATGTAGTTATCAACCCATGCTTTGCTGCTAGCAAGTAATAGAGTGTTAAAGTGTAATCTACCTGAATAGAAAGAATTACTTTTATGTAAATTAATACAAATTGATATATAAAATAATATTTACAATATACATTTATAATGATACAATAATTATAATATTGATATTATATACATATATTGGCATGAACAATATGTTAGTAATACCAGTTAACTGGGATTTAAAAATATAGGTATGTTCATAATGATTTAGTAATTCCACATTGGATTAATCTATATGAAAGGAGGAATTTGAGTGCGATTTTATTTAAATTTTGATTTCCAAAGTGAGAGGCTGCCAGTCGACATGCATAGAGTTATGGTTAGCTATATTAAAGCCGCATTGTTGGATGTAAACGATGGACAGTATTATTCACGGTATTTCCATGGTACGGATAGTAAAAATTACTCTTTTTCCATGGCATTATGTAAACCGCAGTTCTATGAGGACCATATCCAGTTAGAACGGCCGGTAATGCGGGTTGTTTTTTCGACTACGAATCATCAAGGCTCAGGCTACATTCTTATGAATAGTTTTTTACAACAGAAAGGAAAAGCCTATCCATTGGCATTTGGAAATACCATGATATTAAGAGCTGTACAACTTGTGAAAGATAAATCTATATCAAGTGATTCAGCTCTTATTAAGACTGTTGTAGGTGGCGGTATTTGTGTCCGTAATCACGACAGGATTGCGAACAAGGACATGTATTATTCAGTTGGTGACAGTGAATTTTCTAATCAACTGCAACAAAATTTAATTCATCAATTAGAAAGGATGGAGTTGCCAACAGAAAATATTTGTATTGAGTGCATAGAGGGAAAAAAAGTTATAGTACGCCATTTTGGATTGTATATACCTGTAACCATTGGATTTTTTACATTGCATGGCCCGGCGTTTATACTACAACAAATAACCGAGATGGGTATTGGCAGTCGACGTTCTCAAGGCTTTGGAACTGTAGAGGTCATTACTGTATAAAGAAAGGAGAATGCCCATGCTCTTTCATTTAGAGAATGAAATCTATGATACAATGATTGTCCCTTCAGATTGGCGGTTCAGCGCAGCTATAACGGGGCTGATGAGATACTTCACTGATCAGCATATGGAAGGACGTTATGCTGTACAATACCATTCTGTACCAGAACAAGATTTTGACGACGAATGCCTACTATTTTATTGGTCGGATTTAACAGAAAATCGGTATTTACAATTTGTAACGCATTTCTTTAGAGATGATTTGCCATTATGCCAATTGAAAGAACTATTAGAAGTCCCACGTAAACTTTCCGATGACGAAATTGAGTCTGCAAATGGGTTATTAGCATTTAATGCCATCATGAAGAAAGTTTTTCCAAAAGTCAAATATACTGAAGAAAATCGAGAGTCTATCCGACAGAGATTAATGGAGCAGGCTGATAGCCTCATCAAGGAAACCTATCGAAACAAAAAAAATCTTTATGCAAATTTTGCGAATCCGAATTGTCTGGGAAAAGATAGTGATGACGTTTGCCGTTTGTGGGGATATTACGTGGATGTTTCCCGCAAGGGTAAGTCCCTGGGATATGGCTTTGACAAGAACAAGATGACAGTACAAGATTCTCTTATTTTTGATTTTATTCCTTTTGCTTTTCAAGGTGGCAGGGAACAATACTTTATTCATAATAATCTGTCCATACGAGAAATGGTGGCACTTAACGATCAGTTTCATGTCTTGGCAGAAAAAATGGAATCTGATGCAAAAAAGGAGAATAAACTACTGAATGACCGCAAGATATTCTGGTCTTTTATCACTAAACTGATGAGTGTACAAGCATTTGATGTAGAAGTCATTGCTAAAAATTTAGATGAGGGATTTTTTAGGCCTCTTTTTGTACGCAGAGAAAGTGTTGAAATTTTAAAACAACTTGCTAAAAGGACGGAGAATGACAAACAAATATATGATGCATTTACATGGTCTTATACACCCGACAATGGCAAAACATATTTAGATATACAAAAAATAACAATAGAATCTGTTTTGAATCTTAATGTTTTAGACTCTTGGATTGAATATTTTTTGCGAGAAGAATTACATGATAAAAGCCGGAATTTTGATTATTTGATTCATTGTTGGATTGGTATTAATTTGCAGATTCGTCATGGAGGAGGCAAAGAAAATATGAGGAAAGAAGCTAAAAGCGCTTACCAATGTGCGCAAAAAGTTCGCGCTCAATTGAAAGGAAAGGACAAGCAGAACAAACTAGATATGTATATTACTAAACTGACTAGTTCTGTTATTAGCCATGATTATCAGCAGGTTTGTGATATTTTGCTTCAATTGTCAAATTATACGGGAATCTATTTTAACTTTGCCTATTCTCTATACGAGGATTTTGAGGAAAACAAGGACATTATCTATACGTTTATTACGGCCTTACGGCGTACTCCTGTTGAGGAAGCAGATGGTCAGGCCTGATAGATTACATGAGGAGGGTATGTGTTATGAATAAAGCGTTAACATTGACGGTCATTGCCAATATGACTTCAAATTATTCACAGTCTTTAGGGAATATAGCTAGTATTCAAAAAGTTTTCCGTAATCAGCATGTGTATGCTATCCGGAGTCGGGAAAGTTTGAAAAATGCTTTGATGGTACAAAGTGGGCTATATGACGATTTGCAGACCAGTGTAGATAAGGCTGTACAGAAAAAAGTGTCAGAAAATATTAATGTCGCGACATGCAGAGCCTTGGAAGGGGGCTACATGAATACAAAGGTGGAAACTTCCGACGGCGAAAAGAATGCGACATATGTACGAAAAAGTTCTTTTTACGTAACTGATGCCATTGCCTCCGATTCTTTTGTTAATGATGCCCGTTTCCACAATAATCTTTATCTGGCAGCAACAGAAGCTAAGCAGGAACATCTTAATATCCAAAAAGATGCTGATAAGGTAGGTCTTATGCCATATCAATATGAATATGATAAGTCATACAAAATATATAGTCTTACCATCGATTTAGAACGAGTTGGAAAAGATGAAAATTTCAATGTCGAAGCCGATGGAGTAGAAAAAACAGCCAGAGTGATTGCTATATTGGATGCGGTACAGAATTTAAGCCTTGTAGTGAAAGGTAATCTCGATAATGCAGAGCCGCTTTTTGTTGCGGGTGGACTCAGCCCGAGAAAAACCCATTATTTTGAAAATGTTATTCATATCAAACAAGGAGCTTTGGAAATTACAGACGATTTGAAAGATAAATTAAAAGAAGGCTTTAGCTGCGGTTTACTCCAAGGAGGGGCTTTGACTAATGAAACCGCTATCAGAAATATTTTGCAGCCAAAGTCTGTTAGCCGCTTTTTTATAGATTTAAAGGAAGCTGTGCGCGACTATTATAAGGAATAATAAAAGAGGTGATGATGATGAAAGCAGTCCGTTTGCAGGTGAAACAGCAATCAGCACATTATCGTCGTGAGGAAACAGTTGATAATAAGATGACTTATCCATTACCTTTTCCCTCGACGGTCATTGGCGCTCTTCATGCTGCCTGTGGGTATACCTCTTATCATCCCATGGATGTGGGAATTCAAGGCCATTTTGGTTCCTTACAACGGGAAGTATATGTGAATCACTGTTTTTTGAGCAACGTGATGGATGATCGCGGTTTGCTTGTGAAGGTACCTAATCCCGATATTTTGACTGCCCGTTTTCAAAAAGTAGCTAAAGCGAAGAAACCACAAGGGAACAGTTTTAAAAATGGGATTACTATAGATATTATTAATGAGGAACTGCTCACAGAATACCAAAAGTTGATTCAAAAAAGGACCGAATTGGAGAAATTGAAAAAAGGAGAATTGCACGAAAAATTAGCACTTTTAGAAGTTGAAATCAAGGAACTGAAAAAAATTGTTAAGAATGCTTCTGGTAGTGAGGTTAAAAAAGCTAAAGAAAAGTTGCAGGGGGTTCAGAATACTATACAAACACTTAAAGAGGTTTATAAAGACCAAGAATATCGTGAATATACGAGACCTATAAGTTATTTTAAAAGTTTGACGACAGCACCGCAGTATTGTGAAGTGCTATACGATGTAGAGTTGATCCTATACATACATGCGGAAGAGCAGACTATGCAGGATATCATTGATCATATTGGTGATTTACAGTCGTTAGGACGTAGCGAAGATTTCGTAGATGTTCAATCATGCAACCTTGTAGAATTGACGCAAGACCCAAAAGAGGAGGATATTTCATCTGCATGCAATATGTATGTCCACCAAAAATATACATTAGGAACTGATCCCGTTTTATCTTCTTTGCGTCAGGACAGAGGTACTAAATATTACGCTAACAAAAATTATACAATTGACGCCAAACATCAGGTACGAAACTTTGTAAAAATTCCTGTCGCTTATGGTGGTGCTTTCGATGTGGATGTAGACGAAATAAAAGGCACATCCGTTTGGATTGATGAGACGAGTACAGTTTCACAGATTGTTGATTTATTGTGAAAAAGGAGAAATTGTCATGGAAATACCGAGACGCTATATTGACGAGGCATGGAAACAGGTGGCAGCCAAAAGTAAAGATAAAGACGGCAATATGAAATCGTTATATGAACATACGAGCGAAGTGATGGAATGTGCGTACGTGTTATGGCGTCTCGGTTATATTTCCAATATACATGAACTAGGGTTTTTATTGGATGCCTGCATGTATCATGACGCAGGGAAACTTACAAAGGAATTTCAGAAACGTGTGCATAGTGAAAAGCATATTTCTTTTGATAAAGAAAAAGAACTTCCCCACTCTTTATTGTCTGTTTTTGCTGTGCCAATTAAACAATATGATAGAGAAAATTTTTATATTTTGGCATATGCTATTATGCACCATCATCGATTCAATTATACGTATATAGTTGAAGATGGACATATAGAACTGATAAAGGATATTGTGCATCAGTATCCGCAATGGTTTCACATGCTTAAGAATTCACAATTAGGACATATTGAAGATAAAACAAATTTTAACCGGAAAATACGGCTTACGGGATTGTTGATGCGGTGCGATTATGCAGCGAGTGGCAATTATACCATTGAGTATTCAAATGACTTTTTGGAACATTCCTTGCGTACATTGAACTATGATTGGAATAATATGCAACGTTTTTGCCAAGAGCATGGTACGGACAATGTGCTTGTCATTGGCGAGACTGGCATGGGGAAGACCGAAGGTGCGTTATGGTGGATTGGCAATCACAAGGGATTTTATTTTCTCCCTGTCCGTACAGCCATTACAGCTATATATAAGCGTATAAGAGATATGGTGCATAATGATAAAATTGATACGAGAATAGCTCTTCTTCATTCGGATACATTGTCACAATACTTGAGTGATTCCAAGGGACAAAAAGAGTGGCAGGAATTAGATATTTTCCAATATGCGGAACGGGGGCGAAGGTTTTCATTACCGTTGATTATTTCTACAGTTGACCAATTATTTGATTTTGTCTTTCGCAACGACGGATATCAGATGAAATTAGCTACATTAGCTTATTCGAAAGTCGTCATTGATGAGATTCAGATGTATGATGCGGAATTGCTGGCTTATGTCATCCACGGCTTAGAATTGGTTGTGCAGGTTGGTGGAAAGGTAAATGTCATGACCGCAACATTACCGCCATTTGTTCGTGATTTATTGAAATGTCATATTACCTTTGTCGAAGGAATGTTTACAAAACATGCTGAGCCACGACATTCTATTAAAGTATTACATAAGCGGTTGAATTCTGATGATATATTATCCTGTTATTACGAAAATGAAAAAGAAGGAAGGAGTAATAAAATATTAGTCATTTGTAATACTATTTCAGAAGCTCAGCGGATGTATGACCGAATTCATGAAGCAAATGACAACATCCATGTCGATACTTTTCATACAAGATTTATTGGAGAAGATAAAAAAAAGAAAGAAGAAGCTATTCTTGAATTCGGGCGTACTGATGATGGCCAGGGAAATATAGATAAGCGGACAGGTATTTGGATTACAACATCCATTTGTGAGGCATCTTTGGACATCGATTTCGACTATTTATTTACAGAACTTCAATATACTACGTCTCTTCTGCAAAGACTGGGGCGGTGCAATCGGAAAGGGGTCAAAGTCATTTGTGGCTATAATTGTTATGTGTATACGGAGATTGATGAGAAGCTGATTAAATACAAAGGTCGTACCAGAGGGTTTATTGATGCTGATCTGTATCATCTGTCTGTTCAATCTTTAGAACATGTCGACGGACCTGTGACGGAAGAAGAAAAAATGCAGTGGTTGGAAGAATATTTTACAACAGAAAAGGTGCAGAATAGCGAGTATTACCAAGATTATCAAAGAGCCTATAAAGGGGTAGTAATACGAGACGAAGTATCAGATTTGTTCGATATTCCAGATCAACTTCGCCATATTCTTTCTATAGATATTATTCCAAGTACTGTGGTAAATGAAGAAAAATCTCGGGAAAGATATGAACGGGCAATAGAAGTACTTCATAATAAGTCATGCAGTCTTAAAGAAAGACTTAGTGCTAAAAATGAAATTCAAGCTTTGGCCGTTCCTGTGAATGGCACTACATATTATCGATTGAAAGGTGAAGGATACCATTCGCAGGAGATTCCCATAGTGGATTTGCCATATACAAAAGAAAAAGGACTCTGTACGACAAAAGATTTAATCAATGCATTCAGTGATAATCAGATGTTGTGAGGTGGTGTAAATGAAGCCTATTGTAACTGGTGTTATGATGTACTACTATTTTATTTGCCATCGTAAGTTGTGGTATTTTTCTCATGGTATCCACTTGGAACAAGAAAATGAACTTGTTCAGATTGGCAGGATTATTGACGAAAATACATTTCAACGTAATGATAAGCATATTGATATCGATTCTGTTATCAATATTGATTTCATAAGATCTAAAAAAGAATTGCATGAAGTCAAAAAAAGCAAAGCCATTGAACAAGCAGGAATCTGGCAATTAAAATATTATTTGTACTATTTAGAGGAACGTGGGGTCACAGGAATTCATGGAATGATTAATTACCCTACGTTGAGAGAAAAAATTAATGTTTCTTTGGAAAATGGTGATAGGGAGATTATTGCAAACAGTTTAAAAGAAATTGTCCAGATTATCCATATGCTTGTTCCGCCGCATTTTTCGCGTCAGCGGATTTGTAACAGATGTGCTTACTTTGACTTTTGTTATTTGTAATAGAGGAGCATGCGATGAAAAAAAGCTACTACATCTATAGTTCAGGAAGATTGGAGCGGAAAGAAAATACCATATATTTTATCACTAGTGATGGGCGAGGGCGATATCTTCCCGTTGAAACAGTAAAAGATATTTATGTGATGAACGAACTAGATGTGAACAGTAAGTGCTTAAACTTTTTAGGACACGAAGGGATTGCTGTCCATTTTTTTAATTATTATACTTTTTATACGGGATCTTTTTGTCCTAGAAAACAACAAGTGTCCGGAAGTCTTCTGGTAAAACAGGTTTCATTCTATCAAGATATGGAGAAAAGAAAAATTATTGCTAAGGCTTTTGTAAAGGGAGCTATGGAAAATATGTATCGTAATCTTCGCTATTATAATGGACGGGGAAAAGATGTTAGTGCATATATGGCCCAGATTACAGCTATGGCGGAACCCCTTCGTAGAGCACGGAACATACAGGAAATTATGGGATGCGAAGGCATTGCTCATAAGGCATATTATGCAGCGTGGCCACTGATTATTAATCAGGATACGGATTTTACTAAACGAGTAAAACAACCACCAGATAACATGGTGAATTCTTTGATTTCTTTTGTTAACATGATGATTTACACAAAAGTTTTGGGTGAGATTTATATTACAGCGCTTGATCCGACAATTAGTTTTCTACACGAACCGGGAGAACGCCGATTTTCCCTAAGCTTGGATGTGGCAGAAATTTTTAAACCATTGTTAGGCGATCGCCTAATTTTCTCTCTGCTAAATAAGCGGCTAATCACAGAAAAGAGCTTTACAGAAGGACTTAATTATCTTCATTTAAAGCAGGAGGCATCACGACTTATTGCCAGTGAATTGGATACCCGGATGAAACAGACCATTATGCATAAGGAATTAAAACATTCTGTATCATATCAATATCTTATGCGATTGGAATGCTACAAACTTATTAAACACATTATAGGAGAAAAAGAATATACACCGTTTGTGATTTGGTGGTAAAGGTATAGGTGATTTCGTATGTACGTCATATTAGTTTATGACATTATGCAAGAAGAAAAAGGGCAACAAGTTTGGAGAAATGTTTTTAAGATTTCTAAAAGGTATTTACATCATATCCAAAATTCTGTATTTGAAGGAGATTTGACAGAGGCACAAATTCTATCTTTAAAAAATGAATTGAAACATTGGATTCGAGATGATAAAGATTCCGTATTACTTTTTAAAAGTCGTGACTCGAAATGGTTAAAAAAAGAATATTGGGGAAAGGAGGAGAATTTGACATCGGAATTCTTGTGAATTGTCGATGTGTATTAAGGTTGAATGACTGGGAGGTAGACAATAGCTTATTATAGCCGTTTAGAGAGGATTATTTATTATAGTTGCCTTAGTTAGTATATTATTTAAAGCCATAGACAGAAACATTTGATTGGTGGTCGTTACTAGTAATGTTGATGTTTATAAGATGACAGTAGAACCATACTGGAATTTAAAGCAGACCATTTTGACATTTCTCCTGTCGTGTTATTTCATGACAGTAGAACCATACTGGAATTTAAAGATGTCAATACGGTACTGGTCGATACAAACCGAGCGGATGACAGTAGAACCATACTGGAATTTAAAGTATTTCGCATGTCCGACCGGTCCGGCGTCGCGGTCACATGACAGTAGAACCATACTGGAATTTAAAGTCCGTCGTATAGTATTTGGTTGAATCCAATTCCGTCATGACAGTAGAACCATACTGGAATTTAAAGTATGTTCTGACGGTTCTAACATTCTTTTTACAATCATGACAGTAGAACCATACTGGAATTTAAAGGTATCCGAAAAGCCAGCTCAGGAGCACAAGCACCAGATGACAGTAGAACCATACTGGAATTTAAAGTGCGTTTTGACTTGAGTTCATCGTATTTTTTTGCTAATGACAGTAGAACCATACTGGAATTTAAAGTGGTCATTGCCATTGCTGATGGCGTTGTAAATGCAATATGACAGTAGAACCATACTGGAATTTAAAGTCACATAATCATAGCGGTAGTACCGGAACGGCTGATGACAGTAGAACCATACTGGAATTTAAAGGCGGTCAATACACCATTACCGATACAGCTATCACAGCATGACAGTAGAACCATACTGGAATTTAAAGTAGATAGTACGTTTCGCCCCGAAAAGTGACGATGTCCATGACAGTAGAACCATACTGGAATTTAAAGCCGTCACGGACAGTGGTATCCATACCGGCGTTATCAGATGACAGTAGAACCATACTGGAATTTAAAGTGACTTAGTACCTGTGAATGGTTCGGGTTCAATGGTATGACAGTAGAACCATACTGGAATTTAAAGGTTGTTGCAAGTGTCCCATGGCCGTCGTTGCGGATATGACAGTAGAACCATACTGGAATTTAAAGTTTCGTCAGTCCATAAATTTTTTTCGTAATAACCCATGACAGTAGAACCATACTGGAATTTAAAGTGGTTTATAACCTCCTGAATTTCAACTTTAATTGATGACAGTAGAACCATACTGGAATTTAAAGTCTGTATTTTTGTATATCTTTAGCACTGTATCACCATGACAGTAGAACCATACTGGAATTTAAAGATCAGCATATCATCTACATAGATATGACTGCCTGTGATGACAGTAGAACCATACTGGAATTTAAAGAAAGGAAACGAAATCACAATCGCAGCAAAAACAAGCATGACAGTAGAACCATACTGGAATTTAAAGATTCATGATTCAGGTCATTTAGATTGATATGACCTATGACAGTAGAACCATACTGGAATTTAAAGGATGGTAAACCTTTAAATACGCGCGGTTCATATATCATGACTTTATCCTTATCGCTTGCTTCAATATCAATACAAGTCTTTAAATACGCGCGGTTCATATATCATGACAGTAGAACCATACTGGAATTTAAAGCCCTTTTGATTTCAACAGCTTCTCCTTTTTCTTGTCATGACAGTAGAACCATACTGGAATTTAAAGTTATGCGCCCCAGTACCACCATTCGCGCCCCAGACATGACAGTAGAACCATACTGGAATTTAAAGTGGATAAGAGCACAAACCGAGGTGAGGTGATCCAAATGACAGTAGAACCATACTGGAATTTAAAGCAACATGTTCTCTATTTTCACTTCTCATCACCTACCATGACAGTAGAACCATACTGGAATTTAAAGTGGAGAGCTGATTTACCGGCCATCCAGGCAACCGAATGACAGTAGAACCATACTGGAATTTAAAGGCATTAGGAATAAGTCCGAAGAATACGCCCGCTTTAATGACAGTAGAACCATACTGGAATTTAAAGCAGGATAGCACTGAACAGACTGATGAAGTCCTTCTGATGACAGTAGAACCATACTGGAATTTAAAGGCACACCTGCCGGACTGAACCGTTCATCGTTGATTAATGACAGTAGAACCATACTGGAATTTAAAGTTGCAAGGATTACGCCGATATTGGTGAAGACGTACTGATGACAGTAGAACCATACTGGAATTTAAAGAAAATTGGGATCTTAATTCCTTTGGTGGCTGGGACCATGACAGTAGAACCATACTGGAATTTAAAGATGGGTATACAAGCCGCGCTGGGATACCGGTATGGAATGACAGTAGAACCATACTGGAATTTAAAGTCGCATCTTGCGATGAGGAAAAACCGTTTCCGTGTTATGACAGTAGAACCATACTGGAATTTAAAGTAGATTAGAACGGTATTTCCTCATTATCTGCTTCTTATGACAGTAGAACCATACTGGAATTTAAAGTAGGTTGTTATCTACGTCCCTAGACAAGTTGGAATAATGACAGTAGAACCATACTGGAATTTAAAGACTGAATGAGCCGTTTATTAAGACAGAACCAAAAAAATGACAGTAGAACCATACTGGAATTTAAAGAAAAAAAAGGAAAACTAGTATATAGGGCGCATATTATGACAGTAGAACCATACTGGAATTTAAAGTTTGATTCATTTGCAGCGGTAGAGTATTCTTTTATTATGACAGTAGAACCATACTGGAATTTAAAGGTATACAGGATTGCGAGATGCTGAAGGAAATAAGATATGACAGTAGAACCATACTGGAATTTAAAGCAGGATACATTTGCTGAACAATTGTATAAAGCCCGTATGACAGTAGAACCATACTGGAATTTAAAGTATGTTTGATCATGATACTGTATCGATGAAATCCATATGACAGTAGAACCATACTGGAATTTAAAGTCAGGCAGGGCATAATACCGTTTAACGGTCATGAGAATGACAGTAGAACCATACTGGAATTTAAAGTCCGGTATTTCACTAATCTCCGATAAAATATATGTTATGACAGTAGAACCATACTGGAATTTAAAGATTATATACCGGTAAAAGATAATACAATGACAGAAGATGACAGTAGAACCATACTGGAATTTAAAGGAAATTAATATTCCAGAACCGCCAGATTCAGTATGTATGACAGTAGAACCATACTGGAATTTAAAGGAGGACGTGTTTGACGATAGCAATTTTCTACTATCATATGACAGTAGAACCATACTGGAATTTAAAGTAGGTATTGCCGCTGGTGCATTGGAAACGGTCGAAATGACAGTAGAACCATACTGGAATTTAAAGCAGATGCAGCGACAAGTAAAACGACTGCCTTTTTGGATGACAGTAGAACCATACTGGAATTTAAAGCGGAATATTTGCTTCTTGTAATGGAAATTAGTTTCATGACAGTAGAACCATACTGGAATTTAAAGATAGCAGCTCCGCATCATGGTCCAGCAACATGTACATGACAGTAGAACCATACTGGAATTTAAAGGATACCCCGGCCGTCGTTACCTGCGCTATGCATCCATGACAGTAGAACCATACTGGAATTTAAAGACGGCGATATAGTTATTGCTACCGACGGAGGCCGTATGACAGTAGAACCATACTGGAATTTAAAGTCTATACCGCCTCCTATGTCGTGACGTCCTGTACAAATGACAGTAGAACCATACTGGAATTTAAAGGGAGCTCCGCGATGCGGTCGATATAGCCGTCGTACTATGACAGTAGAACCATACTGGAATTTAAAGTGATATGAAAATCATAGCAGTCTGCAAAATCACGTAATGACAGTAGAACCATACTGGAATTTAAAGTATATCTTGCTTTATCGATTTCTCGGCGGCATTCTATGACAGTAGAACCATACTGGAATTTAAAGTAAATAATGTTAATCATATTTAAACTGGGTTTTTAATGACAGTAGAACCATACTGGAATTTAAAGAGCGCCAAGAATTACCTCGTACTGGACAAGGCCAAATGACAGTAGAACCATACTGGAATTTAAAGATACTACTTCAATAGTTGCTTCCGTGATTCTTATTTATGACAGTAGAACCATACTGGAATTTAAAGCGATTTCACCCAATCGACGAGAAAATCCACCGCCTTATGACAGTAGAACCATACTGGAATTTAAAGAGTTTTGAAGTATTAGAAAACTTTGCTGATTTTTTATGACAGTAGAACCATACTGGAATTTAAAGTTTTTCTGTCTATATTGACTTTTTTAAGCTGCGCATATGACAGTAGAACCATACTGGAATTTAAAGCGCATAGCGGATTCACAATAGAAATTGCTAATGGATATGACAGTAGAACCATACTGGAATTTAAAGTCGTACTGCACGTGGCATTCCGTAGTCAGTTTGGCGATGACAGTAGAACCATACTGGAATTTAAAGCAATCACATCGGCATTTAACTTTTCCGCCGGTTAGATGACAGTAGAACCATACTGGAATTTAAAGACAGACGGTACGACGGATTATAACGCCGTGAGTGAATGACAGTAGAACCATACTGGAATTTAAAGATACCAGAACAGCCATAGCGATTACACCGGCGACTACATGACAGTAGAACCATACTGGAATTTAAAGGGCTTTCCGAACGTATGAAGAATCAGCGTTATGGCAGATGACAGTAGAACCATACTGGAATTTAAAGCTAAAACACTAAGTTACTTAGTAGTAAGATTTATTTATGACAGTAGAACCATACTGGAATTTAAAGTTGATTGGGTTTCCTGAATCGGGAGAATTCCCTGAATGACAGTAGAACCATACTGGAATTTAAAGTCTTATACATATGCCATTGATTACCCTAATATGGGCTTGATAGTAGTAAGCATCCGACAAAACCACGGCTGGAAATGGCAATATCCATTTGAGATAATATAGAAAATTAGAGGTTTCAGAGTTTTTAGAGGCAAGTCGAAAAAATCTAAATACATCTCAAGATGTGTTCTTATAGATACCCAAAAAGCTATCCAAAAAGCTATCCAAAAAGCTATCCAAAAAGCTATCCAAAAAGCTATCCAAAAAGCTATCCAAAAAGCTATCCAAAAAGCTGTTCAAGAGTATCGCTGGCAGATATGGACGGAATTGATCTGCGGATACTAGGGAAGCAGCATACCATCGTCTCGGTGCTTTCGGTGATCATGCCGGTTTGCATGCCTTATAATGGTAGACTGGGTGATAAAGATGTAGCATCTCATAACAAAAAGACCATGACATGAAGCGCAATACCACTTCGAGTCATGGCCTTTTTTATATATTTTCCTTTTGAAAACATGTTCGCATACACATTGAAATGTTGGCAGTGCTGCAATTATAAGGCAACTCAAATGGCTTCACCAAGGTGTCTAACACATCTTGGCGAAGCTTTTTTGTGCTCTCTATTCAGGACCGTGTAACGTTACAGTAACGCTACCGTAATGTACATAAGATAAGCTTAGATAAATAGATATAGATTAAGCATAGAAATATATATAGATTAGAGCAATGTACACGTACGGTCACGGGTACGACTATGACTATCAAATCAGCCGAATCAAAAACAGGAAAAAAAAGTAGAAATATAAATAATCTGTAAATTATGATGAAAACCGTGGCCATTCGGCTAAAAAAAGTGCCTTTTATATATAGAGGGGTAATTTCCCAGACAGACATAAAATACATTTTTTCAGGAGGACTAAACATGAAACGGCTGCAGTGGATCAAATTACGGTTGGATTTGTTTGACGATATGAAAATACAAGTATTGGAACAAATGCGGCAGAGTGATACGTTGATTCTCCTGTGGCTGAGGCTGCTCACATTAGCCGGGAAACTAGATGACGGCGGGTTGTTATATCTGACCAAGGACATGCCGCTGACAGCCAAAATCCTGGCTAAGCGCTATGGCAAGCAAGAGGCATTCATGGAAAAGGCCTTGGACTTGTATGAAAAGCTGGATCTCATGCGCCGAGATGAAGCGGGCATGATCCAGATTACCGATTGGGACGTGGACCAGGATACGGAACGGCTGAACCAGATCCGCGAAGCCAATCGTCGTCGTGTAGCAGAATACCGTAAACGGCAGAAGGAACAAAGTCAAGAAAATCCGGCTGAACAAACGCAATCAGACAGTGAAGGCGGACAAACTGATACAGAAACCGGTGAGACAGCGGTGGACACTGCTGGTGGACCGTCAGATGATAAATCAGCAGATGCCGAAACAGTATCATCGACTGAAGAAGACAGTGCAGGTGCTGCCAAACCGGCCCTGAACTGCCCGACTGTAAAATACTATGAACAGAAATTTGGCCTGTTGGCTAAAAATGCGGCTCAATACCTGGCAAAAGCGGAGGCATACTATGGCAAGGACCGGGTATGCCGCGTATTAGATACCATGCGTTCCCGCGGGATATCCAACATAAAATACCTGAAAAAAGCGTTGGAAAACGGAGGCGGGATAGTCGTAGAAAAGGAGAGTATCGATGAACGTCAAAGGAGATTTGATGAAGAATTTGATGAGTTGTTACGGAAAGCAGCCGAGTGCGATCGACCCAATTTGGACGAAGACACTCATGAAGCTGCTTCCTGATTCGTTGACTGTGCAGCAGGCCGAGACACTGACGAAGCGCATTGTCCTGAAATGCAAGTATTTCCCGTCCATCGCCGAAATCATGGAGGAATACTATCTGTACAGCAAAGAACTGCACAAAGGGAAGGTCCTGCAATTTCCTGAAGTAAGAAGGACCTATGACGGCCGCACCGCCAAAAAGCTCCATGCCATCAGCGAATTCGTCAAGAAAAATAAGAAATTCCCCAAGCAGTCAGTATCGCCAGACATCATAAAATTTGCCAGGTCCTTCTTCCCAGAAATGAGTGAAAAAACCATCCAACGCAACTGGCTCGAAATCGCCAACTGCCGTATGGAACGCACCCGCGAATTAAACGAAAACAGTCGCTACCGCACAGTAATGAAACTCTGCAGCGACGGAATAATAGAACTGTATGTACAATGGTAGAGCCTGGAGGTCCAGAAAACGCGATATACCGGGCACCTGCTTCTTCAGCACCATATTTTG
>Ga0163159_1000339_pt1 | contig 67254 bp, 61 predicted proteins | sample BioMet9_FD_108702 | JGI IMG/M metagenome (GOLD analysis project Ga0163159, IMG submission 108702) | Microbial communities from bioreactor (seeded with sewage sludge) at Lawrence Berkeley National Lab, California, USA - Biofuel... | ecosystem: Engineered > Bioreactor > Anaerobic > Unclassified ... | reverse complement strand
TGGATCTCGGACATTTTGACGTCGTAGCCCTTGCGCACGAGCCCTTCGGAAAGCAGCTTCGACGCCAGGATGGTGCCCTGGCCTCCGACTCCCACGAGAAGAATGCTTTTGGTATCGTTCATGGCTTATTCCTCCCTCGCTATTGCGCCGCGCGGACAGATCTGCGCGCAGACTTCGCAGCCGTTGCAGGAATCGCGGTCGATATAGACGCGGCCGTCGCGGTAGTTGACCGCCGGGCAGCCCGCCTTGAGACAAAGCTTGCACTTGATGCACTTGGCTTCGTCGACTTTGCACTTCATGTTCGCGCGCGCCTTGACGACGGATTTGATGAGCGCGCAGGGCTGCGTGGTGATGATGACGAAAGGCTCCGTCGAGTCGTGCCCGGCCTGGATGGCGTCTTTGGTGGCCTTGAGGTCGTAGGGGTCGATGAGTCTGATGTTGCTCTCCTCCACGCCGCAGGCCATGCAAAGCGCTTTCAGGTCGACCTGGTGCGTTTTGGCGCCCATCAGCGTGCGGCCCGTGCCGGGATTTTCCTGATGTCCGGTCATGGCCGTGATGCGGTTGTCGAGTATCACCACGACGATCGCGGCCTTGTTGACGACCACGTCGATGAGTCCGGTGATACCGGAGTGGAAGAAGGTGGAGTCGCCTATCACCGCGAAGACTTTTTCGCTGCGGCCGGCCTTCTGGACGGCTTTGTAGAAACCGGCGCCGTTAGAGACGCTGGCTCCCATGCAGATGGTGGAATCGAGCGCCGAGAGCGGCGGCACCATGCCGAGCGTGTAGCAGCCGATATCGCCGGTCACCACCACGTCTTTGTACTTGCCGATCTCGTAGAAGAAGCCGCGGTGCGTGCAGCCGGCGCAGAGCACCGGAGGACGAGGAGGAGCCTGTACGTCCGTCTTGTAGCCGCCCTTTTCGGCGATCTCAGGGAAGAAGGCGCGTCTCACGATCTCAGGCGTCAGTTCGTCTACCCAGGGGAGCTTTTCGCGGCCGACGCACTTGATGCCGAGCGTCTTGACGAAATCCTCGAGGTAGGGTTCGTTCTCTTCGATGACGTATAGCGTCTCCACGGAGGCGGCGAATTCGGCGATCTTCTTCGCCGGCAGCGGCCAGGTGAAGCCCAGCTTGAGATAAGAGGCTTCGTCGCCGAAGACTTCCTTCGCGTGGTTGTAGGAGATGCCGCTCGTGATGATGCCCACCTTGCCGGTGCCGCGCTCAACGCGGTTGAGCGGCGTCGTCTCGCTGAATTCCTTCATGGCGGCGATGCGCTCTTCCATAATGTACTTGCGTTTCTTGGCGGCGGCCGGGGCCATTACGAACTTGGCCGTATTCTTGACGTAGGGCTTGACCGCGACTTCCGCGCGCTCGCCGGGCTCGACGAGCCCCTTGCTGTGGCAGATGCGCGTCGTGACCCTGAAGAGCAGCGGCGTGTCGAACTTTTCGGAAATTTCGAAGGCCTTTTTGATGAAATCGTGGCACTCCTGGCTGTCGGACGGCTCCAGCATCGCGAGCTTGGCGTGCATGGCGTAGTAGCGATTGTCCTGCTCGTTCTGCGAACTGAACAGTCCGGGGTCGTCGGCGGTGACTATTACAAAACCGCCGTTGACACCCGTGTAGGCGTAGGTAAACATGGGGTCGGCGGCCACGTTGAGGCCCACGTGCTTCATAGCCGCGAGAGCTCTGGCCCCCGCCATCGACGCGCCTCCGGCCACCTCGACGGCAACCTTCTCATTGGGCGCCCACTCGGAATAGACCTCTTTGTAAGTCGCCAGGTTTTCCAGTATCTCCGTGGAAGGAGTGCCCGGATAGGCGGCCGCCACATGAAGCCCGGCTTCCCAGGCGCCGCGCGCGATCGCTTCATTTCCTGTCATGATCTTTTTCACTTGCGCAATCCCCTCTTTCAAAAAAAACCGGCTCCGGTCCTAAGCAGGCCAAAGCCGGTATATTAACCGTTCCAGTTTCAGTCCTTAGCTAATCTTTTTCGTGCACCGGATCGTCGTCCGTCATCACCCAAGCAGCCAAATCAAATCTGACCAGACCGCTGGCGATATACATAATCGCAATGGCGAGGAAACCCTTTTCGCGCAGCAGCGCGAAGCAGATCAGCACAAATCCGAATACGCCGTAAAGCCTGACCTTGCTGACGTTGCTCTTTTTAAGCTTCTTGGCGTTGCAGTAGGAGACGTTGCTAACCATCAGCATGCCAACCGCTACCATCACTGAGATGGCGACCAGCGAAGTCAGAGGCGCGCCGGCGATCACAAAGGAGGCCAGCGTCAGTCCGCCCGCCGGGATCGGCAGCCCCTGGAAGGGACCGGCCGGCACGTGCGTAACGTTGAAGCGGGCCAGACGGAGCGCTCCGCAGAGAGCAAAGAACGAGGCGGCCAGAACTCCCGGCACGCCGCCGTCAACATCGATATAGGCAACGTACATAAGAAACGCAGGCGCCACGCCGAAACTCACAACATCCGCCAGGCTGTCCAGCTCTTCGCCGAAAGAGGTGCCGCCGCCGAGGCTGCGGGCCACTCTGCCGTCCATAAAATCAAAGAATACCGCGAAGAAAATCAGCACCGCGGCCGGAATCAGCAGTCCGCGATAAGTCATGATCATCGAGGAGACGCCGCAGAAGATGCTGCCGCTCGTGATCATGTTCGGAATTATCTGACTGACGGGTATGTTTCTGACCCTGCGATCGCGTTTTCTCATGCTTTTACCACTCCAATCACCGTTTCGCCGGCTTTTACCATATCTCCGATTTTTACCGACGGGACGATTCCTGCCGGTAAATATACGTCTACTTTCGATCCAAGCTTAATCATACCATAACGGGCGCCTCTGTCTATAGTATCTCCCTTATGTACCCGGCAGACTATGCGGCGCGCCATGATGCCTGCTATCTGCACGAGCACAAAGCGTCCGAATTCAGAACTGGCCCCAACATAGAAGCGTTCGTTGATCTCCGAAGCCTTGGGCGCGATGGCAAACCATTTCTTGCCAGGCACATAATTTAGGTATTCTATCGTACCCTTGACCGGGAAGCGGTTTACATGAACGTCGAAGCCGCTCATAAAGATGCCGATCTTCATCGCTTTACCCGTATATTCGTGCTCCGCTTCAAAAATTTCCACGACCTTGCCGTCGGCCGGGCTGACGAAACCCTCAGGAGCAGCCGGAACGCGGTCGGGGTCGCGGAAAAACCAGAAGACAAACGCAAGCGGAACCGCCAGCGCGGCGGAGATGAACGGAGAGATGAGCCAGCCTCCCGCAATCATAAACGACAGACAGCCTATCGTCGGCCATGCTTCGCGCGCCAGTTTCATTTACTGTTCGTCTCCCTCGCTGCCGCCGGAAACGCTGCCGTCTCCGCTGTTTTCTGTCAGATCCTCTTCGTCGAACAGCTTCGCTTCCTCGACCACAGGCGCCGCCTTTTCCTCGGGCGCAGGCTTTTCGGCCGTATGCTCGTCAGGAATTGCTTCGCCGTCTTCATCGCGCACGATGCTGACGTCGGCGATCGTATCCCCTTCATCCAGACGCTTCACCGTGTAGCCGGTAGCGGAACGGCTCAGCGTCGAAATGTCTTTGGTCGGAATGCGGATCATGCTGCCCTTGCTGGTGATGACCACCAGCTCCTCGTCATCGGCCACGCCCCAGGCGCCCACCAGCTTGCCTGTTTTGGGCCCCAGCGTCATGGCGCGGACGCCGTAGCCGCCGCGGTGGTGCTGCGTGAACTGATCGTATTTCGTGCGCTTGCCGATGCCGCGTTCGCTGATGAAGAAGACCTGGCGGCCTTCCGTGACCACGTCGCAGCCGACCACCGTGTCGCCTTCGTCGAGCTTGATGCCGCGCACGCCCTGAGCCTGGCGGCCCAGCGGACGGAATTCCTCTTCCGCGACGCGCAGAGTCTGTCCCATCGCCGTGGTGAACAGCAGTTCGTCGCGGCCGCTGGTGACGCGGACGCGCGCAATGTTGTCGTCGTCCGCGAGCGTCAGCACGCGGCGTCCGGCCCTCGTGAGGCCTTCGAGCTCCTCCACGGGCAGACGCTTGGCGGTGCCGTTGCAGGTGATGAAGAACACATACCTGGCGTTGTCGAGATTGCTGTCTTTAATGGCCATCACGCGCTCGCCCTTGTCCATCGTGATGAGCGTGCCGACCAGCTTGCCCTTGCCCGTCTTGGGCTCGGGGATCATAAAGCCGCGGATGCCGAACACGCGGCCCTTGTTGGTGAACAGATAAAGAGTCCTGTGCGTGTTCGTGATGGAGAGGATGGAGATCTCGTCCTCCGCCTTGGTCTTGACGCCGTGCACGCCCTTGCCGCCGCGCGACTGCACGCGGTAGTCCTGGAGCGGCATGCGGCGGATATAGCCGTCGCGGCTCAGAGCCACCACGATGTCCTCTTCGGGGATCAGGTCCTCGTCGGCGACTTCGTCGGCTGCGTCTTCTATGTCCGTGCGGCGCTTGTCTGCGTACTGACGGCGCACTTCAAGCAGCTCGTCCTTGACGACGGAATCCAGCACCGCGCGGCTGGCCAGAATGCTGCGGTAGCGTTCGATGTCCATCAGCAGCTGCTTCATTTCCAGGTCGAGCTTTTCGCGTTCGAGTCCGGTCAGTCTCTGCAGCCTCATGTCGAGGATGGCCTGAGCCTGCAGTTCCGAGAAGCCCAGCTGCGCGACCAGCGCGTTGCGCGCTTCGATCGCGTTGCCGGATCCGCGGATGATCTTGATGACTTCTTCGATCAAATCGAGCGCGCGCAGCAGGCCTTCCACGATGTGAGCACGTTCCTCCGCCTTGCGGAGGCGGTATTCAGTGCGTCTGCGCACCACTTCGCGGCGGTGGTCGAGGAAGATGCTGACCATATCCTTAAGCGGCAGTTCTCTTGTCTCGCCGTTGACAATGGCGAGGTTGATGACGCCGAAGGTCGTCTGCAGCTGAGTGCGCGTGTAGAGCTGTCTCAGCACCAGGTTCGGGTCCGCGTCGCGCTGCAGATCCACCACGATGCGCATGCCCTCGCGGTCAGACTCGTCGCGCAGATCGGAGACTCCGTCGATGATGCCGGTCTGCACGCCTTTGGCGATCGTTTCTATAAACGTGGTCTTGTTGACCATATATGGGATTTCGGTAATGATGATATTCTGCTTGCCCTTGCGGCCGTCTTCGATCTCAACGCGCCCGCGCACGATCAGCCTGCCGCGGCCCGTACGATAGGCGTCGATGATGCCCTCGCGGCCGAGGATGATGCCGCCGGTCGGGAAATCCGGCCCCGGCATCAGCTTCATAAGCTCGCCCAGCTCGGTATCGGGATTATCCAGCAGCGCGCAGCAGACGTCCACCGCTTCGCCGAGGTTGTGAGGCGGCATGTTGGTCGCCATGCCTACGGCGATGCCGGTGCTGCCGTTGACCAGCAGGTTGGGTATTCTGGACGGAAGCACGGTCGGTTCTTTGAGCGATTCGTCAAAGTTCGGCTGCCAGTCCACCGTCTCTTCGTCGATGTCCTGAAGCATCTCTTCACCCAGCGAGTGGAGGCGGGCCTCCGTGTAACGCATGGCTGCGGGCGGGTCGCCGTCGACCGAGCCGAAGTTGCCCTGGCCGTCGACGAGCGGATATCTCATGTTGAAGTCCTGCGACAGTCTCGCCATCGTGTCGTAAATAGATGAATCGCCGTGCGGGTGATACTTGCCCATTGTGTCTCCGACGATACGGGCGGACTTTTTGAAAGCCTGATTGTGGCGTACGCCAAGTTCCAGCATATCGAAAAGCACGCGGCGCTGGACAGGCTTCAGTCCGTCGCGGGCGTCGGGCAGGGCGCGGCCCACGATAACGCTCATGGCGTAATTCAGATAACTGGTCTTTATCTCCTCTTCCAGCGGGAGCGGCATCACCTTTCCTATTTCGAAAAGGTTTGCCTGGTTGTCTTTATGGTCCATTTCAAAACCTCCGAACCTGTTTTACCGAATGAAAGCGACGGTAAACACCGCCGCTCTCCGGGAAATACCTTTATATTGTACCACATGCGGCATGATGTTTCACCATTTATTGACGTGCAGACAACCCGCGTCGAGGCCGGAATGAGGGTCCTTCGTCTCCGACGGCCAGCCGACCGCCGCGATGCCCAGCACCGCGACCGAATCCGGCGCGCCAAGCGCAGCCCTGATCCTGGCCTCCAGTTCATCGGCGCCGTGTCTGACGCCAAGCCACACGGAACCCAGCGACAAGGCCTCTGCCGCCAGCAGCAGGTTCTCCATGGCTGCGGAGCAGTCATCTTCCCACCAGTCGAGCGTTTTATCGCCGCGCTCTGTTTCGCCGCAGACCACCACGGCCAGAGGCGCCGTTTTCAGCATTCCTGCGTAGGGATGCAGCTCCGACAGTTCATCGAGCACTGCGCGTTCGTCCACTACGATAAAATGCCAGGGACGGCGATTGCCGGCGCTGGGCGCCGCACAGGCGCACTCAAGCAGCAGCGATACGATTTTGCGGTCCACAGGCCGCTCTGCGTCGAAGCACCTGATGCTCCTGCGCGCCAGGATCGTTGAGATCGCCTGGTTGGTCATCTGTCTCTGGTTTTATTCAGCCGCGTCGCCGTTCAGAAGCTTGATTGGATCGATGGGGCGGTCAAGCACCGGGGAAGACAGCACTATCGCCGTGGTCGTCATGCCGCAGACGCCCATCTGGCTGATAACGTCTTCGAGATGCCCGACGGACGAGACTACGACTTTGAGGATCACGCCGTCGCTGCCCGTAAGATGATGGCATTCCAGAACTTCCGGAATGGATTTGGCCAGTTCGTCGGCCTGGGGCAGATGCGAAACGGAGATGGAAAGCCTGATGTAGGCCATGATCGGATAACCAACTCTGGCATGGTCCACCACCGCCCTGTAGCCAAGAATGATGCCGGCTTCTTCCATGCGGCGGACACGCTCGGCCACGGCCGGCGAAGAAAGTCCGACCCGGCGTCCCAGTTCGTTGAAAGAGATGCGTCCGTCCTCCTGAAGTATTCTCAAAATCTGTCTGCCGATATCGTCGAGCAGCTTGCTGTTGAGCATAAATTATTCCCCCAATCTCTTGCTAAAAATAACTTTTCCGCAAAACAATAGGCTTATTTTAAAGCATAACCTCAATTTTTGGAAGAGGAATAATCTGTTTTACTTGTTCTTTCTTCCTAAAGCGCGGACCACGGCCCAGGCGGCGGGCATCGAGTGGAGGCAGGGGACTCCGGCCATAGACGCGCTGTGTCTTATCTCCGCGCCCTCGCTGATGTGCCGTTCGTTGCCGCCGGGGATGTTGAGCACCATATCCCATTCGCCGGCGCGGAGCTTTTTGACGATCTGCTCAATCGGAACCGTCTCAGCCTCAATGCCCCATTTTTTCAGGTATGCCGCCGTACCGGAAGTCGCGTCGACTTTCCAGCCGATCGAGATGAACTGCGAGGCAACCGGCATTGATTCGGATTTTTCCGAGTCGGCCACGCTCATCAGGATGCGGCCCTTTTCAGGCGGCGTCCAGCCGGCTCCGCGCAGGCCGTCCATCAGCGCGTCGGCCAGATTCGTGGAGATGCCGAGGCTTTCGCCGGTGGACATCATCCTCGGTCCCAGCTTGGGATCGATGCCGGGCAGCTTGTCGTTTGAGAAGACGGGAACCTTGACGCCCCATTTCTCTCCCTGGCGGTAGATGCCAAGCCCGTATTTCATCTCGCGCAGTTTCTCGCCGAGAGCCAAACCTACTGCGATATCAACCATCGGCACGCCGGAGATCTTGCTCGCGATCGGCACGGTGCGGCTGGCGCGTGGGTTTGCCTCGATGATCCAGAACTGGCCGTCGCGCAGCACAAATTGGATGTTCATAAGCCCGTGGACTCCCAGCTCTTTTGAGAGCATGGTGACAAATTTGAGGACTTCGTTCTGCTGAACGTCTGTGAGCGTAAAGCTCGGGAAGACGGCGATGGAGTCGCCGGAGTGGATGCCGGACGGGTCGATGTGCTCGAAGATGCCAGGTATCAGCACGTCCTCTCCGTCGCAGAGGGCGTCGCATTCGAACTCTTTGCCGGCCAGGAACTTGTCGACCATCACCTTCTGCCCCGGCACGGCCGCAAAGGCCTCGCCGAGCACGTCGGTAAGCTGCTGCTCGTTGTAGACGACCTTCATGGCCACGCCGCCGATCACGAAGCTCGGACGCACCATGAGCGGGTAGCCAAGTTTGCGCGCGATCTCCTGAGCCTCTGCGAGAGAGGCCACGTCCACGCCCTCCGGTTCCGCGATATGCAACTTGGCCAGCAGCCGCGAGAAACGGCCGCGGTCCTCGGCCGCGTCAATGACGTTGGCGTCGGGGCCGAAAAGCCTGACTCCGCGGTCGGCAAGATCAAGCCCCAGCCTCAGGGAAGTCTGGCCGCCGAAGCAGGCGAAGACGCCGCGGGCCTTCTCGCGTTCCAGGACCGGCATGGCGTCGTCGGCGGTAAGCGGCTCCAGATAAAGGGCGTCTGAGATGTCGTGGTCTGTGCTGACCGTCTCGGGGTTCACGTTCATCATAATGGCGCGCACGCCGCGGCGGCGCAGCGCCTCCACAGCCTTGACGCAGCAGTAGTCGAACTCCACGCCCTGCGCGATCCTGATGGCGCCGGAGCCGATCACCACGATACCGCCCTCGGCCGGCTGCCAGGGATCGTCCGACACCCCGTAAGCGGCGTAATAGTAGCCGGAACCGGAAGGGAACTCGCCTGCGCAGCCGTCCACCTCGCGATAGCCGGTACCGCAGTGTTCCTCGGCCAGTTTGGCCCTGACCGTGTCGTCGTTGATGCCGCAGCAGGCGGCAATGCGTTCTATTGTAAAACCCTTGAGCCGCGCGGAGAGCACGTTGCCGTTGACGGCTCCGTCTTCTTCAAGATATTTCTCTGCCAGCTGGATATCGTTGAGCTGTTCGATAAAGTATTTCCTGATGTGGGTGCGCTTGACCATTTCGTCGACCGTTACGGAACTGCGGCGCAGAAGTTCGCTGATGGCCTCGAGGCGCAGGTTCGTGGGCCCGTTGATCTGATCCCAGAGCTTGCGCGTCTCCCACTTTCTCATGCGTCTGTCAGGCAGGGTGCGGCCCCGTTCAAGCGAACGGCAGGCCTTGACGAGCGCCTGGGCGAAGTTGGCGCCGATGGCAAGAACTTCTCCGGTGGCTTTCATTCTCGGCCCCAGCGAGGGGTCCGCCTGCGGGAAGGTGTCGAACGGCCAGGACGGCACCTTGACCGCCACATAGTCGAGAGCCGGTTCCGAAAGAGCGCTGCCGGCGCCGGTGACCGGGTTCGCCATCTCCGTGAGCGTCAGACCGAGAGCAATTTTGGCGGCCATGCGCGCGATCGGATAGCCGGTCGCTTTGCTGGCCAGCGCGCTGGAACGGCTCGCGCGCGGATTGACCTCGATGACGTTGTATTTGGAACCGTCGGGCGCCAGCGCGAACTGAACGTTGCAGGCTCCGCGGATGTCAAGCACGTCGACGATCTTCAGCGCGGCCGTGCGCAGCATCTGCCACTCTTTGTCGGTGAGCGTCAGCACCGGCGAGCAGACGATCGAATCTCCGGTATGGACGCCCATGGGGTCGATATTCTCCATGCCGCAGACGGCCAGCGAGTTGCCCTCCGCGTCGCGCACTACCTCTATTTCAAACTCGTGCCAGCCTTCCAGGTAACACTCGATGAGCGCGCGACCTACCGGCGAAGCGGACAGAGCGTCTTCGACCTGCACCACGAAATCTTCTATGTGGTAGATGACCGAGTTGCCGGTGCCGCCCAGCGTAAAATCGGGACGCAGGATCAGCGGCAGCGGATGGTTGGCCGCGAATTCCTGGGCAGAAGCGACAGACGAGATGCCGCAGCTTGCGATGATGGGCTGCTTCGCGTCCAGCATGGCCTTCCTGAACGGCTCGCGCGCCTCTGCCCTCGTGATGGCCTCTGGCTGGGTGCCGAGCACGCGGCAGTTGTACTTCTTCCAGACGCCGCTCTTGTCGCACTCCATGCAGAGGTTGAGCCCCGTCTGCCCACCCAGCGTCGCCACTACCCCGTCTGGGTGATACTCAGCCAGGATCTGCTCCACCACGTCGGCCGTCAGCGGCCTGATGCAGACCACGTCCGCCACCGATTCGTCCGTCTGGATGGTGGCTGGGTTGCTGTTCAGCAGCACCACGCGGCAGCCTTCCTCTTTCAGAGCGCGGCAGGCCTGAGTGCCTGCATAATCAAACTCCGCGGCCTGGCCGATGCGGATGGGGCCGGAACCCAGCACTAAAACCGTCTTTATATTGGGATCTTTCATCAGTTGTTCTCCTTCAGTTCGCGCAGATGCGAGACAAAATTATCAAAGACATAACCGGCGTCCTCCGGTCCCGGCGAAGCCTCCGGGTGGAACTGCACGCTTTGCGCGTCGTACCCCTTGTGCGTCAGCCCTTCTATGGTGCCGTCGCCCAGGTGCTTGTAGGCTATTTCCAGCCCTGTGCCGGCAAGAGTCGCCGCGTCCACCGCGTACTGGTGGTTCTGGCTCGTGAGCAGCCCGCGTCCTGTGGCCGTCTCCAGCACCGGCTGGTTGACGCCGCGGTGGCCGAAAGCGAGCTTGAGCGTGCTGGCGCCGCAGGCGCGTCCCAGCAGCTGATTGCCGAGACAGACGCCCAGCAGCGGCTTTTTGCCGAGCAGCTTTCTGATCTCGCCGACCTCAAAATCCAGCACGGCAGGGTCTCCGGGGCCGTTGCTGAGCAGAATGCCGTCGACTCCGGCCGCCAGCACGTCCTCGGCCTTTGTGAGGTTCGGGAAACGCAGCACCCGGCAGCCGCGGTCCGTGAAGCTGCGGATAATATTCTCCTTGACGCCGTAATCCAGCAGCCCGATCGTGACGCCGCCTTCGCCGTAAGTCTCAACCTGCTTGCAGGAGACTGTCGTCACCATATCGCGAGGCAGCTCCGCCATCTGCGGCTTCACCGGCTTCGTATCGAGGCGGCCCATGATGGAACCGAAATTTCTGACTTTAAGTATCAGCTGTCTCGTGTCTATGCCCTCTACCAGAGGCACGCCTTTTTCCAGCAGCCATGAACTCAGCTTCTCAAAACGTCCATTTTTCGTCTCGTCGAGCCTCGTCACCAAAGCGGCCGTCAGCCACGGACGTCGGCCTTCGAGCCTCTCCGTATCGACGCCGTATATTCCTATGGGCGGGAAGGCGAACACTACCATCTGTCCGCAGTACGAAGGGTCCGTCAGGGTCTGGGGATAGCCGCAGGAAGCGGTCGTGAAGACGACCTCGCCTTCGGCCGGTTTTGCCAGCTCCCCGGTCCCCTGCCAGACGCTGCCGTCGGCGAGGGTCAAATAAACGTTTTTTTTCATTTAAGCTACAGCTCCCTGTTTTTGAACGGCCTCAAAAATAAACCTGAAACTCTGTTTTGTTTATTTAACAATTTTATCGGCCGTTCAGAGTTGAAAGTATTATAACGACGCCGGAGAATAAGTCAAGAGCTAAATTCCATCTTTTGGCAATCGGTTGCATAAAATATATTTTTGACGGACGATTTTCTGCGCCGACAGGAAAACTGACGCAGAAATGGAATATAATCTCTGCGGGGTGAACGGATTGGAACACAGTTTTCCGCCGCTGGTCGGCGACGAATGCAGGGTCTTGATACTCGGTTCTCTGCCGGGGATAAAATCTCTGGAGGCGCAGCAATACTACGCGCATCCGCAGAACAGGTTCTGGCGGCTGATGTTCGGAATACTGGGCGCAGAATTTTCTGATGATTACGAAAAGAGGAAGGCACTGCTGCTGGAACACCATATCGCGCTCTGGGACGTGGTGAAATGCGCAGACCGTGAGGGTAGCCTCGACGGCAATATCAGAAACCAGACGCCGAACGAGATCCCCAGGCTGCTGGAGGAACACCCCAAAATCAGACTGATTCTCTTCAACGGAGCTTTTGCCTTCAACAACTATAAAAAATATTTCGGCATACCGGCACTGCCGTATAAAAAACTGCTCTCCACCAGCCCCGCCTGCGCGGGCAGGGACCAGGCGCGGCTTCAGATGTGGAAGGACGCGCTCGCGGAAATAATCAGCAGATAAAAAACAAAACGCGGCGAAAAACTCGCCGCGTTTTGTTAATCTCAATTCTTCAGTATTTCTATTCGTACTTCAAAGCGTCGATCGGGTTTAAGAGCGAGGCCTTGGCGGCCGGGTAGTAGCCGAACCCAACTCCCACCAGCGCCGAGAATACGAACGCAAGCAGAATCGACGATACTTTGAAGATCGGCGGCGCCTCGGTGAAGGTCGCGAGGCCGTAGCCGGCCGCAATTCCCAGCAAAATGCCGAGGATGCCTCCTATCATGGAGAGGATCGTGGCCTCGATAAGGAACTGGGCGCGGATGTCGCCGGACTTGGCGCCGACCGCCATCCTGATGCCTATCTCCCTCGTGCGCTCCGTAACGGAGACGAGCATGATGTTCATAATGCCGATGCCTCCGACTACCAGCGAAATAACGGCGATAGAGGCCAAGAGCATGGACATGATGTTGGTAGTCTTCTTGCGCGCCTCCAGCATCTGGCTCACGTTGCGGACCGAGAAGTCGTCGGCTTGCCCTGCCCTGATCTTGTGGCGTTCGCGCAGCAGAGCCTCCGTCTCATTCTGGATGTAGTTCAGCGCGTTCATGGAGACACCCTTGATGAAGATGTTGCCGATGCGTCCCGCCGTGGTCCAGCGCACGAGTCGCTTCTGCGCGGCCGTGAGCGGCACCAGCACGATGTCGTCCTGATCGCTGCCCATCTGCGACTGGCCTTTTTCCGCAAAGATGCCGACGATCTGGAACGGAATCTTGTTGATGCGCAGCATCTTGCCGAGCGGATTTTCGCCGTTGAACATCTTGGTGGCGATCGTCTGCCCGATCACGCAGACCTTGGTGCTCTGACGCACGTCGCTGTCGCTGATGTCGCGTCCGCGGGAGATTTCTCGGTCCTGCACGTAGGTGTAGGACGAGGTGCTGCCGACCACGCTGGTGCTCCAGTTCGTGTTGCCGTAGATGAGCGTCACGGAGGTGTTGACCATCGGCGCCACCGCGTCGATGCCGGAGACCTGCTGCTCGATGGCCAGCGCGTCGTCGTAGGTCAGGTAGCGCTGCGTGGTGGAGGTGGACATGGCGGCGCGGTCCGGGAAGACCATGATGAAGTTGCTGCCGAACGACGATATCTGTTCGTCAATGCTCTTGTTGGCCCCGGCTCCCACTGCGAAGGCCGCGATCACGGCCCCGACACCGATGATAATGCCGAGCGCCGTCAGCATGGAGCGGGTCTTGTTTCTGCGGAGGGCGCGCACTGCGGTCCTCGTTATTTCAAGCATCGAAATCATGCGTAAGCCCTCCTTTTTTCATTGATAACGTCGTCCATAATGACGCCGTCGCGAAAGTGCAGGATGCGCTTCGCGTAAGCGGCCACGTCCGGCTCGTGCGTAACGAGGATGATGGTGATGCCCTCGTCGGCGTTGAGTTTGCAGAAGAGCGACATGATCTCGTCGCTCGTCTTGGAGTCGAGGTTGCCTGTCGGTTCGTCTGCCATCAGAATGGGCGCCCTGTTGACGATGCCGCGCGCGATTGCCACGCGCTGCTGTTGTCCGCCCGAGAGCTGCGAAGGCTCGTGGTCCATGCGATCCTCAAGGCCCATCTCGACGAGGGCTTTCTTCGCGCGTTCATGCCTCTCCGCGCGTGAGGCGCCGGCGTAGAGCATCGGCAGCTCAACGTTCTCCAGCGCCGAGGTCTTCTGGAGCAGGTTGAACCCCTGGAAGACGAAACCGATGGTGCTGTTGCGGATCTCTGCCAGTTCGTCGCCGTCAAGGTCCTCGACGTTCTGCCCGTTCAGCAGATAAGCGCCGGAGGTGGGCTTGTCGAGGCAGCCGAGGATGTTCATGGTCGTGGACTTGCCGGAGCCTGACGGCCCCATCATCGCCACGAACTCGCCCTTTTCCACCGAAAGGTTGACTCCGTGCAGGATCTCCACGTCTTCGCCGCCGAGGCTGAAACTTTTGTGAACGTCTTTCAGCTCAACGAAGGCCATGTTTTACTTGTCCCCCTGCACATCGATGCCGGTGATGACGCGGTCTCCCTCTTTGACTCCCGTAAGGACCTCTGTGCTGCTGCCGTCGGTGATGCCCTTTCTGACTTCCACCTTGACCGGCTGCTGTTTCTTGTCAAGTTCGTAAACGGCCGGTTTGGTGACCGCCGCGATCGTCTGTTTGGGACCGCCGGGGCCGGGGCCGCCTGTGTCCTTGGTCTGATCGGCAGTGACGGGCTTGAAGCGGAAGGCGCTGTTCGGCACTACCAGCACGCCCTTGTGTTCCTGCACGAGGATGGAGACGTTGGCCGTCATGCCGGGCATCAGCAGCTTTTTGTCGTTGTTGAACTTTACCACCGCCGTGTAGGTGACGACATTGTTAGAGGTCGTCGGAGAGAGGCGCACCTGCGTGACCTTGCCCTTGAACGTCATGTTCGTGAAGGTATCGACTGTGAACTCCGCCGTCTGCCCCACCTTGACGCTGCCGATGTCGGCCTCGTCCACATTGACCTCGACCTGCATGTCGCGGAGGTCCTGGGCGATTTGGGCGATGCTCGGCGTCTGGTAGCTGGCCGCCACAGTCTGTCCTTCGTCGACGCTCTTGGCCACTACGATGCCGTCGACCGGCGAATAAATTTTAGTGTAGTTGAGGCTGATCTGAGACTTCTGCAGAGCGGCCGCATACTGAGCCACCTTGGCCCTAGCCGCGGCCACGTTGGCGGCGGCGGAGGCGTAGCTGGCCTGGTCGTCGTCCACCGTGGACTTGGCGATGAGGTCTTTGCGGGACAGCTCCAGCGAACGGTTCAGCGTCTTCCTGGCGTTCACAAGCAGCGCCTGGTAATTTGCTAGGTCAGCCCTGGCCGAGGCCAAATTTGCAGTCCCCTGGCTCACATCGGCTACCTGCGTGGCGGAGTCGATCTCCGCGATCAGCTGACCCTTCTTGACCACGCTGTTGTAATCTATGTAGAGCTTGGTGATCTTGCCGGAGATCTGGGTGCCGACGTCGACCGTCTTGACCGCGCTGGTGGTGCCGGTGGCCTGAATGACGGAGCGCAGATCCGTGCGCACGACTTCCGTGGTCTTGTAGCGGATCACGTCCTTGCTGGAGCCGAAATACTTATAGGCTCCGAACCCTGCGCCGGCCAGTACGATCAGCAGCACTACCAGCCGGATGACGATCTTTGACATGTTCTTGTTCTTCATTTTGCTTCCAGACCTCCCATTGCTCTTTCCAGGTTGAGCCTCGCCGTCTTGCAGTTATAGAGGGAGGTCACCGTGTTAGACTGGGCCGTGGCATAGCCTTCGACCGCGTCGGAAATTTCCAGATTGTCGCCCACGCCGGCCTTGTATCTGCCGAGCGCCAGGTCAAGCGTGGCTTTGGCGCTGCGCTCCGCCTTCTGCGAGGCTGTGAGCGATTCGTTGGCTTCCAGCAGCGACTGCCAGGCTTTGCGCACTTCCAGCATCACCGAGTTGCTGAGGCTGTCGAGCTTGGCCTGAGCCGCCTTGAGATCGGCAGAGGCGCCCGCCACCTTGCTCTTTGTGAGACCTCCGTCCAGCAGCGGCACGTTTAGCGAAAGCTTGGCGTTCCAGCCGTTGTCTTCAAAGGCCGACGAATTTCCCACCGTATAGCCGGCCCCGGCGCTCAAATCAGGCGTCAGACCCTTTTTCTGAAGTTCCAGGTTGGTCTTCGCGTAGTCGACGCGCTGCTGCTGTGCAGCCAGTTCGGGCCTGCTGGCGATGGCCCTCTGCACGGCCGTGTCCTGGGAGATGCCCCAGGCCTGATAGCCGAGCGCATCCTGTACGCCGTCGATGGCAAGCATCGGGGCGCCCATCGCGGAGGCCAGCGTCGCCTTATTCTGCGCTATCGAAGAGGAGGCCTGGACCAGCGTGAGCTTTGAAGTCGCCAGATCCGACTCTGCCTTGGTCACTTCGATCTTGGCCTTGGTGCCGACCTTGTAATAGGACTTCGCCCAATCGAGCCTTTTAACGTAGTTGTCGTAGCGTGTTTTGGCCACCGCATACTGACGCACCGCGTCGTTGAGGCCGTAGTAGGCGGTCTTTACATTGGCGATGACGGTGTCGCGCATCTCCATATAATCCGATGAAGCGGCTTCCGTGTTCTGCTTGGCGCCTTTGACCTTGAGATTTCTTTTGCCCCAGTCGTAGATCGACTGGCTCAGCGAAACGCCGGTGTTGTAACTGCCGGAGTTGTCGGAGTACTCGCTGTCGCCGCGCGTATAAGAACTTCCGGCGCTGGCCTGCAGGTTGCCGTCAGCCGCGTTCTGACCTATGGTCGCGCGCGCAGATTCCACCTGCGCGGCCGAACCGGCCAGATCAGGATGGCTGGCGATAGCCGCCGCGATACACTCGCCGAGCGTCAGCTGCGCCGCCTGCGCCGAGCCTGCGAACAGCATCAGCGCCATTGCAATAATGCAAATTTTTTTCAATTTCCTCCACCTCTCATTCGGCTGAAAGAGTCGCCGGCAGCGTGACGGTAAACACGCTTCCGCTGCCTTCTCTGCTTTCAGCTTTGATGCTGCCGTGATGGGCCTCCACGATCGCCTTGACGATCGCGAGCCCGATCCCAATGCCGCCGCTCGCGCGGGCGCGCGATTTATCAGTGCGGTAAAAACGTTCGAATATATAGGGCAGATCCTTCTCGGAAATGCCGATGCCGCTGTCCGCGACTGTGATCTTGATTCCCGACGCTTCCTTCGCGAGCGAAAGTTTCACGGTGCCGCCGGAATCCGTGTACCTCATGGCGTTGGAAAGAAGATTCTCCACTACCTGCCTGATCTTCGCCGTATCCACGACTGCAGATACATTTGCATCTATTTCCCTGGTAAGTTTTACGGACTTGTTGGCGTAGAGCGGGTCGAACGTGAGCGCCGTCTTCTCCAGCAGATCCGAAAGGTTGACCGTGGAGAGCACCAGGCTGTCCGCCTTTTCAAGCGTGGTCAGCTTCTCCACCTCGGAGATCAGCAGCGAAAGCCGGTCGACTTCGCTCACGGTCAGCCTGATCCTCTCAGGCGTAGGCTCCCAGACCTGGTCCTCGAACGCCTCCAGGTGCGACTTGACCACCGTCACAGGGTTGCGCAGCTCGTGCGCAATGTCGCTCATCAGCCGCTTGCGCAGGTTTTCCTGTTCTTCCAGCTCCAGTCCGAGTTTGTCCATGCTGTCAATGAGCGTCTGTATCTCCGTGATGTCGGAACTGACTCTGTCGTCCATTTTGTACCTGCCGCGGCTGATCAGATAGGCGCGCTTGGCCGCCATCAGCACCGGGCGGGAGATCCTGTTGGCCATAAAGAAGGCTATCAGCACTGCGATAATCAGCATAAAACCGACGGACCAGAGCATGCTGCGTATAAAATTATGCAGAAAGAAGCCCTCGCGGCTGTCCCTGAACGGCAGACAGCGGAACTGGATCGCGCCGACCCTGCGCCCGTTGGCCGTGATATCCTCGCTGTGCACTAAAAAATTTGGCGGCGTGTCGGGCCTTTTTTCTTCAAATTCAGGTTTATCCTGTCCGCGCTTTTCGGACGGACGCCTGATCTTAAACTCCCTGACCAGCTGTCCTCTCTCATCGAAGACGGAGATGGAAACGATCGGCCAGCGCATAAACTCGTTTCTCGGCTCAGAGGCCCTCAGGGCATCCCACGAGCCGGCCCTGACGTAATTTTCTCCGATCACAGAAGCTATGTCTTTCTGGTCTTCCAGCAGCTTTTCCTCGGCAAACGTGCGGAAGCGCATCTGGAGCGCCCACATGATGGACATGGGAATGATCAGCATGCAGACGAGCACGATGGCTACGTACTGGAGGAGCATCTGGGTGTGAAGCGAGCGCTTGAACGACATCATTCGCCTATCCTGTAGCCGAAGCCGTGCACGGTGCGGATGTAGCCGTTTTCGTGCTGGGGGTCGGCCAGCTTTTTCCTGAGATTTTTGATATAGCTGTCGATGGAACGCTCAAAACCGTCGTATTCGTAACCGAGCGCGTAGGTGATAAGGTCGTCGCGGCTCCAGGTCTTGTCGGGACGCGAAGCCATCTTGGACAAAATCATGAATTCGTTGCGCGTGAGAGGGATCTCTTCTCCGTTCTTTCTAACGGTAAAACTTTTCGTATCTATGACAAGATCGGTCCCGATGCGCAGTTCGCCTTCAACTCCTTCTTCTGAGGCCTTGCGGCAGTTGGCCCTGATGCGGGCCATCAGCACGCGTGGGCTGAAAGGCTTGACGACGTAATCGTCGGCCCCGGCGTCGAGTCCCGCCACCACGTCGTCCTCGCCGGACAGGGCCGTGAGCATGATGACCGGCACCTGAGAGGTCCTGCGGATATCGCGGCAGACGTCTACGCCGGACATGCCGGGCAGCATGAGGTCGAGCAGCACCATATCGTAACCGCCTCTGCGGAAAAGCTCCAGCGCCTTGGCCCCGTCGCCTGCGATATCGGCCTCGTAGCCATCGCGCTCCATATAGGCCTTTTCCACATCGGCTATCGCCCGTTCGTCCTCTACGATCAGAATCTTCATCTTTGCGCCTCCGGTTTATGCTTATTCACTTAAATCAATTATACATACATTCAAACAGGCGGTGGATGTCAATCCGCCGCCTGTTGCAAATCACTGCTGCGCCGCCGGCTCGGCCGGTCCGTCTGCCTGCTGGTCAGGAGCGGGTCTGGGGCCTCTCGGGCCGCCGGCTCCCGGGCCAAATCCCGGCATATTTTTGTATTTTGACGGATCCTTAAGCATCTGCTCGAGCCTCTCGTCGTCCATGGTGTTTCTTATCTTCTGCGCCTGCTTGGACCAGTTTCGGATCATGGTCTTGTCCGGTTTGTCCTTCGCAAACTCGTCGCGAATCTGTTTGTCAAGCTTCTTCAGCGCTTCCATCTTAGCCTTCTGCGCCGCGGTAAGTTCCGGTCTGGGACCAAATTTGCCGTCTTTGTTCAATTTCTGGGCATCCTTCGGTTTGGGCTCGCTGAGCATTTTTTCAAAACGCGCGTTCTCCATCTCGTCCTGCAGGGAGACGATCTTTGCATGCGTCTCGCGGGCCTTCGCCTTGTCGGGCGTTTCGCTTTGCATTTCGGCGCGCAGTTCCTCGTGAAGCTTGCGCAGCTGCTCGAATTTAGCCTTAATCTCTGGCGTCATCTCACGCTGCTGTCCAATCGCAGGACCGGGTCCCATAGGAACGCCCGCAGGTCCCTGCGGAAAGGCAAACGCGCTGCCGGCGCAAACAACCACCAAAACCAGAGCGGCAAAAATCTTCTTCATATCTGTTATCCTCCGTCCTCGGGCTTCCCCGAATTTGATGAACAGATATTACCAAGCGGCTGTGAGAATTTTATGACGCAATTGTGGAGATTTTATGTCAAATGGGCAGACTGCTAATCTTGACACGTTAATGGCGTCAGGGTATACTCTCCTTCGTGACGTAATTGGCGGCGTAGCCAAGTGGTAAGGCAGAGGACTGCAAATCCTTCATCCCCAGTTCGAATCTGGGCGCCGCCTCCAAACGAAAAAATCCCCGCTTTCCCAAGCGGGGTTATTTTTTTGCCTAAATACGGTCTACAAGCTGTTTTTTAACACTTTTTTTAAAATCCTATGTGTAAATATAATATGAAAAATGTGCTGGCATATAGCAACTGCGATTTGTCCATAAATTTGTACATGGGAGTGTGAAGGATTTCATGCAGCTCTTATCGGACGCTAAATTGAGACATTTGAAACCCAAAGACAACCCCTATACGATATCTGACGGAGACGGTCTGTTACTGGAAATTATGCCTAATGGACATATGTTCTGGCACTTCCGTATTTACAAGGATACCGAAAGCCACAAATTCACTATGGGTCAGTATCCGCTGATAAATTTGTCCATGGTCCGCGCACTGCTGGATTAAAGACTTATTCCTTTCTGCCGAAACCCGTCGGCGTTTGCCTTCGTTTCCGTTTCTGGTGTTTGTATTTAAAATGAAGGCGGAGCCTGACGGCCCCGCCTTCCTTAACGCTTATGTTTTTCTTGTGGATTTACATGCCCTTGATCTTCCAGACAATGGCTTCGTACTTGCTGGCCGCGAATTCCTGCGTAGTCATGAGCAGGCAGGTGTCGGCGTCCAGGCGCTGGATGGAGCTCGGCCACGGATAGGTGAGGCCGGTGAGCTTCATAAGGTCGATAGCGCCCACATATTTGAGGCTCTTGTCGAAGAAGAACAGCGTCCTGAGGTTGCCGTCGAGCACCGCAAAACCGCCGTCCTTCGTCTCAATGAAGCCGTGGGCCCAGCCCATTGCTCCGCCGGCGCCCAGCTGTTTGCCTTCGGACGAGTAGAACATCAGCTGCTTGCCGCTGTAGTCGTAAACTACCACGCCGACCATGCTTCTGGTGGCGTTTTCCGGCTTAAGTTTGTTCTTGGCGATCGAGCCGCCGACATAGACGCGGTTTTTGCCGATAAAGATCGTCGAGATGTCCTTGAGCGGGCACTTTCTCTTGGCGTCGTCCTTAAGATTTGCGAGCGGCGGCCATACCGCCGAGCAGGCCTGGTTGGCGGCGAATTTAGCCATGTCGATCTTAACGACGTCGTTGTTCATCCAGGAGCCGAGTCCCCACTTGCCGGTCGGATCTACGGCCAGTTTTTTGGCGGAAAGACGGTCCGGGTTGCCCTTGCCGTCGTAGACGAGGCCCTTCTTGGCGTCGATGACGACCGGTCCGAAGAACGGATCCGTGTAGAGTTTGCCGCCGGCCAGCACCAGGTTGTCCCCGTCGGCATTGAGAGGCTTGCCGCCAAAGGCGGTCTTGTCTGCCTTAAGCGCGGTGCCGGACAGAGTCCAGCCCTCCATCGTACCGTCCTTGCGCTCTGTATAGAGTTTGCCGCCCATATAGACCATGCCGGGCATGCCAAAAGCTCCGTCTACAAACAGAGACGGCTCGAATTTGACCATCTCGGCGCTGAGCTTAATGGGACCGGTCGACTGGGGAGCGGGTTTAATGTCCTTTTTGTCCATGACAGCAAATGCTGCCGAAGCAAAGACCAACACCGCCGCTGCCACAACTGCGCATATCTTGACTGTACGTTTCATTTGAGATACCTCCCACTATTTTGGATTTGTGCTTATACGATTTGTTCCATTGACGCCTCTGTCGGTTTCCTTATGGCCGATCGACGAACCAGCAGATGCCGGTTATTTTCGTCTGTCTTTTGTCAGGGTCTATCATCAGAAACTTCGCCTTGTCGGGCGATTTGGTCAGGCGAAATATCATCGTCGTGCTGTGTCCGGTCGGCCCGATCTGCGCCCAGCCGCCGGCCTCCAGCTTTTCGAAGGGGATCGCGGAGAGCGGCGCGCCGACCCTGATACCCTGAAAATTCCAGCCGGCCAGCGCCGTGACCGTCAGCCTGTCCCCTTCCGAGACTGCTTTGACCAGCTTCCACGCCATGCGCTTTTTGCCGTTTTCAGTCCAGGTTTTGGCCGGTTCGCCGTATTTGGCGGTCAGCTCTCCGAGCGAAGCAGGCGTAGCGGCGTCGAGGCCGCGGCCAAAAGCGTCGTCCGTGCCTGCCGCCGCAGCTGCGGCAATGGCCAACAGAACCAAGACCGTGAGACAAAGCGTGATCCTTTTCAATTTCAAATGCAGCACATCCTTTCAGCAGAGAATTGATATGTGAAATAAACGCAGGTCAGGCGGTTTGCATTTTGATCGCGCCTCCGCGATCAACGGACGCAAGAGCCTCTTTTGCGTCCCCTGAAGATGAGGAACGCCAGGAACAACAAGGCTGCGGCTATCAGTCCGCCGGCCAGCAGCGGCCTGAAGCGAAGCCAGGAGAAAGCGATGACGATCAGGGACCAGGCCAGAGCCAGCAGCAGCGCCACAAAAGCGCCGCCGGCACCGATCAGGCTGCCCAGCAGAGGGATCACGCCGGCGATGACTGACAGCGGCGCAAAGAGCATTTTGAGCCCCACGAAGGCGAGTATGAAGCCAACCGCCCTCAGCATCCAGGTCAGTGTGTTATTGTCGTCGTGCGCGGCGCCAAACATATTCTCCGCGCTCTGCTGCCCCATGGCGAGTCGGCTGAACATGGCGCCTTTGGACGAACGGAACTCTTCAAACGTATTGCCGGTCACTTTAGCGATCAGCGAGATCTGCGCGGGCGGGACCATCTTGTAGTTCACGCGCACGTCGCCGATGCGCGGCTCATCGGGGTAGAGCCCCAGATAGATGGCGCCGCCGGAGACATGCACTAGTCCGCCCGCCTTCGCGGCCTGCGGGCGCCCTTCGCGAAGCCTGGCGTCGAGCTGTTTAAGCTGGTCTGCGGAAAGAACCGGCGTCATGGGTTCTACCCCGCCGACCTCCTCCTTGAGGAAATCGGGCAGTGCGTAGGCGCCCAGAGTCACGTCCTTTGCAAGCCATTTCCGGTCGTCCGCTTTCAGGAGGACCGAATTTTTGCCTCTGTAGGACGCATCCTGGAAACTTCCGGAATCGATCGGGCTGCCGACCCATTTTTTATTGTAATAATAGGTAGTGACCTCTTCCTGTCCGCCGCCGATCTTGTTCCTGGTCTCCGTCTTGCTCGTCTCTTCCCATTGATAGTATTCGCAGGTTCTTGACATGGCGACCGCAGGACCGGCCGTTCTGACGCCAAACTGGTCGTCCGTGAGGAAATTCTGCGTATCGGCCCTGCCTGCCGCGTGTACGACCTTGCCCTCAAGCCCCGCGTCTGTTTTGCCCGGATCCTTCATCTCCACGCAGACCAGCTGTGCTTCGCTGATGGCGCCGCCGGTCCTGACCGCGCGGCCCTCGTTCCAGTAAAGCAGATATGTTGCTGCTGCAAGCAGCGCCAAACCTATGACGACGCCGCCGAAAGAGCTGCCGATGCGGCTGAACCAGCTTCTGTGCGTAGTAACTGTATACGGCAACCAGACGCGCCTCCTTGTTAAGGGTCTCTTTTCAGCCCCGGCGCGGGGCGGATATTACGGCTATCAGCCTGCGCGTCGCGTCCACTTGTGCTTGCGTCGTGCGTCAGTGTAAAAAAATGCGGATAATGTAAATCGCTGCATATATAGTAAAGCACAATGAGCATTGTTTTGCAATGATTTTGCAAAAAACATCAATATAGTGAAATTGGTAACAAATTAATTTGACAATATTGAAGCTTAAACCTGGGGTTGACACAGAACAGGTTGTGCGTCAAAGAAAAAATGCTTTGGGGATGAACCGTGCGCAAAATAAATATAGTTGCCACAGCAGGTATATGATACAGAACCAAAAATTATTTCTTTTCCCGCCGCAGCGAAAAAGAGAGGCCCGCGGCAAACCGCGGGCCTCTCTCGTCAATACGCGTATTTTAAATCAGCTGTCTCAGCACGGCGGCGATGATCTTAGCGCCTGGGAAAAGCGCCCTGGAGACCTTGTGACCGGAAATTCCTATCAGCGTGCCAGCCGCCAGAGCTATGCCCACGGAACGGAAGGGACTCTCCCTGACCAGCTCTTTGGTGATCTTCATCGGATCCGCTGCGTCGACGGCCGTTTTGAAATTACTTTTGGCCTCGGCCAGCGACAATTTGGCGTTACTCAGCGGAACCGCCTCCGTTCTTTGAAACGGAGCGCCCTTTGCACAGCAGCGCGACTCCGGCGACGGCAAAAAGCGCCGCCACGATCGCCGCCGCAGCCGGGGCGCAGATATAGAACCTCAGCCACATAAAGAGCGCCACTCCCGCAGCCAGCACGGCCAGGAAGAGCAGCGAAACTCCCAGCAGCATCATCAGCGCGCCTTCGATGACGACGACGGACTTTGCTCTCAGAGTGCGGCCTTCGGCTTCCGCCAGATCGCAGAAACTGAGCACCGCCTTAGAAATTATTTCCAAAGCGTCCACCTCTCAATGCGCGGTCAAACCGCGCAGAGCGTTACTCCTCTTCTTCTCCGCAACCTCTGCAGCAGAGGTCGAGCAGCTTGCCTATCACGATGCCGGCGCCAAAGGCGACGACTACGGAGAGGAACGGGTTGTCTGAAACTTTGCCGCCGACCTTTGCGACTGCGGCGCGGCCAGGTTCCTCATACTTGGCGATGATCGGCTTGATCGCTTCCAGGACCTTCTGCGAACCTGCGTCGACCGCGTTCTTGATTTTTTCCAGATCGACGTACTTTTTGGGGCTGCTTTCCTGCTGCGCCGCCAGAGCGTCCTTCAGGGTCGCTATTTCGGCTTCGAGCTCCGCTACTCTCTGTTCGCTGTCTTCTGCCATAATTTTCGTCCTCCCTGTTGATTATTTTCAATTGCTGATTTCCTGTTGCTATTCTACCATGAAGAACCGCATAACAGTCAGGCAGGTTGTAAAATATCAATACAATTTCCCGTGTAAAAAAGGAGGAAACATTCGCAAATGAGAGATAATTACGTAAAGGTTCCGCTCCTGCAGCAGCGCGAAATAGAAATAAAGGTCCTTGCTCCGCTGATACGAGCCTTCGCGGCTGAGTTCGGCGAGGAGAAGACGCGTGAGGTCGTCAGGCGCGTTATGCGCGGCATAGCTCTGGAATCAGGGCGCGAGGCAGCCGGGAAATTCGGCGCCGGACTCGGCAGCTTCAAAAAGAACTGCGCCGGAGCCTGGCGCGAAGGCGGCGCGCTGGAATCAAAGGTTCTGGAGGAATCGGAAGACGGGCTGCGCTTCGACGTTACGCGCTGCGACTTCGCAAACGTATACAGAGAGCTAGGCTTCGGCGACATCGGCGCGCTGGTCTCCTGCGAGAGAGACGCGCCGTTCACGGAGGGGTTCGATCCATCGCTGGAGTTCTCCCGCAGCAAGACGCTGATGGCCGGGGATGACTACTGCGATTTCTGCTACAGGGTGAAAAAACAGCAGTAAACAGTAAAAATGCAAAAAGCCGGCGCGCAGGCGCCGGCTTTTACTTTCAAATTTTGCCGAAACGGACTTATATGTCCAGGTTCTGGACCTCTTTGCCGTAGGTCTCGATGAATTTGCGGCGCGGCTCCACGAGGTCTCCCATGAGGATGCCGAAGAGCTCGTCCGCTTCCACGGCGTCGTGGACCTCCACGCGCTTGATGAGGCGGTTCTGCGGATCCATGGTCGTCTCCCAGAGCTGTTCGGCGTTCATTTCGCCAAGGCCCTTGTAACGCTGGACTTCGACCTTTTTGCCTTCGCCGGCCTTGGCCTGAGCGTCCTTCATCTCTTTTTCCGTAAAGCAGTAGGTGACGTCCTTGCCGCTCTGCACGCGGAAAAGAGGCGGCTGTGCCGCATAGAGGTAGCCCTTTTCAATGATCTGCGGCATGTAGCGGTAAAAAAGCGTCAGCAGCAGCGTGCGGATGTGGGCTCCGTCGACATCGGCATCGGCCATCATGAAGATCTTGTGATAGCGCAGCTTGTCTTCGTTGAAATCGTCGCCGACTCCGCAGCCGAGCGCCAGGATGATGTTGCGGATGGTCTCGCTGCTGAGGATCTTTTCTATGCGGGCCTTTTCCACGTTGAGTATCTTGCCGCGCAGCGGCAGGATGGCCTGGAAGGTGCGGTTGCGCCCCTGTTTGGCGCTGCCGCCGGCGCTGTCTCCCTCGACGATGTAGAGCTCGCATTCGGCCGGGTTCCTGTTGGAGCAGTCAGCCAGCTTGCCTGGCAGCGTGAGGTTGCTCATGACGGACTTGCGGCGCACGAGCTCCTTGGCCTTCTTGGCCGCGTCGCGGGCCTGACGCGCGCGGATGGCGCTCTCCACTATCGGCTTGAGGATCTCCGGACGGTCGTCGAGCGCGTTCTTGAGCCCTTCGTAGACGAGCGAATCGACGATGCCCTTGACGTCTCCGTTGCCGAGCTTCGTCTTGGTCTGACCCTCGAACTGAGGCTCCATGACCTTGACGGAGATGACTGCCGTGAGGCCTTCCTTAAGGTCGTCGCCGGAGAGGTTGTCGTCCTTCTCCTTGAGCAGCTTGAGGCTGCGCGCCTCGTCGTTGATGGCGCGCGTGAGAGCCGTGCGGAAGCCCGACACGTGGGTGCCGCCCTCGATGGTGTTGATGAGGTTGACAAAACCGTACAGCCGTTCGATATAGCTGTCGTTGTACTGGATCGCCACTTCGATGGAGGTCTTGTCTTTCTCGCCCGTGATGACGATCGGGTCCGTGAAGAGCAGCTCCTTGCCCTTGTTCAGATACTCGACGAAGGACGCGATGCCGCCCGGATAGTGATAGGCGCGGATGACAGGCTGTTCCGGCCGCAGATCCTCAAAGTTGATCGTAATGTGAGAATTGAGGAAGGCCAGCTCGCGCAAACGCGCCTTGAGCGTATCGGCCTGGAAATCGGTAGTCGTGAAAATTTCGTCGTCGGGCAGGAACTGGACGCGCGTGCCGCGCTTGTCCGTATCGCCAACGACCTGAAGCTCCGTCACCGGGTTGCCGCGCTCATAGCGCTGGTGATACTCCTTGCCCTCGCGCCAGATGGTGAGGTCAAGCCAGACGGAAAGCGCGTTGACGACCGAAACGCCGACGCCGTGCAGACCACCCGATACCTGATAGGCGCTTTTATCGAACTTGCCGCCAGCGTGCAGGATCGTCATGACGACCTCGGCGGCCGACTTGCCAGATTCGTGCATCTCCGTGGGGATGCCGCGGCCGTTGTCGACCACCGTGACGCTGCCGTCCTTGTTGACGGTGACGTTGATGGTGTCGCAGAAACCGGCCAGCGATTCGTCTATCGAGTTGTCGACGACTTCGTATACAAGATGGTGGAGACCGCGTTCGCCCTGATCTCCGATATACATGCCGGGGCGCTTGCGGACAGCTTCGAGCCCCTCCAGTATGTGAATATCCTTCGCCGTGTATTCGGCGGCTGATTCCTCGGCGCCGGGCGCAGTGTTGGGCATATCCATATCAACCATTTACGCAAAACTCCTTCCGTTACAGTTACGGTATTAACAGACGCAGACGGATTATCTCCTGACCGCAGAGGCGGCTTCCAGCGCGTCGCGGCGCTTCCTGAGGGTTTCCGGCGAAAAGACGGAATCCTCCGTGCTGCCGTTTCTGCGCAAAATCTTCGTTCCGCCCGGCGCGTGATAAATCGCCACGACGTTCGCAAGACAGAGCACGTTGTCGCCTTCCAGGGGGATGATCAAAAAATCGCCTCGTCCATCTGCCAAATTTAACCGTATAATTATACCATATAGGACCTGCGGCATAAATAAGGCGAAAGGCGCGGCTAAACCATGAACGAGCTTCTAATTCTTTCAAATTCACCGGGCGAGATCAGCGGCTGGGTAGCGCCCGTGGCCGCGGCTTTTGCCAGACTCGGCAGAGCCGCGAGGGTGACGCTCGCGGCTCTGCCCTGCCAGTACGCTAGCGGCATGGAGGCAGCAAGCGCCAGACGGCTGGAAGGCATTGACGGAGCCGACACGTTCCGCAGCGTGTGGAAGAATTTCCGCGCCAATGGGAAGACTCTCGTGCTGCAGCTGGGCGGCGATCCCATGTTCGGCGCGCTGCTGAAGATCCGGACGCGCGGCAGCTGGATGATCTACACATCGCGTCCACGCTGGCTGTCGCTGGCCGACCAATATTTCCTGCCCGACGAACGGGCGCGCAGGCGCTTTGAGGCAAAGTCAGTCAATAGCGGCAAATACTCCGTGGTCGGAGACCTGATCCTCGACAGCGTGCCAGCCTGCGGCGGCAGAGACGCAGCCCGCGCCTCGCTGGGAGTGGTGCAGGGGACGCCCACGGTCTCCTTCCTGGTCGGCAGCAGACCTTTCGAATACTGCACCGGGCTCCCTTTTTTCATCAAAGCCGCGCAGCTGTTGGCGAAAAAACACCAGGACCTCACGGCTCTCTTTGCCCTGGCCCCCACGGCGGACGAGCCGCTCATGCGCGCCAAACTCGCCGAAGCAGGACTCTCGTGGACCGGCGGCGACAGATTCGAAGAGATCGTCTGGGCAGGACAGGGACGGAGCAGAATACGTTTCGCGCGCGGCGACACGTTCTCCGCCATCAAAGCCTCCGACCTGGCCGTGGCGCTGCCCGGCACCAACAACCTGCAGATCGCGGCGCTCGGCGTGCCGCTTCTGATGGTGGCACCCCTCAATGAAGCGGAGAATATTCCGCTGGACGGGCTGGCCGGATCCATGCCGCTGCCGCCCCGCGTAAAGAGCCGGCTCGTGCGCTGGTACAACAGCCGCGAAAAGTTTCTCTCGCTGCCAAACAGGCTGGCCGGCGAGCAGATCGTGCCTGAGCACCGCTGTCACATGACGCCGGAGACGATAGCGAGGCTCGCCTCCGAACTGCTTTCGTCGCCGGAGAGACTGGCTGAGATCAGGGAGGGCTACAAAAAAGTGCCGCTCGCAAGAGGCGCGGCGGCGCGCATCGCCGCGGAAGCCGCGGCTTTTTTCGGCAAATAGCTACTGTTCAGGATCCTCTTCGCAGCTTTTCTCTTTTTTCCGGTCTTCCTTTTCGATATCATCAAGATAAGTCCGCCATATCCTCATAGCCGCGAAGGCCATAACGACACCGGCCAGAAGCCCCAGCGTTATGACTTTGGGCCTCCCATGCCCCACTATGTAGCCCCAGAGCCCGCCCAGGGCGTAACCGAAAGCTATGATCGTGCCAAAAGACAGGCACAGCACCGTAACGCGTTTTGCGACCATCATTTTATTATTCATGGCAATGATTGTATGCGGAAAACCCAGGATGTCAAAGTTTTTTGCCGCGGCGCGTCAGGACTCTGCCCCTGCGAAAGGTTCTTGTTGCCAACTCCGCGTTTTATGCTATGATTAGGCGTTCTTGTACGACAATCGGCGATAATTTAATCGTCAAAGATTTTACGGGGGTTTGGCTTTATGTTTCACAACACTGGCTTTTACAACACGTCTTCAGATTACGTATACAATCAGCTGCGCGGCAGGATCATCGACAAGAGCCTCAAACCGGGCCAGCGTCTGCCTGAGGTAAAGATCGCCACGGAAATGGGCGTCAGCAGAACGCCGGTGCGCGAGGCGCTGCGCCGTCTTTCCGCGGAGGGGCTGGTACGCGTGATACCCAACAGCGGCGCCAGAGTTTCGTCGCCCACCGCGTCCGAGATGGAGAGCGCCTATGCCGTAAGGGAGTATCTGGAATCCCTCAGCGTCAACCTCGCCTGCAAAAACGGGCTCGACCGCCGCACGATGGAACGCATGGAAGAGATTCTCTCAGAGGAAGAGACTGCCTTCAACGAACGCAATCTGGACGCGTTCCTGGACGGCAACAATTCTTTCCACCGGCTGCTGGCGGAAGCCAGCCGCAACTCGGTGCTCAGCGAGTACATCGACAACATCATGCTGCGCACGAACGTTTACATCCTTTTCTACGATCCCTTCGACGAAAAAGAGAATTACAGCACCAGCGAACACAGAGCCATCCTGCGCGCCATCGCCAAACGCGACATTGACGGAGCCGAACGGCTCATCAGGGAACATCTCAGCCATTCGCACAAGGCGCTGGCCGTGCCGTCGGACAGAACCAGAATCAGATAGAAAAATCAAGCCAACAGCGGCGTTCGCAGCAGCGGCCGTCGCAGGGGAGGAAAATAAAAAATGACAGAACCCAAGGCAATACCCTCTTTTGATCTTACCCGCAATTACGCGCGCGTCAAAGAAGAAGTGCGCGTGGCTATCGACAGGGTGCTGGAGACGCAGCACTTTGTGCTCGGACCCGAGGTCGAAGCTCTCGAAAAAGAACTGGCCGCTTACCTCGAAGTCAAAAATACGGTCACTTGCGCGTCAGGCACCGATTCTCTGGTGCTCGCGCTGATGACGCTCGACCTTAAGGAAGGCGACGAGGTCATCACCACGCCGTTCACCTTCTTCGCCACGACAAGCTGCATCACGCGCAACGGCGCCAAACCGGTGTTCGTCGACGTGGAGCCTGACAGCTACAACCTTGACATGAACAAGGTGCTGGAGCACATCACTCCGCGCACAAAAGCGGTCCTGCCGGTCCATCTCTTCGGCCAGACCTGCAAGCTGGAGCTTATCAGGGATGAACTGAAGAAACGCGGCATCGCGCTCATAGAAGACTGCGCGCAGGCCATCGGCTCTCACAGGCTCATCGGCGGCAAGGTCTGCCGCGCCGGCTCCATCGGCGATATGGGCTGTTTCTCCTTCTTCCCCACCAAGAACCTCGGCTGCTACGGCGACGGAGGCATGGTCGCGGTCAGGGACGATGATGAGCGGACCGCCAGGCTCAAGAGGCTGCGCGTCCACGGCGAGGGCAAAACTTACTATCACGAGGAAGTCGGCATCAACAGCCGTCTCGACGCCCTGCAGGCCGCGATCCTGCGCGTGCGCCTGCGTCACCTTGAGGAGTGGAACGAGGAGCGCCGCATCGTGGCCGAGCGCTACAAGCTGCTTTTCGCCGAGAAGAACCTGCTCGACCGCATCACGCCGCCTGTGGAACAGCCGGGCAACAGACATGTCTACCATCAATACGTGGTGCGCGCGCAGAGGCGCGACGAACTGCAGAAGTTCCTGGCGGAGCGCGGCGTCACCTCGCGTGTTTACTATCCGCTGCCGCTGCATTTGCAGCACTGCTTCGCATATCTGGGCGGCAAACCGGGAGACTTCCCCGTCTCCGAGATGCTGTCGCGCGAAGTGCTGGCTCTGCCTATGTTCCCCGAGCTGCTGCCGGAGGAGCAGGAGCGCGTGGCATCGGCAATTGCGGATTTTTACGGAGGACAAAATTAGCCTGACTATTATAGACTAATCGCGTCGCAACAAAAAGGAGGCTGTATCACATGTACCCCTACTATTTTGACAGCACGATGTTGCTGCTGATCCCGGCGCTCATTCTCTCTATGTGGGCGCAGTTCAAGGTCAAAAGCACCTTTGCAAAATACAGCGAGATCCGCGCCCGCCGCGGAGTCACGGCCACAGACGTGGCCCGCGCTCTGCTTGACAGGTTCGGGCTCACGAACGTGCCGGTCGAGAGGATCGGCGGCCAGCTGACCGACCACTACGATCCGCGCGACAAGACGCTGCACCTGTCCGATTCCGTTTCCGGCAACTCCAGCATCGCGGCCATCGGCGTGGCGGCCCACGAGGTCGGCCATGCGATCCAGGACCAGGAGGGCTACGCCTTCCTGAAGTTCCGCAACGCCATTGTGCCGGCCGTCAACATCTGCTCCACAGCCTCGATGCCTATTTTCTTCATCGGGCTGCTGATGAGCTCCTTCAACCTGCTCAACCTGGGCATCCTGCTCTTCTGCGGCGTGCTCGTGTTCCATCTGGTGACGCTGCCCGTCGAGCTCGACGCCAGCTCGCGCGCCATGAAGCTGCTAGCCGAAACCGGCATGCTCGAGGGCGATGAGCTCAAAGGCGCCAGATCGGTGCTCAGCGCGGCCGCCATGACCTACGTAGCGGCGCTCGTGATGACCATCATGCAGCTGGTCAGGCTGCTGGCTCTCCGCAATTCACGCAGAGACTAGCAAATTGGCGCAATTAGTGTAAACTATAGGAGACAGTCTATACTGCCTCCTTTTTATTTGTATTGAGGTGAGTTCATGAGAGGCATTGAAGCGGCGCTTTATGTTTACAGTGAAGTCTCCAAGGGGGCTTTCGCGGCTGAAGCGCTGAGAAAGGTTTACGCGGACATCGCTCCGTCCGACAGGACGCTGGCGGCTACTCTCGTTTATTGTTCGCTGCGCCGTCAGGGGCTGTGGAAGCACCTGCTTTTAAAATACTGCCGCAGGAACGCCAGGGAGCTGTGTCAGTCCACCACCGACGCGCTGATGGTAGGCATCGCAGGCATCGTGGAACTGCGCTATTTTGCGCTGCCGGTGCTGGTCAACGCCATCGTGCAGGCAGTCAAAAAGGCCGGGCAGGACAAGGACGTCTCTCTGGTCAATGCCGTGCTGCACACGGTTGCAGACGAAGCCAAGCCGTATCTCGCGGAACTGCGCAAGGCAGGCGCCCTGCGCGATCTGGCCCTCTACTGGGGCGTGCCTGGCTGGGCCGCGGCCCAGTGGTCCAAGGATTCGTCGATCCCGGAGGCCAAAAGGCTCGTGCGCGCCTGCGGCATGAGGACCTACCTTTCGCTGCGGCTTTCGCGCGGCGTGGACAGGGATGAATATATAAAGGAATACAACGAATCTGGCCGCAAGGGCTGGGCGTCGCCGTTTATGGAGAATTCCATGCGCACGGCCGCCAACCCGTACCCGCTCGAACTGCCGGGCTACGGCGAAGGCAAGATCACGCCGCAGAGCGAATCTTCGATGCTGGTGCCGGAATCCTTGGCAAAACGCTGGAGCGGCGGTCCGCTGCTCGACATGTGCTGCGGACGCGGCATCAAGACCGGCCAGCTGGCCGATATCCGCCGCGACGCTCAGATCGAGGCCTGGGACCTTTCGGAACCGCGAGTCAAAGCGGCTAAATTTGAAATGATGCGCATGCGCGCCGAGGACCGGGTAAAATTCAAGGTGGGAGACGCGCTCTCCCTGACCCCTGACGTGCAGCCGGAGGCGATCCTGCTTGACGCGCCCTGCACCGGCAGCGGCACCTGGGGCAGACATCCGGAGAGCAAATGGCGCTGCGCGCCCGAGATGGTTCTGGAAGCGGCAGATCTGCAGCGCAAGCTGCTGGACAAGGCCGCCGGGCTGGTGGCGCCAGGAGGCATGATCGCCTACAGCACCTGCAGCTCGTTCCGCGAAGAGAACGAAAAAGTGGTGGCGTCCGTAATGGCGCACCATCCTGAGCTCATCGAGCTGCCCGTCGAACACAGAGGCAAATACATGACGAGAGGCAGACCTTTCGGCACTGTGATCTGGCCGGGGCTGCCGTGGATCGACGGCTTTTATCTGGCGCTGCTGTCGAAGCGCAAATAGCGTGGAGGTGGATCGTTTATGAGCAAAGTACACCGCTGGGGCATGATCCTCGCGTTTATCGTGATCGTGGTCTGCGCCTGGGTAGGAATCAGGACCATATTCGTCGAGGACACCAACGCTACCGTGCCTGCCGTTACCGGCATGCAGCTTGTGGACGCAGTAGACGCACTGCAGAAACAGGGGCTGCTTGCCAAGGTGGACAAGGTCGATTCGCCGCTCAAGGCGGACACGGTCGTATCTCAGAATTTGCAGGCCGGCGAGAAGATCTCGAGCGGCAAGGTCATCATCCTGAGAGTCAGCAAGGGCGGTTCCATCATGCCGATGCCTGACGTGAGCGGACTCAAATTCGAGGACGGCGTGAAACGGCTCAACGAAGCCGGCTTCAAGGTAGACAAGGTGGTGCGCGTGACCGACAAGACAGTTCCGGCCAACACCATAATGGCGCAGAACCCGGCCGCGCCTCAGCAGGTAGCAGCTAACTGCATGGTCAGTTTGCTGGTCAGCTCCGGAGTCACAGGTAGCGGTTCGTTTGTGACGGTCCCGGATCTTGGTGGCCAGGATGAAGCCGGAGCCGCACAGCTGCTGGAACAATCGGGGCTGACGCTGGGAGCTTCCTCTGACGTTGCTTCCGCTTCCGCTCCGGAAGGCACGGTGGTCTCCACCAAACCGAGGTACGGCGCCAAAGTGCCGGCCGGCACCGCTGTAAGCATTACGCTCGCTTCAAAGCCGGCAGGACAGACGGAACCTGCGGCTATGACGCCAGGTACGGAAGGACAGGACCAGAGCAGCGACAACGCCGAACCGGTCCGCAAGGTAGTAGTCAAGGACACGGAGCCTTCGGCAACGCCCAAGCCGGCCAAGCCGAAATCCGAAGACGTCAAACCGGCGCAGCCGAAAACGGCGGAGACGCCCAAAGCGGCACAGCCCGCCAAAACGGAACAGCCGGCCAAGACCGAGCAGCCTTCCGCCGCCAAAAAGATGGCCAAGGTTAGGTATCAGGTGCCGCCGCTCACAAAACCGATGTCGCTGAAGATCGAAATGACAGACGGCTCCGGCACGCGCGTGCTTAAGGATTCCACTGTCAACGGCAGCGAATATATCTCCATGAACGTCAACTATGCGGGCGAAGCCAAGATCACTATTTATCTGGGAGGCGATTTCGTATGGCAGGACCGTTACAACTGACGGAACTCAGGAAGGACCGGCGAATGCTGATCGCTCCCTCTCTGCTCTCAGCTGATGTGCTCAGCATGGGCAGCCACATCGACAGCCTCGGCGGCGAAGCCGACTGGCTGCACATAGATGTTATGGACGGGCACTTCGTGCCCAACCTTTCATACGGACCGGCGCTTGTGAAAGCTCTGAGAAAAAAATATCCGGACGCCTTTCTCGACGTGCACATCATGGTCGAACCGGCCGAGGATTTTCTCGACATGTTTCTGGCCGAAAAACCGTCCCTGCTGACCGTGCATGTAGAAGCGACGAAACACATACACAGGCTGCTTCAAAAGATACGCGCGGCCGCTTGTCCGGCCGGCGTCTCTTTGAACCCCGGCACGCCGGTTGAGACGCTACGTCCGATACTCGGCATGGCTGATCTGGTGCTGGTGATGTCGGTAAATCCTGGCTACGGAGGTCAGTCGTTCATTCCGGAAACTCTCTCGAAAATAGACTACCTCGACCAATGGCGCCGCGAAAATAACGGCCGCTATCTTATTGAGATCGACGGCGGCGTCGGCCCCGGAAACATCGCCGAGATCGCCGGACACGGCTGCGACGTGGCCGTAGCAGGCAGCGCGGTCTTTGGACAGCCGGACCCGCGCGGCGTAGTCGTCGAAATGAAGAGGCTCTCCGAAAGGAGGCGCTAAACCTTGACTGAACAAAAGCAACAGAAGAAAAAACAGCAGTTGTCACAGGAGGAGAAGACCGCCCAGCTCGCAGATCTGGGCGCCAAGCTCAAAAGCCTCCGCGAAGCCCAGGGGCTCACCGCCGCTGACGTGGCAGCCGACACCAAGATACAGAAGCATTACATCGAAGCGATGGAGGACGGCAGGCTCGAACTGCTGCCGAAGGGTCCCTATGTGCGCAGCTTCCTTAAGGAGTACTGCACGAGGCTGAGCGCTCTCGATCTGTGGCGTTCCTACGACGTCCTCACCGCCGACAAAAAGCTCGTGGTCCCCGGCGCCGCCGATTACCGCAGCGTGGAACCGGAGCAGAGCTACAGCAAGACTCCCAGGATATTCAAGAACAGATCTTACGCCTGGATCTACGCGATCGTCATTTTGTCGATCTGCGCGGCCGTGTGGCTCACCTGGCAGAACCGCGGCGATTTCGCCAAAGTCTCCACCAGCCCGGAAACGGGCGGCACAGCCTCCGTGGCTAAACCGGCTGCTCCGACTGTTCCGGCCCCGGCAGCCGCGCCGGCTGCGACCGAAACTACAGCCTCTGCCGATTCTTCCGTCGACCTAGCCTGGATGGACGGCAAACCGATGGCGCCCAAACAGCAGAAACAGCCGGCCTCGTCCGACGCAGCCGCAGTTTCGCAGGATGCCGCGGCCACAGGCAGCGGTCAGCTCACGATCGCATCCAGCGGCGTCGTCTGGCTCAAAGTTACGCAGCAGGGCAAAACGCTCTTTGAGGGCATACTGCGCAGCGGCGAGAGCAAGGACTTTCAGGGCGGCGCGCAGCAGCTGCGCGTGAGATACGGCAACCCAGGCAAGACCTCGGCCACCTGGAACGGCCAGCAAACCTCGCCGGTAGCGGACAGCAGCAGCCCGGTCACAAGATATTACAAACCGGACGGGTCCGTCTCGGACAAACGCTGAAGACAAGAGCAGACATAAAAAATGGCGCCGCAGATATTCCATTCTGCGGCGCCGTTTTTATGTCCGACTGTCAGGTGATCAGGGAATTATGTAGTCACTTTCCACCGAGCCCATGATATTGCACATGAGTATGACCCTCAGCTTGGTGCCTGACTTCATGCCTTTCAGCAACACGCTGTCGGTGAATTTTTCCGCCGAATCCTGCTTCGTGTACTGCTTGAAGACGATCTGTTTGCCGTTCTCCAGCAGCGTCATGGTAAGCACGAAATGTTTGGCCGGGTCATTGACCTCATGGGTCGCCGACACGGTAAGGGTGCTGTTCTGGGCGTTCCACGAGCACACCACGTTCTTGGGCGGATGGGCGAAAGCCGCCGTGCAGGCGACTGCCGCAAATAGCGCCGCTAACAGTAAAATCCTCAATTGTTTCATCGCTGTTGTCTCCTTCCCAATCAGACCGCTTGTGCTGCAGCGGATTTAACCGCCGTCCAGGCGCGGAGCTTGTTTTGCAGGTGCTGGCGGAATTCTGCACACTATTTGGCGCAGCGGGAACCAATGTTCCGCTCTGTCCTGCGCCACCTATTATAACCGATTAGCCGCCATAGTCACGTGCTTTTTCGCCATATTGCCCCGGCCCCGAAGAACCGCGGATCATCAGCGAATTAAGGGCCACTGTCAGGAAACCGGCGAACATGGCCGCGACGACAATAGCCGGATGCAGGAGGCCGCACAGCGCGAACGGCAGCACCAGTATGTTGTAAATAAACGCAAAGAAGAGATTCTGGCGGATCACAGCGCGCGTCTTTCCGAATATTTTTACAGCAGCCGCGATCTTGGACAGACCGCCCTGCAGGATCACAATGTCGGCGTTCTCCACCGCCAGGTCCAGACCGCCGCCCATCGCAACTCCCACGTCGGCGAGTCTGAGCGCGGCCGCGTCGTTGGCTCCGTCGCCTGCTGCAAGCACGCGGCAGCCGCGGTTCTGTTTCTCACGCACGATGGAAAGCTTGTCCGACGGGCGCACTTCCCAGCGGATATCGTCGATGCCGGCCGCGCGGCCGATCTCGACGGCGGCATCCAGGCTGTCGCCGGTTGCCATGATCGGCGCGGCGCCCAGTGATTTCAGCTCCGCTACCGCGCTCTGGGAATCGCCGCGAATCGGGTCCGTGACGACGAAATAACCCTTGTAGGCGTCGTTCTTGCGCACCTCTACGACAAAACTTCCCGGAATTCTGGACATCAGCTCTCTCCAGCGCGAGAGGTCGTCGGGACGCCCCACGAACCACTCGTCGCCGCCCCAGTTGCCGTACAGCCCCTTGCCAGGCACTCTGGACAGCAGCTCTGGGCTGCCGCAGACGGACGGCGCATGCAATTTGCCGTCGTTTTCGCTCAGATAGGCGTCCACCGCCGCCGCCAGCGGATGGCGCGAGTTGGCCTCCATCGCCTTCACGTAGGCGCGGGCCTCGTCCGTGATCTCCGCGGAGACCACGCGCGGCATCCCCTGAGTGAGAGTGCCTGTTTTGTCCAAAACGACACAATCGACGTCAGGCAGGGCCTGGGCTGCCTCCGCGCTGCGAACCAGCAAGCCTGCGCGCAGCGCCTCCTGCGAGCCGGAAGCCAGAGCCAGAGGCTCCGTGAGCCCCAAAACGCATGGGCAGGAGACTATCAGGATGGTCAAAAAGACGTAAATAGCAGAGCCTGCGCGCGAAGAGAGTGAGACTGTCCAGGGCAGCCAGGACGCGGCCGGCAGCATCGCAAGCGACAGGCGGTCATAAAAACAGTACCAGAAGAACCCGCTTAAAAAGGCCAGCGCGATCGCGCAGGGGACCAGCACAGACGCGGCCTTGTCGGCCTGAGACTGCAAAGGGGCCTTGTCCTTCTGCGCTTCCTGCATCAGCCGCCTCATACCGGAGAGGAAAGAGCCGTCGGAATTGACTATTTTAACGGTGAGAGGGCCGGAGAGATTTACGGCTCCGCCTTTGACGTCGGAACCGACGTCTTTTACCACCGGCAGCGCTTCGCCGGTCAGCAGAGACTCGTCGACGCTGGAGGCCCCTTTCGTCACCACTCCGTCGAAAGGGATCCTCTCGCCCTGCTCCACCAGGACGGAAAGGCCTGGCTTCGCGGCCCAAACCGGCGCCTCTGCGCAGCGGCCGCCGGCGATGATCAGTTTTACTTTGCGCGGATGCGCATTCAGAAGTTTCTTCACGAGACGGTCGCTTTTCTCGCTCTGTCCCGATTCCACCCAAAGTCCCAGCTGGCGCAGCAGCAGCGTCGCCACTCCCAGCGTTCCCAGCGAAGGGATCTCGTCCGCGCAGACGTGGGCGACCGACGTAAGCCAGGCAGCCAGAGCGCCTGCGAAGATAAGCGCGTCCATATCGGCGCGTCCGCGTTTCGCGGCAGGCCAGGCGGCCAGCGCGGTCTTGCGTCCGCACCAGAACAGCGCCGCAGCGCCGGCAACGGTTTCCAGCCAGCCGCGCCAACTGAAATCGATTCCCGCAAACAGCTGCAGAAACAGCAGTAAGATGAGCGGCGCGCCGAGAACCGCGATAAACAGCAGCTCCCAAGGCACTTTGGCGCCGCCGGGCTCAGCTGCGCCGATGTCAGAAACCCCGCAGCCGTTTTCGCCGACCGCGTTTTTGAGCGCCGCCATCGCTACGCTCCCGTCGCCGGCGACAAAAACGTTGCCGCTGCCGGGATCAACGGAGGCGAAGAGAACGCCGGGCATCCGCGACAGAGACGCCTCGACGGCGCCGGAAGCGGTCGGGCAGCTCATACCCGTCACCCGGAACGTCAATATATTCTCCGCCTCTTCCTCCGCCACTTGCATCACAGCTCCTGCTCAAACTATCGCTTTGGGCTTGCCTGAATTCAAAAGTCCGCTATAATATTTCCGTTATCCGGAGAGTTGTCCGAGTGGTCTATGGTGACTGACTTGAAATCAGTTAGGCCTCACGGCCTCAGGGGTTCGAATCCTCTACTCTCCGCCATTTGCAAAGCCGGCGGCTCCGAATTCGGAGCCGTTTTTTGTTGATATAAGTTATAGCAGACACGCGTCCGCCGGTATAAGTGCTTTATACCTGTTTTGGAATACGTAAAAAGGGACGTGCTGTGCTTTCGCGCTTGTATGGTAAAATTTGTTCAGCAAAATCACGCATGGAGGTACAAATTAAATAATGAAGAAAATAGTCATCGCGTTCTTAATGATCCTGGCGCTCTCCGCACCGTGCTTCGCGGCGTTCAGTTCCAAGGGCGATATCCCGGACGGAGCGCCGGTCGTTTACCGCGGCCTTAAAGTAACGTCGGAGGGAGTCAGCGTCACGCTGCTCAACAAGGGCGACAAAGCGGTAAAATTCTCGGCCGCCTGCGCCTTCACGGCGACCAACAGGAGATCCGGTTCAGTCAAGGAACTCGGCGACTTCTTCATCGACGAAGTCACGCTGGAACCGAACGTGCCGATGTCTCTGACCAAGCTCTATCTGAAGGGCGATCCTGAATTGACCAAACTGGCCAAAAAAGCCGAGAGCCTCAGCTGGACCATCTATACGCTGGAAGAGAAGTAGGTAGCGGCGATGAAAACCTTAGCTGTAATTCCAGCGCGCTATGCAAGCACCAGGCTGCCGGGCAAACCCCTCGTCAAGATCGCCGGCGTACCGCTCGTCGTGCGCGTGCTCGACAATGTCAGAGCCTGCGCCAGCGTAGACAGGGTGGTCGTGGCCACAGATGACGACCGCATCTCCGCCGTAGTGCGCGAGAATGGCGCCGAAGCCGTGATGACGCCGCCTGAACTGCCAAGCGGCGGAGACCGCGTGGCCTTCGTGGCGCGCGAGATGGAAGCGGATTACGTAATCAACATCCAGGTCGACGACCCGCTCGTGGGACCCGACATGATCGAACCGCTGGTGGCGGCGCTCGATTCCGACAGCTCCGTGAAGCTGGCGCTGCTTGCCAAACAAATCGAAAGACCAGCGGAGATTGAGGCCAAAGACGTGGTCAAGGTGGTATTTGCAGCCGACCGCCGCGCGCTCTACTTCAGCCGCTCGCCCATCCCCTATCCAAGAAACCCAGGCGGAGTCTGGTACAAACACATAGGCCCCTACGGCTGGCGCCGCGATTTTCTGCTGCAGTACTCCACATGGGAACAGACTCCGCTCGAAAGGACTGAGAGCCTGGAGATGCTGCGCGTGCTAGAAAGAGGCTATTCCATCCAGTGCGTGGAGACCAAACGCGACACGATAGAAATAGATACGCCCGAAGACGTGATAAATATAGAGAAATATCTGAAGGAACATCAGGGCTGAGCACAAGCGGGACAAAGACCGGACGCCTGACCACCGGCTGCCGGTTCTGATCCGGAAATGGCGGCGGCACCTTGGAAATCAGCAATGCCTGCCGTCTTTGATTATTCCGAAACCCCGTTTGCACCTGACAAACAAGTCAAAAATATATCATTAAGGAGAAGAGAAAATGATAAAAGCGCCTGCAACTTTAACCGAATACACGAAACTCAAACCTTTCTGGGAGACGCCCGTCACCTCGCACGTGGCGCTTTCCGCCGACGGGATCGGCGACCTGTTCAAAAAACTCGCCGAGACCGGCAAGAAACGTCCGTTTTTCGTCATAGACGAAGCTCTCCGTGAACAGCCGGCTTTTAAGCGCATTTTTGAGCAGAAGGACAAATTTGAGTTCAACGCCAGTGAATCGGAGCCGCGCACCGGCGATGTGGACTCTCTCAGACAGTATCTGAAGGACCGCGGAGAACTGCCGGACGTCATCATCGGCATCGGCGGCGGCGCTACTATGGACCTTACCAAAGCAACCTCGATCTGCATGGCGAACCCGCTGCGCGCCCAGGACTACCAGGGCTATGGACTGGCGATGAACAAAGGACTCGACATCTGGGTCCTTCCGGCCCTCAACGGCACCGGCGCGGAAGTGACTCCGATCGCGGTGCTGCGTGGTCCCGAAAAGAAGCTCGGCATCAACAATCCGTATACTGAATCAGACGTGGCGATCGTCGACCCGCAGCTGGCCGCCGGCGCGCCCAAGTTTAACAGGTTCTTCACGATGATGGACTGCTTCTTCCACCACTATGAGATCACCAAAAGCCTCACAAGCAGCAAAGAGTCTCTCGACGACGCGCGCCACGGTCTCGACCTTTCGCGCGAAGTGCTCTCTCACGACCTTGCCGAATTCGACCTCGCCCGCGGCATCAAGTCGGCCATGGCTTCGATCCTTGGCGGCACCAGCTCCGTAGGCGGACGTGTGGGTGCGCCTCACGCCATCTCCTACGGCCTCAGCAACTGCGCGCCACATCTGCCGCACAGCGTGGCTGTCACCATCTCGATGCTGGCGCTGGAGAATATGTACCCGGAAGGCTACGCGGACACGGTCAGATTCCTGGAAATCAACAAAATGCCGCATCCCAAGGCCTCAGACTACGGCATCGGCGCCAAAGACATGGCCAAGCTCGTCAAGACGGCTATGGGCATGGACAAGATATGGCAGAGCTGCTTCGGCCTCGACGACTGGCAGAAGAAGGCCTCGCCGGAGTTCATGGAAACCATTTACGAGCGGATCGTAAAGTAGGGAGGAATAGACATGGCGGGAGCGGAAGTTTTCGATAACGAAGAAATACAGGCGGTAGCCGACGTAATAAACAGGAAGATGATCCACCGCTACGGCTCCATTGACAGCAGGAAGGACATCTACCGCGTCGAAGAGTTCGAGCGTGAGGCCGCCAGACTGGCCGGTTCCAAGTACGCGCTCGGCGTCTCCAGCGGCACCGCGGCCCTCATCACGGCGCTCAAGTGCGCGGGCGTCAAGCCCGGCGACGAGGTCATCACCACGCCGTTTACGTTTATCGCGAGCATCGAGGCCATCGTGGCCTGCGACGCAGTGCCGATCCTCGGCGACATCGACGAAACGCTGAGCCTTGACCCGAACTGCGTTGAAAAGCTCATTTCGCCAAGGACTGCGGCCATCCTGCCCGTCCACATGTTCGGCTGCGCGGCCGACATGGACAGGTTCCTCGAAATAGGCAAAAAGCATCAGCTGCCCGTGATCGAGGACGCCTGCGAAGTGGTGGGCGGCACCTACAAGAGCCGCTGGCTCGGCAGCATGGGCCTCTGCGGCACCTGGAGCTTCGACCCCAACAAGAGCCTCACGGTCGGCGAGGGCGGCATCATCCTCACGAACGACGAAAAACTTTACAAAAAAATGGAATACTATCACGACCACGGCCACGTGCACAGCAAGGAGCACGACCGCGGCGCCGACGTCAAATGCGGCTTCGGCGTCAACTACCGCCTCAGCGAAGTGCAGGGCGCCCTGGGCCTCGTGGCGTTCAAAAAAATGCCGCTGATCCTAGGCAAGATGCGCGCGAGCAAGAAGAAGATCCTCGACGCAGTCGCCTCCACCGGACTCAGGGCGCGTCCCATGAACGATCCGGCCGGCGACACAGCCACCCACGTGATCTTCCTGCTGCCCACGGCAGCAGCCGCGAAAAAGTTCCAGCAGGCCTCCAAAGAAGCCGGCTGCCCCTGCGGCATCATCTCCGAGAACACCTGGCACTACGCCAAGAACTGGCAGGCGCTAGAGGAAATCGGAGAAAAGGAATTCTTCGGAACCAGGACTCCGTCCTACATGCCCGAGACGATGGCAAAAAGCGAAGCGATCCTGAGCCGCGCCGTCATGTTCGGCCTCAACATCGAAATGAGCGACGCAGCGCTCGACAAAATGGTCAGCGCGATCAAGGCGGGAGCCAAAGCGGCGCTGTAAAGATTCATATAATAAACAAAACACGGCGCGCGTCCAAGTTTGGGCGCGCGCCGTGTTTTCACCTGACGTTCTGTTGATTGCTAAATATTTGCTGTAGACATTCCTTTCAACCGTCAAAACTTAAGTCAAAGACATGGCGAATAGTCAGATGTTAAACCTCCCGGCGCTAGGACGGAAATGAATTTCTTCAAATTTTTCAGCTTTAAAAGTTGGATGCCGCTTGTCTGTCCGTTAGAATTTCATGACGCAGCCGCAAAAGGAGAAGGCCCGCACGCTGAAAAAGTTTGAAAAATTATTCCCGTCCACGCTTCAAACCTGTGAGAACGGTGAACGTGCGGGACCTTTGTGAGAGTCGGTGAAAAAACATTCACCTCACTGTTTTGACGTTAATCTTTTACCGTCATTGTGACGGGCAGGGAACCAAAACACCGCTTTTGCGTTTTGTGCGATTCGGCTGGTGGTTGCATCAGGACAAACAAAGTGAGGACACGGCAATCTTGTTTCACACAGAGGTCATGGGAATATCAAAACCTGAAAGCACAAAGCAAAGACAAGATTGCCACGGGCTGCGCCCTCGCAATGACAGCAAAAGATTAAGGTCCGGACTGCATTTTAGTTTTTAAAGCCTTTCCTTGGGAAAGGTGGCGGCGGCATTCCCCCACCGACGGATAAAGTATTTTTGTCTCTTCACTAATCCCTATTCGTCACAACAGCCACACAGCTGTTCTTACGCCCCTAACAACAGTCTGAGTGCTCCACAAATCTCCCTGCTTGAAGCGTAGCGCGAAGGTGTTTTTTGCGCAGGCCGAGTCTTTTAACGGATGCGTCAAAAAATGCCTTCGCGCCTAGCGCACTAAGTTTCCACAAACTACGTGCCGCATTGCTTTTGGAACTTGTAACCTCATAACGAAATACGAAAACTGAACCAAAGCCACCCCTGCATTGATAGGCACATTTGATGCAGACGATCAGGAGCAAAGCAGGAAACGATTAAAACGATACAGCGCAAGCCCTTACGCCCCTAACAACAGTCAGGCACGCTCCCCTGCACTCTCGGATTGAAGCGTAGCGCAAAGGTGTTTTTTGCGCAGGCCGAGTCTTCTAACGGATGCGACAAAAAACGCCTTCGCGCCTAGCGCCGTAAGCCTGCACAAACAACGCGCCGCCAGGTCTTTGACTTTGACCTCCTACGTAAAAAAGCAAAAAACAAGCCGCTGCGGCCAGCACAGAGAGTTTTCGTGCAAACGAGGAGGAACAGATTAATAGTCATAACCAACGCCGCCCTGGCATCGACATGTTCATTCGATGCAGACGGGCAGGGAAACGTCCCAGCAGCGATGATTTGTCCGATGCAGACGATCAGGAGCAAAGCGTCTGGCCCTGCAATATCAGACTCTTTGCTCCTGATGGAATCATTCCTGAGAGACGCCCAAGGATAAGGGCATCACGTTAAAACGGACTATTCCAGTCCTATGCCTTTCCGCACTTAACCAGCAGCTTCTGCCAGTCCTCGTCTACGTCCTTCTGCGCGTCTTCGACCAGGTCCATGCGTTCCTTGCCCTTCTTGAACAGGTGTGAGAAACGGCCCTGGGCGCGCAGGAACTTTTCAAGCGGCACCGGCTGCTTGGGATCGTAGGAGAGCGTGTATTTGCCATTCTCCACTTCGTAGATGGGCCAGAAACGGCTGTCGGCCGCCAGTTTGCAGATGCTCACCTGATCGCCCGGGTCTATCTTCCAGAACAGCACACAGGGCACCAGCACGTTGACAAAGGCAGGACCCGGCGCCTCCACGGCCTTCTTGACCTTCCTGATGAGGTCTAAGGGATCGTGCAGCGTGGTCTGGGCCACGTAGGGTATATTGTGCGCGGCCACGATTTCCGTGAGGTTCTTGGCGCGCTGAAGCTTGCCTGGCTGCACGGAACCGGCCGGCGAGGTGGTGGCGTTCGCGTTTATGGGCGTGGCGCTGCTACGCTGGGCGCCCGTGTTCATGTAGCCCTGGTTGTTGTAGCAGATGTAGGTAAAGTCATGACCGCGCTCGAGTGCGCCGGAAAGCGACTGCAGGCCGATGTCGTAGGTGCCGCCATCGCCGCCAAAGGCCACGAACTTGATGTCTTTCTCGATTTTGCCCTTGCGCTTTAAGACCTTGTAGGCCGCCTCGATGCCGGAGATACCGGCGCCGGCGTTCTCAAAGGCCACATGCATGAAGGGCACGCGCCAGGCGCTATACGGATAGACGGTCGTAGAAACCTCCATGCAGCCGGTGGCTCCAACCACCACGATGGGATTCTCAAGGCCCATGAAAGCCTGACGGATAGCCGTAGGGGCTCCGCAGCCGGGGCACATCCTGTGTCCTTCGGTAAGCGGATTCTGTTTGTGAGTGAGGTCTTTATAACTAATTCCAGCCATTGTCGTCTACCTTTTTCTCTTTCTCAAGCAGCCCGATGAAGCGGGGCTCGAAGCTGTAATCTCCGTCGGCCATGCGCGTGAACACCTTTTCGGCGTCGCGCGGATAGAAGTCGCGTCCGCCCAAACCGAAGACGTACTCCTGCACCGGCACGCGCTGCGGCAGCCCGTAGAGCGCGGCCTTGACCTCGGCCGCCAGCGGCGAGGTGCCGCCGATGCTCGAACATCTGTCCAGCACCGCCACGCCCCTCTTGCCCGTCACAAGCCTCACCAACTCTTCGCGCGGGAAGGGACGGAAGAAGCGGACCCTGATGCAGCCGGCTTTGATGCCGTCCTCGCGCATTTCGTCCACCACGTCCTTGACGACGCCGGTGGCGGAGGACATGATGACGATCACGTAATCGGCGTCCTCGGTGCGGTAGGATTCGATCATGCCGTATTTGCGGCCCGTCTCCTTTGCAAGCTCGTTTTCAAGCCGCGTGTAGACCTCCGGCACGTTGTACATGCCCTGCATCTGGTTGCGCTTGATTTCAAAATAATACTCAGACATCGTGAAGGAGCCGTAAGAGACAGGGTGGTCCACGTCAAGCAGCGGATACTGGGCCTGACGCTCGCCGACGAACTTCTTGACCGTCTCGTCGGCCAGGATCTCAACGGCTTCGTAGCAGTGGCTCGTGATAAAACCGTCCTGACAGACGAAGACCGGCGTCAGCACGTCCTTGTCCTCGGCCAGACGAACGGCCAGCAATACCGTGTCGTAGACCTCCTGAGCATCTTCGCAGTAGATCTGGATCCAGCCTGAATCGCGCTCCGGCATGCTGTCGGAGTGGTCACAGTGGATGTTGACTGGAGCGCCCAGACACCTGTTGACCAGTCCGAAGACAATGGGCGCGCGGAAAGCGGCCGCGATCGGGAATACTTCGTGCATGAGGGCCACGCCGTTGGCGCTCGAGGCCGTCATCACGCGCGCGCCTGCGACGGAGGCTCCCACGCAGGCCGTGATGGCCGAATGTTCGCTCTCGACCGCCACGTATTCGGAATCTACCTTGCCGTTCGCCACAAACTCGGCGAACTTGACGGGAATATCCGTGGAGGGTGTGATCGGATAGGCAGCCACCACATCCGGATTGATCTGTCTCATGGCCTCGGCGAACGCGAAGTTGCCGGAGGTCATCTCCCTGTGTTTTTTATCTGACATGAGCTCCGACCTCCCCAGGATCCTCGCCGTGATCCGCATTCTCTCCGATGAACTCCGATTCCGGATGCATCGAAATGGCCTTGACCGGGCAAAGGTGTGCGCAGATGCCGCAACCTTTGCAGAAAAACGTATTGACGCCCGTGACCTTGTTGTTCTCGTCTACCATGATCGACATATCCGGGCACTGGACCCAGCAGCGCAGACAGGAAACGCATTTCTTAAGGTCGATGATGGGACGGATGCTGCGCCAGAGACCGGTCTCCACTTTGAGGGCGGACGCGCCGAAAGCCACGGTGCCGAGCGGCACGTCCTGCCACGTCTGCGGTTTGCTCATGCCACATGCGCCTCCGAACGCCCGCGCAGGATGGCCCTGCGGTTTGCGTCGAGCACCGGCTGGGGCAGCTGCTTCATCTTCTTGACGAAATGTTCGGCAAAGGTCTCGACCGGCACTTCGGGGAAAACGTAGGAGAGGGCGCCGAGCAGCGGCGCGTTGGGACGGTTCTGGCCCAGCTCCTCGAGCGTGATCTTGGTCGCGTCGACGGAGACCACCATGGCGTCCCTGGAGATATGCAGCTTGGCGCGGATGGCGTCGGCGTTCTCGGAGGAATTGACGAGGTAGATGGCATCGCGCTTGCAGCCATCGGTCGGATGAGCGCTCTCGATCATGGTCGGATCGACCACCACCACTACGTTGGGGTTCTGAACGCCGCAGCGGCGCCTGATCGGCTTGTTGGAGACGCGGTTGTAAGCCCTCATGGGCGCACCCTGGCGCTCCGCTCCGTATTCGGGGAACGACTGCACGTGCTTGCCGTTCTCGAACAGCACCTCCGCCAGGATGGCCGACGCGCTCTTGGCGCCCTGGCCGCCGCGGCCGTGCCAGCGCACTTCGACGGTTCTCCAGTTTCTCTTCATGTTTCTGTGTTCCATTGCCAATTCCTCCTTTAGAATAAAACCATAAAAAAAGGAGCCTTTCAAAGTCTGAAAGGCTCCTCACATTCGCCTGGACAAACAGCGCTAAGCGCCGATCCCACGAGGAGGAGCCGCGTTAATTATAATAATAATTATGTTCTTGCTGCTGAGCTTGTACATAACGTTTCCTCCCTCTCCGTAAGATTTGTCAGGTATATTATCACCGCGGACCGGCTTTGTCAAATATTTCAGGCGGCGGCAGTTGTAAAATTTACAATTAAGGGTTATTATAACCGCTCAAACAGACAGAGGTGAAACAATGGAGGAATATTCCGAATTCCAGAAAGCACGTCAGCAGTACACGCCCAAACTTCCGCCGGCGCTTCTGCGCGGGGCTGAGGTTCGTGTGGTTGAGGGTAAGCGCACCTCCTCAGCGGCCAGCGAAGAGGCGATCGCGGCGCTGTTCCCGCACATCTTTGGCTCGCCGCTGCTGACCTTCGTGCCCAAGGTTGCTTACGACGGCGCGCCGGCTATCAACGCAGGCGTGATCTTCTCCGGCGGACAGGCGCCAGGCGGGCACAACGTCGCGGCGGGGCTCTTCGACGGGCTTAAATCGCTGGACGAAGGCTGCCGTCTTTACGGGTTCACGAACGGACCCGACGGCCTCATCAAAAACAAATACAAGGAACTCACGGTCGGGGAGATCAACCGCTACCGCAACACGGGCGGCTTCGACCTGATCTGTTCGAGCCGCACCAAGCTTGAAAAAATCGAACAGTTCGAATCAGTGGCGCGCAACTGCTCCAAGCTCGACATCTCCGCCGTCGTCATCATCGGCGGCGACGACTCCAACACCAACGCCTGCCTGCTGGCTGAATTTTTCGTCGACAACAACATTCCCATCCAGGTCATCGGCTGTCCCAAGACGATCGACGGGGACCTCAAGAATCAGTGGATCGAGTCAAGCTTCGGCTTCGACACGGCCAGCAAGGTCTACAGCGGCCTGATCGGCAACATCGAAAGGGACGCGCTCTCGGCCGGCAAATACTGGCACTTCATCAAGCTCATGGGACGTTCGGCCTCGCACCTGACGCTCGAATGCGCGCTGCAGGCTCACCCAAACGTGACGCTGATTTCCGAGGAGATCCAGGCGCAGAACATTCCCCTGAGCCAGATCGTCAACGAGATCGCGGAGGTCGTGGCGGAGCGCTCGTCGAAGGGCATGAACTTCGGCGTCGTGCTGGTGCCGGAGGGCCTCATAGAATTCATTCCTGAGATCGGCGTGCTGATCGGCGAGCTGAACGACATTTTCGCAAAATATGGCAAAAAGGTCGACGCGCTCGACGATTTCGACAAGGAGTCGTACATCACGCGATATCTCACGTCCCAGTCCTCCATCGTCTATCAGAGCCTGCCGACCAGCATCAGAGCGCAGCTCTGCGCCGAACGTGACCCTCACGGCAACGTGCAGGTCTCGGTCGTTGAGACGGAAAAAATGCTCGCGGAAATGGTGCAGCAGAGGCTGCGCGGCCTCATGCAGCAGGGCCGCTACAGCGCCTCGTTCCACCCTGCCTTTCACTTCTTCGGCTACGAAGGCCGCTGCGCCGCGCCCTCGAACTTTGACGCCAACTACTGCTACAGCATCGGCTACAACGCCGCCGCTCTCATCGCGGCCGGCAAAACGGGCTACATGTCCTGCATCGGCAACACCGACCGTCCATCCACGGAATGGGTGGCGGGCGGCGTGCCTCTGACCGCCATGATGAACATGGAGCGCCGCAAGGGCGAGGACCGCCCCGTGATCAAAAAATCCCTCGTGGACCTGGAGGGCAGACCGTTCCAGTACTTCAGGGAACGCAGGCAGGCCTGGAAGAACGGCACCGAGTACCGCTATCCCTGCGGCGTGCAGTACTTTGGCCCTGCCGGCGTCTGCGACGAAATCACCATGACGCTGCGGCTCGAAAAGGAAGCTCAGAAAGAAAAAACGGCCAAAGAGCAGGAATTCCAGCCCACACAGTCAAATATCGCCAAATAGAGAACGGACCGCCCGGGTGACAGGGCGATCCGTTATATTTTTCTGCTATTAAATTACTGTGCTTCTTATGGGCCTGCTATTTTCCGCGGCAGAGGGCAAAGATATCCTCCAGCAGCGCCTGCCCTGTTTCACGGCGGCCGGCGCCGGGGCCGATGATGGTGACGTCGCCGAGGTTGTCGGTCGTGATGGTGACTGCGTTGGTGGCGCTGTCAATCGAAGCGAGCGGATCGGAGAACGGCACTTTCGCCGGCTTCACAAACGCGTGGAAGCCTTTGGGACCTTCATCCACGCCGGCCAGCAGCTTTACCTTGCAGCCCGCCGCAGCGGCCTCCATGACCTTGCCCGGCGTGATGCCAGTGATGCCGGTGCGTTCGACTTTGATGACCGGCACGTCCATGCCGAAGAAAATTTTCGCCATAATAGAGACTTTGACGGCCGGATCCCAGCCTTCCACGTCCATGGACGGATCTGCCTCCGTGTAACCGTGGGACCTGGCTTCTTCCAGGGCCTGGCTGTACGTGAGCCCCTCCCCCATCTTTGTGAGCATGAAGTTTGTGGTGCCGTTGAGGATGCCGGCGACTTTTTTGACCTTGCAGCCGACCATGCCTTCCCTGATCATGCTGATGAACGGGGTGCCGCTCATGACCGTGCCTTCGAAGCGCAGGCTGGCGCCGTGTTCGGCTCCCAGCTTCACGAGTTCGTCCAACGCCAGCGAAATAGGACCTTTATTGGTAGTGACAACGCTGACCCCGTGCGAGAGAGCCGTTTTCATATGCGTCATGCCGGGTTCGCCTGTTTTGAGATCCATAGGCGTCGCCTCCGCCAGCACGGTGGCGTGCGACGATTCCAGCATCTCGGCAAACGTGCCGCGTGCCTGTGGCAACTCCGCAAAGCCGCGCCTTGTGTGGATGGCGTCAAGAACTTTGCCGAGGTCCAGTCCCTGCGGATCAGCGATGTTTCCCTTCATGAGGTCGCAGATGAGCACGACTTCAAACGTGAAGCCGTATTTGCCCGCCAGCTCGGAGCGTTTTTCCTGTAGTATTTCCAACAGCGCGGTGCCGACATTTCCGCATCCTGCGAGGGCTATTTTGTTGTTCATATCTGCTTTCCTCCCATGCGTCAAACTTTTTGACTTTTTGACGTGCTTTGATAGTATTGTTGTTAGTATACCATAAATTTAAGCCTTCGAACAGTAAAATGTGTTCGAAGGCTTAAAGACGTTCTATTCAGAAATCTCTGAAAGCTTAGTAGCGGCGGCGCTTCGGACGATCGCCGCCCTCGCGCGGGCCGTCGTAGCGATGTTCGCGGTGCGGTCTGGCACCCTCGGGACGGTCGCGGTGATAACCGCCTCTATATGCGCCGCGCGATTCGTGCGTGATGTCGGAAACGGAATCGGCATGCAGGCCTTCGCGGGCCAGACGTTCGCGGCGAGCCTCAAACAGGGCAGCGGCGCGGGCCGACAGCTCCACCGTGGAGCTGCTGTCGCGCAGCTTGATGTTGCCCACGTCCTCGCGGCCGATGCCGATGCAGCGGCACAGAGTACCGAGCAGATGTCCGACCTCGATGCCGTCGGCCTTGCCCTCCGAGAACTGCACGGTCACGCCACCGGTCATCTCGGAGCGCTGGTAGCGTTCCTTGCGGTCACCGGAACGGTCGAACTGGCGTCCGCCGCCGGCCGGACGCTCGCGGCGTCCGTTTTCGCGGTCCATCTCAAGCGCCACGTCCTCGTGGATTGAATATCCGGAGGGCTGGTCGCCATAGGCTTTGGCGAGCAGGCCGGAAACCAGCGTAGCCGCGTCGTCGCGGCCCAGCATCTCCTCGGCCCAGGGCTTGAACTCGTCCGATTCGAGCGCATGGTCGATGATCGTCTTCTCAAAGCGCTCGCGGGACTTGCCCTCTATTTCGTCCGCGTCAGGTGCGGGTATCCATTCGATCTTCATCTTGGAGCCGGCGTTGCGCACCATGAACTTGAACTGACGCGCCTCGCGGGCCGTCAGCAGCACCATATTGCTGCCCTCGTGGCCGGCGCGGCCTGTTCTGCCGCTCCTGTGCACAAACTCCTCAAGGTTCTGCGGCAGACCGAACTGTATCACGTGGCTCACCGCGTCGATGTCGAGTCCTCTGGCCGCCACGTCGGTGGCCACCAGGATGTCCACGCGGCCGCCGCGCAGGGCGCCAAGCGCAGTGTTGCGTTCTCTCTGGCTCATATCTCCGTGAATGGCCGTGGCCTTAAAGCCGTTGTCGCAGAGCTTGTCCGCGATCTCCTGCGTCTCCGCCCTGGTGCCGCAGAAGAGCAGCGCACGGCTGGGGGCCTCCCAGATCAGCACGTTCGTAAGCCCCTCGAACCGCTTGCGCGAAGGGATAATGTAAGCCTTCTGCGTGATGTCCTCGTGCACCGTTATATCGGAGACAAGCGAAATTTTCTTGGGCGCGTTGAGATAAGTGCGGGCCAGAGCCAGCACCTCCTGCGGCATCGTGGCCGAGAAGAGCCAGGTGCGGTCTGCGTGAGGCATGGCCTGCAGGATCGCCTCGATCTCCACGCGGAAGCCGATGTCGAGCATATCGTCGCCCTCGTCCAGCACCACGCTGCTGATCGTGTCACCCTTCAGCGTACCGCGGCGGATGTGGTCCATCACACGGCCCGGAGTGCCGACCACCACGTTGGCGCCTTCGCGCAGCGCGCGGATCTGCCGCTCCATATCGAGACCGCCGACCAACGTGGCAACCTTGACGCCACAGCCGGCGCCGATCCAGGCGAATTCGCGCGCAGTCTGCTGAGCGAGCTCGCGCGTGGGCGAAAGCACGATGATCTGCGGCTCCCTGCGGGCCGTGTCCATGATGTTGACAAGCGGCAGCGCGAAGGCCAGCGTTTTGCCGGAACCGGTCTTGGCCTGCACGATCAGGTCGCCGTCCGTCAGCGTCTCGTCTTCCAGCACGCTCACCTGTACGGGCATCGGCGTTTCAAAGCCCTTGCGCTCAAGCGCAGAGAGCAGTTCCGGCCGCAGATTGAAATCTGCGAACCTTACGGTTGTTTCTTCAGACATATAAAATTACCTCCCCGGGACGAGCAGCGCAACAGAAGCAGCTTCAGACGCAAGCGTCTGGAGCCATCCTCTTCACAAAGTTTGTCCCCGTTTGCGCCGTGCTTCAAAGCCCTGCATGACGCAAAGCAGGTTTGGCAATCGTTTTAAAATTCCCCCGGAAAAACTGGCCGCGATGGGCAAAAGGGCATTTCAGCAACGGCGGTGGCTCAGTGAGCCTTGTGATTTCGGCAATAGCCGGATGCAGATATACTGCAACCATGGTATTATCCACGATTACAAATATTTGTCAAGCGGAAAACCGCAGCGGCGGACAATACCCGCTAAAACACGCAGCGTGACGGGAAACTTACGCCGCCGCAGCAGAACAATCCGCCAAAGGCAGAGACAGACTGACAGTGTCCTTGGTTCAAAAAATTATCGTAATATAATGAAATACACATGAGAAGGATTGCTATGGTTGTTTCGCTAAGAGCAAAATAAGATGAGTCTAAGCTTTTTCGAAATTATGCAAAGCTGAACGGCAGCACAATGTCAGGACTGATTCGCCGGCAGGTATCCTTATTCGTTGACGATAATGGCACGCAGCTGGTTTTGCTGTATGTTTAAAACAGGGTTGGCTCCTGTTTGGATGTTTTTACGGATAGCAGCCAGCACTCTGCTTTTTAAAATTTGCGCAGGAACCGGAGGAGGTCGCGCGAATGGATCATCTGTCTCTTGCCGAATCAATAGAGAAACTCGGCGCTGACTTTCCAAATTTGAATTGGAATTTTCAGGAACATAAAATCGGACGGCGCAGGGAGCTGATATCCCAGTGGCTCGGCGCGCCCGACGAAGATATTATGGTCTGCGCCTTCAAGGGGAAGGAGATCCACGAAAGGTTCCATCGCCAGGATTTCTTTTTCATAAATTACGCCTACACTGGCGATTACGGAGCGCAGAGCTACCGCTTCGACAACCATGTGACAATCCGGGAGAACGAGTGTTATATAGGCCAGCCGTTTTCCGGCTACGCGCTTTTCGGGGCTGGAGACGATGATATCGTCATTATCGGGGTGCTGATCAAAAAGGAAGTCTTCTACCGGAACTTTCTTCAGACCATCTCCTCGGATCGGAGGCTGCTGCATTTCTTTCTTGATCCGAAGATCGACGCTTTTTCGGACGAGTTCATCCATCTTAAAGACCTGCAGGACGGTTCGATAAGGAAGCAGATCGAGCTGATGGCGGCGGAGTACGCAAACAAACTGCCGGACACTCAGGATCTTCTGAAGCCGATGACGGTGACGCTTGTCAAGATGCTGGCGCGTCAGTTCAGGATCGCACGTAAAGAGCCGGCGGACGGCGAGAAGACAGAGAGGATGGTCCGCTTTATGGACGAGCACCTTGACCATGTGACGCTCGCCATGCTCTCGGACGCCTTCGGCTACCACCCTGCCTATATTTCCTCGCAGCTGTCCGCAAAGACGGGGCGCACGTTCTCCCAGATATTGCTGGCGCAGAGGATGGAGCGGGCCGTTTTTCTGATGCGCAACACCGATCTGTCGATCGAGGAGCTCACGCCGATGGTCGGCTATGCCGACAAGAGCAATTTTCACAAGGCGTTCCGGGAGTTCTACGGCAAGACGCCGCGCCAGTTCGTTCAAAGAGACGGACTGGACTGATATAAAGATTCGCCACCATTTACCATAAGATTTGCCACTGAAATCAAAAGGCCCCTTCTTTAGAATGAAGTCAGCGTCAGAGAAACAGGGACATTCATTTTTAAGGAGGAGTCTGTTATGTATAGTAATTTTATATTCAACATGCCGACCAGGGTGCTCTTCGGAGCCGGGCAACTCAACAAGCTCAGGGACCAGGCGATGCCGGGGAAGAAGGCGCTCATCGCCACGTCGAACGGCCAGTCGGCGAAGAAGTACGGCTATCTCGCCCGCGTGGAAAAAGAGCTGGAGCTGGCAGGCGCGGCTCATGAGCTGTTTGACGAGGTTCGTCCGAATCCTACCAGAGACAATGTTATGGCCGGTGCGGCAAAGGCCAAAAGCACAGGCTGCGACTTTGTCGTAGCGCTGGGAGGCGGCTCCGTGATGGACTGCGCCAAGTGCATCGCGCTGATGATGACGAACGGTGGAGACCTCTGGGACTATTCCGCGAGCGCCAGGGGCGGCAGGCAGAACGCGCCGCATCCTGCGGCGCCCATCGTCTGCATCACGACTTCCGCAGGCACCGGCAGCGAGGTGGACATGGCCGCCGTCATCTCTTACGACGAGATCAGCGAGAAGACCGGCATCTTCTTCCCCTCCATGTTCCCGACCCTTTCCATCGTCGACGCGGACCTGATGATGAGCGTGCCTCCGAAGTTCACCGCCTATCAGGGCATGGACGCCTTCTATCATGCGGCCGAAAGCGTGATCAACAAAAACGAGCACCCGATGGGCGAAATGTTCGCGCTCAAGGCGATCGAACTGGTCGCACAGAACCTGCCGGCTGCCTGCCGGAACGGCGGCGACAGGGATGCGAGGGCCAATATGGCGCTCGCGAACTCTCTTGCCGGCTATTATATGCTCTGCACTTCGCAGCATACGATGGAGCATGTGATGGGCAGCTTTCACGACAATCTTGTGCACGGAGCCGGGCTTATCATGATCTCCCACGCCTACTTCGATTTCTTTGCGGAGAGGAAAGCGGCGGAGGGACCGATGATCAGGATGGCGAAGGCGATGGGGGTGGAAAAACCGACCTCCGGCAAGGACTTTATCAGGGCGCTCGACAGCCTGATAGCCTCCGTCGGCTGCGCTGATCTTAAAATGAGCGCGGCCGGCATCGCCAGAGAAGAGCTGCAGAAGTACCCGCAGATGGTGCATCAGGTGCTGGGCGGAGACATAACGGCGGACCCGCTTCCGCTTTCTGACTCAGACTACCTTGCAATTTATGAGAGATCTTATAAATGACAGAGCTTGAAAAACTGGACGCCGGGCTCCCCTACCATTTTCTCGACGCGGAGGTGGCGGCGAGGAAAGAAAGGGCTGTCATCAACTGCAAAAGGTTCAACGACGCAGACCCGCTTGATTACGACGGGCAGCTTGCGGCCCTTGACGGGCTGCTCGGCTCTCACGGAAAAAATCTCAGCATACAGCAGGGCTTCCATTGCGATTACGGCAAAAACATCCAGGTCGGGGACGATTTCCTTACGAATTACAACGTCACCATACTGGACGTCGCGCCGGTGCATATCGGCGATTACTGCATGGTCGGCCCGAACACGCTGATCACGACGGTAGGCCACCCGCTGGATAAAGAAGGCCGCAGAGAGCGGATCGGCGTCTGCAAACCGGTCTCCATCGGCAATGACGTGTGGATCGGCGGCAACGTCACGATCCTGCCCGGCGTACATATAGGCAGCAATGTCGTGGTCGCAGCCGGCGCAGTGGTCGCCAGGGACATCCCTGACAATTGCGTGGCCGCAGGCGTGCCGGCGAAGAAAATCAGGGACCTGGAGCAATAGGCTGATTCTAATTCCCTGCCAAGGTGCTGAAAATTGGGGTTTAGCGGCTGTCCTTAAATTGGGCAGTGCAGATATTTTTGCTCTGATCACAGCATAGTGGGCTATGTTTGAGCATTTCGCCGCTAAAAAAACAGGTCAAAAACTTGTGTAAATGTCGTTTGTGAAAGCTCGGTGCGCTAGGCACGAAGGCGTTTTTTACGCATCCGTTAAAAGACCCGGCCTGCTAAAAAAACACCTCCGCGCTACGCTTCAAGCCTGTGAGAGCAGTGCGCGGACCTAACTGTTGTTTGAGGCCAATTCTAATGTCAAGAGCGCTGAAAATTGGGATTTAATAAGGCTCAGATTGCATAAGAGGCGTGGGTGGCTTTGCGCAAAGCCAGCCACGCCTCTTCCCCGCAGACTTGTCTATTCTTCGGTCTCAAAACATGAATTGCGAACCGAACAAGCGGCTCACACTTGCTGTGGACTCACTGATTGAAGCGTAGCGAGGCGGCGATTTTTACGCAGGCCGAGTCTTTTAACGGATGCGTAAAAATCGCCGCCTCGCGCCTAGCGCCCGATGGCCTCGTACAAGAAATTCAGCAATGAACCTGCATTGCTTTTGGTTTCTGATCTTATAGCAGACAGCCAGCTAAATTCTTATTTAGCGCGACAGACACAGGAACAGATTTAGCTGGCTGCCTCTGATAAAGGCGAGCCCCGCAAACACAAAAAACCGGCCCGTGGTCATACGCTTTGTCAGCGTCTGCGCCGCGGGCCGGCTTATGCTTGCTTTTGCGGGGATATTTACGCTGCTATCTCGGCAGTTCGCCAGACTTGAGCTTGGCGTCGAAGTCCTTTACAAGTCTGCGCAGCTCCTTTGTGAGCAGCAGCAGTCCGATAAGGTTCGGGATCGCCATGAGTCCGTTGACGGTGTCGGAGAAGTCCCAGAGGCTGTTGAGCGCGCCAGCGCCGCCCCAGCCGCCCACGATGATGAGGATGAGCCAGAAGATCTTGAACGGGGTGACGAGATAGTGGCGGCCCTTGCAGAGGTAGACGAGCGCCGTCTCAGCGTACCAGTACCAGCCGAGGATCGTGGAGAGCGCGAAGAGTGCCAGCCCGACGGATAGGACTACGTCGCCTACGCCGCCCAGCACCGAATGGAAGGCCATCATGGAGAGCTTGGCTCCGTTGAGGTCGGGGCTGCCGGTCAGCACGCCGGTCGTGAGGATGGTGACGGCCGTCATCGTGCAGATGACGATCGTGTCCATGAATACCTCAAAGATGCCGTAGAGTCCCTGACGGCAGGGGTGGTCTACATGAGCCGTGCAGTGGACCATAGGAGCGGAGCCAAGGCCCGCTTCGTTGGAGAAGACGCCGCGCGCGATGCCCTTGGTGATGGCAACTTTGACGCCCCAGCCAGCCAGAGCTCCCGGCAGCGCCATGGGATCGCCGAAGGCTCCCTGGATAGCCATGGAGATAGCGGCAGGAATAGCGCTGGCATGGGCCAGAATGACGATGAGCGCGCCCACGATGTAGAAGATGGCCATAAACGGCACCAGGTAGATGGTGACGGTGGAGATGCTGGTGAGGCCGCCCCAGATCACGAGGCCCACAAAGATGGCGATGACGACGGCCGTGTAGATGTGAGGAATGTTAAAGGCCATCGCGATGCCTTCGCAGGTGGAGTTGGCCTGCACGGCGCTGCCGATGCCAAAGGAGGCCAGAATGGCAAAGATGGCGAAAATGACCGCCAGCCACTTCATGCCGAGGGCCTTTTCAAGGATATACATGGTGCCGCCGCGATAGTTGCCTTTTTCGTCCTTGTCGCGGTAATCGACCGCCAGCGAAATTTCGCAGAACTTGGTGGTCATGCCGAAGACTGCGGAGATGAGCATCCAGACCAGGGCGCCGGGGCCGCCGATATGCAGAGCCGTGGCGACGCCGGCGATATTGCCGGTGCCGACCGTGGCCGCGAGCGCCGTAGCCATGGCCGCGAACGAGGAGATGCTGCCTTTTTCAGAGCTCTTCGCGTGCATTTTGCCGAATACTTCGTGGATCGTGAGCCCGAAGTACCGTATCTGCGGGAAACCGAGAATCAGCGTGAACCACACTCCCGTTCCCACGAGCAGCGTGAGCATCCAGGGTCCCCAGACAATGCCATTGACGATTTCGTTGATCTTCACTAATGATTCCATGCTTACACAGTCCTTTCTTAGCTAGGTTTATGTATATTAAGCGGGAACATAAAGAAGAAGTTGCGATACGCCTTTAATATCACGTTTTAGGCAAATTGTCTATCGTAATTTTTCCGCAGAACGGTTATCAGCGCGGCTGCTGCTTTTCCGCGTCCTCATGAGGCTTCAAAACCTTTTGCACGGCGAAGATCATCACCTTCATGGAGGTTCCTGCCTCGTCGATCTTCAGCGTCAGGCGCTCTCCGTCCCTTGACATCACTGTGGCGATAATACCTCCGATCGTCACGATCTCGTCGCCCGCCTGAACCGAATCGTGCAAGGCGCGCATCTGTTTGTTTCTCTTCTTGCCGGGAATGACCATGAAAAGGTATACCATGATCACAATACCCAAGAAGTACAAAAGGACCAGCGTAAACGGCTTCATAACAATTCCTCCCCGCGTCGCGGCGAAATAAATGCGGAGCGGCTCTGATTGTGCGCTTAGCGCGCGGAACCGCTCCGTTTTATGCCATATTATATATTACTTGTTGAGAAATTCTTCGGCAATGGCGACGAAAACGGTGCTGCCTTCATAAAGCACGTCTTCGTCGATGTTGAACTTGGGGTTGTGGTGCACGACGTCCGTATGCTTCGCCGGATTCGCCGAGGAGAGCGCCATGAATGCGCCGGGCGCCTTTTGTAGGTAGCAGGCGAAATCCTCACCGCCCATAACGGCCGGGACCTTCGTCACCAGGCGGTCGGCGCCGAGCGACTTCTCCACCGCCCTGGCTGCTAGAGCCGCCATAGCCGCGTCGTTGATCACAGGCGGCGCCCCCCAATCCATCAAAAAGTCGCAGGAGCCGCGGTACGTGGCGGCCACGCCCTTCGAGATCTCCTCAATGCGTTTTGCGAGATACTTGCGCACGGAATCGTCGAACGCGCGGATGGTGCCTTCGATCTCCACCTCGTTCGGTATTACGTTGTAAGCAAAGCCGCCGTTGATCTTGCCGATCGTCAGCACCGCCGGTTTGGGCGCCGCTATCTCGCGGGCCACAACTTCCTGAAGAGAAAGCACGATGTTGCAGGCAATCGTAACGGGGTCCACGCCCTTCTCAGGCGTCGAGCCGTGACAGCCGGTGCCCATGACTTTGAGCGCGAAACGGTCGAAGGAGGCCATGCAGCAGCCGGAAGGACAGACGACCTTGCCGTTGGGAATGTTCGGGAAGATGCTGCCGATGTGCAGGCCGAAGACCGCATCGACACCCTCCATCACGCCCTCCTTGATGGCGATGACGGAACCCTTGGAGGTCTCCTCAGCCGTCTGGAATACGAATCTTACCGTACCAGCAAACTTATCGCGGTTTTCCTGCAGCACGCGCAGCGCCCCGAGCAGCATCGCCGCGTGGCTGTCGTGACCGCAGGCATGCATGCGGCCCTTGTGCCTGGAGGCGAAGGGAAGCCCCGTCTCCTCCGTGATCGGCAGACCGTCGATATCAGCCCGCAGCAGCAGCGTCCTTCCGGGACGCGCGCCCTTGATCTCTCCGATGATGCCAGAGTCGCCTTTGTTTTTGCGATATGCGACGCCGAGCTTGTCAAGTTCAGCCGCAATCCTGGCCTGCGTCTCTGGCAGGTCCGTGCCCAGTTCGGGTATCTGATGCAGATCGCGTCTCAGAGATACGATGTAATCCTGCATGTCTTTGCATTTTTCCCACATTGCCAAAAACCTCTTTTCAGTTTTTCGCCGCCAGCCGTCGTTATGCGGCGGCAAAACACGACATGGTTCCGCGCCGAGGTTCCGGCGCGGAACCATGTTTAAGTTCCCGTTGCAGCGCTCACGCGCTTTTAAAAGAATTGCCCGCTTACTTGTTCAGATACTCCTCCACCGTGGAGACAAAGACAGAGCTTCCCATGTAGAGCACGTCCTCGTCCACATTGAACTTCGGATTGTGGTGCGGCACATCCGTGTGTTTCGCGTGGTTGGAGGAGGAGAGGAACATGAACGCACCCGGCACCTTCTCCAGATAGTAGGCGAAATCCTCTCCTGCCATATTGGGGGCCGGCTGGGTCGTCAGCACATTCTTTTCTCCGAGCGCTTTGACCGCTGCTCTGGCCGCCAGCGCGGCCATGGCCGCGTCATTGATGACGGGAGGCGCGCCCCAGTCGATGGTGCAGTCGCAAGAACCGCGGAACGTGGCAGCCACGCCCTTCGAAATCTCCTCGATGCGTTTCGCCAGATGCTGGCGGATCGGCTCCTCAAAAGCGCGGAAAGTGCCTTCTATCACAACTTCGTTCGGTATGACGTTGTAAGCAAAACCACCGTTGATCTTGCCGATCGTGAGCACGGCCGGTTTGGGCGCGGCGATCTCGCGCGCGATCACTTCCTGCAGAGACAGCACCGTGTTGGAAGCGATTGTGATCGGATCGACTCCCTTTTCAGGCGTGGAACCGTGACAGCCAGTGCCTCTGATGTGCAGTTCGAAGCGGTCAAAGGAAGCCATGCAGCAGCCGGGGATGCAGACGAGCGTGCCGGCCGGGATATTGGGGTCTAGAATGGAGCCTATGTGCATGCCGAACACGGCGTCAACTCCGTCCAGCACTCCCTCCCTGATGGCCACCTGGGAGCCCTTGGAAATTTCCTCGGCGGTCTGGAATACGAACTTGACCGTACCGCGGATTTCCTGGCGGTTTTCCTGCAGCACGCGCAGAGCTCCGAGCAGCATCGCCGCGTGGTTGTCGTGCCCGCAGGCGTGCATGCAGCCCTCGTGCTTTGAGGCGAAGGGCACTCCTGTCTCTTCCTTGATAGGCAGGCCGTCAATGTCAGCGCGCAGCAGTATCGTTTTGCCAGGCTGTCCGCCCCTGATCTGACCGATAATGCCGGAATCTTCTTTATTTTTGACATAGGAGATGCCAAGCTTGTCCAGTTCGGCAGCTATTCTGGCCTGCGTTTCGGGCAGGCAGAGGCCCAGTTCCGGTATCTGGTGCAGTTCACGCCTCAGCGACACAATGTAGCTCTGCAGATCTTTGCATTTTTCCCACATATCAATACGCACCTTTCTTTACAGACTCATCGACCAGTTGTCAGTACCGCGGCGCTTTGTTTTATGCCGCTTTTTTCTGATCCTGGACGAAGAAGAATCTTGCGACGGCAAGGCTGCCGAAGACGGCGATCACGATCAGGCTCCAGGCCGGAAGCTTGAGCCCCATCCTGATGGCTAGCACGCCGAACAGAGAGAAAATGGCCACCTTGGGGTATTTGATGGAGAAGTTGCCAAACGTGGCGCCGAAAATGGCGCTGGCTGTGTATTTGGTAAGGGCCGCCACCAGGAAATCAGGCAGTACGGCGACGACCGCGGCGCCTACCAGAGCGGCCAGCGTAGTAAAGCAGAGGTTGGTGATGATGGAACCGCAGATGGCCATAGTGGAGGCCACTTCGGCCTGAATAGTGCCCGGTTCACTGTCGGTGGAATCAAGCGCCAGAGCCGCAACCGGGACTCTCATGTTGCCGATGTTGCCGGAAAGGAAAGCCAGGTAGGTGCCGGCCATGCCCAGTGCCGCGTAGTAGGAGATAGGCTCGACGAAATAGAAGGCGCCGAACGAGAGGGCGACCATGCCCCAGGCCGCCAGCACGATATTGATGTCTGGCCAGCAGTTGTAGGTCGTGCAGAGCCACAGCACGGGGATAAACGCCGTCGCGGCGGCGATCAGGTTCGTGGGGGAGCCGATCAGAATACTCTTCTTTTTCCACTCTTTAATGATCTGTTTATTTTCCATTTCCATATTCCTCCCGTCTCAGTCTCAGCTACAGGGCGATCTCGTTGTAGAGTATCGCGCAGACCATGCCGATGATCATCGCGATGCCAAGCGTGTATTCCATCAGCTTCGGGAACTTCGGGACCACGCATTTCACGAGGAAGATCATGCTGATGGCGCCGGTAATGGTAGCCACCGCATTGCTCCACCCTTTCAGGATCTCGCCTGTGCAGAGATAACCGAAAATACCGAGAGAACAGGCGCCGGACAGGACGATCAGCCATTTGGCATCTCCGCCGCTGACCTTGTCGCGAAGTTTTTCAAGCGCGGGCGTCGCCACACCTGTAAAAATCAGCCAGCCGGCTCCGTTCAGAGCCATCGCAAACCAGGAGACGGCCAGCACCGTGATTGTATAGCCCTTGCCGCCCAGTTCCACGCCGGAAGCGGTAGCGCCGTAAGTAGCCGCGGTCAGCTCCGTGGGCGCCGCGCCTATGATGGAGAGTCTCAGCCAGGCCATCGGTCCGCCGATAGCGGCCATGAGCCCTACCATGACGATAAACACGCCCATTGCAGGACCGATAGCGGAGATCAGGCCGATGCGGAAAGACTTGGTGACAATTTCAGGAGGCAGCTGAGCTTCGATCGCGGTCTTCTTCGCCATACGCATGTAAAGAAGAGCCTGCACGAAGCTGACCACAACAGTGATAGAACACAGCAGCCACGCTACGCTTGAGTTTGCTACCTTGAGAACCTGTTCCAACTAAAATACCTCCATTCGTAGTATAGACTAACGCTTTTCGCAATTGAACTGCTTGCGATATCTCCATTCTACCACAGAATGTAAGATGAAATACCGGTTTTATCAGCAATAAAGAGGTTTTTGACGCTTATCGGCCACCGGGAGGACATTCAACTGCACAAGAAAAATGACCTTTCGCCGTCAATTAAGCTACTCCTCCAATAAGCAGCGTTTTGTCGCTCCATGACTGAAAAACTTTGATATAAAACACCATACTCTTGTACCATTGAATAGTGCGTTACATTAGTGCTTTTGAATATACATTGCATCTCCGCAGGCCATTTTTCCGAAAATCAAGCCGGCTCCTTGCAGCGCCGGACGTTTTAGTCAAAATGATTACGACAATCTGAAGCAAATAAAAATCCAGCCTGCCCACCCGTCAGATATATCAAAAACGGATATACCTACGGTCCAACAAGCTGGATCTTCATGTCTTTATAACTATTCCGGCGCGAAAATCTATGCGTCCGGAGGCGTTGCGTTCATCTTCTGTCCGGCACGATCTCCAGCCAATAGCCGTCGGGATCTTCGATGAAGTAGATACCCATCGCCTTGTTTTCAAAGCAGATGCAGCCCATCTTATCATGGCGTTCGTGCCATTTTGGCAGATCGTCGACGTCGAACGCGAGATGGAACTCGCACTCGCCCAGGTCGTACTTTTCTTTTCTGTCGTGCAGATATGTGAGCTCCAGCTGGAAACCTGTCTGGCCGTCGCCCAGGTAGACGAGCGTAAAACCGTCGCCTTCCTTGCGTCTGACCTCTTTGAGGTCTAGCGCCTTCGCGTAGAAATCAAGGCTTTTGTCCAGGTCGAGCACGTTGAAATTGAAATGAGCGAACGCGGCTTTCACTGTCCCGCCCCCCGGCTGGTTTTTCTCGGGCCTAGACCAGCCACGAGACCGTCGCACAGCTTTCTGACCGTCACGAAGGCTCCTTCGCCCTCGCGCGCGCTGATGGCGGTCAGCGCCTCAAGTTCCCATTTGTGAAGCTCGCCGATCAGTTCCTCGGCTACTTTGCATCCCTCTTCCGTAAAACGGACCACCTTGCGCCGTCTGTCGGTGCTGTGGGGAAAACGTCCCAGGAACCCGCGTTTTTCCAGTCCATCGAGGGTCGTAGTCATAGTCTGGCGCGGAATGCCGAGGTAATCGGCTATCTCCGCCGGCTCAACGCCTTCGGGCCGCACATACATCTCCTCGATAAGAGTCATGGCGTTTGTGGAAACCCCATGCATCTGCGCCCAGTCGGAGTACACCTGGTCGTACCTGCGCCAAAGATCCGAGAGTTCGCGCAGCCTTTTGAGCTGGGCGGCCGAGATCTTTTTGTCTATTGCTTCAGATTCCTCACTTGAAGGCATTGCCTTTCGCCGCGAATGGCATTAACGTCTCCATACCCGACAAGTACCCCCTTTGCGCCTGCTTCCTCAGGATAGTCCTCGTCGTCTTCTTCGCCGAACACGTCAACGTTGGGCAGACGAAGAGACGCGGCCTTATGCCACATTATACCGAATATCGCGGCAAGTGCAACATTTGTAAAAGTCATCGCCAGCCATACTCCGTCAAGTCCGAAGAACAGCGGCAGTGTCCAGAGGAAGAATGGCTGCAGCAGCAGAGGGTCTCCGTAAGTCAGGGTGGCGGCGCCGCGGAGCCTGCCCACCGACTGGAAACAGGAAGCTCCCACTTTGGCCAGTCCCATAAAAGGGAACACGCAGATGGAGAGCAGCAGTCCGCGCGACGCGACCCTCGCAGGTTCGCCGGTCAGCGAGAAAAAGGCCGGGATATAGGGCGCCGTCAGGTAAAGTATGTACGAACAGGAGACGCCCATGGCGATCGCGGTCAAAAAGCCGAAGCGGGCCGTTATGCGCCTGCGCGCCGAAAGGTTGGCGCCGTGGTAAAAGCTCATGAGCGGCTGCATGCCCTCGGCGATGCCTTCCTGAAGCATCACGCCGATCGGCACTATGTAGCTAACGACCGAATAGGCCGTCACGCCGAGGTCTCCGCCCCAGGACAGGGCCTGCCAGTTGTGCATAAGCATCGAGACAGCCATGGCTATCTGCACGCCCAGCGGGGATATGCCCATGGAGGCGATCCTCGCGCAGACCTGCTTCAGCGGCCTGATGTTGGTGAGACGCAGCTTCACGTTGGAATGCTGCATAAAGAAGTGCGCGGAAAGCGCTGCGCCGGTAAAGCACTGAGCCACGACCGTAGCCCAGGCGCCACCAGCGACGCCGCCGCGGAATTCGATCACGAACAGCCAGCCGCAGAAGATATTGATGAGGAAACCAGCGACCATGATGCGCATAGCCTTGCGCGGAAATCCGTCGTTGCGCACCGCGCCCAGCATGCCCATCGTGAACACCTGGAACGGCGAGCAGGCAAGCAGGATCCTGGCGTAGACAAGAGCCAGAGCTGCAACCTCGGCCGATACGTTATAGAATGCAAGCAGAGGTTTGCAGGCGAATGTGAAAACTCCGACCGTCAGAACCGACGCGCAGATCATCATAAAAACCATGGAACCGATGATGCGTTCGGCCAGATCAGTCCTGCCGCGGCCGATGCTGGTAGATATCAGCGCTCCGCCGCCGACGCCGATGCCGGCTCCGATCGCGGTGACAAACACCGTGAACGGATAGGCCAGCCCCTCCGCCGCCAGACCGGCGCCGCCGGCCCCAATGCCAATAAAGAATCCGTCTGTAATCAGGTAGATGCCGCTCAAAAGCTGCGCACCCACGGAAGGAATAACGAAAGTAAAGAACAACCGCTTCAACTGCTGATAATCCACGGCGCGGAACATAATAAACACCTCATAAAAGATTCGATTTGGTACAATATTGGATTGGTATAATCCCTGCTGTTTATTATCCCAATCTTTTTAATCTCTACTCGTATTATATCACATCGAATTTTTTTTGCAACTCGTGAGACTTTATCACTGACAATCATGTTTCACAGAGACTGCATATCTGGACCAATCTTGTGAAGATTAAAGCGGCTAAAGTGCAATAATGGACATAAACAAGAATTGAAGAAACGCCCCTGTTCTTAAGCATTTCCACGGCAAACTCCAGTCTGTGGTTCAGGAACAGGACACAATCCAAATCAAAGGCAAGGTAAAAAACAAAAACACCGGACATGGCTGAGGTTTTCGCCCCATGCCGCTGGGCGCTAGGCGCGAAGGCATCACAAACAACACACCGCACGCACTGCTTTTGAACTTACCCCCTCCCTTCGATGGAATGCAAGAGGCAGAACCAACGCCGCTCCGGCAGCAACAGACCCATTAGATAGAGACGAAAAGAACAAGTAAAAGCAAACCAATGGCCAGACAGCAAAAGCCGTTTGAAATCTCACCGGCATATCGCACATATCACGTTTGCAAACGCGTGATTCAAGTGATAAAGTTCCTCGGATAATAAATGGAGAATGGATAATATGACCGGTAATGAAATTCAGTATACGAAGATGACGGCGACGCCGATTCCGCGGCTCGTTGTTTCCCTGGCGGTTCCCACCGTGGCAAGCATGATGGTGACGGCGCTCTACAACACGGCGGACACCTTTTTCGTCTCGCGGCTCGGCACCAGCGCGAGCGCCGCGGTCGGCGTGGTCTTTTCGCTGATGGCGATCTTCCAGGCCATTGGCTTCACACTCGGCACCGGGGCCGGCAGCCTCGTCTCGCTGCGGCTGGGGGCCAAGGACGTCAACGCGGCCAGCAAATACCTTTCGACCTCTTTCTTCGCGGCCCTGTTCTGCGGCGGGCTCTTCACTCTCTACGGGCTCATCGGCATCGACCACCTCATGCGGATGCTGGGCTCCACACCCACGATCCTTCCCTACTCGCGCAGCTATGCGGCCTGGATCCTGCTGGGCGCACCTGTTATGTGCGCCTCCTTCGTAATGAACAACGTACTGCGCTCCGAGGGCAAAGCGGCTTTCGCGATGGCAGGGCTGGTGACGGGCGGCTTCATAAATATCGGGCTGGACCCGCTCTTTATCTTCACGTTCAAAATGGGCATCGCAGGCGCCGCCATCGCCACGCTCGTAAGCCAGTGCATCAGCTTCGCCATCCTGATCTCCTTCTATCTGCGCGGCAGAAGCACCTCCAAGCTGAGCTTCAGATATTTCTCCACCCGCCTTGCCGACTTTTACCAGATCGTGAGGCTCGGCTTTCCATCCCTGTGCCGGCAGGGGCTCGCCAGCATCGCCACCGTATCGCTGATCGTGAGCGCGGCCGTCTACGGAGACGCCACGGTGGCCGCCATGTCGATCGTGGGCAGGATCTTTTTTTTCATCCTCGCGCTGGTGCTCGGCATCGGGCAGGGCTTTATGCCGGTGGCAGGTTATAACTACGGAGCCGGTAAGTTTGACCGCGTGCGCGAGGCCGTCGGCTTCACGATCAAGATCGGCGTCATGCTGATGGTCATTATGAGCGGGCTAGGCATCGCCTTCGCGCCACAGGTGATCGCCTTTTTCCGCGACGACCCGGACGTGATCCGCATCGGCGCTTTTGCCATGAGGCTTCAGTGCGCGGTCATGGTCATCCTGCCCATCTTCGTGACCACCAACATGTCGCACCAGTCCACGGGGCACGCGGCTGTGGCAACCTTTCTGGCCTGCAACAAGCAGGGGCTCTACTTCCTGCCGCTGATCTTCCTGCTGCCGAAATTCTTCGGCCTCGCTGGCGTGCAGATGGCTCAGCCTGTCGCGGACCTGTGCAGCTTTCTCACCTGCCTGCCGTTTCTTTACAGGTTCATGCGCGAGCTGAGGCGGAAAGAGAGGGCGGCGGCATGAAGATCGGTTTTAAGCAGCAGGATCTGACTCAGGGCAGCATCGCCCCTCTGCTCTTCAAATTCGCGGTGCCATACATGCTTTCAAGCCTCATGCAGGCGCTTTACGGCGCCGTCGATATGATCGTGGTGGGCCAGTTCACCAACGTGGCCGGGCTTTCGGCCGTCTCTATCGGCAGCCAGTTCATGTTCCTCATCATGCACCTCATCATGGGCCTCTCGATGGG
>Ga0163159_1000328_pt1 | contig 68849 bp, 60 predicted proteins | sample BioMet9_FD_108702 | JGI IMG/M metagenome (GOLD analysis project Ga0163159, IMG submission 108702) | Microbial communities from bioreactor (seeded with sewage sludge) at Lawrence Berkeley National Lab, California, USA - Biofuel... | ecosystem: Engineered > Bioreactor > Anaerobic > Unclassified ... | reverse complement strand
TCCGTGGTTCCATTATAGACATTTTTTCTTTCTCCAACGAAGATCCCTATCGTATCGATTTCTTCGGCGATGAAGTGGAATCAATACGTACTTTCGATATTGAGGATCAGATTTCGAAGGAACTGCTGGATAAAATTTCCATTATTCCCAATATCCACGAGGGATTGAACGAGGAAAAGAGGGTTTCATTTTTCGATTTTGTAGATAAGAGCACTATAATCTCAGCCCAGGATTTCAACTTCGTTTCAGGACAGATCGAGGGATTGTATTCAGCGATGCTTGAAAAAAAATCAGATGAAGAATTAAATGATCTGATTATCTCTGAAAAGGAGTTCAAGCAGGGGATTTCTTCATTTGCCTGTCTTGAATTCGGAAGCTCAAAACATTTAAAAAATCCGGAGGAATTTAAATTCAATACTTCCCAACAACCGGTATTTAATAAGAACTTTGATCTTCTTGGCGATAACCTGAAGGAGAACCGTTCGCTCGGTTTCCGTAATATTATACTGTGTTCCAGTCCGAAACAGATAGAACGCCTTCATGCAATCTTCGACGACAGGGGCGATCCGCAAAAGCTGGACAGCCTTCCCTTTGCCTTGAATGAAGGGTTTATTGATCATGATTTAAAAATCTGTTGTTATACCGATCATCAGATTTTTGAACGTTATCATCGTTTTAAACTAAGATCCAGAAAATCGGCGCACCAGGCTATTACCATCAAAGAACTGAGTAAACTTCATCCGGGGGATTATGTAGTTCATATCGACCATGGAGTCGGGAAATTCGCGGGTTTGGTTAAAACTGAGGTAAATGGAAATATCCAGGAATCCATTCGTTTGGTTTACAGGGATAATGATTCTCTTTTGGTGAGCATTCATTCACTGCACAGGATTGCAAAATACAAAGGGAAAGAAGGTCGTGAGCCTACCATCAATAAACTTGGAACAGCCGCCTGGCAGAATTTAAAGAATAAAACCAAGAGCAAGGTTAAAGATATTGCCCGTGAATTAATCGCTCTTTATGCAAAACGTAAGATGGAGAACGGGTTTGCCTTTACACCTGATTCTTACCTCCAGGAGGAACTGGAGGCCAGCTTTATTTACGAGGATACTCCCGATCAGCTGAAGGCCACCCTTTGCGTCAAGGAAGATATGGAGAAACCTGTTCCCATGGACCGGCTGGTGTGCGGGGATGTGGGATTCGGGAAAACTGAAATTGCCGTCAGGGCTGCATTTAAGGCGGTGACTGATTCGAAACAGGTGGCGATACTGGTTCCAACGACTATTCTTGCCTTACAGCATTATAAAACATTTAAAGACCGGTTAAAGGATTTTCCCTGCAATATTCAATACATCAGCCGGCTGCGTCATTCCAAAGATGTGAAGGAGGTGATACAGGAAGTTAAAGAAGGAAAAATAGATATCGTAATCGGCACTCACCGATTGGTAGGGAAAGATATTAAATTCAAGGATCTTGGATTGCTGATCATTGATGAGGAGCAAAGATTTGGTGTTTCCGTAAAGGAAAAGCTGAAACAATTTAAAGTAAATGTAGACACTCTTACTCTTACGGCCACCCCAATACCAAGGACCTTGCAATTTTCACTGATGGGGGCAAGGGATCTTTCCATCATCAATACCCCACCGCCTAACAGATATCCCATCCAGACTGAGGTACATGTTTTCAGTGAAGATATTATCCGTGATGCTATCAATTACGAGGTTTCAAGAGGCGGTCAAGTTTTCTTCATCAACAACAGGGTTAATAATTTAGTTGAAATCGAGAACCTGGTCAACCAGCTTTGCCCCGGAATCCGTACTGTTATCGGACATGGGCAGATGGAAGGAGACAAACTTGAAAAAGTCATGTTTGACTTTATAAACGGTGATTTTGATGTATTAATTGGCACCACCATCATTGAATCGGGGTTGGATATTCCTAACGCAAACACCATTATTATCAATCATGCCCAGAATTTCGGGTTGAGCGAACTACATCAATTACGCGGCAGGGTTGGACGTTCCAACAAAAAGGCCTTCTGTTATCTTCTCTCTCCGCCGTTGAATGTATTAAATCCGGATGCACGGAGACGTCTTCAGGCCATTGAAGAATTTTCAGAAATCGGCAGTGGCTTCAATCTTGCGATGCAGGATCTGGACATCAGAGGAGCCGGCAACCTTTTGGGAGGGGAACAAAGCGGATTTATTGCTGATATTGGATTTGACGCTTACCACAGAATATTGAATGAGGCGATCCAGGAACTGAAGACAGAAGAGTTTTCCGAAGTTTTTGAGGACGAACATGAAGAAGCTTCGCGAAGTATCCTGGGAGTAAAATTCGTGAATGACTGTAACATTGAAACCGATCTGGAATTACTGTTCCCCGATGAGTACATTACAAGTATTTCAGAAAGAATGCTCCTTTATCGTGAGCTTGATAACATGGAAACAGAAGAATCCCTGCTTTTATTCGAGAAAAGCCTGATTGACCGTTTTGGACCCATTCCCCAGCCTTCCCAGGAATTAATGAATGTTGTACGTCTTCGTTGGATCGCAATTTCTCTGAATATGGAAAGGATCATCCTGAAGGAAAACAATATGCTATGTTATCTTCCATCAGACCAAGAATCTAAGTTTTATAAATCCATTTCATTTCAGAAACTTATGAACTGGATTGTACAAAACCCATCCATTTGCCGGGTAAAGGAAGCCAGAGGAAAATTAAGTATAATCTTCTCAGATATTACTTCCGTTAAACAAGCATTGGATTTCCTGAAAGATATTTCCGAAAAGATATTGTAAAAAAAAGAAGGAAACCAGTATATAAAATTAATGAATATGCGTTTACTTTCCTGATTGAGATTTCCCTTTGTCAAATGTTGTCATTAAATAGTCATTGATGGTCATTTATGGTTATTTGATTGTCATTAATTGTTTTTTTACCGCACAATGACTATTAATGACTACTAATGACTATTTTATGACACGGTCTGTAATCGTTAGGCAACATAACGGATACTCCTTTAAAATTAAGCAGTCTGGAAGGTTATTCTATTTTCCCGTTTGAATCTCCATTTTCATTTTCTTCATCATAGATCTCAACGATGGGTTCCTGAAAAGCCTTGCTTGCCAATCTCTTATCCAATGTAAGCAGCAAGGAAGGCAAAACCATAATATTAAAGAACATCGCAATGAAAAGGGTCGTAGAGATCAAAATTCCCAGTGCCTGTGTACCTCCGAATCCTGATGCAATAAACACACTGAATCCCAGTACAAGCACTATACTGGTGTAAATCATGCTGAATCCTGCTTCCTGCAGTGCGTTTAATGCAGATTCCTTAATATTTCCGTTTGTGAGTTTTAGCTCGTGACGGTAACGCGAAAGGTACTGTATGGCATTATCGACCGAGATCCCAAGCGCGATACTGAAAACTATAATGGTAGATGGTTTAATCGGAATTCCTGTGAAACCCATAATTGCCGCTGTGATAAGCAAAGGGATAATATTCGGGATCATTGAAACAAGAATCATCCTGAAAGATGAGAATAAGAAAGCCATTAATAATGATATCAGGATAATGGCAATAATGACACTCTCAAAAAGATTCCGGATCAGGAAATTGGTGCCTCTGGCAAATACCACCCCGTTGCCGGTGACCACAACATTATATTTTGCAGGATCGAAGACACTTTTTACCTGGGGAAGTATTACACTCATCAGTGAATCCATGTGGTGCGTTGGAACATCAGCCATCTGGAAACTTACCCTGGTGTACCTTTTAGTGCTGTCAATAAAAGAATTCATCAAATTAGTACTCTTCCCTTTTATGTTCTTCGGAAGATATCCCATAATAAATCCTTTCTCCATCTGGCTTGGAAGAGTGTAATACGTGGAATCGCCGCCATTATAAGACTGCCTGGCAAATTTAAACAGTTCAGCAATTGATAATGGTTTGGAAAATTCCGGATGAGTATTGATAGTATCTTGTAGCTGGCTTATTTTTTCGATGGTGGAACCGACAAGAACACCGTTTTTCTTTTTTGTATCAACGGATATTTCAAATGGCATTACACCACCAAAATTGTTTTCAAAGAATTTAAGATCTATATAAATAGGATCATCCTGTCGAAAATCATCCACTATCTTTCCAGAGGTTTTCATTCTGCTGATGCCAAATCCTCCGATGATCAGCAATAAAAGTGAAATGATGTAGATTAAATTGCGACGGGTACTGATCATCAGGACAATCTTGTCGAGGATGGCTGTGAATACTTTACTGTCAAGATGTTTTACATGTTTTTCTTCCGGAGGATTAATAAAACTGAAGATGATGGGAAGTAATAATATACAAAGCAGGTACTCCATCATGATATTTATTGAAGTAACGACTCCGAATTCCCTGAGCATCTGATTAGGAATCAGAATGAAAGCAGCAAATCCTAAAGCCGTTGCAGCATTGGTCATCAGAGAAGCAAAACCGATCCGTTCAACAACTCTGGTCAGGGCTTTGATTTTATTGCCGTGATTGCGATACTCCCAATGGTATTTATTGAGAATGTATATACAATTTTCAATCGCTATGATAACAATCAGGGAAGGTATTACACCTGTAAGTATGGTTATCTTGTAATGGAATAGTGCAGTGATACCCAAAACCCATACGATACTGATTCCTACAACAAGCAAGGATACAAAGACAACCCTCTTTGAACGGAAGAAAAGGAACATTATCAAAGCGGCGATACCGAGGCTCATCATGATGAACTGGAACAATTCGTGCTGAACCTTTTTCATGGTTACTGTCCTGATATAGGGCATCCCTGAATAATGAACCTCAACATTATTTTTGAGCTGATAACTCTTGGCGGTTTGTAGGATCTTTTCTACCAGCACAATGCGCCTTTTGTCATTCATCTTGCTTTTATCAAGCGTTATTGCCAAAAGTGTGGCATTGTTTTTAGGGTTATAAAGCAACCCTTCATAAAATTTAAGGCCAAGTATCTGCTTTTTAAGACTATCTACTTCAGCCTGGGAGGTAGGTCTCTGTTTTACGGAAGGAATAATATCAAACTTGTGAGTCCCTTCATTTTTATAAAGATTATAACCTTTTGTAATGCTGATTATTCCCTGGACACCATCGATTTTCTGTATGTCGTTGGCTAAATCATACCAGGCATTGAATTGCTTAAGAGAAAAGATTTCCGGATTTTTGATCCCAATAACAAATACATTGCCATCCTCGCCGAAACGTTTTTTAAATTTCATGTAATCAAGCATTACACTATCTTTCTCGGCCAGAATGGATGAATTCTCATAAGATAATTTTACATTTACAGCTTTGAAAGCCATAACAGCAGTAAACAATCCTATAAGGGTTAGGATTAGAACCCTGTTTCTGAAGATCGTTCTTGACAATTTTGTGAACATTGATGGGGTTGATGAATTTTGGCCAAAAATAATACAATAATAAATCACTCCCACCTTTTAGTTTGGCAGATATTCTATAAGTTAATGAAAGATTATTTTCTGTTTTATCATAGTCCCCTGGGATGGTTGAGGCTAAATTCTGATGGACACAGCCTGAAATCAATTGTTTTTGTTGATAATGCAGAAGATGTTGATGCTTTGCCAACACCGGAAATACTGATTAAGGCCTTGGCCCAATTAAAGGAATATTTTGAAGGAAGCAGGTTTAGTTTTGATTTGGAGATTGATCCGGAGGGAACCTCTTTCCAGAAACAGGTTTGGCGATTGGTTCAGTCAGTAAATTTCGGAGAAACAAAAAATTACGGCGACATTGCAAAAGAATTAGGTTCCCCAAGATACAGCAGGGCCGTGGGTTTGGCTAACGGGAAAAATCCTTTGCCCATAATTATTCCCTGTCACCGTATTATTGGAATTAATGGCAAATTAGTAGGCTATTCCGGCGGACTTGAAAGAAAAAAATGGCTTCTGATTCATGAACAGAAGTCTTTGGGAAAACTGCTATTTTAAATTACGAATCACAAATTTCTTCGGATACTTTACCGCGGGATTTAACGGATGGGCGTTCATCCACCCTGCAGGATAAGGATGTAATAAAAATCAACAATCAGGTTCTTCAGACAAGAAAAAATTCAACCGGAATATTTGGAATGAATTTTGTTGTTTCAGAGAGGATAATTATCATTAACAATTTAGACTCACTGTTTTGGAGTAAATTAATCTCCAGGGCAAAGGAGAAAAATGTGATTAAATGTGATTATAAAATATTATCTTTGTAATCCCCATTAGGGGCTGACCGGTTTTGACAGCGGGCAGAAGAGGTGCGTAAGCATGTCGGGCATTGGAAGTTGTCCCGTAAATCATAATTTCCGAACAAGTAATTGGCGAAAATAATTTTGCTCTTGCCGCTTAATCGAAGTAACAGTAGATAAGCTAATCCGGCATAAGATGCTGGAGTGAGACATCTCCCGGGTGCTGTTGTCCCGAAGCGGCCCGATCAGGAGGTGCAGTAATATCGGGGATAATCGGCTGGAAGCTCCGGTCAGCTGATGAAAATAAAGGAGATAAGGTGTGAATGGGTAGCCCTGAGCCAGCTCACATCCGACAATCAAAGATGGGATAAGCATGAAGAAAGCGCATTGCTTCCTCGTTTGGACCGGGGTTCGACTCCCCGCAGCTCCACAAGGCATTAAAAACGAACATCTTAAAGGTGTTCGTTTTTTATTTACCCCCCCACATTCCTCCCCAAAACGCCTTCGCTGGGGCGAATCTTTGCACAGCACCGTAAGGCGGTTTGTCGGCTGCCCCTGCAGACCACCGGCGAAGGATCATTTCTTCCCAGAAATCCCTTCATCTTTTGTACAGCATGTTAAAGAACTTACTTGTCCTTTCACTTCAGGACACACACCGCGCCAGCCAGGGGAAAATTTGTGAAAATTGACTTCCGGCCCGTTGATGAAACTCAACAGCAAAAAGTTTCGTAACTTGATCTAAAAACAGCAGTCATGTGCGGAAGATACATACTTACCGAAACGGTTGAAATTCTTGAAAAGCGTTTCAATGTCACGGTCCCGGAATCGGTCCAGATCAACCCTTCTTTTAATATATCTCCGGGGAAATTTGCGCCGGTCATTACCAATGAAAGACCTGAGGTAATACAGCTATATAGGTTTGGACTTACACCTTTCTGGTCGAAGAAATCGTCCATGTTGTTCATCAATGCAAGGGCCGAAGGGGATCAAAACCCTGAAGATGATCCAAATTATAAGGGAGCCAAAGGAATCATTACAAAACCATCATTCCGCAAACCTATCCGGTCACAGCGTTGTCTAATCCCTGCCGATGCCTTTATCGAAGGGCCCGCTGTTGAAAAGCTCAACAAACCTTATGTGGTATATCTTCAAAATAAGGTGCGGCCCTTTGCCATGGCAGGTATATGGGACCAGTGGACCAATCAGGAGACCGGAGATGTTATAAACTCCTTTGCAATCATTACGACGGTGGCAAATCTGTTATTGCAGAAGATCAACCATCCAAGATCTCCGGTAATATTGCATCCTGATCAGGAGCGGATGTGGCTTTCCAACGACCTGCCACTGGCTGAGGTTACAGGGATGCTAAATCCTTATCCCTATGAGCTTATGAATGCTTATCCGGTATCCCCTGCCATCAAAAATCCGAAAGCGGATGAACCGGGGCTTATACAACCTGTTGGCGAGAGAATAATGCCTGAATATGAGATTAAATCCTCACAAAGCCTCCGTCTTGAAGGAATGGGAAACCGCGGCAGGCATAAATTCTTATAAAAAATTACCTCCCGTTGCCAGGGGAGTTACTTAAAAATTAAGAAGGCACAGTTTACAAAACTGCGCCAGCGAGGGGAACGGTACAGCGTTAGGTGGGGGATCTTTGTAGAAATCGTTCTTTAAAAGTGCAAACAAGCAGCGTAGCTGCGGCATCTTATCATTTTAGATATCGCAGCTAACGCTGCTTCCTCCCTGCTCATGGGTAAAGGATTGCTCGATGTCAACGGCTATGGGAAAGGGGATCTCCTGGTTAAAATCCATGCCTGGGTTCCCACAAAACTTTCCTCAGAAGAGCGGAAAACTCTCGAAAAGCTTCAAGCCTCCCAAAACTTCGAATTTCCCGAAGGCCTAAAAAAGGACTTCTTCAATAAAGTAAAAGATATGTTTGATTGAAATAAAGAATAAAAAACATTATATAAGGATGCTACAAGGCATCCCTTTTTTGTATAATAAAAACATAACAGCGCTAAACCATCACATCGGCACATTGGCAAATCATCAACACGCAGGTACACCGTTGGTACATATCAAATCTCAATGTGTCACCATTTTAAATACAGATGTACCAGTACCACCCTGTTTTTTTCATCTGATTGTTATTTTAACACAGAAGCACCTATTCCGGTAAACCTAATTTTTTTAAAATATTTTATCGTGGCACATGGTACATTGGCCTCAATCCCTTTAAATCATTGACTTTAGTATGTACCATTCACGTACCATTATAAGATATTGAAGGTTTCATAATATTCTTGAATTTTTTGAAATAATTCTGTTAGTAGGTTTGTATCTGCAACATAAAATACTAATTTTGATTAAATATTTAATATTGATACTTAATGGTTTGAATTTGAAAAACTAATTTTTAAAATATGCAGCGTTAGCTTTTATTCCTGCAGTTGAAAATCGCCAGTTGGAAATGCATACAAGAATAATAAGTGAAACGCTCACGTCAAAGGCGTGGGCTTTACTTATTTGTATGCAGGTGTCTGGCGATACCTCAACTGCGGATATAGTTTAGGTTCACGCCCCTTTTTTGTAATAAACTTTAATTTACTAACAAATTACCTACTTAATAATGCTGAATCAATTCTAAACCTAAATTTTAAAACAATGAAATCTTTTTTCGTAGCGTTATTGATTTCTAATCTGGCACTGGTCTCTATGGGCTGCTGCCAGACAGCTCAGGAGTATTTTGATAGAGGAATTGCAAAAAGCGGGCAACAAGACTTCAGAGGAGCAATAACCGATTTTTCTAAATCAATAGAGCTGAATTCTAAAAATTTTACTGCTTATTTCTTCAGAGGCACAGCAATGATGCGAACAAATGATTTCAAGGGCGCTGTTGCTGATTTTAATCAAGTCATAGAGAATAGTCCCAAGTTTGCTGTAGCATATTTTCTTCGAGGTAGCGGAAAAGTAAGTCTCAAAGACTACAATTCAGCCATTATTGATTTTACTAAAGCCATTGCAATTGATCCCAAATATGCAGATGCTTTTCATTACAGAGGTAATGCAAAATATGAACTACAAGATTACAATGGAGCCGTTGCAGATTATTCAAAAGCCATAGATTATAAGCCTAATTATGGTGTTTTATTTTATCTCAGAGGTAGTGCAAGATTCAGATTAAACCAAAAAGAGAGCGGATGTTTAGATCTACATAAAGCTTTAGAGTTAGGCTACAATGAAGCATACGAAGTAATAAAGAAATACTGTCAATAATTTTATTTTTTCGATTTTATAACTGCAAGTCAACTTCATGGAAAATTGAAGTAAATAACTATTTCATCCTTATTTTAAAGAAATATGAAAAATCTATTCTTAATAGTTATGTCACTAATTTGTTTTTCAAGTTGCCAGAGACCAATTGGATATGAAGATAATTCAAGCGGCAAAAAGAAGTTTAAATCTGGTGATTATATTGGTTCCCTCAAAGATTTTAGAAAAGCATTTGATTTATCCCTTGAGGCTTATAATAAAGCATTAAACAAAACTAAAGATATCTCAAGCGACCCAGCAGTAAATGAAAATGCTGAATTTTGTGCTGAAATTCTTTTAAATATTTCCGATGCATTTAAAGTGTTAAATGATTATGATAATGCAATATTATATTGTGGGCACGCAACCGAGTTATCAGGTCCTTTCAAAAATGCGCGCGCGCATTTTAAATTGGCTATGCTACATAAAGAAGATAACATAAAAAAGAATCGAAACTTTGATGACATTGAAATCCCAGGTATTGGGAAATTTAATGGTTCTAAAATGATAATTATGCAGGAATTTAATAGCGCTACAATTATAAATCCAAGCTACGCTGAGGCTTACTATGAAAAGGGAATCTTTCAAGTGTTAATTGGAGAAAAGACTGCCGCATGTTCATCTTTTAAAAAAGCAGCCGATTTAGGTTATAAAAAAGCAAAAGATCAGATTAAAATAAATTGCCAGTGAAATTTTCTTGGAAATACTTTTATTGATTTTTCACAACTAATTTAAAACTTTTATAATGGAAACCGAAGAAAAACTCATCGCACAAACTGAAACTGAAGAAAAGGTTATTCTGCAATCCAAAACTAAAGAACTACCAAAATCAATATTAATTATTTTCATAATCAACTTCATTTATCTTGTTTATTGTATAGTAATTGATTTGGTTTTAGCTCCTTTAATTGATAATAAATTTCTTCTGTATTTATCAATCTTCACATCAGTAGCAGGAATCATTTCAAATTTTGGGTTATTGGCGATGAAAAGATGGTCTCTGTATGCATACTCTCTTGTTGTAGCCATTAATTTAATAATTTCAATCAAATTGAATTCTTTGCATTTTATATCTATGATTGCAACCACTATAGCTCTTATAGTAATTTGGGATAATTATGATAAGATGAGTGGAATTAAAATAAATGTAAAATGGAAAAAAAATCAGGAGAATTCTGATAATAATCTTGCACTACAAAATGGATTTGCTCAAAAATTAATAAAATACTTAGTGGAGAAAGGCAATAAAATAGTTGTGGCTATATTAAGTATGTGGACTTTTTTACACACCTATTTAATTATTAAAAGTCAGAATGAATCTATGGACATTCAAGGCATTAAAATGACTTTAGATGGTCAAAGATTATTTCCTAATAACGCTTTTTATCCATTTTCTTCAAATTTTTATTCCGATACATTTAATGTAGCATATTATGATTTTTCTGAGTATTTTGTTTATGTAGGCGGTGCTTGGTTAATCTTCTTCTTATTTAAATATTTTCAAAAAAAATAAAACTCGGATGACAAAATTTGAGTATTGACATTATGGTCTTGGATGATTATTTTAACCAAAAAATAAAATTTCTAAATCATGGATGAAAATAAAATTCAGGAAGACAATAATGTCAGATTTAAATCCGTAGAAGAATGTGTAATTTTTTTCAAAAGATTACCGATTAACCATCCTTTAAAATTCTCATGTAACAGATACATCGGTGAACGTTACTTTAATAACACTTCACCCAATCTTCGATTTAAAAAAATGAATGAGATAACATAATTGTTCGAGATTAATAAAAAAGTTCCTCAGAAAAAAATTTAACCTGAGGAACTCCTTTATTATTAATTAATTTGCAGGTAAGATCTATCCTATCTCCATCTCATATTTCCTTTTCTCCTCCTCAATCATCTCCAATGATTCTTCAACTGTCTGAACCCTTTCGTACTCATAAAAGAAATTGGTGCTGTTATTTTGAAGGTGCCAGATCCAGAACTCCAAGGCTTTCGCGTACAGTTCATCTATAAAAGCAATGTCTTTGGCGGCCTCTTCACCAACGTAATCATTTCCCTCATAAAATGTGCTGTATCTCAAAATAATGGTAGGGTCCTCTACAGCTAAATTCAATGACTGGAAATCCCTTAACTCAAACATTCCATCAACATTCAGTATTAATGCATTGTCTCGGTCATCAATACCACTTCTGATGACTGAAATGAGTTGTTCTTTTGTGGGTGTTTCCGGAAACCTGCTTCTTTTAACCCTGGCCTTGTAAAACAATTCGTCTAAAATTCCTTCCGGAGAAGAGATTAATTTTTGTTTTTCTCCTTCAAGGTCAATTACACAATCTCTCTTTTGCAGACTGATGACTTCTTCAGGATCGGAAGTGATAAAATCAGATTCCCTGATTTCATCTGATTCCAATCTTCTCCAACTGGTCTTGTCCTTCTGCAAACGGTAAACTTTGTTATTGAAAATGTTCATTAACTCTAAATAAAACTGTTCCATACTTCTAAAATTTAATTGATTAATTCTTAATTTAATAACTTCATGGTACTGGTACATTACCTTTTATTATTCAGACACATTGTTACTTAATATGTACCAACCGAGTACCTTTTCGTAATTCCTAATTCGTAATTCGTAATTAGGTTACCACCCTGTCCACCTGGCTTCTGCTTGTTTCCAGAACCTTTGAAATATCGACTTTTTTCATGCCAATTTCATTGAACAGATACTTAATCACCTCGTTTTTTTTCAGTGCATCATTCGTGTTGTTTTCAAAGATCTTCCGGTAAACTTTCAGGGCGGTGGCCCGGAAATATTCAGTCATATCAAGGGCTGATTTCATCTCATCATCGGTGATTTCTCCCCAGTTTAAATCACCACACACCATATTCATACCGCTGACGATAATAGCCAGCCTCAAGGAGATAATATCCAGTTTTCCGAATACCCCTTTCAGGTAGCCGCTCTCTTCTTTATTGATCAGTTCGGCATTATGGTTGTACCATAGCTCATACCGTTGTTGCGCATCTTTGCTGAGTGTGAGCTTCTGATCCTTAAGAGTAAGAAGCTGTGAAAGGTATCTCTCCCAGTTTTCTTTTACTTTTTCATTAAGGACGTTGGTGTTGTAATTCCCCTTATCCGTGTTATCCGGGTAGATGGATATAAGCCGGGACAAGAACCCATTTTCGGCCCTGTTGTCATCAGCAAGGGTATGCAATAAATCAGGCTGCATTCCCCCGGCTACCATGATACAGGGATGCAGGATATTCAGTATGCCGGAAGTCTTGCGGTTATAAGTAATTCCGATTTCTGACCATGATGTTAACATGTTCGACTGCTCGCCGCTCTTGTTGTATCGTCCGAAATCATCGATCCAGCCCTTCAGTTCATCTCTTTCAATTAGTAGACCCCGGTTATTTACCATATGGGCTTCAACAAGCGCTTCAGGGGTATAATCATTCAAAATGTACTGAAAACATTCCGGTTTAACCGGCTTTTCATACAGCCCTTCTGCCTTACGCTCCTTGGCAGTCATTTTTGATAGGAGTTTGAATTCAGAAAGTAATTCATCGTATTTCCGGATGGATTCGTTGTCCTGCTTTTTAAAATAGCTCAGGCAGAAATCCATCGGAAAAGATTTACCGGATGAAACCTCACCAACCAGAACGAGCCAGAGAACAGGTTGATTTATGTAATTAGTATGAAGCTCGATCTTATTGCCGATGGCAAGCGCTGAAGCAGTCAGTACGGAACCGGCCCAATAATCTTTTGGGGTCCCGAAAGTCTCAGAGCAGGTATTGATAATTTCCTGAAGTGCTGTTGGCCAGCCCTCAATCGGAAATGGTACGAGGGGTGGAACAACCGTTTTTTTCTTCGCAGTCATCTGAAGTTTACAAGATTCTGCTCGTCTGTCGCCAAAACCATCTTCGTACAATTGTTTAGAAGCCTTGGAAAAGTCACCATCCGCTTCAAGTATGGTATAGACTCCAACAGGATTATATCCACGATTGGCCTCAAAATCGCTTGAGGTGGTAAATGGATAGAAAATTCTCTTGATGGAATGATAATTGCCAGAGATCCCATCGTTTTTCCCGGATCGTCTTAAATGAATCCGCTCATTTTGCTGTTTAACTCTTTGCCAACCGTGCTTTTCCAGCAATCCAACTACATCCGCTCTTTGATTGTAATCATCAAACGGAGAAAGCCCGTTGTTCGAAGCCGGCAGAAACATTTCTCTGTTTACTGGCAGTGGCTGTTCATCAAAACTTTTTGCCACAGTTAACAACACTGATCTTTCATACTCAGAAATTACTGGTATTGAATCGAAATTACCCTGTAGCAACTGATATCCCGGGGATGGAGGGGCAACCACGTATCCCCCTTCTGAGCGGGTTTCAATGGTAACCTCATTCCGTTCATTTTTCGCCAATTTTTGATTCCCTTCAATAACATCACAACGATAATAGACATGGTATCCACCGTTCACTGTGGCTGTTACCACTGTTCTTGGAAGCAATCCCGGGATAGTATCCTCTACAACTTTCCAGAATTCCTGCCAAAGCGTACCTTTTTTATCATTTTTGCAGTCCACATCCAAGACCTCCAGATTCGCGGATACCCGGCCGCAAATAATTGCTATACCTGAAACGGAGTTTTGATTAAATAAATTTTCAACTGCCTCAATTGGCATACGGTTTTCCTGATAAACTTTCCAGGGAATCGCTGGAGTTTTATCTGGCCGGGTGGGTATTACCGATAAACCACATGCCAACAATTTTTTCGCGCTTTCTGTTATATTTTGATTCATAATTGTCATTTTTAAGAGGTTAGCAGCCCTTTCGAACTGCTAACTTCAGGTGGTGAATTAGTCAAAATTTTGTTCAATGAACTGATGCAGAGCTTCTGCAGGATAAAGAATCTTTCTTCGGATTTTCCTGAATTTTATTGAGCCTTCACTTCTCATTTTAGCAAGCGTTCTTTCCGAAATTTTAAGAATCTTACACACCTCGTCCGAAGAAAGGTACTTTTTATTTAACCTTTGCGCTGGAGTCTGGGATAATATTTGAAGCTGGGTTAGAATCTCAATCAGCCGAATACTGATTTTCTTTATCTCTGTCTCAAGGTCAAAGATCATGATGCTCTCCTTTTTTCGGTAAATGTTCCAGCGATTTAATCACTTGATCTTTGATGAAAATTACTCTGCAGTGCGGGCGTGCTTGCATGTATGGAATTAGCCGTTTTCGCTTGTAACGACCGATTGTTCGGCTTGAAACCTTCAGCAATTTGGCAAGCTCGGGGATGGTGCTGATGATCTTGCCTTTACAAATTGAACATTTACCCTTCAAAAGCGGGCAAATCAAAAAGCAACAGAGGCTTTGAGAACAATGCTTTTTCATTTGATTAAAATTTTAAATTGACCTATGGAACATCCCACAGACATATCAAATTTAAAACTTTAATATTTTACAAATTCCTGTTAATCAATGTTTTATAATTGGTTTTTAGTTAGTTAATAGGTGGTTTTTAGTTGGTTTATAAGTGGCTGAATTGGTTTTTAATTCGTGTTTTATTCTTTTAGTATTCCTTCCAAGATTAACTTATCTTTAAAGCTATCCTTTAAGTAATTATCACCTTTAAAACTAAGTTTTTTTTTCCCTGCTATGTTATATACTTTTCTTATTGATTCGTAATAACTTTCTGTAAACTCTTGATTAATAAAAACACACAGTGATCGGCAAATAGATTTAAGACCTACACTATGTATTTTCAACAAATCGAATTCGACAAGTGAATCAATTAGCATTGCGTGTTCTACGCAACTTCCTTTTGAACTAAATTCATCTTTGCATAATGAAATCAATTTTTCAAATTTTTCTTTTATGAATTCATGTTCATTTTTATCATTGAAAATGCCTTCAATTGTTTTACGATTCAAAACTTGAGTGAAATCCGGTGTTATTGGCTTCCTTCCCTTATTTGGTGTAATACCTTCTAATACTTCGTTGTTTTCAGTTTTTAAAGGAATTGTCTTTATGGAGGGGATTTCAGTTAGCTTGGGATCTTCATTATGAACTGTCATAATATTACCATCTATATCTGGATTGTATGCCATCAGATGATCTACAGAATTTTCGATTTCATCATTAGGAAAAATATCTGAATTGAGATTTAAAGCGTTTGCTCTTTCCCGGTTTAAATATTCCAGCATTTCTTTATCTTCCAATGATTGATTAAAAAGATCATTCTCTAGTTTCTCTTCATTTTTGATTTTAACTTCAAATATATCTCTTATATGTTCAACAAGATGTAATAGAGTTATCTTTAATACATAAACGATAAATCGGTTTGTGTATTTTTCCTCCGGATCAAGAGAGTTTTCGTAATCAAGAAGTTCTTTTGCTCTTAATTTAAGCATACGTATATTTTTCCGAGCAAAAGGCTTATGATTTTTATCTTCAGATGTTTCAAGGTATGTATGCAATTCTTTTTTTATATCAGTTAACTCTCTGGCTATTAAAATTGCATATTTCGCTGCTTTGTTTGTAGGAGGAGTAGGGATTATTTTTAATAATTTATTCCATTTTGTTCTTTTCTTTAGCGAATGGAAGGAATCTTCATCTTCCCAACCCGAGAAAAATTCAGTGTAAGAAAATTCGCTATCACTTAATTCATCATCACAAATGTAATAATCAATAAAAATTATGCCACCACGATTATCATCGTCATCACCATATCTATCTGGCCTTAACTCTCCTTTAACTATTTCGTCAAAAACAATATAAAGTAACTCATTATTAACAATTTTACCCTTATCGTTAATAAGTTTAGGTGTCAACGTTTTATAGACTTGTTGAGTAGGTAAAAATGCCATGTCTTTGATATTTAAAAGAATATAGATTAAACCTTTTTGGTACTCGAATGGTACATATTAAACTATTATGAATTAAGCTGTTCCTTACGAATGTACCAGTACCTCGACATTTATTATTTTAATTCCATGAAATTTCTTTTGAAAAGAACGGTTTTAAATCTCCTTGCTTAAAATAATCAAGTCTTGCTTTCCCGCTTCCTCCGAAATATATTTCTAATTCCCCTTCTCTTTTCCCTCTTAATTTAAATTCTTGAGATCCATTAACTCTATTATAAGTATTAAATGCCCATCCAGATATGTTCTGCATTGACATAAACCACACGTTATTGCAGAAATCACTTTGATTGCTTGATAAATTGGTTATAACTAATCTGAACATGAAATTATTTGGAGTAATAGAGTAAAGTCCATATTTCGCAGTGGTAGAAAAATGATTATTGGAATCGTGTAATATATTTGAGCCAAATAAGGTAGTATCTGGGAATTGAGGTTTATACTCATGTTCAATCTTTTTTCTAACATCATCACAGAAGGGTTCTAAAGATGCACGTAAATTTGGGTGTTTAAGGTCAAAGGTTCCAGTATTAATTCCTAATAAATCTGTTGGTAAGTGTATATCTTCACCACGTGGTTTAACAAAAAGCACTTTACTTTTCCCCAAATATCCTATGAATAATCCTGATTCAAATATCACATTATCTCGAACAGTAACTAATTCAGAATTTCTTGCTTGAGTAACATCATCAGGATAAAGAACGAATATTGCAAAGTCGAATTTACTTAAAGCATTAGTAAGGCTTTCCAAACTGGTACTTGATAATTCAAATGTGCCATGGTTCCATATCCCCGCATAGCAATCATACTCCAAATTAGATTGGATTGCTCTGGCAACATTCATTCCTTCAACGGATGATCCAATAAATACGTTAGGTTTCATATGTCTTTTTATTATATTTATATCTTATATCTCTTTCACTATCCCCAAAAAATCCTCCAGTTTATAGGCTCCATCTACCGACCTCTTGTCGTATACCATAAAATACCGGTAATCATTTCCGGCTTTGCTGGCCCACAGGCTTCCTAATCTGATCTTTTGTTCTGCGTCAAGGTGGTCACCTTTGGTTTCTACAATTACGGTCTTTCCGCTTTTTGTCCGGACGATAAAATCAGGGTAGTGGTTGATAAATCCGTTGATCCGGTAACCTCTCCGTTCAATATTCCTGGTCCAGAAGGAAATATTTTGCATGTTCCCTATTTCATGTATGATTTTATTCCCGCTGTTAGTCTCCTTATCTGATTGAACTCCATTATCAAAACCATAGGAGTGTTCCAGTACCCGGTAGGGAACATCCAAATGGTGGTTTATTACTATATCTTTTCCTATCCAGTGTAATGTCGGCATAAATATATTTTAACCTGTTTCCTTGTCAGGCCGCTTAAAAAGATTTTTGTTTACAGTATTCTGTTTTTCGTTTGGTAATTCTCAATATTAAGATTAGTTCGTTTTTTTCTTCCAATAAAAAAACAGTTCGAAAATTACCCATACTATTTATCATATCCAAAGAAAAAAATTAATTAAAATAAAAATAGGTCAGGTACTGGTACATTCTTATGCAACTTACTGAAAGACAGTATTTATATATGTACCATCAGCGTACCAAAGCTGATAGGTATGTTCAGCCCCGTCAGGGCTGGGTTCGCTGAGATGTTCATCTTCCGTGGGTTTCGCCCAAGGTTATTCACATTAAACCCTTATCAGGGTTTTTAGCCTGCACTATAACTTCCCCTTGTAAAAAAGCGCTTTGTGCAATTCTCTCTAATTCGTGTAATCTTTCAACAAGAATCTCGCTGCAACTAACTGCATATGAATCTGAATATGAATGTCTTAAATGAACATGTTGTACCTTTACATTAATCAGGAACCCGTCGTGTTTCCTTCGTATCAAGTCCATATCAAGTCTTATACGATGCTCACGCCAGGGACCGGAGAAAAAGAGGCTGAAGGCTATAGGCTGTAGGCTGTAGGTAGGGCTGCAGACGCTATCGCAGAGCTTAGAAGTTGAAGGTAAAAAGTCTCGAAGGCAAAGAGTGATAAGTTATGGGTTGAAAGTGATTTTCCTAAAGCCTATAGCCTAAAGTCTAAAGCCAGATTATTAACAATTTAAACTTAAGAAAAAAAATGGGAACAATTAAACAGGGGATCCTTGGAGGATTCTCAGGAAAAGTAGGAAGTGTGATCGGTAGTTCCTGGAAAGGAATCTCTACCATGCGCGGGATTGCACAAAGTGTGTCCAACCCGCAAACGCAGCCTCAGCTGGCGCAAAGGCAGAAATTCTCTGTCACCATGGGATTTTTGCAGCCACTCAGTGAATTCCTCAAAACGGGGTTCAAGAACTACGCGGTTAAAAAGACCGGCATCAATGCGGCCATGGGGTACAACATCAAAAACGCGATTTCAGGGGCTTACCCGAATTTCGCCATCGACTATCCGAACGCGCTGGTTAGCCGCGGGACGCTGCCCGCCGCACTGAACGCTGCAGCCGCAGCCGGAGTGGCCGGGACGGTGGCGTTTACCTGGGACGACAACTCGGGCGAGGTAGGGGCCTCCGCGCTCGACAAAACTCTTATCGTGGTGTACAACCCTGCCAAACACCAGGCCGTAACGGTCAACGAACTGGCCGAACGTGCCGACGGGACGCAGACGGTCACCGTACCGGATTCTTTCTCGGGAGATTTGGTGCAGACCTATCTGGCCTTCATCAACGAAAAGGGCGATGATCTGGCAAGTTCGAGGTTTGCAGGGGCGGTAACCGTCGTGTAAATGATGTGCTGATGTGTTGATGTGCTGATGTGGGGTTAGCATGTCAGTACATTGAGAATTTTCAAATTAACTTTTTTGAATCCACAAATGCACACAAATGCAATACGAATGATCACAAATATTTGTGTGTATTTGTGGAGGATTTGAGTGTATTTGTGGATATTCATTTTTTAAAATTTAAATCACAATGAAAACAATTAAAATCTATATCATAGCAATCCTTACATTCTTACTGTTTTTTGCAGGATGCATCGTTAATATTACCGGCGAGCAGTCGGTTACAGTCCCGGATTCGCCTTCGGTAGTGAAACTGGTTTCGCTGGCTGTTCTGGCCGTTTACGAGGTGGTGGTCAGGCTGGTGCCCTCGGTGGGGGATTATTCGGTGGTTTCCTGGATCATCAGGGCGCTGAAAAAGGTGTCGGATAAGCTCAATAAGAAAATTGACAATGGATAATGGATAATGGATAATGGACAATGGACAATGGATACTCATTATCCATTATCAATTATCAATTATCAATTATCAATTATCCATTGTTTTCACAGACTCTCGATCGGATTCCTGACTTTAACGGATTTCTTAAAAAAAGAGGGAGTAACACCCGTTACTTTTTTGAACTGATTGGATAGATGGGCCACGCTGCTGTAGTTTAAACGGTAGGAAATCTCTTTAATGCTTAATTCATCGTACATTAAAAGTTCCTTAATCTTTTCAATTTTATGGGCTATAATAAAATGATCGATGGTAGTTCCTTTGACCTCCGAAAAGAGGTTGGAAAGATAATTGTAGTCGTGATTCAATTTTCCACTGATATACACGGAATATTTTTCCCTGGGAAGATGATCGGTATAATGGACCATTTCAATAATTACCCTTGTTATTTTATCGATCAGAATCGCCTTTTTATCTTCAATCAGCAACAAATCGGATTTCTGGAGATTTGTCTTCAATTGATTGCGCGTATCAGGGGACAGGTTCTGTTCCTCAATTTCAACTTCGCCTAATTCCAATGATTTTATATGCAGACCGAGTTTTTCCAGGACTTCTCTTACCGCCATTTTACAACGGCCCGAAACCATATTCTTGATGTAAAGTTTCATAGAATTTAATTAGTCCCTTCAAAAAGAAAGGGAGACTGTTATTTTCCACAATAACAATCGTTCTATAAAACAATTTAATAAAAAATATTTTTACGTGCAAAAACCGATTTCTGAATTTATTATTGAAGCCCTAAAAACATAAAAGGATATATCCGGGAGGATACATCCTTTTACTAAAACAACCTAACTAAACCTATGAAAAAAAACTGGTTCAAAGGTAGACTTTTGCAAGGTTGTAAATCTATAATAATTGTTAATTTTAATTAAAATATATGTATCCCCTGTCAGAAAATATTGCAGGGAAAGTGAAGTAAAAAACTAAAATAAACAGTAAATTTAAAATAAGAATCCGGTATGTCGCCTAAGAAGTAGTCATTGAAGGCATAGTCATTTATAGTCATTTATAGTCATAGATGGTATAGATAACTACTAATTACTATTATTGACTACTAATGACAATATTTAGGAGGGCAAACGGATATTCATAAAATTTAATTAGTTAACACATTATTATTGGATGCCATGGAAACAAGAAGGGAGAAAGATACATTGGGAATAGTTGAGGTTCCGGCTCAAGTGTATTGGGGAGCACAAACTCAAAGATCACTTGAAAATTTCAAGATTGGGGGTAAGGAGATGAGGATGCCCATTGAAATAATCAGGGCTTTTGCGATCTTAAAAAAGGCAGCCTCCATTACCAATGCTCAATTAGGTGTTTTAAATAAGGATAAATCAGAAATAATTATCCGGGTTTGCGATGAAATTCTGAACGGAGATCTTGATGATCAGTTTCCTTTAGTGATATGGCAGACAGGTTCCGGCACCCAAACCAATATGAATGTGAACGAAGTCATAGCCAATCGCGCACACGTTCTACTGGGAGGCAAGCTTCAGGATGAACCCAAAAAGATTCATCCCAATGACGATGTCAACAAATCCCAGTCCTCCAATGACACTTTCCCGACAGCAATGCATATTGCCGCTTTCAAAATGCTTTCAGAAAAGACTGTCCCTAAAATAGAGACTCTTCGTGATATTCTTGATTTAAAGGCAAAAGCCTTTGCCGGAGTGGTTAAGATAGGAAGAACCCATTTTATGGACGCTACTCCCCTCACCCTTGGGATGGAATTGTCGGGATATGTTGCACAGCTGGATCATGGGTTAAAAGCTTTAAGAAGCACTTTCGGGCACCTTTCCGAGCTGGCTCTGGGAGGCACGGCCGTCGGAACCGGATTAAATGCTCCGGAAGGTTACGGAGAGAAAGTGGCAAGCCAGATAGCCAAGTTGACAGGCCTGCCTTTTAAAAGCGCGGTCAATAAATTCGAAGCACTCGCAGCAAATGATGCAATGGTTGAGACTTCCGGGGCACTCAAACAACTGGCGGTAAGTCTTTTTAAAATTGCCAACGATATCCGGATGCTTTCATCGGGACCCAGATGCGGGATTGGAGAAATAGTGATTCCGGAAAACGAGCCGGGTTCTTCCATTATGCCCGGCAAAGTCAATCCCACACAATGCGAAGCCTTAACAATGGTCTGCGCCCAGGTGATAGGCTGCGATGCAGCCATATCACTGGGAGGATTGAGCGGCCATTTTGAATTGAATGTCTATAAACCAATGATAATCTACAATCTTCTGACTGCTTCAAGATTACTCGGAGACGCCTGCGCTTCATTCAGTCAACACTGTGTCGCTGGGCTTGAACCAAACTATGAAAGGATTAATCAGCATCTCAACAACTCACTGATGCTGGTCACTGCTTTAAATCCGCATATCGGCTATGAAAATTCTGCCAGGATAGCAAAAAAAGCACACAAAGAAGGGTTATCCCTTCGTGATGCAGCTATTTCCCTAAACCTGCTTACCGGAGAACAATATGATCAGTGGGTAATACCTTCCAATATGATCCGGAATCTTTAGCTGTGTTTTTAATTGCCGGAAAAAATTGCTTCGATTTTTTCCACAGGCAGCTTTTTAGTGCAAAAGAACCAATCATAACAGGTCAATCCTTCTTCCTTTTTCGTCATCCGATCTTTTGCCGCCCCGCAGGATCCAACTGGTGGAACAATAACATCATCTCCAGGTTGCCAATCGGCCGGCGTGGCAACGCCATATTTATCGGCAGTTTGCAAGGCAACAATCACTCTATAAATCTCCTCGAAATTTCTTCCCAAACTTCCCGGATAATAGATAATAGCTCTGATGATCCCTTTTGGATCAATAAAAAACACAGCACGAACTGCTTTTGTACTGCTTTCACCGGGTTGTATCATTCCATATTTTCTGGCCACCTTCATTGATACATCCTCTATCAAAGGAAAATTAACTTCCACATCTTTCATCCCTTTGAATTCAATTTTCTCTTTGATGGTACGTAACCAGGCAATATGGCTAAAAAGGCCGTCAACCGATAAACCGATCAACTTACAGTTGGATTGGGCAAATCTCTTTTCCATGGTAGCGAAGGTCATAAACTCAGAGGTGCATACCGGAGTAAAATCGGCAGGATGACTAAACAGAATGACCCAGCTTCCCTTATAATCCCGGGGGAAATTTATCGGTCCTTGCGTAGTATTGGCATGAAAATCGGGAGCTACATCGCCAATTCTCGGCATCATCATCATTTCATCTCTTTCAGATTGTTCCGTATTTTCCATATTTAATTGATTAATTATTAATAAATATCAAAAATCCATTCTTAGTAAAAGTTATGAAAAAACGAAGAGATTTGGAGGGAATGAAAGAAAAAAAATTGCAGGAACTTTTCTAACCATGCTTTGGATTAACACTCCTATTCAAAGAGATAATAGATTTAGTCCGGAAGAATAAGAGACTGTTTAAGTTTCTTTTTAACAAAGCTGAACCCACTTCGGGGTTCTGTATCGTATGTATTCCGGTTCCTCCGGTTACACCGGAGGTTATTCATATTCAAGTCCTTCTGACTTTAGTTTGCTTTATACCCTGAAAGGGTTTAATATGAATAACGGCGATGAATAACCAACTGAATATGAGTTACATAAAACCATAACCCCGAAGGAGGTTGAACTACTTAAAATCCAAAAAGAATTAAATTTAAACAGCCTCTAAATAAAAAGAGGTTATCTCAACCTTTTGAGAAAGCCTCTTTTTATTGTAAAAATCCAATGAGAAGACATCAGATATATTTCAATTCCTTAATGGTGGTTTTGGGATCTTTGGAGCCAAAGACGAAGCTTCCTGCAACCAAAACATCAGCCCCGGCCTCGAATAATTTTTTACCTGTTTCTAAATTAACGCCTCCATCCACTTCAATGAAGGCTTTGGAATTTTTGGACTCAATCAGTTTTCTTAACTGAATAACTTTTCCGTAGGTTGATTCAATGAATTTTTGTCCTCCGAATCCGGGATTGACTGACATTAATAAAACAACATCAACATAACTAATGATTTCTTCCAGAAAATGTAAAGGAGAATGCGGATTAAGGCAAACACCGGCTTTCATTCCATGATCCCTGATGGAGGATATAGTACGGTGAAGGTGATTGCACACTTCAAAATGTACGGTCAGAATATCAGCCCCGGCATCCCTGAATGCAGAGATATATTTGTCCGGATCAATAATCATCAGGTGAACATCGAGTGGTTTTTCGGTGATTTTTTTTACATGCGATATTACCGGCATGCCAAATGAGATATTAGGAACAAATACTCCATCCATCACATCAAGATGGATCCAATCAGCTTCACTGCTGTTAAGCATTTGAATGTCTTTCTCCAGACAATTGAAATTTGCTGATAATAAAGAGGGCGCAATTAATCGGTTCACAGATTTTAGATTCAGTAATAAAGTTCAACATTGATGGCCAAATATAGGTATAAAATTATTACAAATTGGCCCTGAAGACGAGAGAAGCGGCAGTTTTAGGTTAGATAAGACTTTAATAATTTATTGCGCTGGATATTCTGAAGTTTCTTCAATGCTTTTTCTTTCACCTGCCGGACTCTCTCGCGGGTAAGATCCAATTCCTTTCCGATTTCCTCCAGAGTATGCGCATTCATCCCGTTTAATCCATAGTAATATCTGATGATTTCTGCTTCCCTTTCATTTAAAGTAGATAAAGTTCTTTCAATTTCAACTTTAAGAGAAGTACTCATCAGGGAACCATCCGGATTTGGTGTTTCATCAGTCACCAATACATCATACATGTTGTTTTCTGCTTTTTCATCATCCTTCAGGGGAGCATCCATTGAAACATGCAAATTGTTCGAATTCAAGGATTCATCAACAATAGAGGGATGAAGATTAAGAATTTCCGCAATCTCTTCCGGCATAGGTTCCCGCTGAAATTCCTGTTCAAGCTGTGTAAAGGCTTTATTTATTTTATTAATGGAACCGATTTTGTTTAATGGAAGTCTGACGATCCTTGATTGCTCTGCCAGGGATTGCAGAATTGATTGGCGGATCCACCAAACAGCATAAGAAATAAATTTAAATCCCCGGGTTTCATCAAAACGTTCAGCGGCTTTAATGAGGCCCAGATTCCCTTCATTGATCAGGTCCGGAAGGGTCAATCCCTGATTTTGATATTGTTTGGCAACTGAAACTACAAATCGAAGATTGGCACTAATAAGTCTTTCAAGAGCCTTTCGATCTCCTTCCCTGATCTTTCGGACTAAGATAACTTCTTCATCGGGATTCAATAATTTTACTTTCCCAATTTCACGAAGATATTTATCAAGCGAAGGTGCTTCCCGGTTGGTTACTTGTTTCGTTATTTTTAGCTGCCTCATATTCAACAATGTAGGATAAACCAAGAAAAGAAAAACCCTAAACTATTTATATTTAACTTCTACTAATTTAATCAATATCTTTGATTTTCCTTAATAATTATTAAAATTTTTAAAAAGAATCACTAAAAAAACCCAAAAACCGTCCCTTTTTATTAACTTTAAAAGGAATTAAAGAAATATTATTTGCAATTTCAAATCATATATATATCTTTGTAGTGGATTTCGAGTTGATCTTAAGCGTAATCTACGTTAATCCCAATTAAAATTCTTCCAATTAAATAATAGAAATTAATCTAATCTTTTTACATCTTCTTTCAACTGGGTTGAAGTTGACGTTCAATAAAATCAAAGAACAGTATGTACGACATTCTTGAATTAAGCAAGAAATTATTGCCTGAATTGCGTGAAATAGGCAAAGAACTGGACATTAAAAGAGTGGAATCATTCAAGAAACAGGATCTCATTTATAAAATTCTTGATAAGCAGGCGATAATGTCCTCGGAAACAAGAAAGCCAGAAAAAAAAGTATTGCCAATTAACAAAACTAAGGAACAGATAGAACCAAACGAAGAAAAACCTTTGGTAAAAAATACAGAAGAAAAATCTGCCGATCTTCCTGAAAAAACAGATCAGCCTTCGTCCGCACCATCAACGGAGCGACAGCCTTTAATAAAACCTTTCCCCAAAAGGGTGGAAAAACCTCGGCTGGAGAGCCTGGACACCAGGGAAAGACGTCCAAGAATTCTGAAACCCGAATCATCACTGGTGGCATCCTCTTCAAAAATCATAGAAGAAGATACCAGGAAAAAAGAAGCTGAGCAAGATATTCCTATTGCATCCGAAGAGCATAAAACCATTCAGATCGAAAGACCTGAAAAAACAGAAAAACCGGAAAGAACAGAGACTGAGACAAGCAGTCCCCGTCAATCCTTTCCCAAACGTCCAGGCAATGTTTCTATGGCAAATCAGCCGAAACAAGGCATTCAACAACAGAAAAACCGTGAAACTGAAAAGGCCTACGATTTTGACGGAGTGATAAATTCCTCAGGAGTTCTTGAGATCATGCAGGAAGGTTATGGTTTCCTTCGTTCTTCCGATTACAATTATCTGACTTCTCCGGATGATATTTATGTATCCCAGTCGCAGATCAAACTTTTCGGACTGAAAACAGGTGATACCGTAAATGGCATTATTCGTCCGCCAAAAGAAGGGGAAAAATATTTTCCACTGGTTAAGGTTATGGAAATCAATGGACGAAGCCCGGAATATATTCGTGACAGGGTTCCTTTTGACCACCTGACACCTTTATTCCCTGATGAAAAATTCAACATTACCGGGAAAGCAAGTAATATCTCTACGCGTGTAGTTGATTTGTTTGCTCCAATCGGGAAAGGACAGCGAGGATTAATTGTTGCTCAGCCTAAAACGGGGAAAACGGTACTTTTAAAGGATATTGCCAATGCCATAGCAGCCAATCATCCTGAGGTGTATATGATCGTTCTCCTGATCGATGAACGTCCGGAAGAGGTAACAGACATGGCACGCAGCGTAAATGCCGAAGTAATCTCGTCCACTTTTGACGAACCCGCCGAAAGGCATGTAAGGGTTGCCAACATGGTGCTCGAAAAATCCAAGAGGCTTGTGGAATGTGGACATGACGTGGTCATTCTGCTGGATTCAATCACCCGTCTGGCCAGAGCTTACAACACTGTAGCTCCTGCTTCAGGTAAAGTACTTTCAGGTGGTGTGGATGCCAACGCTTTGCATAAACCCAAAAGATTCTTTGGAGCAGCCAGAAATATTGAAGAAGGAGGTTCTCTTACGATCCTTGCTACTGCACTTACTGAAACTGGTTCCAAGATGGACGATGTGATCTTCGAAGAATTTAAAGGAACCGGTAATATGGAACTTCAGTTAGACCGTAAGCTTTCCAACCGAAGAATATTCCCGTCGGTCGATATCATTGCTTCCAGTACCCGTCGTGAAGATCTGCTCCTTGACAAAGGAATGCTCGATAAAATATGGATTCTCCGGAATTTCCTTAACGGCATGAATCCCGTAGAAGCTCTTGAATTTGTAAAAGACCGTCTTGTTAAGACCATTTCCAATGAAGAGTTTTTAATTTCCATGAACAGCAATTGAAAATTTATTGTCAATGATAATTGCACAAGGGAGCCGATAATGGCTCCTTTTTTTTGCATTTTTGTTATACCCATTGTCCTAAAAATGTTTATTTTTAATAATTCTAAATTGCATTTATAACTTAAATTGCTATCTAAAGATTACAAAACATAGCGCATATTGTTTATTTTTGTTGCCAATACGCTATAAAAGTGGAATATTTTTTCGAAGCACATAAAGTACTCGTTGATGCACCTTCTCCATTAATTTCGAGAGAGTTGTATCATAAGATAGATTGGTCGAACCGGCTGATCGGGATAAAAGGTTTCAGGGGAGTAGGTAAAACCACCTTTTTACTCAGCTGCATCCATTCCCTGTATGGCAATTCCCGGGAGTGCCTCTACGTCAATCTTAATAATTTTTATTTTACCAAAAGACGTATTTTCTCCTTTGCCGACGAATTTTACAAAAGGGGCGGTAAAGTGCTGGTTCTTGACCAGATTCATAAGTATCCCGAATGGTCAAGGGAGCTAAGGCAATGCTACGATGAGCTGCCAAATCTTAAAATAGTATTCAGCAGTTCTCCTGTTCTGAGAATTATTGAAGGCAACGAGGAGCTTAAAGATATTGCCAGAATTTATCACCTGGAAGGTTTATCATTCCGGGAATTCCTGAATTACCGGACAGGAGAAGATTTCCCGGTCATTACTTTTGAAGATATTTTGAAATATCACAGGGATATTGTTCCTGACATTATTCAGAAGGTGAGACCACTCGCCTATTTCCCTGAATACCTTAAAATGGGGTATTATCCCTATTTTATTAAAAACCCTGAATTCTACACGGAAAATCTTCTCCGGCATGTCAACCTGGCTCTCGAAATAGACGTAACGTATTTAAATCAGATAGAGTTAAAATACATTACAAAACTCAAAAAATTACTTCAGTTGATTGGCGCTCAGATGCCTTTCTCTCCAAATGTGAGTAAGATAAGTACCGATATTGAAACTTCAAGGGCTACAGTATTGAATTACCTGCGATATCTGAAAAACGCAAGACTTATTAATCTGCTGTTTCCCAATGGTACCAATGGTCAGCTTCAAAAACCTGACCGTGTATATATGCAAAACACCAACCTATTACATGTGATTGCGCCTGAAAATATAAATAACCGCAATCTCCGGACAACATTTTTCTGTAACCAGGTAGGATATGAGCATAAGATAACAAGTTCTCAATTGTTGGATTTCAAAGTAAGTGATAAATATGAATTTAAAATAGGAGGTAAATATACCCAGGCCGAAGGTGAAAATAAATTTGCTGCTGCAGATATGATTGAAATCGGAGAAGGAAATGTAATTCCACTCTGGTTATTTGGATTTCTGTATTGAACAAGAAAATTTTAATTTGAATCGATAATATTATTAACAATAGAATAAACTAAAGAAAAGAACAATGTCAAAAGAAAAGAAGTTTATTACGTGTGATGGTAACTATGCTGCTTCCTATATCAGCTACATGTTTAGTGAAGTTGCATGTATCTATCCTATCACCCCTTCTTCCACGATGGCAGAAGTGGTGGATGAATGGGCTGCCAATGGCAAGAAGAACATTTTTGGACAAACACTCCGCGTGGCAGAAATGCAGAGTGAAGGTGGAGCTGCTGGCGCCGTTCACGGCTCACTTCAGTCTGGTTCTCTGACCACAACATATACTGCATCTCAGGGTTTGCTGTTGATGATACCAAATATGTATAAAATTTCAGGTGAATTACTACCTGCTGTTTTTCATGTCAGCGCCCGCGCAGTAGCAAGTCATGCATTAAATATTTTCGGTGATCACAGTGACATTTATGCTTGCCGTCAGACTGGATTTGCCATGCTGTCCTCCGGTTCTGTTCAGGAGGTGATGGATCTCAGCGGTGTTTCCCATTTATCGGCGATTAAAGGACGTGTTCCATTCATAAATTTCTTCGATGGTTTCCGTACTTCTCATGAAATACAGAAAATTGAAGCCATTGACCAGAACGATCTGGCCGCTTTGATTGATCAAAAGGCTTTGCAAGCATTCCGTGACAGAGCTTTGAATCCGGAGCATCCGTTAACCCGTGGAACTGCACAAAACCCGGATATTTTCTTCCAGGCAAGGGAAGCAGGCAATAAATTTTACGAAGCAATCCCTGATATGGTAGAAGATTACATGAAGGAGATTACCAAAATTACCGGAAGGGAATACCACCCATTTACCTATTACGGTGCACCGGATGCTGAAAATATCCTGATTGCAATGGGCTCCATTACAGAAACAATTCGTGAAACAATCGATTATTTCAATGCCCAGGGCAAGAAATATGGATTGATCAATGTCCATCTTTATCGTCCTTTCTCAACGAAGTACCTCTTCAAGGTATTGCCTTCAACCGTTAAAAGAATTGCAATTCTTGACCGTACAAAAGAACCCGGAGCTAACGGCGAACCTTTGTACCTTGATATTCGTGATGCATTCTATAACAGGGCAAACTCTCCAATAATTGTCGGCGGGCGTTATGGACTTGGTTCAAAAGATGTGACTCCGTCACAGATTATTGCCGTGTTCAAGAATCTTGAGATGAATGAACCAAAGAATAATTTCACCATTGGTATCGAAGATGATGTAACTTTCCACTCACTTCCGATTTACCCTGAAGTAAAAGTTTCACCCAATGATATTTATGAAGCTAAATTCTATGGTTTGGGTTCCGACGGAACGGTAGGCGCCAATAAAAATTCAATTAAGATTATTGGTAATTCCACCAATAAATATTGTCAGGCTTACTTCGCTTATGATTCAAAGAAATCAGGTGGTTTCACTGCTTCTCACTTACGCTTCGGCGATAGTCTGATCCGTTCTACTTACCTGATCACCACTCCTGACTTTGTAGCATGCCACGTACAACAATATATTTACCAGTATGATGTATTAAAGGGTTTGAAACAAGGAGGATCTTTCCTTTTGAATACAATATGGGAACCAGAAGAAGTCAAACTTCGTCTGCCGGATCATATGAAGAAATATCTTGCTGAAAACAATATTAATTTCTATATCATCAACGGTACCAAGCTTGCTGTAGAACTTGGCATGGGAAACCGTACCAATACGATCATGCAGTCAGCATTCTTCAAGATCACCAATGTGATACCTTACGATGTAGCTGTTGAACAGATGAAAAAAGCAATCGTAAAATCCTATGGTAAGAAAGGTGAAGCGATTGTCAACAAGAATTTTGCTGCTGTTGATGCCGGCGGAAATAATGTTCAAAAGGTTGAAGTTTCGGCTGAATGGGCAGCATTAAAAGATGAACAAAATGGGAAGACCAATGAAAGGCCTGCTTTCATCAAAAATGTAGTCGACATCATGAATGCTCAGAAAGGTGACAAACTTCCTGTTTCCACCTTTAATGGTATTGAGGATGGTACATTTTTCCCTGGAACTGCAGCATACGAAAAACGTGGTATCGCAGTAGACATCCCAGAATGGCAACCCGAAAACTGTATTCAATGTAACCAGTGTTCTTATGTTTGCCCTCACGCTGCAATCCGTCCATTCCTGCTTAATGAAACAGAATTGGCTGGAGTACCCGAAGGTACCGCTACGATCAAAGCTAATGGCAAACAATTCGCAGGTCACCAATTCCGTATCCAGGTAGCTCCGCTCGATTGTACAGGTTGCAGCAACTGTGCTGATGTTTGTCCGGCCAAAGAAAAAGCTTTGATAATGAAGCCTTTGGAAACACAACAGGCTGAAATTGCCAAATGGGATTACATGGCCCAAAAGGTAACCTACAAGGACAAATTGGTTGAAAAAGATAAAACAATTAAAAATACCCAATTTGCCCAACCACTCTTCGAATTCTCAGGAGCTTGTGCAGGTTGTGGTGAAACACCTTATATTAAACTCATCACCCAGCTCTTTGGCGAACGTATGATGGTCGGCAACGCAACCGGTTGTTCCTCAATCTATGGCGCTTCAGCTCCTTCAACTCCTTATTGTACCAATAACGAGACTGGCAAGGGTCCTGCATGGTCAAACTCCTTGTTTGAAGACAATGCTGAATACGGATTTGGAATGGGAGAAGGGGTTGCTGCCTCACGCGAGCGTCTGACTAATATCATGAAACAAGCCATCGAAAACGGTGCTTCTGAAAGTGAAAAAGAAGCTTTCAACGAATGGATTGCCGGACGTGATGTTGCAGCTGCTTCTGAAACAGCTTCTGCCAAAGTTCTCGAAGCCATTAAAGGCAACAACAGCGCTTATGCACAGGAAATCCTTTCACTCAAACAATACCTCATCAAGAAGTCGATTTGGGTATTCGGTGGTGATGGATGGGCTTACGACATCGGTTACGGTGGTTTGGATCATGTTCTCGCATCCGGGAAAGATATCAATGTTTTGGTACTTGATACCGAAGTTTACTCCAATACGGGTGGTCAGGCTTCAAAATCAACTCCTATCGGGGCTGTAGCTAAATTTGCCGCTGCCGGTAAGAGAATTCGCAAGAAAGATCTTGGAGCAATCGCCATGACATACGGTTATGTCTATGTAGCTCAGATGGCAATGGGCGCCAACCAGGCACAGGTCTTAAAAGTTCTTCGTGAAGCCGAGGCTTACCCAGGACCATCTCTTGTTATTGCTTATGCTCCTTGTATTTCACACGGATTAAAATCCATGGGGCGTACACAGGCAGAGGAAAACAAGGCAGTCGAATGCGGTTACTGGCACCTGTATCGCTTTAACCCAGCGCTTGAACAGGAAGGCAAAAATCCGTTCCAGCTCGACTCCAAAGAACCTGACTGGAGCAAATTCCAGGAATTTCTTAATGGAGAAGTTCGTTATACAGCCCTCAAAAAGACGTTCCCTGCTGAAGCAGCACAACTCTTTAAGGCTGCAGAAGAAAATGCAAAATGGAGGTATCGTTCCTACCAGCGTATGGCTTCCATGAGCTGGGAATTACCGACTGAGAAAACTGTGGATTAAACAATATCCTAATCATAGAAAAACGGCGGCTAAATATTAGCCGCCGTTTTTTTTGTACCCCATACCAATAAGTTTTTGGCCCCGTACCTTCTTCGGTATTTATCCGTACTTAATCCGGAGTTTGTCCGCTTTTATACGAACGAAGAGCGGATAAACCCCCGGGAGGGTTTAAGAATGATGCAGCCCTAAAGGGGGTTGTAGGATATTTCTAATATAAAATGATTTCAAGAATATTAGAGACAAGCCTGCCAGCCACCGTCCACGTAAATGGTGTGTCCGTTTACATACGAAGCAGCATCGGATGAAAGGAAAATGGCAGCCCCAACCAATTCTTCGGGTTTACCCCAACGCTGAAGAGGAACTTCACTTTTAACCCATGTATCAAAATTCGGATCATCCTGAAGCGGTTTTGTCAAATCGGTAGAAAAATAACCCGGACCTATGGCATTGGTAAGAATATTGTATTTTCCCCATTCAGTAGCCATCGATTTGGTAAACATCTTCAACCCTCCTTTTGAAGCACAGTAATTTGCAATGGTATTCCGTGCTGCTTCAGAGTTGAGCGAAGTAATATTGATGATTCTCCCGTATTTTCTTGGAATCATATACTTAGCCACTGCCTGGGAAACAATAAAGGCTGAATTCAGATTTACATCAATCACAGATTTCCAATCATTCAATGACATTTGCTCAAGAGGAGAACGACGCTGAATACCTGCATTATTGATCAGCACGGATATCGGGCCCACCTTTTCTTCAATCAGAGCTATATTTTTTGCTACTTCAGTTTCATTTGTAACATCAAAAGCAAAACAAGAAACTCTGCCGCCGATTTTTTTCAGGACATCAACTGATGCTTTTAAAGTCTCTTCATTAGTACCGTTTAGAACAACAGCAGCGCCCGCCTCACAAAACCCTCTTGCAAGAGCAAAACCAAGTCCCCTGCTTGATCCGGTGATAAGGACTATCCTGCCCTCAATGTCAAAGATTGATTTCATATATTTTATTTATTTCGGTCAAGTTTCTCCAAAGGTAGTTTGATTATCCGTCCTAACCAAATCAATAAGAGTTATCAAAAAATAATTTTGGACAAAACAATATTGATAAACCAGATTTCAGATGCACAACCCTATTATCCGGAGTTACAGTTTACCAATATTTATTCACTGATTATTACCGGATTTTCCTTTTCTGAGTTCAGCCTCTAAATAGGCATTGATTTTCTGATCGTAAAGATCAATCATTCTTTTTATCAGCGGTAACCCAGGATTAAAATTCACTTCGCCAATAGTATTGATTGGCAATACTTTGGGTGAAGAACCCGTAAGAAAAGCTCCTTCAAACTGAGATATATCAGAAAGAGGAATGTCTTTTCTTATAACTGGGATTTCCCAATCGCTGCATAGCTCCAGAATTTTTTTACGGGTAATTCCCTGGAGTACTTCTTCATCCCGGGAGGTAAAAAACTGTTTTCCCTTTACAAAAAATACATTGGACCGGCTTCCTTCTGTGATATATCCTTTTTGATCAACCAACAGAACTTCGTACACTTTTTCTTTTGACATTAGGGAATTGGCTTTATTCCGAAGTTCCATATTCTGTATCTTGGCCTGTGGATTTGGACGTTCCGCCCAAAGAATCCCGACTTTTACCCCTGTTTTGTACTTCTCCTCCGTGGGATAAAAATGTGGAATAAATACAAGCTCCATTTCAGGAGGCAATTCAGCATTTTTAACGTTGAATGTTAATTTGATATTCCCAAGTACCTTCTTCTCATCACTAATAAGGTTGAAAATTTCACCTCTGATCTCATCATAGCCTGGTAGTTTATGAATATTGTTTAATTCAGCTGATTGGAACAGCCTTTCCAGATGATCTTCAAGAAAAAGAGGAACATGATCTATTACACGAATAACCTCATATAATAGTATTGGCTTTTCAGTCAATTTTGGTATATTAACCATGACTGTCTATAATTTAATCCACAAAAATGGAAACAAATTTAATAATAAATACAGAGCTGGTCGCACCCCCCTTTACATTTAATCCATTGAAACATCATCTTGGATTTATCCGTGATTTGATTAGTAAGACAGAGACAGACATTTCAAAATCAGAATTTTTCCATTTGATCAACAGCATAGGGCCCCAACTAACAGATATTTACTATGGTGATTATTCGGTAGAACAACTTCTTGGAATAATAAAATCAAAGCTCATTAATATATCGTCATTTGAAAAATCAGCTTACGAAACCTGGGTTGAAAATTCAGGGAAGCATTATAATTTTTTGGAACTTCCCGACAATTCAAAGTGGACGTTCCGTCTTGGGGAGAAAAAAGGCAGATATATTCACTTCCATCCTGCCCGTTTAAGCAGCTCTTTCCGAATAAGGGGAACTACTCTCAGAACGGCAATGGCATTAAAGATTATTGCGAAAGAGGATGATGCACTTTACAGTAACATAGATTCAATCAATATTATCCGCAAGGACGAATTAGGTTTGTCTCCAATTAAGGATATCAAGCATTTTACGGCGATTAAAAAGATACTTGATTTAATGAAGTGAAGCATTTTAAATACAACTTGTGTGGAAATAGGAAGTAAGAAAGGGAGAATAAGGATTAGTGGAATTCAAAGTGGGGAGAGCAGGATTCGAACCTACGAAGGCGTACGCCAGCAGATTTACAGTCTGCCCCAGTTGGCCACTTTGGTATCTCCCCGAGAGTTAAAAGTCTCAATGTAATAGGTTTCAAAGTTTCATGCCTTACTGAGGATTGAAACCTGAAACCTTGAAACTTTAAGGTTGAGCCGAATGACAGATTCGAACTGTCGACCCCGAGATTACAAATCACGTGCTCTGGCCAACTGAGCTAATTCGGCGGGAGGGTAAGCTACCTACATCGCACCGCTACAACCATTTACCCTTGCTGCCTTCCGGCCCTGGGGGAGTTCAACGGGAGCTGGTCGTGTAGGACTTACCCGGCGCAAAAGTAGTAAAAATACCTCGTCCACCAAATAAAAAAGAAGATAATTAAAGCTAATTATTCAAACTTTCCAAAGGAGGATAATTTGAGTATATTTGCTATTTCTTTATTAAACAATACAGTGATGGAAGATCAAAACAGTACAACAATAAAGGCAGCAATGAATTATGGTTTATATCTGGGTGTTGGACTTGTACTGACTTCTTTGACGTTCTATCTGATCGGCAAATTTTTCTCTCCATTAAATTCATTCATCTCCTTTCTTTTTACCATAGTTTTTCTTTCATGGGCAATTTTAACCTTTCGTGAATCAAGGGGCGATGCAGGTTTATCATTTGGTACCTCGTTAGAATTCGGAACATGGTTGTCGTTTTTTGCCTCGCTGATTTTTGCCTTCTTTACCTATGTGTTATACAATGTGGTGGATCATAAATTAATTTTTCAGTTAATCGCTCTGTTAAAAGAAAACAATTTCGTGGTGAATGAAAAATATTTAACGCCAACAACTTATTCTTTATCTCAGATTTTTAACTGGACTTTGTGGGGGTTTTTCTTTTCACTGATTCTTTCAATCTTTCACCGGAGAAAACCTTCCAATCCTTTTCAGGAGGATTAAATCGAAATAACTTAAAACATATTCAATGGATATATCAGTCGTAATTCCTGTTTATAACGAAGTAGAATCTCTTCCGGAACTTTATTCCTGGATTTTAAGGGTTATGAAAGAGAATGGGTTTACTTACGAGATTTTATTCATTGATGATGGAAGTAACGATAATTCCTGGAATTGGATCGAGAAAACTGCTGCCGCAGATCTGAATGTAAAAGGGATACGGTTTAGAAGAAATTATGGCAAATCGGCAGGATTACAAACCGGATTCGAAGAAGCAAAAGGAGATGTTGTCATCACAATGGATTCCGACCTTCAGGACAGTCCTGACGAGATACCTGCTCTTTACCGGAAGATTAAAGAAGAGGACTATGATCTTGTTTCAGGGTGGAAAAAAAAGAGATACGATCCGCTTTCAAAAACTCTTCCCAGTAAACTATACAATGCTACAGCCAGTAAGGTAACCGGAATAAAACTTCATGATTTCAACTGTGGTTTAAAAGCCTATAAAAATGAAGTGATAAAAAGTATAGAGGTTTATGGCGAGATGCATCGTTATATACCGTATATCGCCAAACAAGCCGGCTTTTGCAGAATCGGAGAGATGGAAGTTAAGCACCAGGCAAGAAAATACGGGGTTACTAAATTTGGCCTCAGCCGCTTTGTTTATGGATACCTTGACCTGATGTCCATTTATTTCATTTCAAAATTCGGGAAACGTCCCATGCATTTATTCGGGACAATAGGTTCATTAATGTTCTTGTTGGGATTTTTGGCTGCCGCATGGCTTGGAGCCAATAAGTTATATTATTCCTATCATGGGATACTTGTTGAACGCGTCACTCAAAGTCCCTATTTCTATCTTGCTTTAACATTAATGATTCTGGGGACTCAACTATTTTTGGCAGGATTCCTTGGCGAACTTATTTCGCGTAGTTCGGTAGAAAGGAATTTTTACCATATCGACAAAAGAATCAATCTTTAACTAATAAATTTTCAAAAGAGGTCTGATTTTTGTAACATTATACAGGAATAGGATTCTTATTTTTTGTCCTCAACTTTTAAATTGTTCAATTATTCTCTTATGAATCAGATTGAAAAAGGCAAATGCACAGAAGTTGGCTTTATCCAAAAACCACATGGTTTAAAAGGAGAAGTGATTGTAATCTTTGATAACCAATTTCAGAAAAGCTCTGAGTCATTTGAAAATTATTTTATTGAAATAGATGGGGGCCTGGTTCCTTTTTTTGTGAGCGAAGATGGAATAAGATACAGAAATAATGAAAGTTTAATCATTAAGTTCGATTACATTGATAGCCCGCAAAAGGCAAAGGAAATTTCGGGATGCAAAGTTTTTATTTCAAATGATGAACTTTCTATGGAAAATTCCTCTGAGGCAAACAATACATTAATCGGGATGAATGTGATCGATAAGACGTCAGGAGAGCTGGGTACTATCACTTCACTGGATGATTTTTCGGGCAATATTGTCATCACCATAAAACATCCGAAGTCCGAGATACTAATTCCCCTTTCGGATAAGATCATCAAAAAAGTTGATAAGAAAAACAGACGGCTTTATCTTGACTGTCCTGAAGGCCTTATTGATATTTATCTGGAGTAAAAAATTTTCGTGCAACATTTTAGAATATTTTTCGTCTATTAAAAGAATCTTTAAAAATTTCTTACATGAAAACAAAAATCTCTGCCCTTATTTTGTTTTTGCTTATCGCAGGAAACAATTTAATTTTTGCCCAAAAGAATGAAGATAGAAAATTATCAGCCTTTACAGAGATAACTCTCAAAATGAGTGGAAAGATACATCTGAAGCAAGGTACTGATCAATCAGTAAGTGTAAAGGGTGATCAGAGTACCTTGGACAAACTGGTTACAGAAGTCAAGGATAGAAAATTAGTGGTTCGTTTTAAAACGGAATTCTCCTTCGGCAACAGTTGGAAACCGGGTTCAGTGGATATTTACATCACTATTCCACAAATAGACAAGCTGTCAATTGTAGGGTCAGGTTCAATTATTGCCCCGGATTTGATTGACTCCAGAATTATTGATCTGGCAATAAGCGGAAGCGGAAATATTGTTCTTAATGATCTGAAAACGGATAAAGTATCGGCTTTACTTTCCGGTTCCGGTAACATCACTTTGGCAGGAAAACAAACGGCCTCGGATTTTAAGGCAATATTATCAGGATCAGGAAATATCAAAGCCTCAGATTTTAATGCCAACGATGTTAATGTAAAAGTTGCCGGATCAGGGAATTGCTGGATAAAAGCAAATAAAAATCTCATTGCACGAATCGCCGGTTCAGGAAATATCTTCTATCTCGGTAATCCATCAATTGATAAAAGCACGACCGGCTCAGGCCAGGTAAAAGAGGGATCAAATTGAAAACTTGTGGATTAACAGGATTATATTGAATCGTTATGAAGAAAGAGACAGTGTTTTGTAGTTTTAACCAATTCTGCAATACTGATCTGAATTCTTCAAAAGCACAAAGTAAAATGCCATAACGTATCATAACGTGTCATAAGGTTTCATTATTTGAATTAGCACACCCCTTCTCCTTACCTTTACATCAACCCGGAAAACCCCATACCTGGTCCGTACCAACCTCGTACCAGGTTCGGTCCAGGGTCGGGTTCTTACTCACGGCATGGAAGCGAACAATTACCACTAATGCTACGCATTAGTGCCTTTCTCGCCAGGTGCAAACGGCCGAAAATGACTTTTCCCTTTCCTGGTTATTGAAATTTTTGTTCAACGAAAGTATCCACAGCTATTCAATGTGATCCTAATGGAGGATAATTCAAAATAGGACAATAAAAAAAGGGATCAAAGTGAAAAGAATTTTCTTTGGTTCCTTTTTTAATATTTAATTTTCCCGGTATAGCAACAATTCCGTTTGCTGCTCTTTATTTACTCGGTGATCTTTTTTACTGTGGTAAGTAGCAGATTATTTTCTGATAATCTCAATCTGCCCTCCTTTACCAAGTTTAAGGATACTGGAAGGGAGATACTTCGTTAAATCATCGCGACGATATTGCACGATATAATCAACCGCGTTTTTTATTTCTTCACTGATTTCTGCAAAATTCTGAGCGGTCTTCTGTCCGCTTATATTGGCAGAAGTTGAAACAAGGGGTTTTCTCAGTTTCTGAATTAATTGCTGTGTAAAATTTTCATTTGTTATTCGGATTCCTATGCTGCCATCTGCCGCAATTAAATTGGGAGCCAGATTTTTTGCTCCCGGATAAATGATGGTTAAAGGACGATCAGCCACCTCAATCAAATCCCAGGCTATTTCGGGGACCTCATCAACATACGAATTTAATAAATTAGGATTTTCCATCAATATTAACATGCTTTTGGAATCCTCCCGCTGTTTTATTTCATAAACTCTTTTAACAGCATCAGCATTGGTAGCATCACATCCAATTCCCCATACAGTATCAGTCGGATAAAGTATTACCCCTCCCTTGCGAAGTACATCTAATGCCTGGTCAAGGTCAAATAAAAAATCAGATATCACTTGGATTTATATTCTATATAATGTTTGTTTTCAAAAGGCCGGTAACCCGTAATACGTTCAAACCAATAAAGCACAAAATACCTTGGTTTAAACTTTTTCTTTTTGATCGAAAGCTTAGGGTGCCAGTTCAAATTGTCGATTCTTTTCTGCATGACCTGAGGATGCATGCCTTCAAAAAGTTTAAGGCTGTCTATACCTTCCTCGTAATTGAATTCTTCCGACTGCTGATCAATGGTTCTGATATGTTTTGAGTTTGTTGACCAGTATTGCTTTGCACCTTCCACTTTATCTTTCATCAATTTGGGTGGGCGTACCCATCCATAATGATACATCGTTGAATTGATGAAAACTCCGGTAAGTTTTTGGGCATTTTTAAAGCGGAATCCCTGGGCATCATTCCAAGACCGGATTTCTTTATTGTTCCTGACAATCCTGATTTCGCTTCTGTACCAGCGCCTTGAATCTGCCTCATAATCGTAAGTGCCATAAAAGTGCTTGTAATTGAAAATCAAGCCATCCACCTCTTTTACCTTCAGGTACTTTTCCATGGATTGTTTTATTCCATCCAGGTACTTTTCATGAACCACTTCATCTCCCTGGATATAAAAACACCAATCGTATTCAGCCGGAATTGCATCAAAAGCCTTGTTCGTTTCAGAAGAGAGGACTCTTCCACCCTCCTTTAATTCAGGATCCCAAACAGTATCTATGATTTCAACTTTCCCGGGATCAATTGATCCGATCAATTCCCTTGTACCGTCATTGCAATCACCGACCGCCACTATAAACTTGTCACAGACCGGCAAAATTGACCGGATTGCTTCAACAACCGGATAATCGAACTTTACTGCATTCTTGACAATAGTGAAACCACAGACTTTCATTATTTTATTTTAATGAGTTAAACCTTGAATTGAGCTATTCCCTTAAAATCCAATGTCGCAAAATAATCAGCCAATGTTTCAGCCCTTCTGATCTGAACCACTTCCCCATTCTCACGAAGAAGCAATTCGGCAGAACGCAATTTTCCGTTATAGTTAAAACCCATGGAATGTCCGTGCGCCCCTGCATCGTGAATAACTATAATATCTCCGGGCTCTAATTTTGGTAAAATTCGGTTGATGGCAAACTTATCATTATTTTCACACAACGATCCGGTTACATCATACAGCATTTTAGTGGCGGAGTTTTCTTTCCCCGGCACTGTAATATGATGATAGGCACCGTAAAGGGCCGGTCTCATCAGATCTGACATACAGGAATCGAGTCCGGCATATCTTTTATAAGTGTCCTTTATGTGAAGCACCTTGCTGACCAGGTACCCGTAAGGACCAGTAATGGCTCTACCCGATTCAAAAAATATCTTCAACGGATCCAATCCATTGGCCACAATGTATTTATCGTATTCACCTTTTATTCCCTGGCTCATCAGATCCAGGTCAACGGGTTTCTGTTCCGGTTTGTAAGGGATTCCGATCCCTCCCCCCAGATTGACAAATTCAAACCGGATTCCTAATTTTGATGAAAGTTCTGCTACAAGTTCAAACAATATCTGAGCAGTTTCAACAAAATAATTGGGATCCAATTCATTTGATGCAACCATGGTATGGAGTCCAAAGCGTTTTACACCTTTCTCCTTCAGAATCCGGTATCCTTCAAAGAGTTGATTCTTGGTAAACCCATATTTAGCCTCTTCCGGACGTCCGATAATGGTGTTTCCCTCTTTTAACGGACCCGGGTTGTACCTGAAACAAACAAGTTCAGGCAGCCCGACATTATCTTCAAGGTACTTTATATGAGCGATATCATCGAGATTAATTATTGCGCCAAGTTCTGCCGCTTTTCTGAATTCTTCAGCAGGAGTATCATTTGATGTAAACATGATCTCCTCACCTTTCATTCCTACTTTGGCAGCCAATTCAAGCTCAGCCAATGAACTGCAATCAATTCCGAAACCTTCGCCATGAAGAATTTTCATCAGGTAAGGATTCGGAGCTGCTTTAATGGCATAATACTCCTTAAAACCTTTAATCCAGGAAAAAGCCTTCAGGAACTTTCTTGCGTAACTTTTGATTGCCCTTTCATCATAAATGTGAAACGGAGTCGGATACTTCTCAATAATTTCTTCTAATTTCTCCTTCGTAAAAGGGAGCACTTTTTCACTCATAATAATCTCAAAAATAAAAGAACTGCAAAATTATGAATTTTACAGTGAATTTCCCCTATAAAAACAATTCATCACTCAGAGTACCCGAAGCAATTTCTCTGACTTCCCCGGTCATCCTGATATTCCATTCCGGGTCAATCTCTATTTTCAGGTCGCCTCCGGGCATTTTAATGGTTACGGCTCTTTCCGTCAGTCCCTTCTTAATCATCACCGAAGCCACAGCACAGGATGAACTTCCGGACGCCAGAGTAAAACCAGCTCCCCTCTCCCATATCATTGCCCGGACTTCATTTTTTGATACCACTCTTGCAAACTGTACATTTATACGATTAGGAAAAATCGGATGATTTTCAATCTTAGGGCCATAATATCTGACTTCCTCTTCATTCAGGTTATCGGTTAAAATCACGCAATGGGGATTCCCAACAGTGACACAATGAATCATAAATTCCTTATCATCAATCACCAAGGGTTCTCCAAAACATTCTTCTTTGGGAAAATTTACCGGGATAAGAGAAGAAGTAAAATTAGCCTTACCCATGTCAACTTTGATGATGAAGGCCTTACCATTTCTCTTTTCAATCACATGAGCTTTTACCAAACCTCCGGGTGTTTCAATTGTAAATTGCTCTTTATTGATAAAGCCATAATCGTACAGATATTTTGAAAATATTCTCAGACCATTACCGCTTTTTTCGGCTTCTGAGCCATCAGGATTAAAAATCCTAAGTCCGAAATCAGCTTTTCTGCTCGGAACTTTTAAAAGTACACCATCTGTCCCGATTCCGAAATGAACATCACAGATTTTAATAATTTTATCTTTCGTCAGTTCAAAATCTATATTTTCCTGGTCAAGGGAGATATACTCATTTCCAAGTCCATGAGCCTTTACAAAAAAATTCTTTTCCATCGCATTAATGTTATAGTCCGTTTTGCTTCAAAAGTACCCATTTATTTATTTTGTATCTTTGCCGTGTGCGAATTTTCACGAATTAAAGACGAATCAAAGATCAGCGAAGCTAATTTTCACGAAAGCTCTCTCTACTAAGGTTAAAAATGCTATTCGTAATTCGTAATTCGTAATTCGTAATTCGTAATTCGTAATTCGTAATTCGTAATTCGTAATTCGTAATTCGTAATTCGTAATTCGTAATTTTTAATTCTTAATTATCATATGGCTTTTATCAATGAGCATTATTTTAAACTAAAAGCAGGATATTTATTTCCTGAAATTGGTCGCCGTGTACGCGAATATGCTTCCATTCATCCGGAAAAGGAAATTATCCGCCTGGGTATAGGTGATGTAACCCAACCCCTTTCTCCTTCTGTCATCAAAGCTTTTCATGAGGGAGTGGAAGAAATGGGTCATAAAGATACTTTCAAGGGATATGGTCCCGAACAAGGATATGACTTTCTGAGAGAAGCGATTGCCCTGAATGATTATCAGTCCCGTGGAGTAGGTATTTCAAAAGATGACATCTTCGTTTCTGACGGTGCCAAATGTGATACAGGAAATATCCAGGAAATATTCGGTTCTCAAAATAAAATTGCCATTTGCGATCCTGTTTATCCTGTGTATGCAGATACCACTGTTATGTCAGGTAAAACCGGTATGTGTCAGGCTAACGGCTATTTCGATAATATAATATACATGCCGTGCAACGAGCAAAATGGATTCATTCCCGAACTTCCTTCCACAAGGCCTGACTTGATTTTCCTCTGTTTCCCGAATAATCCCACCGGAACAGTAGCATCAAAAGAAGTTCTTAAAAAATGGGTTGATTATGCTCTTAAGAACAATTGCATCATTTTATACGATGCAGCTTACGAAGCGTACATCACGGATAATGAAATTCCACATTCCATCTATGAAATTGAAGGTGCAAAAAAAGTGGCCATTGAATTCCGCAGTTTTTCAAAAACCGCCGGCTTCACCGGAACCCGTTGCGCCTTTACCGTAATCCCTGATGAAGTGGTTGCCTATGATGTTAATGGCAAGGCACATCCGGTAAAGCCCCTCTGGATGAGGCGTCAAACCACTAAATTCAACGGGGTATCTTATCCTGTTCAGAAAGCTGCAGCGGCGATTTACACCGAAGACGGGAAAAAAGAGACAAAGCAGATTATCAATTATTACCTGGAGAATGCTGCCATTATGTGCCAAAACTTCAGAAAATTCGGATATAAAGTATTTGGCGGAATAAATGCGCCCTACGTTTGGGTTAATACAGCAAATAACCTCTCGTCGTGGGAATACTTTGACAAGCTATTGAAGGAAGCAAATGTTGTGGGTACTCCCGGATCAGGGTTCGGCCCTTCCGGTGAAGGTTATTTCCGTTTTTCGGCTTTCGGGGAAAGAGAAAACGTTTTGAAAGCAATGCAAAGAATTGAAGCATTGAAATTCTGAGATTAACTAACAACCAATAAAAAGGGTGACATACTTTCAATAAGATGTCACCTTTTATTTTTTATGAATTCTTCTCTAAATTTGGTATCATTGTTGCAACTGTTTTTATAAAACAAGAGTCAAGTAAAATAGGACTCTTTATGAAACAGACTTTATTGTATACATTCGATTAACTTGATGAAATTTTTCTCATCCATTATATTATTAATAGTTCTTCTCACCGGATTTAGCAACAAGTCCTTTGGTCAACTCTATTTCCCGGAGGATTTGGTCACAATTACCGGTCAGACAGTGGATTCTTCTTCCGGAGAGGGACTCTCCAACGTACAGGTATTAAATTTCAGGGTTCATGGAGGAACAATGACTGATAGCAATGGAAAGTTTTCCATTCAAGCCGATCCATCCGATACCCTGTCATTCAAACTTCTTGGCTATGAAGAAAGAAAAATTCCTGTAAAAGAACTAATGAATGATAAAGCTGATCAAAAAATTGCACTCAAAGTAATTCGGTATCAAATACCTGAAGTACAGGTGCAGGGGAAAGGCATTCTTCATTTGAATCTTGGTTTAGGAGGAAAAGAAAATCCTCTTCCTTCCGAATTACGAAGTGAAGACTTTGCATCAAAACCGAACCTGCTTTCAGCAGTGTTTAATCCCCTTGCATTTATGCACTATAAATTAAGCAAAAGTGAGAAAGAAAAAAGGACTACTCTGGCCGCTATTTATTCCGAACGTGACTGGCAGATCTTATCTTTAGTTTATAATAAAGATATCATTCAAAAGATGACCTCTCTGACAGGTGACGACCTGGATGACTTTATGGCTTACTGTAATGCTTACAGTGATTTTAAAGCCAATGCTACAACCTATGAGGTTCAGAAAAAGATTAAGGATCTCTTTGCTGAATACAAGAAAACTCATCCTTTAAAGAATCCGTGAACTTAGAAGTATTTCTCCGGAATTTTATTCATTCCATACTTATTATTTATATTTTTAGGTACAAATAACAATTTGGATTATGGAAATACCTGTCTTTGAGGATGTATTAAAAGCACATGATTTAATCAGAAAATACATTCACCGTACCCCGGTCCTCACGAGCCGAAGCATCAATCAGATTACCGGTGCAGAGATATTCTTCAAATGCGAAAACCTTCAGAAAACCGGAGCGTTCAAATTCCGTGGAGCCTGCAATGCCATCTTTTCTTTAAATGAAAAAGATGCACAAAAAGGGGTAGGTACTCATTCGTCTGGAAATCATGCCGCTGCACTCGCCCATGCGGCCTCTCTCAGGGGAATCAGATCTTATATAGTTATGCCTTCCACGGCTCCTGAGATAAAGAAAAAGGCAGTAAAGGGCTATGGAGGAGAAATCACTTTCTGCGAACCGACTCTCAAGGCCAGGGAATCTACCCTTCAAAGAATAGCGCGCGAAAAAGGAATTACAATCATTCATCCCTACAATAATTTTAAGGTGATCCCAGGACAAGGAACCGCTGCGCTGGAGCTGATGGATGAAATCAAAGACCTTGACCTTGTTATGTGCCCTGTAGGTGGCGGAGGCCTCCTTTCCGGCACAGCTCTATCAGTGAAGGCAATCAATCCTGGCTGCAAGGTAATTGCCGCTGAGCCTGCCGGTGCAGATGATGCTTACAGGTCATTTCATGCAGGACATATTATTCCATCCGTGAATCCTAAAACAATAGCAGACGGTTTATTAACTTCTTTAGGAGAAATTAATTATTCCATTATCCGGGAAAAAGTAGATGACATTGTGACTGTTTCTGAGGAAGCAATTATTGAAGCAATGCGGCTGGTCTGGGAGCGAATGAAGATCATTATCGAACCGTCCAGCGCAGTTCCTTTGGCTGCTGTTCTGGAGAAAAAAGTCAATATCAAAGCTATTCCGCGAATAGGCATTATTTTATCAGGCGGAAATGTCGATCTGGGGAAATTGCCCTTTAAATAGATTCAACGGTTTAAATAATATGAATATCCGTTTGCTTTCCTAAATATTGTCATTAGTAGTCATTAATTGTCATTAGTAGTTATCAATGACCATTAATGACCATCAATGACTACTTCTTAGGCGACATACCGAATACTCATTTTAAATAATTTCATAACATTTCGTATTCATTATTAAACCTTTTAGCCTTATTAAGGTTTTACTTATAAAAAATGTGATGAAAATTCTGTTATTTGTGTCATTGGTTTTGTTTGCAGCCTGTACTTCTCAAAAAACGGTCAACAGGCATCAGTCTCCCAGGATTGCTGTTAACGACAGCACCCAGTATGAACTCATCGTCTTTGATACCGGTTTCGATAGTTGGTATGCAACAAAAAATTCGGAGGCACAGGCAAGGAGTAAAGAATACTATCACAGTTGGAATATTCAATACGTGAGTGAATGGAACAACAGGGTAACTACTTCGAGACATTCAGATCTATACGGTTCTCCCATCGATTATCGTCCAAATGAAATTTATCCCTTTGAGATAGAGCATAAGCTTTTTTATTATTTCCAGTATGTTGAACATGTATTGAGAATTCCCCTACTTAGAAACGGCCCTGCTGTATTTTAATATGAATCGCAAATCCATATAAAAATATGGTATTTAAGCCTCACAGTAGTAATCCTATTTTTTCAACCCCTTTGACCACGTGGCTTCTGAAGATTTTTTACTACTTTTCCACTTTTATACTCTTACTACTTTTACAAAACTCACAGCGGATCAGTCAACATTTCTCAAAATTGAAATCCCCCCCTTAGGATATGCTGCAAATTAAACCTTTCCGCGCATTAATATATCTTCCCCCGCCTTCTCTCTAATCCCCAATTCATAATTTGTAATTCGTAATTCAATGCCGTTTAGTTAAGGAAATCAAGATTTATCTCTCATCAGAATGATCTGAAATTATTTTTGACATCCTTCCATTGCCGTCAGCTTTAGCTGACGGATGAATATGTTGATTAAAAGGGGCTTTAGCCACATTTTTAAAAACTCAATGTGGCTAAAGCCATTAATGATTCAAACTTTCACCGTCAGCTAAAGCTGACGGCAATGGATACTTTCCCTTAACTAAACGACATTGATTCGTAATTCCCATTTTTTCCGTTCGCCCGTTTTTTACTTTCCACTTTTAACTATACTTTTGAAAAAAATCACAACCTTGGAAATTAATAAAACCATTCTTGGAATAGATCCCGGCTCCAACATTATGGGTTATGGAGTGATTAAAATTATCAATAATAAGCCCAGTATAGTTGCATTGGGAGTAGTAAAGACTGCGGGATTCTCCGGCCATTACCAGAAATTAAATCATATTTTCACTCGCACTTTATACCTCATGGATGAATACAAACCTGACGAAACGGCATTAGAGGCACCGTTTTATGGAAAAAATGTACAATCCATGCTTAAACTGGGAAGAGCTCAGGGAGTGGCTATGGCAGCCTCTTTATACCGGGAAGTTCCAATCTTTGAATACGCACCGCTTCGCGTTAAACAAGCTATCACGGGAATGGGTTCTGCATCGAAGGAACAGGTGGCCTATTTTCTGAAGCAGATGTTTGATCTTCAGACAACACCTGCAGAACTTGATGCCACCGATGCATTGGCTGTTGCAGTATGCCATTATCTGCAATTAAAAAATCCCTTATCAAAACACTCTTTCAAAAATTGGAAAGATTTTGTAAATAAAAATCCCGAAAGAGTAAAATCCTGATCAACCAAAATTAGGGTATAACAGATGGCCCCGGGATGATTTTCAATGGGATTCGCTAGACAGGCAGTATCGAGCGCTATTGATTAAAATTCCTTCGAGATCTTTTCTGCTATCTGCTTAAATTCTTCTTCCGAAAGCTGCAACTTGGGCTTTGAAAAATTGATATCGGATTCACTGTTCATAGGGACCAGGTGAATATGTGCATGCGGAACTTCAAGCCCCAGAACTGCTACTCCTACTTTGCGGCAGGGAATAGCTTTCCTCAAAGCAACGGCAACCCGGCGGACAAACAACATCAAACCGGAATATTCAACAGGTTCTATATCGAAAAGATAATCTGTTTCTTTTTTGGGAATAACCAGTACATGACCTTTTGCTACCGGATGGATATCGAGAAAAGCAAAATAATTTTCATCTTCGGCCACTTTATAGGATGGGATCTCTCCGTTAGCTATTTTAGCAAAAATGCCAGACATAATTCGTAATTTTTAAACGCCAAGTTCAATATTAATTATTTCAAAGGACATCACTCCTGAAGGCACCCTAATCTCTACTGCATCTCCGATTTTCTTGCCTAACAATCCCTGTGCAATAGGGGTATTAACGCTGATCTTGCCATTTTTAAGATTAGCTTCATGCTCCGATACAATAGTGTAAGCCATTGTTGAATTGTTCCTTTTATTTCGGATGGTCACCTTATTTAAGATCTGAACAGTATCTGTATCAATTTTTGATGAATCGATAATTCTGGCGCCTGCTATCTGTGACTGTAATGCAGCTATCTTAGCTTCAAGCATACCTTGGGCATCTTTTGAGGCATCGTATTCTGCGTTTTCAGAAATGTCGCCTTTCTCGATAGCTTCTCCAATCAGCTTTGAAATGGCAGGTCTTTCAATATTAATCATTTGATCAAGATCAGCTTTCAGCTTCTTTAATCCCTCTGCAGATATATAATTAATTTTGCCCATAGTGCTATAGTTTCCTGATAATAAAACAAAAAAACAGAAGAACCCCGGGTGACCGGAACTCTTCTACTTACTAATAATTACAAATTTATAACTTCCTCGTAAAATTTTCAATAAAGATAAGAAAAAAATACTTTGAAGATGTTAAAAATACTTTCTATTTAAAACCTCCGAATAAATAACAGCTTTTTTCAAATTGAAATTTCCGAAAATCTTTAAATTAATTTTTCCCTTTGGTTGCGGTGATTTCGTTTCCGGCTGAATCTTCGGAATTTCTTTATTTTCCCCCTTAAACATTTTGTATTTCTGATTGATGGATTCCTCAATATTTTCCCAATTTTTGGAATCCACAATCTCCTTCACCTGAGGTTGTTTTTCTTCGTTCAAAAGTTCAGGGATCACCATTTTCTCCATATTCTCAAAAATAGAGCCTCCGGTACCTTCTCCACTGGAATACTCTTCCGGTTCCTCATTATCTTCCAGTTCCTTTTCAACGCTTTTCCTACGCTCTGCTTTTTCGGCCTCCTCCTTTTTATTTTTCTGCACGATGGCCTGAACAATGGATGCTATAACAATGATTATCAGAAATATATAATCCCCGAAAGCACTCATTTTAATTTGAATAAAATTTACATCCATTTTGATTATTTTAGCCGAGTATAAAATTAATTATTTGTTTTAATAAAATCAGGAAAGTGAAAAAGATTTTGGCATCGGTATTTATGTTATTGATTCTGGCCGCCTGCTCAAAGGATCAAAACTCCTTCCTTCCCTATAGACAAGTGAGTTTCTATAAACCCCTTGCCAACTACAACCATCTTACAGTTCCCGGAAATTCAATTACCTTCCAGTACTATGGATACGCCGGGGTAATTGTCATCTGCATCAATGAAAACGAATATTATGCCTACGATGCCTGTTGTCCTTATGAAGTTGATAAAAGCTGCGTCGTAGAAACAGATCCGATAAAAAACCTCAGCGGGGGTGGGCTGATTTACAGCAGCAACGCCACTGCAAAATGTAAATGCTGCGGTTCCGAATTCATGCTTTTCGGAGGAGGATTCGCTTCAAAAGGCCCGGCCGCACGGCCGCTCCAGCAGTACCAGGTTGTCAATATTTCAGGCAGACTTTGGGTGCATAATTAATTCATTCTTGTAGACACAAAGCACTGCCTTGTATCAGCTAACCATTCGATAGCCCCAATTAAGTAAGGAGACAAGGCAGTAACTTGTTTCTATTAATCAGTCAATACCTTCAATCAAGAGACAGAGACATGGCAGCGCCTTGTTTCATAAATATCAACACCGGTGTTTATTCGTAGATTATTCGCAGTTTATTCGCTGATTATTCGTTCATATACGAATGATCTACGAATAATGTACGAATAATCTACGAATAAACACCGGAGAAGGTATGGCCGGAGCTGCGGGATAAAATAATGATTTGAGAAACCCAGGAGAGGAATCAGGTGATTGAATGGACTGATTTTGATGATGAAAAGGGAAAGAGTCAAATAAAAAAGGTGAGATAAAATACCTCACCTTTTCTGAACAAAATTTATGTCTAAACTTCTAATACCTGTAATGTTCAGGTTTATAAGGACCTGAAGGATTCACACCGATGTAAGCGGCCTGTTCAGGCGTAAGCGTGGTTAACTTTACTCCAAGCTGATCAAGATGTAAACGTGCCACCTCTTCATCAAGATGTTTGGGAAGACGATATACATTCGTTTCATATTTCTTTTCCCACAATTCCATCTGAGCAAGAGTCTGATTGGTAAATGAATTACTCATTACAAAAGAAGGATGTCCTGTGGCACAGCCAAGATTCACCAAACGGCCTTCAGCCAATAGGAATATAGCGTGTCCGTCTGCATAAACAAACTTGTCAACCTGTGGTTTGATGTTGATTTTCTTAATACCGGGCCATTTTTCAAGACGAGCTACCTGAATTTCATTATCAAAGTGTCCGATATTACAAACGATACTCTGATCCTTCATTTTTGCCATGTGTTCGCCCGTAATGATGTCCCTGTTGCCGGTAGTGGTAACAAATATATTGCCCTCACCGATTGCCTCGTCCATGGTTTTGACTTCAAATCCTTCCATCACGGCCTGTAAAGCACAAATCGGATCGATTTCGGTAACAATGACACGGGCGCCATATCCACGCATAGATCTGGAGCAACCCTTGCCTACATCACCATAACCGGCTACAACTACTACTTTACCGGCAATCATTACATCTGTAGCCCGTTTGATTCCGTCGGCGAGAGATTCACGGCAACCGTAAAGATTATCAAATTTCGATTTGGTAACTGAATCATTTACATTGAAAGCCGGAAAAAGAAGTTTCCCTTGCTCAACCATCTGGTACAAACGATGAACGCCAGTGGTAGTTTCTTCAGAAACACCTTTAATCTTTGCCGCCTGCCGATGCCAGCGGTCTGGATCCTTCTGTAATATTCTTTTAAGACATTGATTCAGTTGAATTTCATCCTCAGCTTCGGTCTTTTTATCAAGAATTTCAGGATTATTTTCAGCTTCATAACCATAGTGGATCATCAAGGTAGCATCTCCCCCATCATCAACGATCAGGTCCGGCCCTTCTCCTTCTCCAAAATCAAGAGCTCTTTCCGTACACCACCAGTATTGCTCCAAAGTTTCACCTTTCCAGGCAAATACGGGAACTCCCGTAGCGGCAATCGCTGCAGCAGCATGATCCTGAGTGGAGAAAATATTACAGCTGCACCAACGTACTTCAGCTCCCAATTCGACCAGAGTTTCAATCAATACGGCTGTCTGGATCGTCATGTGCAATGATCCCATGATCCTGGCGCCTTGCAGGGGTTTGGATGCGCCATATTTTTTTCTCAATGCCATTAATCCCGGCATTTCCTTTTCCGCAATTTCAATTTCCTTTCTTCCGAAAGCAGCCAGTGAAATATCTTTTACTTTATAACTGATATTTGCTACGCTTGTATTTTCCATTTTTGGTTATAAAAAATTATTTTTAAAGATAAATATTTATACAAAATTCTTACTAATCTATTCGAGCAACTTTAAAGTGCGCTCTTTGTCCCGAATCATTTCTTCACGAAGGGCTTCCAGATTCGGGAATTTTTGTTCATTTCTTAATTTCTCGACAAAATGCAAGGTAATCTGTGAATGATAAATATCCTTGTCAAAATCGAAGATATTCACCTCAATGCTCCGGTGATCGGCATTATAATCTACGGTAGGACGTACACCGATATTAAGCATCCCTTTATAAATTGTTCCGTAAATTTCAACTCTCACCGCATAAACGCCATTTCCGGGCACCAATTTAAGCGGATCAAGGGGCTCAATATTGGCAGTGGGGAATCCCAGCTTTCTGCCAAGTTGCCGACCCTCAATAACCTTTCCCATCAAAATATACTGATATCCCAGATACTGATTAGCTTTATGAACCTCTCCTTCTTCCAGCGCCTTGCGGATCTTGGTAGAGCTAATAACTTTATCACCCAGAGTAAGTTCATCGAGCCTCTCTATCTTAAAACCCAATTGCCTCGATAACAAAGCCAATGATTCAAAATCTCCTTGTCTTCCTTTCCCAAAATGATGATCATACCCTATCACAAGAGAATTTAAATTCATTTGCTCCACAAGAATTTTCCTGACAAATTCATCATAAGTCAGCTTAGAAAATTCCCTGGTAAAAGGATAAACAATCAAATGTTCAATTCCCATTTTCTGCAACAAAACAATCTTTTCTTCCTGTGTGGACAACAGTCTAAGACTACCATCCCTGGAGGAGACCACAGTTCTGGGATGCGGATGAAAAGTAAAAATAACGGATTCGCCGGAAGAATTCTTACTGATTTTCTTAAGATTTTCAATCACCTTTTGATGTCCAAGGTGAACCCCATCAAAGGTTCCAATGGTTACTACCGGTCTGACAGCTTTGAATTTATCTAATCCGTAATGAATTTGCACAAAATTGAATTTTAAGGCGTAAAAATAATCATTTTATTTCGGACTCATCATGAAGTAAATAATTAGGACATTTTAATACACGAGTATATGAATAAGTTTGATTGATTTTAACGGGGAATTTTTATTTTTGTTCCTACAAGAAAATCAAAGAGGTAAATCTATAGTCAAATCAGATTTTAGTTTTGTGAATTAAAAAAATCAGCTGATGAAGAAGGCATTTTTATTACTTATTTTTCCGTATTTCCTTTTTTCGTGTAGTCATAAAGGCAATTTTTCCGTTTCCGGCAAAATCGAAGGAGGCGCCGGGAAGAAAATTTATTTCAATAAATTACTCTTAAACTCTCAACAAGCAATTGATTCGGCTAAACTTGACAAAGAGGGAAAATTCAAATTTAAAGGGATTGCAACTTCCCCTTCATTTTTTATTTTGAAGCTATCTTCCGGCAATTTTATTACCTTACTCGTTGACTCTGCAGAAAAATGTAAAATAACTGGTTCCTACAAAACCTTTCCCGAGAATTACAAGGTTCAGGGATCTGTAGGATCAGAACACATGAGAGAATTAAATTTACGGTTTATTACGGCAAAAAAACAATTAGATTCCGTGCAGGCTATTTATAGCAAGATTCAAAATGATCCTCTTCAATCATCAAGAGCCAAAGAATTAGAGACTTTGAGTAACAATATCAGGAACGAGCACTCCAATTATGTGACTTCTTTTGTAAAGAATAATCCATTTTCGCTGGCGAGCATTTATGCTCTTTATCAGAAATGGAGCGAGCAGGATTATGTGATAAGGGATTTACAGGCAATGAAAATAGCAGCTTCTGCGCTTTTTTCCATTTATCCATCCAATGAACAGGTTATCGCACTGTACCAGAATACAAGTGAATTAGTACGGACCGAAGCCAACAGGAAAATTGTCAATGCCCTAAAAGGTGAGGAAGTAAATTCTCCCAATATCGTTTTACCGGATGCGGATGGAAAAATAAGGGAACTGTGGTCGCTGCACGGGAAATATGTACTGGTTCATTTCTGGTCGGCAAAGGATCGTTCTTCCCTTGTGATGAATCCTGTTTTGTCTGAATTATATCATAAATACAATAAGAAGGGATTTGAAATATACATGGTGAGTGTGGATACTGATCGTGAGGCATGGATGAACGCGATTCAGGAATCTAATCTGGATTGCATTAATGTGGGTGACATGAAAGGTTGTTACCAGGCTGTGACAAATTATAATATTAAATCGGTACCCGCCAACTACCTCCTGGACCCTAAAGGAGAGATCATTGCCAAAAATCTGAGAGGTCCGGCATTGGACCAGGTATTGAGCCAGGCTCTTAAATAAATTCAGGAAACAGATCAATAACCTTTGGTAAAATTATTTCAATATCAATTGTTTTACTTGAATTTTCCCATTTTAGGTCTATCTTTGTTTTCCGTGATTATTAAAAGTGACTTTGTTTTAAACAAGATTAGGATCAATTGAAACGTATATATTTTGCATCTGACGTTCATCTTGGATTTCCGGATCCACTCCACAACCATGAAAAGGAGAAGATATTTGTCAATTGGTTAAATCAAATAAAACAGGATGCTTCTATGATCTTTCTTCTGGGCGACATTTTTGATTTCTGGTTTGAATATCGAAAAGTTGCCCCCCGTGGTTTTGTACGTGTATTGGGGACTCTTGCCGAATTATGCGATAGCGGAATACCGGTTCATTTTTTTACAGGGAATCACGACATCTGGGTATTTGATTATCTTCCGCAAGAAACAGGAATGATCATCCACCGGGGACCTTTTGAAACGGAAATAAATGGCAAAAAGTTTTTTATGGCACATGGGGATGATATGATGGGAAAAGATTTGAGGTATCAATTACTGAAGAAATTTTTCCATAATTCATTGGCTCAATGGCTTTTTGCCAAGATTCATCCCGATTTATCCTTCCGGATTGCAAGCAGATGGTCAAAGGACAGCCGTTTATCCCGTGGAAAGAAATTGGAATTTTTGGGCGAAAATAAGGAAGATCAGATTATTTTTGCCAAAGAATTGCTCAAGGAAAAACACATTGACTATTTTGTTTTTGGTCACCGTCATCTTTCCCTTGAATTTAAGCTTTCACCTCAGAGCAAATTATTTATGTTGGGTGATTGGTTTGATGATATTACTTATGGTGTTTTTGACGGAAATGATTTCAGTCTGAAAAAATTAACCAAATTAAAAGATAATTAAAGTTTAAACTAATTAAACATGAGCAAAAAGACTTACACAACAATAGTTGCAACAGGATCATACGTTCCGGAACAAATTATTGCCAATAATTATTTTCTCGACGTAGAATTTTATGATCCAGCCACCCGGAAAAAATTTGAAAGATCAAATTCAGATATTATCAGCAAATTCCAGGAAATAACCAATATAGAAGAACGCCGATATGTGAAGCCTGAACAGGTAACGAGCGATATTGCGACATTGGCAGCTCGTGAAGCAATTGAATCTTCAGGTTACGATCCTGAAAAACTTGATTTTATCCTGGTGGCTCATAATTTTGGCGATATGTCGCTTGAAAATTGTCATATCGATCTATGTCCGGGATTGTCCTTCCGTGTAAAATCAAAACTGCAGATCAAGAACTCCAATGTTCTTTGTCATGATGTGATAGCCGGATGTCCGGGATGGACTACAGCCATGATCCTTGCCGACGCCTATATTAAAAGCGGTACTTTCAAAAGTGGATTAGTTATTGGATCTGATGTCATTTCCCGTATAGCAGACCCTTATGACCGCGACCGGATGATCTTCTCAGATGGTGCAGGGGCTGTTATCGTTGAAGCAATGGAAAGTGAAAAACCTGTTGGTATAATATCCCATTCCAGCCGTTCTGATTTTGATCATGGCATGTTAAAAGTGGCTCCTTCGGTCAATCCCGATTACAGCATCGGAGATTTCAAATTGAAGATGCAGGGTTCAAAGGTATATGCTTATGCTCTTTCAAATGTTCCTGCTGTTGTAAAAGAAAGTCTTGATAAAGCAGGCCTTCATCTAAATGATATAAATAAAGTTTTGATCCATCAGGCAAATGAAAAGATGGACGAAGCAATTCTTAGCAGAGTTTTCAAATTGTATGGACAAAAAGAGTACGATAAGAATATCATGCCGATGACCATCAGTAAATTTGGTAACTCCTCAACAGCTACGGTCCCGACTTTGCTTGATCTGATTTTAAAAGATAAGATGGACAATCATCAGATAAAATCTGGGGATAATGTCATATTCACATCTGTGGGAGCAGGAATGTCAATTAATTCTATAGTATATAAATTCCCGTGATTTTACAAGAAAAATAAAAAAGCAGGTTAGAATATCTAACCTGCTTGTAATCTTGCAGCACTTACCTTTTCTATTTTTTCTCTTGCCAGAGCAGGAGTGATAATTAATTCACCGTGATTGTTGGAAGGCATCTCAAACATCACATCAATCATGATGGTTTCACAGATAGCACGCAATCCACGAGCACCCAGCTTGAATTCAATAGCTTTGTCAACTATTAGATAAAGTGTTTCTTCTTCGAATACCAACTTTATTCCATCCATATTGAAAAGCTTTTTATACTGCTTTATGATGGAATTTTTAGGTTCCGTGAGAATTCGTCGAAGTGCTTCTCTGCCAAGCGGCACCAAGTGAGTCAATACAGGAAGTCGTCCCACTATTTCAGGGATTAATCCGAATGATCTCAGATCCTGGGGAGAAACGTATTGGAGCAGATTATTACGATCAATATTCCCTGATTCGAGAGTCGCTTTATAGCCAACCACTTTGGTATTTAATCGCTGTCCAATTTTTTTCTCTATCCCTTCGAAAGCTCCGCCACAGATAAATAAAATATTCTTGGTATTAACCGGAATCATTTTTTGTTCAGGATGCTTACGTCCACCCTGAGGGGGAACATTTACAATGGCACCCTCAAGAAGTTTAAGTAATCCCTGCTGAACTCCTTCGCCTGATACATCACGGGTAATAGAAGGATTATCTCCTTTACGCGCAATTTTATCAATCTCGTCAATAAATACAATCCCTCGTTCGGCAGCTTCCACATTATAATCTGCAACCTGCAGGAGACGAGTCAAAAGAGATTCAATATCTTCTCCCACATAACCTGCTTCGGTCAATACGGTAGCATCAACGATGGTAAAAGGGACATGAAGCATTCTTGCAATTGTCTTTGCAAGCAATGTTTTACCGGTTCCTGTAGGACCGACCAGAATAATATTGGATTTTTCTATTTCAGTCCCATCATCTTCTACCCGTTGATTCAATCTTTTGTAGTGATTATAAACTGCAACAGAGAGAACCTTTTTCGCATCATCCTGACCAATTACATACTGGTCAAGGAACTCTTTTATTTCCTTTGGTTTTTTTACATTTACAGTAGAGAAATCAAAGTTTTTATTTTTCTTGAATTCTTCTTCAACAATGCTATGGGCCTGTTCTATGCAATTCTCGCATATATGACCTTCCATACCGGCAATTAATAACTGAACATCTCGCTTATCTCTTCCACAAAATGAACACCGGTCACTTTTTTTCATGTCACTCATTGTAATAATTTCGGAATTAAGACTTATTCTTTTTTATCCGTACCAGGATATCATCAATCATTCCATATTCTAAAGCCTCCTGAGAAGTCATCCAGTGATCCCTGTCTGAATCCTGTTCAACTTTTTCGAACGGCTGCCCGGAATGATCAGCAATGATCTGATACAACTCCTTCTGCAATTTTGCAATTTCTTTAGCCACAATCTGGATATCAGAAGCAGGACCCTGAGCACCTCCCATAGGTTGATGAATCATAATCCTGGAATGCCTCAGCGCAGACCTTTTCCCTTTTGTTCCGGCCGTCATTAACACAGCGGCCATAGAGGCAGCCATCCCTGTGCAAATGGTCGCAATATCACAATTTATATATTGCATGGTATCATAAATCCCAAGTCCGGCATGCACCGACCCTCCGGGAGAATTAAAATAGATCTGAATATCTTTCCCTGGGTCTGAAGATTCCAGGAAAAGCAGCTGAGCCTGGATAATATTGGCGACATAATCATCAATAGGGACTCCAAGGAAAATAATCCGGTCCATCATTAGCCTGGAGAATACATCCATCTGGGCAACATTTAGCTGTCTTTCTTCAATAATGGTTGGAGAGATGTAACTGTTGGCGGATATAGATTGGTACTGATGCAGTTTAAGACTGCTGATCCCTAACTTCTTAGTCGCAAATTGACGAAACTCTTCACTGTCGGTTCTCATAATTCTTCCCCTTTATAAATTTAAAAACTTTATAAAACATAACTCACAATACTTTTATTGCGAAGTCATGTTTTACAAAGTTATTAAAATCCTATGATTAAGTTTGATGAAAAAACTATTTTTCAAAAAGATCATCAAATTCCTTTTGACTAACTTTATGAGATTTTGCAGGTGCTTTTTCCTTGATCAAACCAAGAACTTTTTCTTCACCCTTCCTTTCAATCATGTGCTGTTTTTCTTCTTCATTCTTGAAAATTGAATTGGCGTAATTTTCAAGATATTCATCCGGAACATTGAACATTCCGTATTGACGAAATTGCATCTTTGCCATTTCGGATGCCATCTCCCGGATATCTTCCTCACTGACCTTTATCTCATTTTCCTTGATTAGCTTATTTTTTATAAGAGTCCATTGCAAATCCTTCTTGAACTGATCGAATTCCTGATCAATCTGTTCTTTCGTGACTTTCTTATTTGTTTCAAGAAGCCAACGTTTCAAAAATTCTTCAGGGAGCTTTATACCAGCCTGACTAATAAGTTTTTCTTTGACATCAACCAGAAATTTGTACTCACTTGAATATTTAAGATTCGTCTGAAGTTCTTCTTTTACTTTTTGTTTAAAATCTTCAATGGTTTTAATCTCCGTTTCTTCTCCGTAAACCTTTTTGAAGAGATCTTCATTTATTTCAGCGGGGATGAAAGTATTAATCTTTGATATTTTAAAATTAAATTCAGAATTCAGACCTTCGATGTCTTCATGTTTAATCTTCAGAAGATGAGCTACCTCATGATCGTTGGCAAAGGCTTTTTTGGGATTGAATTTGATGACATCTCCAACTTTAGCTCCCGTGAAACGGGATTTTATTTCTTCATCCTGGAATAATTGAGGAGATACAAAAACATTTTCGGCAACAATTCCACCATTTTTGGGTTCTCCATTTTCATCAAGTTCTGCGAAATCTCCATTGGTTGTTTCTTTATCACCAACCTGTTCAGCAGTAACATTTTCACCAAAACGGTTAGTATATCCTTCAATCTGTTTTCCAACAAGATCCTCATCAACCTCTATTTCGTACCAGGGAAGTTCACCTGTTTTTGCAAGGTCGATATCGATCTCTGGAGACAATCCAAGGTCAAAAACAAATTCAAATTCTTCATCTGTATCAAAATCAATATTCAAGGGTTCTTGGGTATTTGGCAAAGGCTCACCCAGAATATTCAACTTTTCATCGGTAATATATTTGGAAAGTTCACTTCCCAGTACCTGGTTAACTTGTTCTGCAAGAACTGCCTTTCCATACATCCTCTTAATAAGACCTGCAGGAACCATTCCTTTCCGGAAACCAGGCATATTAACTTTTTTCTTATACTCTTTGAGTTTTTCATTAACTGTGGCCTCGTAATCCTGTTTTTCAATTTTAAGGCGGACAGTGGCATTCAATTCGTCAATACTTGTTTTTGAAATTTTCATATCATTCAGCTTATAAGATATAAAATGGCTTAAGCCGGCATTTCCTTTTATTCCGGGTTTCTGCAATCTTAAAAAATGTCCTTACTTCTCTCTAAAGGAAAAGAGTGATTGATGGACTTTAGTGCGGACGAAGGGACTCGAACCCCCACGCCTTACGGCACCAGATCCTAAGTCTGGCGCGGCTACCAATTACGCCACGTCCGCATTTTTTGGCGTTGCAAATATAGTCAATTTTTAATTCCTATTTAACCTCCAGAATTATTCAAGAATTAATTCATCATCCAGTAGCTATTTTTATTTCATTATAGGACGACGCAACTGAAAATTCTGACCAAGGTATAAGCGTCTAACTTCTTCATCAGCAGCAAGTTCTTCCGCACTACCACTGTTCAATATTTTACCATCATATAATAGATAAGACCTGTTTGTAATAGAGAGCGTTTCATGAACATTGTGATCGGTTATCAGAATACCAATGTTTTTATCCTTAAGCTTGTAAACAATATGCTGAATATCCTCTACTGCTATAGGGTCTACACCAGCGAACGGTTCATCAAGCAATATGAAGGCAGGATTAATTGCAAGGCACCTTGCAATTTCAGTTCGTCTGCGCTCACCTCCTGACAATTGGATGCCCTTGCTTTTCCGTACCCGCTGAAGACCGAATTCATCAAGTAGAGACTCCAGTTTTTCTTTCTGATATTCCTTTGAGAAATCAGTCATCTCCAGAATGGAACGGATATTATCCTCAACACTCATCTGCCTAAAAACAGACGCTTCCTGAGCAAGATAACCAATACCCAACTTGGCTCGTTTATAGACAGGGAAAGAAGTGATATCGGTATCATCAATAAAAATTCTACCACCATTCGCCTTTATTAATCCTACAATCATATAAAAAGAGGTGGTTTTCCCTGCCCCGTTAGGACCCAGTAACCCAACAATTTCTCCTTGATTCAACTCCAGGGATACGCCCTTAACAACAGTTCTGCTGCGATATTTCTTAACGATCTCTTCGGCTCTCAGCCTCATTTATCAATATTTTATATTATAAAACAATTTATGCTTCAAGAAGTTCCTCATGAGATTTTTTCTTCTCAATTCTTTTAGCCAGTATAACGCCCGCTTCATAAAGCAAAAGAAGCGGTCCGCTCACTAAAAGCATACTAAATATATCCGGAGGTGTAATAATTGCAGCCATTAACAGCAGTAACACATAAGCATGCCTTCGGTAAGTTTTAAGAAAAGAAGAAGTTATGATTCCTACTTTACTAAGGAAATAAATAATAATCGGGAGTTCAAAAACAAGTCCACTACCCAGGACTACCGTGCTCACAGAACTAACGTATGAATTCAGATTGATCTGATTCACGACTTCATCACTGACACTATAAGCACCAAAAAAGTGCGTTGTCAGGGGAACGATCAGATAGTAACCAAACAAGACTCCCAGCAAAAAAAGAAAAGAAGTATAAAAAACAGCACCGGTTGCATATTTCTTTTCTTTATCGTAAAGTGCAGGTCTTATAAAGCTCCAGAATTCATAAAAGATATAAGGAATTGTAATGATAATCCCTCCAACCATTGCTATCGTAATATGGGTTGTAAACTGCCCTGACAAATCTATGTTGATAATTTCAATGGGCTTTGTATTTATCTGTATGCTTGGTGAATCAAATACCTTGGCCATCCAGGCAAAGAACCGATTTGTTATGAAATCAGAAGTTTTGGGTTTAAAAAGTATCTGATCGAATATGAACTTCACATTGATAAATACAAAAACAGCACCAGCAACGACGGCGATAGATGAACGTACCAGATGCCATCTCAGTTCTTCGAGGTGTTCAAGAAATGACATCTCGCCCGTATTTCTAACTCTGTTCTTCTCTTTTTCCTTCTTTCCAGAAAGTATTGCTTTTAAAGACATTTAATATTCCTATTTTTATTAACTTTGGACAACTCACCGGAAAATACATTTCCCGGTAAAAATTGGACAAATATACAATTCTTTAGCCTCTTTTGTTATGGATTTAAATAAACCCATACACTTCAATGTTAAATAATTGTGATTTTATCAATACGATTTGTAGAGGACAATAAATTTAATAACTTCGTGTGAAAACAATCGCTAATAAACAATTAACAATTATTTGACCACAGGCGAGAAATACAGAAGGAACAAAATAAATTATGGTTGATCGGAGTTTACTGAATACCCAATTACAAAAATACTTTGGTTTTGATAGGTTTAAAGGGCAGCAGGAAGATGTAATTATCAGCATTTTAGAAGGACACGACACATTTGTTTTAATGCCAACAGGAGGAGGAAAATCTCTCTGCTATCAGTTACCAGCTTTATTGAAAGAAGGGACTGCGATAGTGGTGTCTCCACTCATTGCATTGATGAAAAATCAGGTAGATGCCATGAGAAGTTTCAGCCTAGATGATGGCGTTGCCCATTTCCTTAATTCCTCCTTATCTAAAAACGCAATCCAAAAAGTAAAAGATGATATCGGCAGGGGACAGACAAAATTGCTTTATGTAGCTCCTGAATCACTCACTAAATTAGAAAATATTGATTTTCTGAGAGGTATTAATATTACTTTTTATGCCATTGACGAAGCCCACTGCATTTCAGAGTGGGGACATGATTTCCGGCCTGAATACCGACGTATAAGGCCAATAATCAATGAAATCGGGAATGCTCCCATCATGGCCCTAACAGCTACCGCAACTCCGAAGGTTCAGCACGATATACAGAAAAACCTTGGGATGCAGAATGCCCATGTTTTTAAATCCTCTTTTAACCGGCCCAACCTTTATTATGAAATAAGGCCCAAAGTGAAAGCCAAGGATCAGATCATCCGTATGATCAAAAATAATCCAGGGAAATCAGGCATCATTTATTGTTTAAGTCGCAAAAAAGTTGAAGAAATAGCTGAACTTCTCCAGGTAAATGGCATTAGGGCGCTTGCTTATCATGCCGGGATGGATTCTGCCACCCGTTCGGCTAATCAGGATAAGTTCCTGATGGAAGAGGTTGATGTAATTGTTGCGACTATTGCTTTTGGAATGGGTATTGATAAACCGGACGTAAGATTTGTCATTCATTACGATATTCCCAAATCTCTTGAGGGGTATTACCAGGAAACAGGTCGTGCTGGTCGCGATGGAGGTGAAGGAAAATGCATTACCTTTTATAATTATAAGGATATTCAGAAACTTGAAAAGTTCATGCAAGGCAAACCTGTAGCTGAACAGGAAATCGGGCAGCAATTGTTGCTCGACACCGTTGCTTTTGCCGAATCATCGATGTGCCGCCGGGTCGTTCTCCTTAATTATTTTGGCGAGAAATACGAATCAGATAATTGTGGTGCTTGTGACAACTGCCTGAATCCCAAAGAACAGTTTGAAGGGAAAGATCTCGTTGTAATGGCACTGAAATCTGTCCTTGAAGTAAAAGAATTGTGTAAAGCTGAACATTTGGTAAGCATTCTGATGGGAATTGAAAATGCCACTGTCAAATCTTTCATGCACGATAGTCTCGATATCTTCGGAGAAGGCGATGAATACGATGAGAAAATCTGGAATGCTGTTTTCAGACAATGTATTATTGCAGGCTTTCTTCATAAAGATATTGAAAATTATGGGGTCCTTAAACTAACGGATTTAGGAATAGAATTCCTTAACAAACCACACTCCTTCATGGTTGTGAAAAATCATGATTATGAAGCAGAAGAAGAAGCCGAGGAGGCTCCCCCTTTTGGATCTTCATCTTCGGGTGATCCCGAATTGTTTGCCATCCTTAAGGACCTTCGCAAAAAGGTAGCCTCTAAACAGAATCTTCCTCCATTCGTAATTTTTCAGGATCCGTCTCTTGCCGATATGTCAATCCAGTATCCGACAACACTTGAAGAGTTACAGGGAATCATTGGCGTAGGACAGGGAAAAGCCCAGCGATATGGGAAACCTTTCGTGGAAACTATTAAGAAATACGTAGAGGAAAAAGGAATTGAACGTGCGCAGGATATGGTTGTACGTACAGTTGCCAATAAATCCAAGAATAAGGTCTATATCATTCAGAGTATTGACCGGAAAATGCCCCTTGACGATATTGCTGAGTCCAAAGGCATGACAATGGATGAATTGCTCACTGAAATAGAAGTAATTGTGAATTCCGGCACAAAAGTCAACATTGACTATTACATCTATGATGTGATGGATGAAGACCAGGTTGAGGATATCTTTAAGTACTTCCGTGAAGATGCAGAATCCGATTCAATTGATGAAGCGGTTGCTGAATTCGGTGATGATTATGAAATTGAAGAAATAAGAATGGTCAGGATTAAATTCCTTGCTGAAATGGGCAATTAGTCGATTTTATCTTTTTATAGCTTTCGCAAAAATTCTTCTAACGAAATAACATTCAGCAGAAGAATTTTTTTTTATAAAAGGGAATATGATTCATTTTAATTACTGCTTAATAGACCCATTGTATGATATAATAATTCAATGCCGCCATAACTGCCATGACCTGGAATTACAATTTTCGCTGAAGGAAATTTCTTAATTATTTTGTCTATTGTCTTTGGATAAGAGTTTAAATCCCCATCCACCGTATTCCCCAGGTTATTTGATTCAAGACTCTTTATCATACAACCGGGGAACAGGATTTTCTCCGAGGGAATCCAGACTACAATATTATCCAATGAATGAGCTGCCCCCAAATAGTAACATTCTATTGATTTTCCATTAAGCTGTAACTTTAATGAATCCTTAAAGCCCTTCTCAGGGACAGGTAATCCTTTCGATTTTGCAATATCAATTGTAATTTGATTCGCATAAGATGATATTCCCTTTTTTTGTAAAAATCCCAAACCACCCATACAGTCACTATGCCAGTGATTTGGAACAAATCCGACAATTTTTGTTTTCATTGAATCCATCAGCCAAATCACTAACTTCTCAGTCAGGGAATCGGTTGCAGGGGTATCAAACAAAAATGCCTTTTTTTTGCCGATGAAAATCACTCCATTCGATGAAATGCGTCCATATTTTGGCATTTCAGAATAAGAGACATGCATATATGCATTTTCTGATAATTGAATCAGGAATATGTCTTTTGAAAGATGAATAGTATCCTGCCGCAGTTGTCCAAGGCAATTGCAACCATATAAACCCAGGATAAAAACCAAAAAAGTCCTCATATTGTACCAATTATAACAGAAAGCCAAATTTTCTATTTTATTAATTCTTCTCTACCAACGGGACCTTGATATAAAAGGTCGTTCCCACGTCCATCGTGGTACGGAACCATATATTGCCATTAATATTTTCAATAATTCTTTTGGCGATAGCAAGACCAAGACCCATACCACTTGATTTAGTAGTAAAACTAGGCTCAAAAAGTTTAGCACGCAATTCCTCGGGAATACCGATCCCGTTGTCGGCAATAGTCAGCAAGGCATAATCATCTTCTTCTTTCAATTCAATCACTATATGTCCTTCTTTATCCTTAGGAATCGATTGAATTCCGTTTTTTATCAGATTAATAAGAACTCTGCTAAGCTGATCTTTATCTGCCATGATCTGTATAGGTTCTCCGCCATAGCTGACCACATCAATCGAAATATTCGAAGTAGTTTTAAACAAAAGCGCTGCTTCTTTTACTCTTTCACGCAGATCCAGTAATTCATTCTGAATTCTGGGCATGCGGGCAAAATCAGAAAAAGAAGAAGCAATTGTGGATAGTACATCAATATTCTCAATTAACGATTTACTCACCTGATCAAAATATTCATCAAAATTTTCACTCCCTTGTTCCTTAATTCTCCTCAGATATTGGATATTCAATTTCATCGGAGTTAAAGGATTGTTGATTTCATGTGCTACCTGTCTGGCCATTTCCCGCCATGCAAGCTCCCTTTCTGTCCGGGCAAGCAACTCAGCGCTTTCAGCCAGTTCATCTACTTTTTTATTGTATTCTTTTGCAAGCCGGCCTATTTCATCCTCTCCAAGATACTCAATTTTCGCATTCTCTTTTCCAAGCTGAATCCCCTTAAGGTTTTGCTCTATTTTAAGCAATGGTAGAGTAAGTTTATTACCGATAAGTATGGCAACAATCAGGCTGATCAGAATTAACAGAATGTACACGTTGGAGAAAGCTATAATAAAGGCAGAAACGTCTCTCTTAAACTCATCCTGTCTCGCGAAATACGGGAGATTCAGATAACCTACCAGGTCGTTTAATTTATTATATAAAGGTATATAGGCTGAATAGAAAGTCATCTTACCCAGATTTTCAGAATGGATAAAATTATTTTTTGACTCAATTGATAACTTATAATAGGCAACCGGATCTATTCTTGTAGAATTAAGTCCCCGATCATATATTTCACCCCTGGATGTAGCAAAGAGCTGGCCATCACGGTCATAGATATTGATATCAGTTCTGGTAAGATCAGAAAGAGCGATAAGCTGATCGTTCAGCATCTCATGAATTCCCGGATCCAGCTCATCCTCCGTTCCGATTCTCATGCTCAATTCCGAAGAAATCGAATAGAGTTTATCATTCAGGTCTCCCTGAAGAGAATTTTTAAACTGCTCATAATTATAAATGATGAGTCCAATTCCTACCAGTGTTGAGATTCCCAAAAGGGAGAGGATCAGCGTCAACTGAATTTTTCCTCTGAAATCCAGCGTTTTATTTTTCGATCGGAAAGAAGCCTGGTTAAACAAAAAAACAACCATTCCAATGAGATACAGAAGGAGGAAAAGATAAGGGTAGGTTTTCACCTGATCAATAAACTTTGTCTCAGGGTAACTGACAATAATGTAATTATTCTTTCCGCGGTAATAGGAACAATGCTTATAATCATTTTTTATAAAATACTGGAATTCACTTTTACCGCCAGCTTCTTTCGGCAAATGCATTCCATACTGATAGTCTCCTCCCCTGTCTACAAGCTGACCCTGATAATATTTTGCATAACTAAAATCTTTCACCCTGCTCTCTTTGGAATTTTTTTCATCCAGCAGTAATTCAGGATATCCGCTTCCTTCCGGTAGTATTTTAGAATACAGTTGTATAAAGATTTTAAGATTTCCCCTGTCAAGTTCACCAACATACGAAATCCTTCCGTTCAACATATCCATGTAATAAAAGTTGCAGCCGGGAATTATTACTCCGTTTCCGGATTCCAGTTCCCTGAAGAAATCAAAACAAGGATATTTAACATTTAAATCTGCAACTAATAAACTATCAACAGGTTTGCAAACCGTTACTTTAAGATCATAGTTCCGCCAGAATCCTGTAAAATAGGTATTCCGGAAATAAGTTTCCACATTTGGGGAGGGGGGGAATAAATACTGATTAATGATACTGTCTCCACGGAATCGGTCATCCAGCTCTGAAAGAAATATCTCAGCAGAGGGATCTCGCTCCGAAGCCAGATTTACAGCTATCAATTTTTGCAGATTATCTTTTCTTTTGATGCTCAATTCATGGGAAAAGAGATTGAGGTATCCTGCACTGATGATAGAAACGAATAAAAGAAACGTGAATTTAAACCTTCTTATTTTTTCAGGAACAACCAAAAAGAGCAATGAACAGATAACCAGATAATACCCAAGAGAAGACAAAGGAATTGATATTCCTGCAAATCTAAATGCCAGGTATGCCAGAACCGCTGATCCTGTCACATAAAAAAGCGCTCTTTTATATCCTGGGAAAATATAATATTCCGAACGAATCCGAATCATTATAATGATAAATCCCAGCGCATGTAATGAGATACATAAAAAAGAGATAAGGTTGATAAACGAGAGCTGGAGATTACTAAAGAATTCGAGCGATATATTTGAATTCAGAAGAAGGATCTTCAAAAGAAAAATAGAAAAAACAAAATAAAAAGCTCCAAATAAGAAAACAAAGTATCGTATTGCCCGGATGTTCTTTTTGGGATAATACTCCATCCTTAACAGGATAAAAAAGGACTGGGCAATATAAAACAGAAAGACAGAAAGCAATAAGAACTCTCCTAAAGAAGACAACCATCCTCCATAAGCGAACTCAACAGGAGAAAAAAACTCACTCCGGAACAGGGAAGCCGGCACTTTCAGAAAATTCATCAATCGATAAGTAAAACAACCAATGGCAGCTGCTATGATGAATTTGTGCATTGGTTTTAATCTTTTACTTCGCAGAAGCCACTGTATTATCTGGGCAAGGAACAAGAAGAGCAGGATAAAATATAGAACTGTAATGGCAACTGCTTCTTTCTCATTCATAACTCCCTTCACAGGAACGATTGAGAATAAGAATTCACTATTCGGTCTGACTACATTTATTGCTCCATTTAGTTTCTGTGCACTTACCTGGTAATCATCCGGAAGATCAAAATCTTTCTGAAAAGAAGACCTGATATATCTATTTCTATAGGGGAAATCTCTCTTGATAAGGATATAACCCTTAAAGATAAATCCTCCCTCCGATTTGGTAATGGTCCAAAACCATCCTGTGGGTAAATGAGCAATACCACTCTTCCCATATTGCAAGGAATCTGCCGTTGGGAAAGCAATTAATGAGGAAGACCAGTATAATAAGTTGTCATTCTTGGAGATGGAAAATGACCTGTCTTCATGATCATATTTTTTGGGGTTTAAAAGATACCAGGTACTCTTAAGACTTTTAGTATATTTGATTTCCTGGATTATGGAACTAAGTTCCTTCTCCATCAGCTGTTCTTTCAACTTAACAGTCTTGTAAATTTTTTCCGCCTCATATTCCGTGTCAAGCCTGTGCAGAGATGAAATTTCCATGACCACCGTGAAAATTAATAGCGGCAGGGCAACTAACAGATACCGGTTATTCTTACAAAAGTGCCTTGTAAATACTTTATTCATGATGATAGGGCTCATTTCTCAGGATTGTCATAGACCTGTATAATTGCTCTACAAAAATCATGCGAACCATCTGATGTGAAAAGGTCATTTTTGATAAGGATATGCTAAAATTAGCTCTCTGATACACTGCTTTCGAAAACCCATAAGGTCCTCCAATTACGAAAATTAGCTGCCGTGTACCGGCAACCATTTTTTTTTCTATCCATTTTGAAAATTCAACAGATGAGAATTCTTTACCCTTTTCATCAAGCAGAATTAATTGATCACCCGGATTTATCTGCTCCAAAATCATTCGTCCTTCCTTTTCCTTTTGGAGTTCTTCTGTGAGATTCCCGGATTTTTTTATATCGGGTAATACTTTTAATTCGACGGGAAGATAAAAATTCAGCCGGTGCGCGTACTCTTCAATTCCTTCCCAGATATATTTTTTATCTGTCTTGCCAATAAACAGGATCAGTATTTTCACTAAATTAATGTGAATTGGTTAAATTCATTTTCTGGGAAACTCCAGTATTAC